>Ga0307373_10014394_pt1 | contig 10893 bp, 13 predicted proteins | sample OX2MG_FD_202534 | JGI IMG/M metagenome (GOLD analysis project Ga0307373, IMG submission 202534) | Soil microbial communities from Risofladan, Vaasa, Finland - OX-2 | ecosystem: Environmental > Terrestrial > Soil > Coastal area > Acid sulfate soil | place: Finland: Risofladan, Vaasa | collected... | reverse complement strand
ACATTCGCCATTAGCGCGGCATAGGCGAATTTCATTTTCAATCGACCAAAGAAATGCTGTTTCGCGGGGTCTAATGCGTCAAGCGCCGCTTGTAATTCCTGAAACGCTGGCTCGGAGGCGGACAGAACAACATCGGACAGCTCGTTGAATCTGTGCACACCAAATATTTGGCGGTAAGGCTCGACCTTGTCTTCCAATCCGTCGACTAGATTTCTAGCTTCCAGTGTCTGTTCCTGAACGCGCTCCAGATTAGCAAGCTTGGCTTCGAGGTCTCGAAATCGCAGGAGGCCCTCTTGATAGCTGAGTTCGTCATCATGGCTTACATTTCCAGCAAGCATAGCAACTAAATAGTTCGCCAACTTAGCTTGATAATCGCCAGATCCCAGACGTAGCAACACCGGGCGGTTTCCCAAGCCGTTGATCCTGGCTTCAACGACATCTACGGCTTTATTGTTCTTACTGGCGAACAGTACTTTCATTCCACGCCATGCAGCATTTACCAGAAGGTTCGTCACGACCTGGGACTTGCCAGTGCCAGGGGGACCGGTAACTACCGTATGCGCTTGCGACAATGCCGATTGCACGGCTGCACGTTGCTCCGAGTTCATTGGAATGACTTCGATCAGGGGTTGTTGGTCCCCAACGCTTTCCACCGTGAGGCCTCCCGCTAGCCAGCTTCCCAAGACTGTGGGGCGGACAATCGATTCGCCTGTATCAGCCAGTTTCTTAAGTTCGACTTCCAGTCCTTTCGTGAAAGGAGAGCGCTTCCCAGGAAGAACGACCGCGCGGTTGTAAATCCCTGTCCGATTCACCTCAGAGAGGGGTGGTCCTTGCGAACAGGCTTCGGGGTCAATTGGCTCTCGCCAGTCCCAGTCGGGGCGAATATTTACCAATCTCTCGAACATCTCTGCGATTTCGGGCCGGTCCGAAGCCGGATTATTAAGCCCCAACTCATCTTCCAACCGTGCCGCTTCTTCGACCGTCGCAGAGACATCTCCCATCGCCATGCTTTTCAAAACCGAGAAGTTCGGCGAAGGAAGGTCGTCCACCAATTGATAGGCGTCGCCCGTGTGCTCCGGGATTTCAATCGCCCAGAGCATGACCGGTTCAACGAAAAATCCTCGCCAATTGGGAGTGTGGTGTTCGCGCAAGCGCACGGGATATCCAAGCCAACCAACCAAATTGGCTCTGTCACGCCGTACATTCGCAAGCACCCGCCCGACTCCTGGGGAATTCCACCACTCCGTGTCCGAAGTTGACATTGGCAGAGACGGAAGCTCTGCATAATCAGGTTCGCCGTATCGAGAAGCGGCAAAAGCGCTCACCCCCTGGTCAGAATCGGGCCCTACACAATCCAAGTAGTAGCGGCAAAGCCGCCCGATTTCTGTGGATTCTGCGGGTGCCACAGGTGGTCGCGCAGGAACTGAATCTGGATGGTCTGGCGCATTCAGGACGCGCCAGCGATATGCCGCGTTTTGAGATACCTTTCCCGCGAGATCGTGAGAAAGACAACGGTTGATCTCGCGCCTTTCTACCCCCAGCTTGTTCGCGAGTTCGATCGCCTTTTGGTTCGGTTGACGCCGAAGTTGGTCGAGTATTTGTTCAGCCAAGGCATTGTGGGGGCACATAAAAAGACTCCAATCGAGTTGCATATTTGCAGCAACCGCTCGAAAGATCACTCTGTTTCCATCGACTTTTTTACTGCAGTTAGCGCCAAGCGAACGGGAAGTAAACATGCGCGGCGGCAGTCCCGCGAGTGGACCGCAAAAGGATATCCGTTATCTATTGCTACGCAGGTAGCGGCTCTTTAAACTCATCAGCAGAAGAACCGGGATGCGCGTGGAAGTAGTCAGAAAGCACTCGAACCACCATCTCAGCCTCGCTCTCGTTCTTTATACGAATCACCAAGTCCACGTTCTCTTTCACATAGACAGGAAGCGGCTCCAAAGCTTTCCGCACTTCCTCGACGGAAGTGTCCGTTACGGCGGCAATCGAGGGGACAGGGAGCCACACGTCAAGTTGGCCTTCGGGCGTCTGCTTTCGTTGACCCGAGATGTTGAGACCGATGACCATCTTCACCTTCCCCTCCACAGTCTTTCGCCAGCATCGGAAGGAACCCCCATAAGTCCGAGATGGCTCTGACCAGACCTCTTTTAAAGGCTGTTCTAGCTTCAGGAGTATGATTGCGAAGTTTTCGACATCGCGCCTCGCGGCGAGCGCCATCAGCTCCTCTTTGGACCTTCGCTCACTGGACGACAGCTCTTCACGGGCGGCTTTTGTGGTGCTATTTGGGATTGAGATGGCCGAAAATTGCGGCGCTGGGCGAGAGTCATCGATGCGAAAGGCACGTATCTCTAGTCCATAGAAGTCCAGGTTCTCGCCGGTATTCTGATTGAGCCAGTCGAGAGCTGCTCGATGTTCGTCGCAGAACCGATCCGAAACCCAAATAAGGGTCTTCGCCCCGAGACCCGCAGCGTAGGTGATCATCTTCCCGAGATGATCGTGGTCGGTCTTGCCAAGCTGGTTTTCGATGACGACCTTGTGATCTTCCTGGCCTGCGGCTTTTGCCAGAATGTCGGCGCTGTAGGGACCTACTGCAACTTCTGTTCCGATAAGTTCCAACTCGCGCCCGATCAGCTCGCCGAGTAGACCTAAAGCCTCATCCGTTGCGAGCCAGGGCGTGAAGTTCCGAGCTTCATCACCCCATATCTCACGTAGTGGAACCCTCTGCAGCTTTGCGACCGGCGATTTGATCTCCAATCGAATGGTCCTTTCTTGGCAACTACGAGTATACGAATTGTGACGTGTACATGAGTGTAGAACAGCCGAACCTGGGCGATTTGCGTCGCAACAATATAATATCCATTCATGTCATTCATCGACGATGTCCGCGACGCCAAGTGCCGCTTCCCTCAGCATGTCAAAGCCTTTGAAGACCTATTCAGAAAGCACCGCATATCCAGCGCGTCATCCGCTTGGGGGGCCTTTTCGTCCCAAACTTTCCGCGAGGACATGGTGGAGTTGGCCGAAAGAGTCATGAAGGTCGAAGGCGGGAAGCTAACATTCGGAGTGATTTTTGCGATCATCGGAGCGGCGCTGGGCGGGGTAGGAATTGTAGCGATGGGCGGTGCTATCGGGGCACCGCTTGCGCTCGTCGGTGCGTTCGTCGGCTTGGTCATCGGGAACGAAGCCGACTCGGAAGGATACACTTCGGCGTTTATCCGCAAGATCAAGGCGTTTGCCAACGGCTAGACACTTGCACCTACCTACCGAGGGTGATATGGGCGGCGGAGTTGGCGTGGTTTCTGGACTCATTGACCAGCCTACACACAGTCGCTCGTGAAACCTTATGTTTCTTGCCTACGGCAGTCAGACTTAATCCCGCTAGTCGATCACGAATAATTTCGCCGCGATCGATATCGAGCGGTGTCCTGCCAATGCGGCGCCCATCAAGCTTGGCGCGGCGCATACCAGCACGCACTCGCTCGACAATGAGGGATCTCTCGAGTTCCGCAACCGCCGAGACAATCACAACGATGGCTCTTCCGAGGGGCCCATCCGTATCAATGGCTTCGCGCTGAGAGAGGAACTGGATCCCCAAATCGCTCAATTCATCGAGTACCTGCAGGAAATGCTTTGTGCTGCGGGCTAGCCGGTCGCACGACCACACCAGGACCACATCGAAGCGGTGTCGGTGTGCATCCTTTAGGAGTCGATCAAGCGCAGGCCTCCTCGCCTTGGTTCCACTGATTCCAAGGTCGGTGTATTCCTCGATGATCTCGAATCCGCGCTGGCTCGCGAATTGTCGAAGCTCATGCAATTGCGTTTCAGGATGCTGATCGACTGTGCTGACGCGCATATACAGAGCGGCTCGCTTCAACGAATCACCTCCTGGAGTTCCGGTTGCATGAAGTCCTTCAACGCAGGCGAACCCAGTCACTCATTTTTCCCCACACTGTAACCTACAAAGCTGAATGGAAAACAGCGGAAATTATTTTCGCGATACATTCCTCCGTTTGGCATCGAGCGCTGTAGATCATCTGTATGAGAGCGTTTCCGCAGTTCGAATTCGATGAACTCGAAGTCGGCTTTGCGGTGAACCTGCGTACGCTACGCGATATTCTCCGAGACATCAGCGTCGGAGGGAAACAGTGGTGGATTGCGTGTGATCCCCGGGACGCGCTCGAAACGCACGTCCTGACCATAGGGCACGGCGATCCAGGTTGCGTAGATCGACTGAATACCTCCTCTTCGATGTTCCGGTACTGAATGACTCAAAGCCGACCACCGGGATCGACAGCCTGATTCTGCTCATCGACTCCTCAGCCATCTCAGCCGCGGAGCCGGGCTTTTATATCGAAGCTGGGGCCGTTCTGCAGGATGGATTTGCAGACCTAGAATGTTTTTACCAACCGATCCGAAAGGCGCTGATTGATAGGTTGAGACAGGATTAACCCTTTCTTCGGCTTTGACCGCTATAGCCGAGCTGCTTGTCTCACTGCGCAAATCCAGCCCGGAAGAGGATGTCACGAGCAATTGCACAGACAAGGAGAATCATGAGTCATCATCATTTTTGCCATATCGTTGGACACGAATGGGAGTGCGGAGGGACCGCCCTGCGTCCGTTGGCAGGCGACACCGAACCGTCAATCTGCATGTGTGTCACGCACGAAGTTCCGATGGAGGACGGCGATCATAGCGAATGCTCAATAGAGCTGTTGGCCTGCCCAGAGCATATGTCCAAACAGCTCCGCCAGATGCCGACGATCGGTGCGAACAATTGCCCGGTCGATGAAGTCGAGACGCAAAGCACGATGTTCACCGATAAAGACGGAAATCCGACGATTGGATTCTGTCTGTGGTGCAACAAGGATTTTTATTCGAGGGAAGAAGTCGAGGCGCACAATGCAGACGACATGAACGCGTGCGAGGTCTTCCAAGAATTGAAAGATGAGGATTGCGGCCCACCTGTTTTGCGCCGGATGCTCGAAGATTTCAAACCGATGGACTAGCACTAGCAGCCAAGCAGAACGAAAAATTGATCACGAGATTTTGCAATCGAGGCCAGGGTACCGCAGAATTGGATATCGGAGAAAATATGGAGCGCGAACCAAAGGTTGGAATCTTCTGGTTGGCCAACGGAAAGCTCATTTTCGATGCCACTCCGATTTCGGGTGCGGAAGCGTACGGGGAATGCATGGGCCACGCGAAAAGCCATGTCGAATATTGGAGTGAACTTCAGCGGAGCGGGAATGTTTCCGCGAACACCGAATACGAAGATCCGCCGCGTGGGCGGGTTGTGTTCAATGTGCGGACCCGAAAGTACATTGTCTACGCCGACAAGTGCATACGCAAAAAGCCTAAGGTGGTGCGTAAAATCCTCCGAGATTTCGCCTTGCCTGAGGATGGCACAGGACTGACCGGCGACGAGCATTATCGCTGTCGAGTGTGCCTGTACGGGGAAGCTTCTTAGTTTTCTAGCAATTTGTAACGGGGAAATGGAGCATCGTCGGAGTTGCAACCAGTGAAAATTAAGATCAGCGACATTATCGGAGCGACCGATCATTACGAGGTTATGGATATCCTGGAGGCTGAGTTGCGTGCAGTGGCATATCGCGTCGTGCGCTCGGGCGACCAGATTTCGGTGGGGAGAATGAAAGCGGCTTCCTTTGGGCACATCAACCGAACCACCAGCATTGTCACGGCAAAAGCGAGCAAACACCAAGTGCTTCTCACCTGGCGGCTGGATTATCGTCCAACATTGAATTTTTGGTGCTGGCTTCTCCTACTGGTTTCCACTGCGTTTGGTTGGATGATCCCAATTTTGCTCTATTTGTACCAAATGCGCATGGCCCGATTTGCCATGGAACAGGTATTTCGGACTGTGACCCTGGAGTGCGAGTTCCGAGTAGGTGAGAGGGATTCCGCCTCATGTCCGCGTCTCAAGGAAATTCACCTATTTCCATAATGTCGCTGCTGCGTATGCCCTTGGTCAGAAAAGGGTGCGAATAGAGGGTCCGCTAAACCCCTTGTATTCAGACACAGTCGCTGCATATTTTCTGTGGTCCGCAACCTGTAGATTTCTGACCCCTCAAATTCGCCGATGTCGAGCGCGGACAAGAAGCGAGTTACGAGGGCCTAGTTTGACAGCTATTTGGACTACCCCCATGAATTTCTTCTTGCCCGCTACCACTACTGAACAAACTCAGGTTTCACTAGATTTCGATCCGTATGGAGCATTTCGGCGACGACGTCGGTCACCCGTCGATAGGACTCCAGCCGGTCTGCATGTTCATAGGTATCGGTCGCAACAATGATTTCGTTGGCATCGGTATCCTCTACAAGTTTTTTGATCCCAGCTTTCACCGTCGCATTCGATCCCACAATCGCGGCAGCCAGTTTGCTCGCCACGGCTGCACGTTCCCGATCGTGCCAGAGCGGCTCCATGGAATCCACTGGTGGCAACAGCTCAACCGGCTGATTGCGGATGAGCCGCAGAAAACGCTGTTGCGGTGTCGTGAACAGGCACCGCGCCGCAGCATCGGTCTCCGCCGCAATCACCTGTACGCCGACCATCAGGTGAGGCTGCCGCAGCATCCTGCCGGGTTGAAATTGTTCGCGGTAAATCCGCGCGGCTGCATTCAGATGTTCGGGAGCAAAATGGGCTGCGAATGCAAACGGCAGCCCAAGCGCCGCTGCCAACTGGGCGCTGAACAAGCTGGATCCAAGCAATGTGATGGGTACATTACTTCCTTGGCCAGGAATGGCTTTCACCACTTGCCCTGGTTTCTCCGGTCCCAGATAGTTTCGCAGTTCCTCCAGCAGCGCCGGAAAGTCTTCTCCACTCTGCCGCAGGTCTCGGCGTAGCGCTCTCATGGTCGCAAAGTCGCCACCCGGAGCACGGCCCAGTCCAAGATCGATTCTTCCCGGATACAGCGCCTCCAATGTCCCAAACTGTTCTGCAACGACGAGCGGAGCATGATTTGGAAGCATGATTCCACCGCTGCCCACCCGAATTGTCTCCGTTGCTGCTGCCACATGCCCGATGAGCACGGGAGTGGCCGAGCAGGCGAGCCCGGGAATCGAGTGATGTTCCGCGAGCCAAAAGCGCGTGTATCCCCAACCCTCGACGTGCCGCGCCAGATCCACGGATCGGGCAATGGCACTGCCCGCAAGCTCACCCGCCCGCATTCCTACCAGGTCGAGCACGGAAATTCTTAATCCTTGATCCATGCCAAATTAGATGAACCGCAGCAAAATGCGATGCGAAGCTTCTACGCCGAGTCCTGTTCCTGTTTTGAATTGAGCTGCAGATGACGAAGGTCGAGTCAGTGGGTCGGCCTTCTACACCTCAATGCCGGTCAGATTTAGCGCGTATCGTGCATGCTTCCGTTCTCCTGTGCGGACCAGTGCGCCCTTGTCCGTGAGATCTGCGAGATCGCGGGTCGTTGTAGCCGGAGAGGCTCCGGTAATCGTGCCGTAATTGCCCGCACTGAGTCCACCTTTGAATCCTTCGGGGCCTTCCCTCAGCATACGAAGCAGCGCCTTCTCTTGCCTCTGGTTGATGTGGCCACGCAGTCGATCCAGGAGCTTTGTCTTGGCAATGAGGAACTCCACCTGTCTGATGGTTCGATGCTGGGCCTCCAATGCGATGTCAGCGAACCAAGTGAGCCACGCAGTGACCTCATTCTTCCGGTTGGCTCTTTCAAGGGCTTCGTAATAGTTCTTCTGGTGAGCGAGGATTGTCGTTGCCAAAGCGACAAATATCGGTTGACCGAAACTCTGTGCGATCGACTTTTCAGCGAGGGCACGTCCGATTCGGCCGTTGCCATCTTCAAACGGGTGGATGGACTCAAAATACAAATGGGCTATACCCGCTCGGGTAATCGCCGGTAAAGATTCCGAGCGTTGCGGCGGCGTTCGATTGAACCATGCAATCAACCGTCTCATCTCCGAGGGAACTCGCTTGGAGGGTGGGGCCTCAAAATGAATGCTCGGAGCACCAATCCGCCCGGAGACAACCTGCATCGGCTCCTTGCCTGTTCGGTATTTTCCTACATCGACGAGATCCCTTCTCCCAGCGGTCACCATCCGGTGCCAGGCGAACAACATCTCGTTAGACACAGGCTGGGAAAATGACCTGTAAAGTTCGACCATCATCTCAGCGATACCTTGCTCTGCGGATGCTACCCGTCGCCGGTCAGCGTCTAATCCAAGTTGACGCTGAATGGACGATTGCACGCTGGCCCGATTGAGGATTTCACCTTCAATCTCGGAAGTCGTCACCGCTTCTCCACTCATCACCTCCACGAGAAGTTGCTGGTGCTCATCTTCGCCCAGGTGTCTTGTGGTGCCAATGACCACGCCTGCGCCAAGCAGAAATTGTTCCTCGGCAGCAGCGAGAACTGAGCCGTCCCATTTGAAGCTGGGCCAATCCGATTTTTGCCAGTTCCATGTCATGAGCGATAAGGAGTTCCGTATCGCTCATAATACCCGATGAAGGTGAGCGATACAATCTACCTCTATCACTCATGTTCTCCCTGATTTTGCCCAATCCCAGGCAAGGTCGTTGATTGCGGCCTCCCTAAACATGCTACTTCGAGAGCCGGAACTCGCACTCAAGCATCACGCGCCGCATTACTTGTTCCATAGCGGATCGAGCCGCATGCATTTGATAGAAGTAGACGAGGATTGGAATGACCCAACCAAACGCCGTAAAAACCAGTACGAACAGCCAGCACCAAAAATTCAATGATGGACGATAATCCAGCCGCCAGGTGAGAAGCACTTGGTGTCCGTTCGAGCGTGAAACGAATGTGCTATCGGTTCGGTTGATGTGCCCAAAGGAAGCCGCTTTTATTCTCCCGACCGAAATCTGGTCGCCCGAGCGCACGACGCGATATGCCACTGCACGAAGCTCAGCCTCCAGGATATCCATAACTTCGTCTCGATCGGTCGCCCCGATAATCTCGCTGATCTCAATTTTCACTGGTTGCAACTCCGACGATGCTCCATTTCCCTTCAAAAACCGCAAGAAAACTAAGAGGCATCTCCGTATAGGCACACCCGACAGCGATAATGCTCGTCGCTGCTCAGTATGGTGCCATCCTCAGGCAGTCCAAAATCGCGCAGGATCTTGCGCACCACCTTCGACTTTTTGCGAATGCATTTGTCGGCGTAGAGAATGTACTTTCGGGTCCGCACATTGAACACAACCCGTCCACGCGGCGGATCTTCGTATTCGGTGTTCTGTGAAATGACCCCGGCATGTTGGAGTTCAGTCCAATATTCGAAATGGCCCTTTGCATGACCGAGACACTCGCCGTAAGTTTCCGCATGAGAAGTGGGAGTGACGTCGACCATGAGCTTTCCACCTACGAGCCAAAAGATTCCAACCTTTGGTTCGGGGCTCATCTCTCTTCCGACATCCATATCTGCGGTACCCTCGCGTGGAGTGCAACCCTTATGATCAATTTGTCCTTCTGCTTGGGCGCTTATTCTAGTTCATCGGCTTGAAATCTTCGAGCATTTCACACAAGACAGGTGGGCCGCAATCCTCATCTTTCAGCTCCTGGAAGATCAGGCATTCCTTCATGTCGTTTGCATTGTGCGCATCTACTTCTTCCATCGAATAAAAATCCATGTTGCACCAAAGACAAAACCCTACAGTTGGATTTCCGTCGTTATCCTCGAACATCGTGCTTCCTGTCTCGACCTCATCGGCTGGGGAATTGTTCGCACCCATCGCGGCGATTTTCCGGAGCTGTTCGGCTCGATGCTCTGGGCAAGCCAACAGTTCGATCGAGCATTCGCTATGATCTCCGTACTCCATCGGAACTTGGTGGACAAGGCACATGCAAAGCGATGGCTCGGTGTCGCCAGCGAGCGGCCTTAAGGCGGTTCCCTCACATTCCCATTCGTGTCCCTCGACGTCGCAAAAATGATGGTGACTCATGTTTCTCCTTGGTTGTGCAATCGATCGCGGCATTTTCTGCCGGGGGTGGGTTTACGCAGTGACACTAGCAGCTCCGCTATGACGGTCAAAGCGAAGGAAGGGTTAATCCTGTCGCAATCGATCCATCAACGCCTTTCGGATCGGTTGGTAAAAACATTCCATGTCTGTGAAAGGATCCTCCAGAATCCGCCCAGCTTCCATGTAGAGCCCTGTATCTATCGCCGAAATAACTGAGGGTTCCAAGAGCATAACCAGCCCATCTATCCCGGTGATCGGCTTCGAGTCATTCAACACTGGAACATCAAAGTAGAGGGTATTGAGCCGATCGACGCAACCTGGATCTCCGTGCCCAATTGTCAAGACGTGGGTTTCTAACGCATCGTTCGGATCACACGCAATCCACCAACGCTTCCCTCCGACGCTCAGGCCTCGGAGAACCTCGCGAAGCGTTCCCAGTCCCACGACAATTCCGACGCCGATTTCATCAAAGTCGATTTGTGAAAGTGCTCTCATACATACGCTCTACAGCGCTCAATTCAAAAAAGGGAGATTTTTATTGTGAAAATAATTTCCCCTGTTTTGAATTGAGCGTTGTAGAGCACAGTGTGGAGACATATGGAAGCACCCCTTCGAATGTGTTGAAGGACTACATCCACCACGAACTCCAGGAGGTCATATTTTGAAACGTGCGGCTCTTTATATGCGGGTGTCCACGGTCGACCAGCACCCCGAAACTCAGTTGCATGAGTTGCGCCAGTTCGCGAGCCAGCGCGGGTTTGAAATCGTCGAGGAATATACCGACCTCGGCATAAGCGGGACAAAAGCTAGGCGACCAGCGCTCGACCGCATGTTGAAAGATGCGAATCGCCATCGCTTCGATGTGGTGCTTGTGTGGTCATGCGACCGCCTGGCAAGGAGCACAAAGCACTTCCTGCAGG
>Ga0307373_10014393_pt1 | contig 10893 bp, 9 predicted proteins | sample OX2MG_FD_202534 | JGI IMG/M metagenome (GOLD analysis project Ga0307373, IMG submission 202534) | Soil microbial communities from Risofladan, Vaasa, Finland - OX-2 | ecosystem: Environmental > Terrestrial > Soil > Coastal area > Acid sulfate soil | place: Finland: Risofladan, Vaasa | collected... | reverse complement strand
CCGGAAAAATCGGCGCGGCGATTCCCGGGGTGATGAATTGGGGGGCAAAAAATAAGCTCGGACGAGTTCTTCTCGAAGAAGTCGCGGGTATCGACCGGCGGAAAAAACTTCCCGAATACCAGAAGGAAACCTTCCGCTCTTGGTGGAACAAAAGAACCCCCGCCTTTTCAAGGCGGGGGCAGGGGGTGGTTGGCTCCTTAATCGCACAACCACCCCCCGCCCCCCGCCTTGAAAAGGCGGGGGAGATTTTGGAGAAAGTCGCGCTCTTTTACACCTGCATGATCGACCAGAACAAACCCTGGATCGGCAAGCAGTATGTGGAGATTCTGGAAAAACTCGGTATAGAAGTCGAAATTCCGGAGCAGGAATGCTGCGGGATGCCGGAGCTTGGAACCGGCGATATTGCGAAGGTCACAAAAGTCGTCGATCGCAATATCGCGCGTTTGCTTCCCTACGCCGATCGAGGAATGAAAATCATCGGAATGAGTCCGAGCTGCTCGATGATGCTTCGGCTCGAATACGAGAACTACGCGACCGATAAAGCCGCCGCGCAGCGCGTGATGGCCGCCATCATGGATCCCTGCGAATATCTCATGCGGCTGCATCGGGAGAAGAAAATAAAGCTTGAGTTTCCGGTCACGGTGAGCGAAAAGGTTACCTATCATTTGCCGTGTCACCTGCGCGTGCAAAATATCGGCTTTAATTCACGCGATTTGATGAAGCTCATTCCGGGCGTTCAGGTGATGATGGTCCAGCAATGTTCCGGGCACGATGGCGCGTGGTCCTCGAAGAAAGAATATTACGAAATCTCACTCGACGTCGGCAAAAAGCTATTCAAGGCAATCGAGAAAGATAAACCCGCAACCGTTGCCAGCGATTGTTCACTCGCGCATTTGCACATCGAAGAAGGCACGGGGGAGCGGGCGCTGCATCCAATAGAGATTGTGTATCGGGCGATGGGACTGTCTGAACTATGATTTATCTGATTTTTGTGATTGGAACATGATTTTTTATTTTGCATGAGTAATTCTTCGTTTATAAATAATCAATTTGATGATAGCGAATTAACGGGACGCATTATTGGGTGCGCGATGAAGGTTCATGCCGCGCTGGGAAACGGCTTTCAGGAGGTGATCTATCAGCGCTCACTCGAAATCGAACTGCGTGATGAAGGTATCGACTTTTCTCGCGAACACGACATGCCGATTTATTACAAAGGCGAGCGCGTCGGTACACGACGTGTGGATTTCCTTGTCGAGAACCGAATTTCCGTTGAACTGAAGGCTTTAACGGAACTCCAGGACGTGCATCTTGCACAAGCAATTAATTATCTCGAAGCATACAATATCAAAACGGGGCTTCTCATTAATTTCGGCGCAAAAAGTTTGAAATTTCATCGCCTATCTAATTCGAAGTACCGAAAAGTCTGAACTATGATTTATTTCATTCTTATGATTGGAACATGATTTGACGACTCTTCGTGGTTCATCGCACAAGGCCCCGAAAACATCATCGAGCCAATCATAAAATCACATAGATCATAGTTCAGACAATAATCATCGAGTCAATCACAAAAATCACATAAATCATAGTTCAGACAATGATCTACATCAACGACATTCTCAATATCGCCGAATACGAGAAGCAGCGCCCCGAATACCGCGCGCGCATGATCGAAGCGAAGAAACACCGGCGCATTCATGTCGGGCCAGTCATGACGTTCGTCTTCGAGAACCGCGACACCGTGCTTTTTCAGATTCAGGAGATGATGCGCGTCGAACGGATGGTTCATGACGAGCAAATCCAGCATGAGATCGATACCTATAGCCGATTACTTCCCTCGCACGACGAGCTTTCGGCCACGCTCCTGATCGAAATTACGGAGAAGGAAAAAATCAGGTCCACGCTCGATTCACTGGTCGGGATGACCGAGCATTGCGTCTATCTTGTGATCGGCGAGAAAGAAATCGAAGCGATGTTCGATGAAGAGCAATCCGAAGAGGGCCGGATTTCAGCGGTGCAATATATTCGCTGGAAACTGGATGAACAGGACATCGAACGCCTTCGCTTTGGTCAGGCGGACGTGAGCCTGATGATCCGGCATCCAAACTATCATCACTTCACGCGCCTGACGGACGAGCAGCGCGAAGCGATAGCGCGGGACCTTAGCGAGTAACAAATACCAATACGTCCCATCCGTCCTATGGGACCCAAATTATGAATCAACCTATTATAGCACCCGCAGTTCCTTCGGCGAATTCGTCAGCACTTCGCAGCCGTCGCGGCGGATGACGACATCATCCTCGATGCGCACGCCGCCCAGGCCGTCTAAATAAATTCCCGGCTCGATCGTCACCACCATATTCGCTTCGAGCTTATAGCGTTCGCCGCGTTGCGAAACTTTTGGCAGTTCGTGGACTTCGATGCCCAGCCCATGTCCGGTCGAATGGCCGAACTTCGAGCCATAGCCGTGCAGCGTGATATAATCGCGGCACACGGAATCCAGATCGCGGGCGGTCATCCCGGCCGCGGCTTTATCGATCCCCCGCTGCTGCGATGCGCGAACGATCTCGTAAATTTTCTGCAGTTCCGTCGGAATTTTTCCGAGCGCGACCGTGCGCGTCATGTCCGAATTGAATCCTTTGTACACGCATCCGAAATCGAGCGTAATAAGCTCTCCTTTGCGAATTTTTTTATCGCTCGCCGCGCCGTGCGGAAGCGCGGAACGTTCCCCGCTCGCGACAATAATGGTAAATGCCTCGCGCTCGCCGCCACAGAGCCGCGTTTGGTACGCAATTTCGGCAGCGACATCGAGTTCCGATACGCCCGGCTTGATAACCGGCAGCACCTTCTGATACACTTGGTCCGCGATCTCCGCCGCCTTGCGGAGCGCGCCAATTTCGTCCTCGGACTTAATCATCGTCAGCTTCTCGATCACTTCCGTTTGCGGATCGAGCTTCACGTGCCGAAATTTTGTCCGAAGAAAATCGTACATCGAATAGCTGATGTGATTTTTCTCGAAACCGAGATGGTCGTAATCGCTGAAGAGCTGCTTCTCGACGAGCGCGTCCGGAATCGTCCGGTCGCGATCGACGATCGAAACCTTCGCGCCAACGACTTCGAGCTTGACCTGCGCCTTATACCGGAAATCGGTGAAGAAATGCGGCTTGCCCTGCGCCGGAACAATCAGCAGCCCATTCGAGCCGCTATAGCCGACGAGATATTGAATATGCGGCAAATGCGTGATGAGCAGCGCATCGAGTCCGATGTCCTTTACGGTCTTTTGTAGTTTTGCTAATCGTGCCATGAGGTAAAAATATGGGAGGCCCAATGCCCGCCAAGAGTTTGGAAACGCAGAAGCGGGCACTAAAGCTTCTGGAAAAAACAGGAGATTCCCCTAAAAAGCCCCCTGCACAAGATGGAGCGTTCGGGGTGCCCCTCCCCGGAGATGCAAGCAGAGCTTACATCGAGCACATGCGGGGGAACAAATATCCTTGTAATTCGTTAGCGGGCCTGTTAGGTATCCAAGGATACTTCAATACTCGGCACTAAGAAAAACGGCGTGTGGCGCAGCCTGGTAGCGCACTACTTTGGGGTAGTAGGGGTCGTGGGTTCAAATCCCGCCACGCCGACAAGTGTAGCACAAACTTTAGTTTGTGACCCTCCCGCCACGTCGCAAACTAAAGTTTGCGCTACATTTCTAAAACAGCACTTTCCGGTTCCGATACAAATTCATCAGAATCCCCGCCATCAAAAGATTGGTGAGTAGTGCCGAGCCGCCGTAACTCATAAAGGGAAGCGGAATTCCGATAACGGGCATGAGGCCAAGCGCCATGCCAATGTTCACCGTCACATGCAGGAACCATATTCCGGCAATGCCGATCGCGGTCACGCTGGAAAAAATGCTGCGCACACTGGAAGCGATCGCAACTCCACGAAAAATCACAAAAAGATAGAGCAGGAGAATAACGACGGCACCAATAAATCCAAATTCCTCCGCCGGCACGCTGATGATAAAATCGGTCCATTGCTTCGGCACATAACGAAGCTGGGTTTGCGTCCCCTTTAAATATCCTTTTCCCGTGAGGCCGCCGGAGCCAATGGCCATGCGAGTTTGGATCACGTTATAGCCCGCTCCCAACGGATCCAACTCCGGATTCAGCACGACCTGCACCCGATTGCGCTGATATTGATGCAAGTGCTCGTAAATGAAATTTGTCGAGAACGCGACGGCGATCACGATTCCAAACGTGAGTATCGTGACCACGAGATTTCTTCGAAAAATAAAAAAGAGGATCGCCCCGCCGGCAAGGACGGAAATGACGGTCGGCGTTTCCCCAAAGAGCGAAAGTATTGCGACGAACGTAGGAAGCACCACTGCGGCCAGCAAAAATAAATCCGCGCCGGCCCATAACAATAGCAAAATAAGCAGTCCCGCAAAAATGACCGCCGTGCCCGGATCGGGTTCCTTCAGGATAAGCGCGATAGGCACGAAGACCATCGCGCAAACGATGAGGATATTCCCTAACTTCGAAAGATCGCGGCCTTTGTTTAAAAAAGCGCCGATGGCAAAAATCGTCGCGAGTTTGGCGATTTCCGAGGGCTGAAATTGAAAGCTGCCGACCGCGATCCAACTCCGGTGCCCATACACAATGCGTCCTTTGAGCGCGACGAACACGAGCAGGCCCAAGCTTATCGCATATAACGGATACGCAATCGCCTGAAACCACCGTACCGGCAACAGCGCCATAAGAATCATGGCGGAGATACCGCCGGCCGCGAAAAGAAGCTGCGAGCCGAAGCGGTTGTTCATGTGCGCCGCGTAGGTCGCGCTATAAATGGCGAGAAATCCCGCGGTGAGCAGCAGGAGCACGGAAAGGAACGTCGTGATGTCGAAGTTTTTCCGTTCGAGCATTTCGCGCACCATCGGCGCATTGGTAAACTCGACTTGCGAGCGTTCGATGGGCATGGTTGCTATCTCCCGCGTATGCCGGGACGGTGCGGCTTGCGATAACGCGGCGGACCCAGCACTTCCCGCGTGACGACAAACGTTCGCAAAGCATCCTTATCCAGTGGAATCCGGCGCTTCGCAATGGCGACCGCTTCGTAGGCGTTTTCCGAAGCAGGCGCAACGATTTCCTCCACCACTTCCGACTGCGTTTCATCGGCTTTTTTCTTTTTCGAGCGCCGGGAAGCCTCCATCATCGCCCGGACATCATCCGGCATTTCATTGGCGCCGAGCGCGGTCCGAGCGCCCTCGCGCGCGCGTTCGATGAAGCGCGCGGCCGGCGATTCGTTCTCTTCGGCTGTCACCGCGCCAAGCGGGGTGCGCGGAACCGCCCGCGGAGCTTGCGGGATAATCTCCTTCGGAATGCGCTCCTGCGGAATGCGGCTTTGCTCCGCCTGCTTCCGCTGCTGCTCGCGCATGGCCTTTCGCCGGGCTTGCAGAATGCCCCAAATAACGATGACAAGTAAAAATAAAACTTGTTTCATAGCTACAAATTCCCCGAAACGATTTCGCCGCGTTTCACCACTGCCGCCACATCGCTCACCGCAATGTGATACGGCAGGTATTCCAGTCGTGGAATATCATACAACACGAAGTCGGCCAGTTTATTCCGCTCGATTGAACCGTGCGTTTTGGCACGGTCCAGCGCGGCGGCGCCGTTCAAGGTTGCGGAGGTGAGCGCCTCGGCCGGAGTCATCTGCATTCCGATCACCGCCAGCGTGAACGCGAACTGCATGTTCTCGCTCATGGCGCTGCCGGGGTTGCAATCCGTTGCGATCGCCACGGCGGCGCCAGCCTCGATCAACTTCCGCGCCGGAGCATAAGTCGCGCGAAGGCTCATCGCCGTGATCGGCAGAAGCGTTGCAACGGTGTGTTCACTTCTCGCGAGTGCGCGAATTCCTTCATCGCTCACTTTGAGAAGATGATCCGCGCTATACGCGCCGAGTTCCACGGCAGTTTTCCCGCCGTGGGTTTCGGCAAGCTCATCGGCATGGAGTTTTATTTTCATTCCGAGCGATTTCGCTTTGCTGCAAATTTGGATGGTCTCTTCTTTGGAAAAATAGCCTTCGTCCATGAAGACATCGCAGAATTCGGCCATCTCATGCAGGGCGGGCAGTTGGATGGAGTGGACGGAGTGGACGTAGCCTTCCTGGGTTTCGCCAAGTGGTACGGCATGGGCACCGAGGAATGTCCTAACTATTTCCATCGGCGTTTCTTTGCCGAGGCGAGTTGCAGCTTCGAGGAGCTTGCGCTCCGCTTCAGTCGAGAGGCCATAGCCGGATTTTATTTCCATCGTGGTGGTGCCGAGCTGTAGCGCGCGTTCGATAAAAGGCTTGGAGTGTTTTACTATGGACTCAGTGGTTGCGGCGCGTACTTGCTCAACGGAAGCGCGAATGCCACCGCCCATCGCTGCGATTTCCTGATAGGATTTTCCTTCGGCGCGCAGGGCGAATTCCTGGCTGCGCTCTCCGGCAAAGACACAGTGCGTGTGGGAATCGACAAAGCCGGGCAGGGCAATGAGACCCCGGCAGTCGATGCGATCGATGGTAACCTTTCCGTCCGAACCATAGGATGGCGATTGAGTCTCACCCTCGATAAATGATCCGGCGCTCAGGATGCACCCGTCATCGCCGACGAAAATAACGGCGTTATCAATCTCCTCGATTTCCTGCATTTCCGCGCCGCGCCGCGCCACGAAACCTGTGGGAGTGTAGAGTTTTCGGATATTGTGGTAAAACTTCACGCTACAAAAATACGCGATGGAATGTAGAGACGTGCCGCACACGTACTTTTATTTTTCCCACCAACCTTCAGGCATCCAGAAAAGACGTGCGCGGCGCGTCCCTACGTAAACCGTCGTATTTTTGTAGCGTGATTACACTGGATGGAAATTCACTTACGATCGAAGAGGTCGCTCGCGTCGCGCGGCGCGAAGAAACGAACATTCGCATTTCGGAAGAAGCGAAGGCGAAAATCGCCCGCTCGCGCGAGCTGGTCGAGGAGTGGGTCGAGCGGGGCGAAGTGATTTATGGCATAACCACGGGCTTTGGCGAATTCGCGAATGTGACAATTCCGCGCGATGAACTCCGCGAGCTTCAGCAAAATCTTTTGCGTTCGCACGCAGCGGGCGTGGGCGAGCCGCTCCCGCCGGAGGTGGTTCGCGCCATGCTTTTGCTTCGCGCGAATGCGCTGGCGAAGGGCTTCTCCGGGGTGCGGCTTGTGGTGATCGAACAATTGCTAAAGTTCCTGGCAGCGGATATTCTTCCGGTGATTCCCTCGCGCGGCAGCGTCGGTTCTTCCGGCGATCTCGCGCCACTCGCGCATTTGGCGCTTTCCCTGACGGGTGAGGGTTTGGTTACCGTGGGCAATGGGACGAATGGGTCCTATAGGACGGATAGGTCCGCCAAGGAAGCTTTGGCTAACGCAAACATTCAGCCGCTTACCTTAGAGGCCAAAGAGGGCTTGGCCCTTATCAATGGCACGCAGATGATGTCCGCCATCGGCTGCCTCATGCTTCATCGCGCGAAACAGCTTGCGGATATTGCGGACATTTCGGCTTCGATGTCCTTCGAAGCATTGCGCACCACCGACCGCGCGTTCGACCCGCGCATTCACGCCGCGCGTCCGCATAAGGGGCAGCAATTTGTTGCCGCGCGAATGCTGCGCTTGATCGAAGGAAGCGAAATTCGAAAATCGCATCTTGAAAACGATCCCCGCGTGCAGGATGCGTATTCCATCCGCTGCATCCCGCAAGTACATGGCGCGGTGCGCGACACGATTGAATTCGTAGAGCGGACGCTTTCGATCGAAATAAATTCGGCAACGGATAATCCGCTGATTATTCCTGATACTGAGAACCCCCGCCTTTTCAAGGCGGGGGCAGGGGGTGGTTTGTTGACTGGCGCTCACTTGGAAGGCGGGAATTTCCACGGCGAACCCATTGCTCTCGCGCTCGATTATCTCGCGATTGCCCTCTCGGAGCTTGCGAGTATTTCGGAGCGCCGCACGGAGCGGCTCGTCAACGGCGCGCTTTCGAATGGACTGCCGAGATTCCTCACGAAGCACGGCGGACTGAACTCCGGCTACATGATTGCGCAATACACCGCCGCCGCGCTCGTGAGCGAAAATAAAGTTCTCGCGCATCCTGCCAGCGTCGATTCGATACCAACCAGCGGAAACATGGAAGATCACAATTCGATGGGATCGATTTCGGCGCTAAAATTGCGGAATGTTGTGAAAAATGTTGAGACTGTCCTTGCCATCGAACTGCTCTGCGCGGCGCAAGGCATAGACTTCCTCGCGCCACTCAAGCCCGGCAAGGGCAGCGGCAAGGCGCACGAACATATCCGCGCGAGCGTGCCAACTCTCGAAGTTGACAGAATAACATCCACGGATATTTCAAAAATAATGACCGTGATTCAGGAAGATACTTTTATCAACGAAGTGGAGCAAGCCATACAATGATGGAAACGTTCGACGCCATCATCATCGGCTCCGGGCAGGCTGGGAACCCGTTGATTCACGATCTTGCCGAAGCGGGATGGAAGGTCGCTATGATCGAGCGCGAGCACGCCGGCGGCACGTGCATCAACGAAGGCTGCACGCCAACAAAGACGCTCATCGCAAGCAGCCAGGCCGCACATGAAGTGCGTCGTGCAAAGGAACTGGGGATAAATGTTGGCACGATCGAGATTGATTTTCCCAAAATTATTGCGCGGAAAGATGAGATCGTTCGTTCGTGGTCGGAGTCGGGCGAAAAGCGAATTGAGGAAACGAAGAACGCAACGCTTGTGTGGGGAGAAGCATCCTTCGTGGATAAAAATACAATTAGAGTAGAAGGTCGGGCTGGAAGCACCGACCTACACGACCTACGCGCAAAATATATCTTTATCAATACCGGCGGGCGGCCAGCACCAGCGAAATTCGAGGGAGCGAACGATATTGGCATTCTCGATTCCACTTCGGTGATGAATCTGAAATCGCTGCCGGAACATCTGGTTATCATCGGCGGAAGCTATGTCGCGCTCGAATTCGGGCAGTTTTTTCGAAGGCTGGGTTCGCGTGTAACCATTCTCGAAATGGCGCCGGAATTCCTGAAGCACGAAGACCGGGATATGGCGGAAGCCATACAAAAAGCTTTGACCGATGAAGGGATTGAAATTCTCCTGAATACGAAAGTCAAAAGCGCCAGCAAACACTATGATCAGATTCATCTTGTTACATCCGGTGCATCGGTCACTGCCACGCACGTTCTTTATGCCGCTGGCCGCGTTCCCAACACGGAGGCGCTGCATCTCGAACGCGCAGGCATTGCAACAGATGAGCATGGATACATCACCGTGAATGAGCGGCTGGAAACGAACGTCCCGAATATCTTCGCGCTTGGCGATGTCAATGGTGGCCCGGCCTTCACGCATATTTCGTATGACGATTACCGCATCGTCCGCGATAATCTTTTGCACGGAGCGTCCCGCACGACGAAATCGAGACCGGTGCCTTACACCATGTTTATCGATCCGCAATTTTCGCGGGTGGGATTGAGTGAGTCGGATGCCGTGAAGCAAAACATTCCACATCGCGTCGCAAAAATGCCGATGTCTCACGTTGCGCGGGCGAGCGAAACGGGAAATAAAACCGGACTGCTGAAAGCGTTCGTAGCGCCCGACGGCAAAATCCTCGGCGCCGCCATCTTCGGCACGGAAGGCGGCGAAATTCTGAGCATGATCGAAATCGCCATGCGTGGCGAACTCACAGCGCGCGACCTCACCGAAATGATCTTCGTCCACCCGAATTATTCGGAGGCGCTGAATATACTGTTTGCGAAAACCGATTGACCGCATAGGTCACAAATGAATCCCCTACGGCTTTTTTCGGGATTCGATGTGTTCATTGAGTACCATGAGATTTGGTAAGTATCATTATCGGCTTCTTCTCGCCGCGCTTTTGCTCGCGGCGCTGATTCCATCGTGCAAATCGCCGATTTCCACTACGCAATCTTCCGCCTTTACATTGATACTGCCGGATTCAGCCATCGCATGGGGTGATTCGGCAACCATGAGCGTAGTTTCCTCGACGCCTCTGAGTTCATCGTCGATTTACGCATGGTCGTTCGGAGATAGTTCAACACTGCTTTCGCGAAATGACACCATCATCCATTACTACCTAAATCCGGGAGATTTCACGGTTAAGGTTGATCTAACTGACACTTCGAATCATCAGTCTCTTGGTACGCAATCTGGAACGGTGCATGTGGTGGCCACGCATTTTAACTTGGCGTTGTTGCAGACGATGAAGTATGTTGATTTTACTTTTCAATGTCAAACAGATACATCTTCTACGGCATGTTGGGGAGAAGGTCTCTGTGGCTCTGCGCCGGGATTGATTCCTTTGACTTGGAACGGCGCTAACTTTAGTATGGGCTCAAGTTACAACACCTCACATCAGGATACTCTCACGCCGGGATATGGAGAATGGGATGCCGAACGTGGAGAGGACTCATTGGGCGGACTCCTCGACATAAATTCATCTCAGTTAATTAGATTCTCGCAGGGAGTCAGTTTTACGAAGCAAGAACAAGATTTTGAGAATGGATTTGTTGCCGGGGGATGCTGGTCAACTTCAAACACTACATGTAGCGCAGAAAATGTGCCTTTTATCCGTGAATCAGATACCGATGTTGTATTTGAAGCAAAAGAAGACCTTGCTAAGAACGCTTATTACGAAAATAGTATTTCGGATAAGGTGCGGTTTTGTAGTGATGGGCAAGGCGACCAATCTTTTCGTGCAACAGCAAATTTTGCGGATTCAACAGTCCATCGTTACATCATCATCCGCTTCCACAAATAATCACAAATACTCCCCCGCCGCCAGCCGACCCATTGTTG
>Ga0307373_10014391_pt1 | contig 10894 bp, 13 predicted proteins | sample OX2MG_FD_202534 | JGI IMG/M metagenome (GOLD analysis project Ga0307373, IMG submission 202534) | Soil microbial communities from Risofladan, Vaasa, Finland - OX-2 | ecosystem: Environmental > Terrestrial > Soil > Coastal area > Acid sulfate soil | place: Finland: Risofladan, Vaasa | collected... | reverse complement strand
ACGCGCCGGTGCGCACCTAGGCGAAGGCGATCGTCCGTGCCCCCGCCGCGACCTCCTCGACGATCTTGGCTGCACCGACGATGGCGGCGCCGTCTGCGAGGCGGCTCTCGGTGATTCCCCTCGGCTTAGTGCATGCCCCGCAGAGCCAGACCTTGCCGTTGTTGCCGATGAATTCGGCGAACAACTCGCAGAGCTTGGGGAGCCCCGGCGCCTCGATGCCGTCCGTGCCATCGAGGGTGCCGAGATGCACGGCATCGATGGTGCAGAGCACGATCGCTTCCTGCCCCGCCACCGCGGCGACGTTTGCGGCGACGAACGGCAGCGTCGCGCGCTCAGGATCATCACGTCCGAAGGTGCAGTTGAAGATCAGCTTCTCGGTCATGCGCGCTTCTCCACGGCGATTGCCAGGCGATCATCCGGTTGCAGTTGGCAGGAGATGACGGACTGCCCCATCATCCGGGCGAGCGACGGGAGGTCCTCCTTTGCGGCGGGGTCGCTGACGATGACGGTGAGCGAGTCACCGACCTCGAGATCCGCGAGCCTGCGACGGAATTCCTGGGCCAGACCATCCCCGCAGCCCAGGGCTTGCGCGTCGAACACAGTCGACGTCGCGTGCGTCTCCGCAGGGATGAACCCCGAGCAGAGCATGTCGATTTGAGCGATGCCTTCCGGCGCAACATCGACAAACGCGAGCTGTTCGATGAGCTCCGCTGGTTGACCGTTGTGGGTCACGCGGAATCGCCAGCTGAGGCGATGGCGGCTGCCGATCGGCTCAAGGCTCGTGCCGATGACCTCGAAGGTCGCGGCGGGTGCGAACCAGCCCTCGATCCGCGCCGCAATGTCATCCCGGCCGGTGCGGATCTCTGGACCGCGCGGCAGAAAGAAGTGGGCTTGTGCCGATGGGGCAAGGCATTCTGCCAAGCGCGCGAAGTCGCGCGAAGTCAGTGCTGAGAGAAACGCCTCGGGAGTCCGTGTGTGGTGAGTCATGTGATGCAACGTAGCTGCCGGCCCTCGACGGGACATCAACCGTTCAGTCGATCTTTGGCGCCCGGAGCGTCGGCCGTCGCTCCGCTGGGCGACAGCGAACGGATGTCGGTGTTGCCGTCGAGGTAGTACGCGGCGGTATCTGATGCGCTGACCAGCGGGAGGTCGAGGCGGAGCCTCCGCCGCCCTCACAGAGGCGTAGGTGGGTATTGAGCCGGGCCGAACGTCGGGTGCTCGACGGGTCGAAGTGCCTCGCGCTGCGCGGCCACGCCGCGCAGCACGGACGCCGCCTGCCGTCTCGGCGATCGTCGCCTACCGGATCATCTTCAGGGGATCCTCATCTGGACTCGAGCCCCGTGGACACAGTGAACCCGGCGCCAGTATGCTTCTGGGTCGGCCTGACACACATGGCTGTCGCTGAGGAAGTTGACGATGAGAACTGCTCAGGGGGCGGTACAGCGCCGCCGGCTATTGCTCCGGATATCTATCGCAGCCCTGCTGGGGACGGTCCCCGTTGCCGGGCCCATGCTCGGCGGGACCGCCGCTGCTGCCGCCAGCCCACCGCACATCATGGTGATCGTCGAGGAGAACCAGGGCTACGCGAACATCATCGGGAACTCCAAGGCCCCGTATATCAACAGTCTCGTGAGCCACTACGCGTCTGCGACGCAGTGGTACGGGCTGACGGACAACAGCCTCGCGGACTACGTGGCGCTGATCTCCGGCTATACCGGCTCGTATAGCAAGCCGACCTTGGTCGGTGAGCTTGCCTCAGCCGGCCTCAGCTGGAAGGCGTATATGGAAGACATGCCCTCGGTCTGCTACACGGGCCCGGGCGTCGGGAACTATGAGAAGGTCCACAACCCGTTTGTCTACTTCAAGAGCATAACGGGGAACCCGGCGCAATGTGACCAAGTCGTCCCCTTCGCGGGGAGCGGTGGGTTTGCCAGCGATCTCAACGGCAACACGGCGCCCGACTTCCTATACGTAGTCCCCAACATCTGTGACGACATGCACACCGCCTGTCCAAAGGGCAGCAATAAGATCAAGCAGGGAGATCAGTGGCTGCAGGCGAATCTGCCGACCGTCTTCAACTCGCAGTGGTACGCGGAAGGCGGCATCGTGATCATCACCTGGGATTCCGCCAGGACCTCTGACAAGAGCGGTTGGAACACCGGCGCCGGCGGTCACATCCCCACGATCGTGATTTCGGCCACCTCGTCCGGCGCGTTCAGCAGCGGGGGAAACCACTATGGAACGCTGCGGGCGATCGAGGAAGCGTACGGAGTGGGACTGATGGGGAATTCGTCGACTGCCGCCAACGGCGACCTGACGCCCGCCTTCTAACCTGGACGCCGAAAAACGGGTCGTCCGGTGCGATTGCGCCTCTACTTGGTGTACACATGAAGTAGAGACGTGAACGAGCGCTGCAGCCCGTGCCGGCGGAGCACCGCGTAGCAGGTCGAGCGCGGCACACCCAGCAGGGCGGCCAGGCGGTGCGGGCCGAGCTTGCGGCGCTGGCGCCGGCGTACAGTCACGCGACGCCCTCGATGCATCGAGAGGCTGCGCGTACCATCGACGCCCTGCTCCGGGCGCCAGAAGGGGTCAACTTGGGGGTCAAATCCCCCTCAATCGGCCCGATTTCGAATACAGCTGCGTGGTGCCGAGGAAGGGACTCGAACCCTTACAAGGTTGCCCTCACCAGCCCCTCAAGCTGGCGTGTCTACCAATTCCACCACCTCGGCGTGGCGGGTCCTGAACTCGTGAGCCCCAGGTACCGCTCGGCCATTCTACAGGCGCGGGCTCGACCCCACCCTTCACGGTGTGGCATGCTCGACGTATCGGCCTTCGGAGGACCCAGGGTGGCGCGTCGCGTCCGAACGATCTCGAGCCTGTTTGCCCGGCAGGTGCGTCGAGTCGATCGCGTGCTGCGAGTCAGGGCCGGCCGGAGCGGGCTCTGGCGCTGGGTGATTCCATTGGTGGGCTTCGGGCTGTGTGCGGTTGTCCTGCTGGTCGCCGGCATCGTCAGCGGCGTCTCGGCGCTCGAGTACATCCCGATCGCTTTCTTTGAGGCGCTCGTGATCGGCGGGTTGTTCGTCGTCTGCATGGCGCCGGTCATCGATCCGCCGGAGAGTGACGATGGCGGGAGGGGGCCAGGCGACGATCCCACGTCCGCTCCACCGCCGTTCGATCCGACCCTCTGGGTCGCCATGCTCAGCGAATCCGACACCGTCAAGGAACGCGATGGCCCGAGCCGTCGCGCGCCGCCCCGCGAGCGCGTCGGCGTCGGTCACTGAGCGCCAAGACCGCTCACGACTCCATCGCGGACGGCGTGGTACCCTCGCCGCTCCCCATGCCAAGAGCCTTACGCCGTCTCGTTTTCGCCCTCATCGGACTCACCGTGGCTGTCATGCTGGTCGGCGTCGCGGTTGCGAAGGTCATCAGCATCTTCGACAACCCGCACGACGGTGCTGCGTTCCTGGAGTCAGTGCTCGGCACGTACTGGCCCGTGATCGTCATCGCGGTTGCGCTGACGTCCGTGGGTATCGCGCTGTACCCGCAGCGGCGCGCATAGGCGGTCACTCGTCCGGGATTATCGCCTCGGCCTCGATCTCGATCTTCCAGCGCGGATCGAGGAGCGCTGCGACGACGACCATGGTCGCCGCCGGCCGGATTTCACCGAAGAGCTCACCGTGCACCGCGCCCACGCGAACCGCGTCATCGACCGAGGTGAGGAACATGCGCGTGCGCACCACGTCGGACAGGTGCGCACTCGCATCGGTGAGTGCGCGCTCGATGATCTCGAAGCATCGCCACGCCTGGAGCCCGGCATCGTCGGGACAGGAGCCGTCGGGCCACACCGGCCCGGTCCCGGAGACGAGCACACGATTGCCGATCCGCACGGCCCGACTGAAGCCGATCGTCGGTTCGAACGGTGATCCGGACGAGACCAGCGTGCGATCAGCCACGTCGAGACTCTCTCCTGGTCAGGCGGACAGTCGCATCAGTCGGCGGGTTTGCTGCGCTTGCGACGACGGCGAAAGACGACGAACAGGGCTCCGGCAGCGACAGCGACGAGCAGTCCGCGCAATCTGGTCATGACGACGAGGCTACCACGCGTGTCACCTGCTCCCCTGCGGGCACCGTTCAGGCTCGACGCCAGATGCTGAGTGACGCACCGGCGTCGGGAGCGGGGTCGATCGCCTGCACCGGATGCACGGCGACGCATGTGAATGCGTCGTTCAACGACTCCAATCGGGCGGTGCGGTACCCGCCATCGCCGATGCAGGCAACAGTGTTTCCCGCGTAGTACGTGAGGCAATCACCGAGCGACGAAAACAGTGGCGGCCAGCAGAGGAACAGTGCCCGGTCGGCGTGGTGACGCAGCACGGTCTGATCGCCGTGCCTGACCTCAGTCCACGTGGATGTCGGAGCGTGGTATCGGTTCGGTGCGTTGCCATCAGGGGGCGCGTGGTCGAAGGCGACGACGTCCACGCCCTGTGCGATGAGCCTGGATGCCCAGTATCCGGTCCCGGCGCCTACCTCGACGATGGGTCCGAGCTCGCCCAGCATCGCAAGCGATCGAGCGTCGGGAATGACGTACGAGTACCGCTGCGCCAGCTCGAGAAGCGCGTCGTCATCGGCCGTCTCGCCGAGCGCCCGGATGGCGTCGCCGAACGGCTCATTCACACGAACGATCGTGTCACCGATCGCCCCGAGCGGCTCAGCCGTCACGGCGTCAAGGACGGCCGAAGACGATCTCCCCGTCGTGCCACTCCGGGTCGGCGTCCATCAATGCGCGAAGCCGCCGGTATCTCGCATCCTGTCCCGGAGCGTTGCTGTTCGCCTGGTAGGCCTCCTTGCTTTCCCAGTTTCCCGCGACCCAGTACTCCTGAGGGTCGACGTCCGACCGATAGACCCATACGCCGCGACTACCGGGCGGCAGGTCGCTCATCAACTCGTTGACGAGTTGTTCGAGCTCCTGCTGCTGTCCTTCTTTCACGCGCCACCGCGAAACACTGCCGTACATGTGAAGTCCTCCAACGTCAGGTTCGATGAGGTCGCGGAGTATGCGCTGCGCGATGGTCGGCGCGCGGTCCGCCCCCAGGTAACAGACGGTCGGGTCGAAGAGGATCTCGCGGACTTCCTGCGCACAGCGGCAGGCGACGGCGAATCTGGCAGCCCAGTTCAACGCTTCCTCGCGTGAGGGCACGTCGACAACCGCAAATCCACCGAGGTACTGCTTGCTCTCGGGGAACGGTCCGCCGGTGATCGTCCCGTCGGTGGCCACCATGCGCGCCTCCTCGTGACCGGTCAATCCTCCACCGAATCCCCATACGCCGGCGTCCTTGGCTTCCTGGGTGACGGCATGCGCAGCCTTGTCGACGTCGGGCAGCTCCTCCTCGGGAAAGGTCATCGCGCCCTCATCGACCGAGATCAGATACCGCGTCATCTCTTGACTCCATGCTTCGACAACCTGCGCAATCGTTGGCTGGCTTGGCCACAACGATCGAGGGGGCCGCGGCCCAGCACTGTCATACGACGCTGGGCACGGCCGTCAAGCCACGACGACGGCCAGTGACGCCGGGACCGATCCCGCGGTACACACGCAATTCCGGCCTCGTGCTTTGGCGGCGTACAGGGCCCGATCCGCGGAGAGGAGCAACGAGTCGGGGTCGTCTTCGGGGGTCGAGGCCGCGACACCGATGCTGATCGTTGTCAGGATGTCGGCCGCTCGCACCAGCGTCTCGAGCCGGAGCCGTTCCGCCACGAAGGCCCCACCCGCCTCGTCGGTCTCCGGGAGGATGACTGCGAACTCCTCACCCCCGACCCGGGCAGCGACATCGATGCCCGACCGCTGCACTCGCTCGAGGAGCATCGCTCCAACGTTGGCAAGCACTTCATCGCCGGTCCCATGGCCGTACGTGTCGTTGACGCGTTTGAAGTTGTCGAGGTCCAGCATCAGGACGCAGACCGGGCGACGGGTTCGCTTGCTTCTATGCAGCTCATGGACGAGGCTGGCGCGGAATGACCTCCGGTTGGCGAGGCCGGTGAGGTCGTCGGTGACGGACAGCAGCCGCAACTCACCGCGCAACCGTGTGTCCTGGCGTCCCCGAACCGCGATCAGCCCGAGGAGCAGAAAGAATGTCACCCAGGTGAACGCCCACTGGGCGGCGTCATTCGGCGACAGGGTCACGCGTGACTGGGCCCAGGCGGCAAGCGCAAGTGCCGGCGGCGCTGCGATGCTGAAGCCGGCATACCCGTAGAGGTCGAAGAGGATGACCGCTTCGACTCCGATGAGGAGCAGACCGATGCTCTCCGCGGGTCCCGAGGCTGTGGCTGAGCTGAGCACGCTCAACATCGCCACGAGGCATCCGACAAAGTCGGCCGCCAAAAGGGCGACGCGGACGCGGGTCACGACGTCGCCGCGGCGCTGCAGCAGCATCGCCGCGATGTTGTACCCGGACGCGGCCACAGCGACCGCGATGCTCCCCGGGGGGAACTCCGGATGCGGTGTCGTCAGCGCGGAGACGAGCAGCAGCGCGATGCCCAACCATCGTATGGCGATGACACCGCGATAGCCGGACAGCATCGCTGCCATGCGACCAGCTGAGATCGCGCGGTGCCACGTCATGCGGTCAACCTCGGCGATGCTCCCTGGACCTCGGGACGCGGAGCGAGCCTGAGTGATCGGTCGAATCCGACGAGGTGAACGCGCAAGCCCATGCGATGAGCCTGTGCGTTCGGGGTCCCCGCGTTCCAGGGGAAACCCGGATCGTAACCACGTTGTCGTGATCTGGCCGCTCGGGAACCCTCACCCCACCGCGCTGGGGCTGTGGATCGGCGCAGTCCGACGTTGCGGTGATCGCGCCGATCTAGGCGCCGGTCGCAAACTGGAGGACGAGCCGCGCGGGCCCGGTCAGTATCGACACGCCCGGGCAGGCCTGTTTGCTGAGGCCGAGAGCGATGTTGACTATCCCCTCGAAGTCGCCGATCTGACGCACCTCCAGCAGCGTCGGGGCCGGCTGCTTCAGGTCGGTGCCGTGCGGGTACTGGTTGCCGGGTGCGACAGTCCAGTTCAGATTACTGAGGGTGAGACGCAGACCGTAGGACCCGTCGAGCGTGAACGTCCCGCCCTTGCCGCCGCCGCCCGCGAACTGGACGCCGGTGGGATTTGCGGTGATGTCGTAGTGCGTCCCAGCCGTATCGAACTGAATCACCAGTGTGTCGCCGCCGCTCGCGGTCCCGATCCGCATATCGGCGATACGCGCCCTGCTGGTCGACCCTCCACTCATGGGGCCACACACGACCGGCGTTGCTGAGGGCGTGGAGGTTGCCACTGGGGAAGGCGTCACCGACGTCGCCGGGGTCGCGGTCGCTGTGCGTGTCGGCGTGGCCGTACCACTTGCCCCTCCGCATGCGGCGATGAAGAGGACGGCGGCGGCAGGGAGCACCGTCAACACCCTCGGCATGACTCAACCGTAAGCGTCGAAGGGTGTTGGTATCAGGGCTCTTCGTCACCACCATGGCGGGTCGAAGGGCATCTCGTCGCCATCACATGCCGACCGCTGAGATCCGAGGTCCCGAACCGCCTGGCCGGGCCCCGCTATACAGCGGCGGGCTCGCTCGACGACGGCTGCTGGAGTTCCGCGATCCACGGCTCGAGCAGTCGGCCGAGATTGACGGTCCACCCCACGCCGAAGACCGTGGGGACCAGCACCCGGCGGTCTGCCGGGTTCCACAGGCGCTCCCGGGCTCTCGCCAGCGTCGGCGGGCGGAGATCGTAGGGGATGCGTCCCGCAAGCCGCCCCTCCCATGTCCGGTCCTCGGGCGCCTTGCGAAGCTCGGTGGCCACGGCGGCGCCGACGAGGGCCAGGCCCACGATGAGCCCAATGCGCTGCGAGCGGGTCTTTCTCTTCCGCCGCTGGCTGCTGCTCACCCCTCTATTGTCTGCCATCCGCGACCATGGATCGCTGTTCCCGGACCTCGGCGAGAACCTGAGAGAGGCATCCAACGGGCCGCGCGAACAATGCTCTTGAGTATTGTCAGATCAAGAGCGCGATGATCCCCAAGACAGTCAGCGAAACGATGCTACCGACGGGCCCGGCAACGCTCCCGAGGCAGTAGGTGGATCGCGCCCTGTGGCGTCCTGAATGGCGCGATATAGAACAGTCGCCCAACACCATCTAGCGCATCCATCGCGTCAGAAGACGAGGCGCGGGTCCCCCGAAATACGTACGCCCGGATGGCGGAGACAAAAGAGAGATACCCGGCAACGACCTACTCTCCCACCCCGTTGCCAGGGCAGTACCATCGGCGCTGGTGGGCTTAACTGCTGTGTTCGGGATGGGAACAGGTGTTTCCCCACCGCTATGATCACCGGATATCTCTCTCATGACGAGTGAGAATGCGAGTCTGGTCCACGGAAGCTCTTGCGCTCTCCGTCGGAGAATCCTATTGCGCTACTCGAGCGCCCTGCCAGGCTATGCACGGTCCTGCGGCGCCACCATTGGCGCCATCCCACTCGTCGCTGAAAAGTGGGATAGGAGGTCAAGCCCTCGACCGATTAGTACCGCTCAGCTCAAAGAGTCACCTCTCTTACACCCGCGGCCTATCAACCAGATGGTCTCTCTGGGGTCTTACCCGGTTTTCCGGTGGGAGATCTTATCTTGGAGTGGGCTTCGCACTTAGATGCTTTCAGCGCTTATCCCATCCGGACATGGCTACCCAGCGATGCTCTTGGCAGAACAACTGGTGCACTAGCGGTCCGTCCAACCCGGTCCTCTCGTACTAAGGTCAGCTCTCCTCAAATCTCCTGCGCCCACAGCGGATACGATCCGAACTGTCTCACGACGTTCTAAACCCAGCTCGCGTACCGCTTTAATGGGCGAACAGCCCAACCCTTGGGACCTACTCCAGCCCCAGGATGCGACGAGCCGACATCGAGGTGCCAAACCTTGCCGTCGATGTGACGCTCTGCAGTTTCTTGCAGTGCAGACTATACCTTTGTCTCTTTCGAGACAGTGGCGTGTTATGGGGGACGTAGATTTGCCGTTGCCGGCAGTGTCCTCCATCTCTCGCCGATGCGAGAAGTCGTTACAGGGGATGCGCGTGGTGCATATTCGGCTTGCATCCGAACGTAGCATGCAGAACACTTCAGGTTCTACAACTCGCATCCTTCCCTCGGTATTACCCACCAGACTGGTCTGGTTCGGGCTTCACCGATATGAGCCACAGTTTACCGCTCAATCACTCGAGCGGGGAGCCACAAATTGACTCTTGGGCAAGATCAGCCTGTTATCCCCGGGGTAGCTTTTATCCGTTGAGCGACGGCCTTTCCATTCAGAGCCGTCGGATCACTATGCCCGACTTTCGTCCCTGCTCGGCTTGTCGGCCTCACAGTCAAGCTCCCTTACGCCATTACACGCCAAGGCCTGATTTCCATCCAGGCTGAGGGAACCTTTGGGCGCCTCCGTTACCGTTTGGGAGGCGACCGCCCCAGTCAAACTACCCGCCTGCCACGGTCCCGACACCGGATGACGGCGCCGGTTAGAAATAAAATCCAGCAAGGCTGGTATTCCAAGGTTGACTCCACCGAACCTAGCGGCCCGACTTCACAGTCTCCCAGCTATCCTCTACATGCTGGACCCCATTGCAGTGGCAAGTTATAGTAAAGCTCCACGGGGTCTTTCCGTCCTGCTGCGGGTAACCTGTATCTTCACAGGTACTTCAGTTTCGCCGAGTACGTGGCCGAGACAGCGCCCATCTCGTTACGCCATTCGTGCGGGTCGGAACTTCATGTCTTCCCTCCATTACTGGAGGCACTGACTATAACTTTGAGATCCTGGACTTCGAGTATCTGATCAGCGGTGAATTTACGCCTACCGGACGAATTCATCATCGTCGCCTGCCCCACAATTTCTTGCAGGCCATCGCGCGATAGATGACTGCCAGCTGCGATGAGCCGGCACACCACTGCGAATGCTTCGAAGTCTCTTCGCTTCGCTGATATCAATGGATAGGCCTCGAAGTGCGGTACGACTTTGCCAACCAGGTTGGCGATTGCACGCACCTCGAACTTGATGGTGTTGTCGCTTCGATCAGGTCGCAAGGTGCCGCAACCGAAGTAATCGAGCATGAGCTCGAGCACCTCTTGGCGGTCCCCGTTCTGACTGACCGAGAAACTGGGTCGCACGTCCCAGCCGGTTCGCATCGATGCGCGCCGGCAGAAGGACACGTTAAAGCAACCCTCACCGTCTGCATAACCAGAGATGTACGAAGGAAGATCCATGGACCTCACCGGCGTATTGGCTACCGCAAGAATTGTAGCTGCACGCAGCTACCGCAGTAACCCTCGGCACATCGCCTCAGTCGATACAGGGTCAATCCAACTTGCGTTGGACGACTTCCCTCGGTATCACCCTCGACCAGCCGCACGCTGTCGTTCGGGCTTCACCGATATTAGCCGGTACGGGCTCGTTTATTCACTTACCCGACAAGGAATTTCGCTACCTTAGGACCGTTCATCGTTGTTGCTCCTCCAAGCGCCGGCCTGGAGTGGCTGGATTGAGTACCAGCTCTCATGGTCGCCCATGAGATCGGACCATCTCATCCCTCATGCAAGAGGGCCCGGCGTATGGCCTCTGAGGATTCTGCTCGCGCTGAGCAGTCTTTCCTGCTGATTGTCCGCACCCGTCGCATTGTCACTGCACGTGCAGTAGCGCGGGATTCTCGGATATTCCAGCAAATAGCCGGGTTTTATAACTACCACGGTCATTGTTGATAGTTACGGCCGCCGTTTACCGGGGCTTCATTTCAGAGCTTGCACCCCTCCACTTAACCTTCCGGCACCGGGCAGGCGTCAGCCCCTATACGTCAGCTTACGCTTTAGCAGAGACCTGTGTTTTTA
>Ga0307373_10014390_pt1 | contig 10895 bp, 10 predicted proteins | sample OX2MG_FD_202534 | JGI IMG/M metagenome (GOLD analysis project Ga0307373, IMG submission 202534) | Soil microbial communities from Risofladan, Vaasa, Finland - OX-2 | ecosystem: Environmental > Terrestrial > Soil > Coastal area > Acid sulfate soil | place: Finland: Risofladan, Vaasa | collected... | reverse complement strand
TGCGCATCTCCCCAACCGCCGCCGCCGACGCCGCGTTGCTCGGCAGCGGGGCGTATTCGCCGCTCAGCGGGTTTCAGGGGCGCAGTGACTACGAGAGTGTCGTCGAGCGCGCCGAGCTCGGAGACGGCACACCGTGGACGTTGCCGATCACCCTGCCGGTCGGCGGCCAGGGACGTGGACTGAAGGAGGGTTCGGTGGTCGCGCTCCGCGACGACGGCAACCGTCTGGTCGGCGTCATCACCGTCGCCGAGGTCTTCGATCGCGATCTTGAGAAAGAGGCGAGCGAGGTCTATCGCACCACCGACCAGGCGCATCCAGGGGTCGCGGCGCTGTTCGCGCAGGGACCGACCGTGATCGCGGGCGCCGTCAGGATCGCCCCGGCACCGGCCGGCGATGTGCCGTCCACTCCGGCGGAGACCCGCAGGGCGTTCAAGGAACGCGGCTGGTCGACGGTGGTGGGTTTCCAGACGCGCAACCCCGTGCATCGTGCGCACGAGTACCTCACCAAGGTGGCGCTCGAGCAGGTCGACGGGCTGCTCCTGCATCCGCTGTCGGGTGCGACCAAGGGCGACGATGTGCCCTTCGAGGTACGCATGGACTGCTATCGCGTCCTGCTCGACCACTACTACCCCGCGAATCGCGTCGTGCTCGGTATCTTTCCGGGCGCCATGCGCTACGCCGGGCCCCGCGAGGCGATCTATCACGGTCAGGTGCGCAGGAACTACGGATGCTCGCACTTCATCATCGGTCGCGATGCCGCCGGTGTCGGCAATTACTACGGCACGTACGACGCCCAGACGCTGTTCGACGAGCTCGGCGGCGCCGAGCGCTTCGGCTTCGACGCGTACAAGTTCGAACACACCTTCTACTGCAGGGCCTGCGAGAGCATGGCCAGCACCAAAACCTGCCCACACGGCGCCGACGACCGCGTGATCCTCAGTGGGACGCGCGTTCGCGAGATGCTCACCCGCGGAGACGCCATCCCCCACGAGTTCACCCGCCCTGAAGTCGCGGAGATCCTCCACGCTGCATACGCCAGCGCAGCCGCCGCGGTGGCGTCATGAGCGGCCTGACCATCTGGTTCACCGGGCTCTCGGGCGCCGGGAAGTCGACGATCGGACAGCGAGTTGCAACCGCCCTTCGCGAGGAGGGCCACCGTGTCGAGGTCCTCGATGGTGACGAGGTCCGCCAGACCCTGAGCGCTGGGCTCGGCTTCAGCAAGGAAGATCGCGATATCAACATCCGCCGCATCGGCTTCGTCGCCGAGTTGCTGACGCGCAACGGTGTCGTCGCCATCACCGCGGCAATCTCGCCATACAGGGATACCCGCGCCGAGGTGCGCCGCCGCATCGGACGGTTCGTCGAGGTCTATGTCAGCTGCTCCATCGAGGTGCTCTCCGAGCGTGACGTCAAGGGGTTGTACAAGAAGGCGCTCGCCGGCGAGATCGATCACTTCACCGGCGTCTCGGACCCGTACGAGGCCCCCGAGGCTCCTGACGTGGTCGTCAACAGCGGGACGCAAACAATCGAAGAGTCGGTCGCCGCAGTGCTGGCGGCCGTCGTGGCGAGCGGGCTCCTCCCCGAACCGGCGTCTCGCGGCTGACGCCGCGATGCGCACGCCCCCGGCTCGGCCGAGGCACCCCCGGCCCCGGGTCACGCTTGATCAGCTGCACACATTCCTTGCGGTCGCTGAACGCGAGCATGTGACCGCGGCGGCCGAAGCGCTCGGCCTCTCGCAGGGTTCGGTCAGCGGCGTCGTCCGCCGGCTCGAGGCGACGCTCGGCCTGCCGCTCCTCCAGCGGGTCGGCCGCAACGTCCAGCTCACCGATGTCGGCCGGGCACTGCGCCAGCTGGCCGTCAAGGTCCTCGAGGACGTCGGACAGATCGAGGAGTTGCGCGTTGGTTACCTCGCGTTCGAGCGCGGGGAGCTCACCGTCGCCGCCGGGCGGGTCATGGGTGCGCACAGGCTTTCGGGCTGGCTGGCGCCATTCGTCGCCGATCACCCCGAGATCAACGTCCGTCTCGCCCTGGCACCGATGCGCTCGCTCGTGACCATGCTCGTCGAGGGCCGGGCCGACATCATCCTGGCGGGGTCATCGGTCCGCGTGCCGGGCGTCGAGACAGTGGTCCTCGAGCACACGCAGCTGGTGACCGTCGTGGCGGCCCATCACCCCCTAGCCTCCAGCAAGACCGCGGTGCGCGACCTCGTCACCCACCGCCACCTGGCCCACGAGCGCGGCAGCGCCACCGAGGCGCTCGCCGCCCATGCGCTCCGTTCCCATGTGGACCCTGAGAACACGCTCGAGCTCGAGGAGGGCGCGCTGCACGCGGCGTTGCTCGCGGGTCTCGGCTTTGCGGCCATGCCTCGCTCGGTGGTCGAGCCGGACATCGTGGCGGGCCGCCTCGTGGTCATTCCACTGCCGGGCCGGAGCGTCTCGCAGTCGTTCGCCGCCGCTCGTCGGCGCGATCTGCACACCCCAGCCGTCGAAGCGTTCTGGGCCCACCTCAAGCGGATCGCTGTCGATCAGTCCTGAGGCGTCGCGTCAGTACGAACGGGCAAGGAGCGCGGTGAACTCCGCAGGGTCGCCGCATGCAATGCAGGGCGCGCCGCTGCCCGGGCGATCCGCGCGCAGCACGCGGACCGTGAGCGCGTGGACCGCGGCTTTGACCGCATCCTCACAGCCGGCTGTGTTGCAGAAGGGCGCCGTTGCGAAGACCGGACGCTCGGCAAATGCGGCCTGGAGCTCGTCGATGGTTGCGACGTCGACGCTGCGCTCCGCGAGACGCTGCTGTGCTCGCTCGAGGATCTTCTGCTGCGCCGTGGCGAGCATGTCGGGGAATGCCGCCGCGAGGCCGGCAAGCGGTCGAACCTCCTGGGCCCCGTCGATGCGATGCACCACGGTGACGTTGCCGTCGGCGAGGTCCTTGGCGCCGACGATGATGCGCAACGGCACGCCGCGCAACTCCCAATGCGCGTACTTCTCGCCGGGACGCATCCCGTCGCGACGGTCGATGCGAACCCTGACGCCGGAGGGACACTCGCGCTCGATCCGCGTCACGGCCTCCTCCACCACCGCTGCGCCGGACTCGTCGTTGCTCCGCGTGATCGGCACGACGACCACCTGGATGGGCGCGACCTTCGGCGGCAGGATGAGGCCCATGTCGTCACCGTGCGCCATGATCACCGCGCCGACCGTTCGTGCCGAGAGTCCCCACGACGTCTGAAACGGATGCTGGCGCTGGTTGTCGCGATCGCTGTATGCGATGCCGTACGCGCGCGTGAAGTTCTGACCGAGGTGATGCGACGTACCGGATTGCAGCGCCCAGCCGTCTGACATCATGGCCTCGATGCTCACCGTGTAGCGCGCGCCCGGGAATTTCTCGGACTCCGTCTTGCGTCCCTTGATCACGGGGATGGCGAGCCAGTCCTCGGTGAGCTCGCGGTAGCAGTCGAGCATCGTGTCGACCTCCTCCGCGGCCTCGCTGTCGAGCTGATGAAACGTGTGCCCTTCCTGCCAGAGGAATTCCGTCGTGCGTAGGAAGAGTCGCGTGCGGTGCTCCCAGCGCACGACGTTGCACCACTGGTTGATCTTCACGGGAAGGTCGCGCCACGAATGGATCCAGTCCGCGTACATGGAGCAGATGATCGTCTCGCTCGTCGGACGCACCGCGAGGCGCTCCTCGAGGTCCTTGCCGCCGCCGCGTGTCACCCACGCGACCTGCGGGTCGAAGCCTTCGACGTGGTCCGCCTCCTTCTGGAGATAGGACTCCGGGATGAAGAGCGGGAAGTACATGTTCTCGTGGCCGGTGCGCTTGATCATGTCGTCCAGCGCGCGCTGGATGTTCTCCCACAACGCAAACCCGTATGGCCGGATGACCATGCAGCCGCGCACCGGCGAGTAGTCGGCAAGCTCGGCACGACGGACCACGTCCGTGTACCAGCGATCGAAATCCTCGCTCTGCGCCGTGATCCGCTTCTCGTCGGCCATGGCGGAGCAGTCTACGTGAGGACGCCCTCGCGCTCGCTCAATCCGACCGGCAGCGGCTTCCCCTCGGCGATGTACCGAGCGTCTTCCTCGGCGATCTCGTGCAACTCCGTCAGGAGCGTCGACAGCAGCTCGCCCTCGGGGAGCGTCGACACCACCTTGCCGTTGCGATACAGAATGCCCTTCTGCTTGCCGCCGGCGATGCCGATGTCGGCGTGCATCCCCTCGCCCGGCCCGTTGACGACGCAGCCCATGACCGAAACCGTGATGGTCCGCTTCACGCCCTCGAGTGCCTTCGCGACCTCCGCGACCATCGGAACCATGTCGATCTCGAGGCGGCCGCACGTCGGGCAGGCGACCAGGTTCGGGCCGTCGCCACGTTCCTGCAGGTTGGCGAGGATCTGGCGGGCCACCCGCACCTCCTCCTCCGGCGAGCCGACGAGCGACACGCGAATCGTGTCGCCGATGCCCTCGGCGAGGAGCAGCCCGATGCCGAGCGCGCTCTTGATGCTCCCGGTGTCGACGGGCCCAGCCTCGGTGAGGCCGAGATGCAGCGGGTAGCGGTTGCCAAGCGCGACGAAGGCGCGGTTGGCGGCGACATTCGTGAGCACGTCACTCGCCTTGAGCGAGACCTTGATGTCGCGAAAATCAAGCTCCTCGAGCACGCGGATGTGGCTGAGCGCGGCTGCGACCATGTTCGCTGCGATCTCGTCGATCGTTCCCCCACGTCCGCGGGTGAGGTCCTTGCGTTGGGGGATGCTTCCGGCGTTCACGCCGATGCGGATCGGGACGCCGCGCGCCTTCGCCTCGCGCGCGATGTCGGCGACCTTCGCGCTGTCGGTGATGTTGCCGGGATTGAGGCGCAGACAGTGCACGCCCGCTTCGAGCGCGAGCAACGCGAGTGGTGCGTCGTAGTGGATATCGGCCACGACCGGGATCGGCGATTCGCGGACGATCTCGTGCAACGACGCGGCGGCGTCGCGCGTGTCGCACGTGACGCGGATGACGTCCGCGCCCGCCTGCGCCGCGCGCTGGATCTGCGCGATCGTTGCCGCAGCGTCCTCGGTCTGCGTCTTGGTCATCGTCTGCACCGCGATCGGCGCGGCTCCGCCGATGACCACGTTGCCCACGCGCACCGGTACCGTCGGGCGGCGTTGGTGTGGCAGCGAATGCCCCTCGGTCATAACCTGGTCACATCTCCGATGGTGACATACACGGCGAAAACGACGATGATCGCGAGTCCGACCGCGGTGATCGCCGCTTCGACCTTTGGATTGAGCCTGCGGCGGCGCACCGACTCGATGAGGATGAAGAGGAGTTTCCCACCGTCGAGGAACGGTATCGGCAGCATGTTCACGAATCCGAGGTTCATGCTGATGAAGCCGATCCACCAGAGCAGGCCGTTGGGCCCGAGAAAGCCGTTGTTCGTCGCGGTCGCGGTTTCCTGGGCGATGCCGACCGGCCCGGTGAACCCCTGTGGTCCATTCACCCCGCCGGGCGGCGGATGGACGATCAGGCTGTAGATACCCGAGAACTCGGCGCCGATGAACCCTGGGATCGCCGTGAAGCCGCTGGCGACGGCTGCGGGGAAGGTCATCCCGCTGAAGCCGGGTATCACGCCCATGATCCACGAGACCTTGATCGCGTTCTCCGTCGGGTAGCCGTCCTGGATGCCGGACACGGTGACGTCGCTGAAGCGGATGTCCACGGAGCCGTCCGAGCTCTGTCGGTAGCCGGAGATCGTCACCGGGCTGCCGCCGCCGAGGAGCTGCGCCGGATCGCCGGCCCCCGCCGGCTGACCGTTGATCGTGGTGACGACGAGGCTTCCCTGGGGCAGCTTGCCGCCCCCGATCGTTGACTGATCACTGAGGATGTTGGAGATCGTCAGACGCGGCGTCAGCACCGTCGTGTGCACGGCGCCGTCAGAGGTCTGATAGGCGACCGTGATCGGGTTGCCCTGACTCTCGGCAGTCGCCTTGTGCAGGTCGGTGGTGACAGACGTCAGGCTGTCCTGACGGATGACATGCCCGTTCAGCGCAAGGATGACGTCGCCGTTGCGCAACCCGGCGACGCCGGACGCGGCATGGGAGTCGTACGCGTACGGCGTCGGCTGCATGTCGATGATCGCGAAGATGACGCCGCCGAAGATGAAGTTTGCGCAGATGCCCGCCGCCACGGTGGCGAACCGGCGCGGCTTGCTCGCGCGATAGAAATTGCGCTCACCCGCGTCCGCCTCGCCGACGAGCCCGAGCATGCCGGCCATGCGCACGAACCCACCCGCGGGAATGGCGCGCACGGCGTAGAGAGTCTCGCCGATGGTGCGCGAGTAGACCTTGGGCCCGAAGCCGACAGAGAACTCCTCGACCTTGATGCCCGAGAGCTTGCCCACAAGGAAGTGGCCGCCCTCATGGATGGTGATCACCGAGACGAGGACGAGGATGAACGCGCCCGCGTAGAGGAGGAACTGGGTCACGACACACCCGCCCCTGACGCGGCACCGGCCCGGACGTGCTCCCGGGCCCAGGCATCCGCCACGAGGACGTCGTCGAGGTTGAGCACACCGCGATCATCGAAGGCCGCGAGGGCGTCGCTCACCAGGGGCACGATCTCGTCGAAGCGGCAGCGTCCTTCGGTGAACGCCGTGACGGCCTCCTCGTTGGCGGCGTTGAGCACGCACGGCGCGAGGCCTCCACGCTCGCCCGCCGCGCGGGCCAGCGCAACGGCCGGAAAGCGGGCCGCGTCGACAGGCAGGAACTCCAGCGGCGAAACGTCGCGAAGATCGAGGCGCGGTGCCACGCCCGGCAGGCGCACGCCGTCCGCGAGCGCCAGCGCGATTGGGACACGCATGTCAGGAACGCCCATCTGCGCGACCACCGCGCCGTCGCGGAACTCCACCCAGCTGTGCACGATGCTCGTCGGATGGATCGCGACGTCGATCATCGAGTACGGTGTGTCGAACAGGAAGTGCGCCTCGATGACCTCGAGCCCCTTGTTCATCATCGTCGCCGAGTCGATGGTGACCTTCGGCCCCATGTTCCATGTCGGGTGCGCCAGTGCCTCGTCCGCCGTAATCGATGAGAAGGTGCCGAGCGGTCGGCGCAGGAACGGTCCGCCGCTCGCGGTCAGGACGAGACGGGCGACCGAGTCACGGTCCTCGCCGCGCAGGCACTGCCAGAGCGCCGAGTGCTCGCTGTCGATCGGAACGATGTGCGCCGCCGACTCGGACGCGCGGGCGCGGACGAGCTCGCCGGCCATGACGAGGACCTCCTTGGTCGCGGTGGCGACGGTGGCCCCCGCGTCGATCGCAGCGAGCGTCGGGCGCAGTGCCGCGGCGCCGGTGATCGCAACGCACACGACGTCGGCGTCCATCGCCGCGATCGCGCAGGCGGCGTCCATCCCGACGGCGCACCCGGAGGGCAGCGCGGCACCCGCGGCCGGGTTGACGAGTGCCATCCGCTCGACCTGGAACGTTGCGGCGACCGCGGCGAGCGCCACCGCGTCGCTGCCACCCACAACGCCGACCAGCTCGAAACGATCAGGGAAGCGAGCGATGACGTCGCAGGCTTGTCGCCCGATCGATCCGGTCGCGCCAAGGAGGACGACACGACGGCGGGACGTGGGGTTGGTCACTTGTGCGCAGATGCCTCAGTACGCATTAGATCAGAGCACGCGGCCGCTTTCGCCACAGTTACGGGAGCGCGATCAGCTTCAGGTAGCAATATACGACCGGGGCAAGGAGAACGAGGCTATCGGCGCGATCGAGCAGTCCGCCGTGTCCCGGAATCAGCGTGCCGGAATCCTTGACGCCGGCCTGGCGCTTGATTGCCGACTCCACGAGGTCGCCGCCCTGCGCCGCGACGGCCATGAGCACGCCGAGGAGCGCGCCGAGCGGGAGGTTGATGCCGATCAGCCACGGCCCGGCGAGCGCGCCGACGAGGACGGACGCCACCGCGCCGGCGACGGCCCCCTCGATTGATTTGCCAGGCGAGATCGACTCGAAGAATCGATGCCTGCCGATCGCAGAACCGACGAAGTACGCCGCAGTGTCACCGCACACCGACCCGGCGAGCACGAGCACGACGAGACGGAGTCCGAAGTGGGTCGAATCGGTCGCATGCCAGCGGTACAGCGCGATCCAGAAGCCGAGGCAGAGGCCGACGTACGCGGCGCCTCCGACCGCCGCGGCCCAGCCGGTGAAGCGCTCGCGGGTGCCGAGACCGGCCAGGAGACCGACTACAGCGGCAGCGGCGAACGCCCAGTCCGTTGCGATGTCCGAAGCCGGGAGCACGAAGCGGACGGCCAAGAAGACCGTCAACGGAAGGATGAGCCAGGCGGGCGGCCGCGTGCCGATCCGCCCGAGCAGGTCGCGAAGCTCCCAGGCGCCGATGAGCGCGCCGGCACCCACGAAGACCGCGACGGCGGCGGTGCCGATCCAGAGGGCGGCTCCGAGCACCGCGAGCAGGATCACCCCGGAGATCACCCGCAGTGCGAGGTTCATCGCGCCGGCGTGGCGTGTCCCGGGTCGATGCTCTCATCCGGAACCGCGCCGAACTTCCGCTCCCGGCACGAGAAGTCGTCGAGGGCATCGTGGATCGCGGTCTCGCCGAAATCGGGCCAGAGCGTGTCGGTCACGTACAGCTCGGCATACGCGGCCTGCCAGAGCAGGAAGTTGCTGATCCGGAACTCACCCGCCGTGCGGACGATCAGGTCGGGATCCGGCAGGCCGCCTGTGTAGAGCGCCCGGCTCAGCGTGGCCTCATCGAGACGGCGAAGATCGCTTCCCGAATCCGCAAGCTCATGGATCGCCGCGACGATCTCGGCGCGTCCGCCGTAGTTGATGGCCACGTTGAGGATCGCGGACGTGTCGTGTGCGGTCAGCAACTCGGCCTGCGCCACCTTGGCCTGCAGGGATGGGCTCAGCCGCGAGCGATCACCGAACACCCGGATCTGGACGCCGTTCTCGTGGAGCTCAGCGACCTCGCGATCGATGGTATCGCCGAACAGCTTCATCAGGGCACTCACCTCGCTGCGCGGACGCTGCCAGTTCTCCGTGCTGAATGCGTAGAGCGTGAGGATGTGGACCCCGGCCCGATGACAGGCTTCCATCACCGGACGGATGGCGCGGACGCCGGCGCGATGCCCGGCGACGCGCGGGAGGTGGCGCTGCCGTGCCCACCGTCCATTCCCGTCCATGATGATGCCGATGTGCCGAGGCAGGTCTGCCCGTGACGGAAGCGGGATTGCGGCGGGAGCGGGTGGGTGCTGCATTGTGGCTCGAGGTCAGAACGGGGTGACAGGTGCTGCCGTTTCGGGTGTGGCCCGTCAGACCTCGAGGATCTCCGTCTCCTTGCGCTGCGCGGCGTCGTCGATGCGCGCGGTGAACTGGTCGGTGATCTTCTGGACCTCGATCAGCTTGGTGGCCACCTCGTCCTTGCTCACGTGGCCGTCCTTCTCCACCCGGCGCAGATGGTCGACCTCGTCGCGGCGGATGTTGCGCACCGCGACGCGCGCCTCCTCGGCCTTGCGGTGGATGACCTTGACGAGTTCCTTGCGACGCTCCTCGGTCAGCTGCGGGATCGCGACCCGAATGACCTGGCCGTCGTTGCTCGGATTGAGGCCGAGGTCGCTCTTCTGAATCGCCTTCTCGATGGCGCCGAGCGAGCTGCGGTCGTACGGTGCGATCACGAGCAGGCTTGCCTCCGGCACGCTGATCCCGGCGAGGCTCTGGAGAGGTGTCTGCGCGCCGTAGTAGTCGACATGGAGACGCTCGAGCAGCGCCGGCGACGCGCGTCCGGTGCGGATGGTCATCAGGTCGCGATGCAGCGCCTCGACACTTTTCTCCATACGCTCATGGGCCTCGGCGATTCGCGCTGCGATCTGCTCGGACGGGTCCTCGGCTTTCTCGCGATCGCTCATGGGCCGGTCCCCTCGGCATCCACGCGGGTACCGATCTGGTCGCCGAGGATGACTCGCTCGACGTTGCCGTCGGTGAAGAGGTCGAACACGATGATGGGCATGCGATTGTCCATGCAGAGGGTCACGGCGGTGCTGTCCATGATGGCGAGACCGCGGTTGAGCACTTCCATGTACGTGAGGGTCGAGAGCCTCGTGGCGTCGCTCACCTTGTTCGGGTCCGCACTGTAGATCCCGTCGACCTTGGTCGCCTTGAGGAGCACGTCGGCGCCGATCTCGACCGCGCGCAGTGCGGCCGTGGTGTCGGTGGTGAAGAACGGGTTTCCGGTCCCCGCCGCGAGGATGACGAGCCGGCCCTTCTCGAGGTGGCGGATGGCGCGCCGGGGAATGAACGGTTCAGCCACCTGCGACATCGCGATCGCGCTCTGCAGGCGGCAGTCGATGCCAAAATGCTCGATGGCGTCACGCAGCGCGAGCGCGTTGATCACTGTCGCAAGCATGCCCATGTAATCAGCGGTGACTCGGTCAATCCCGTGCTGGCTCGCTTCCATGCCACGGACGATGTTGCCGCCACCGACGACGATCGCCACCTGGACGCCGCGCTCCACGATGTGCGTGATCTGCAGCGCGATGTGTTGCGCCGCCGCGTAGTCGATACCGTAGCCCACCGTCCCCAGCAGGGCCTCACCGCCGAGCTTGAGGATGACTCTGCCGAACACGGGACGACGCCCGTCACGAGCGCGGCCCTGCACCTCGGCGAGTTCCACGTCCGTGACTCCGAGACTCACTCGTGCGCGGTCGCGTTCGCGCCGTCTTCGTCGGCGACGTCGGCGCCGACCGCGAATCGGGCGAAGCGCGTCACCGTGATGTTCTCGCCGAGCTTGGCGATCGCCTCGGTCACGAGGTCACCAACCTTCTTCTTGTCGTCCTTGATCCAGGGCTGCTCGAGCAGGCAGATCTGAGCATAGAAGGCATCGAGCTTGCCGGTGAGGATTT
>Ga0307373_10014388_pt1 | contig 10895 bp, 11 predicted proteins | sample OX2MG_FD_202534 | JGI IMG/M metagenome (GOLD analysis project Ga0307373, IMG submission 202534) | Soil microbial communities from Risofladan, Vaasa, Finland - OX-2 | ecosystem: Environmental > Terrestrial > Soil > Coastal area > Acid sulfate soil | place: Finland: Risofladan, Vaasa | collected... | reverse complement strand
ACAGCTTCATTTTTGGGGTCATATCGATTTTTAACAAACTTAAGAGATCCACCGAACCACGACAAGCAAAGGAGCAGATATGCACAGAGAAAGAAACAAGGCAAGGCTCAGCGCGGGACTCACCCTGCTAGCCGCCTGCCTGGCAGGTTTGGTAACGGTCCAAGCGGCGGAAACGCCAGGCCAGCCCGCGGAGGTATCCAGTGTTCCCGCGAAGCACTCCCGACTTAAGAAGCGTGCCCACTCAAAAAATCGCAAGTCGAAAGCCGCAAATGCAAAGCGGAAGGAGCAGGCCGGCGCAAAAGCTGAATCCCAAAAGCAAGCTCCGGCTGATTCGGCGAAAGAAATCTCCCAATTGAAGCAACAGCTCAGCCTCCAGCAGCAGCAAATCGAAGAGCTTCTCCACGCGGTCAACAAGCTGCAGGCGGCAGTTGCAGCTATGCCGGCGGCCGCGACGGCAGCGGCGTCCGCGCAGCCATCAAGCGATAACGAAATCGCGAGCCTTACTCCGATTCTGCCCCCCGAGCCAAAGACCCGGCCGGCGGATGCGGATCAGCTCCTGGCTGTCAACACTGCGGTGAATCGGCCCCAGGCTGCAAGGTCCGATGCGGCGGGATTGCGGCCTGAAGCATCGCGGAGTGCTGCGGTGACCGGTTCGGAAAGCGCCCCGGCTGGCCGATCTCCCCTCGCTCCTCCAGTTGAACTTGACCATGGGAAAGTCAAGATTGGCGCTACTTTCTACGGGTTCTATCGATATTTCCCCAAGACCGGGTTCGGCCCTCAAACTCTTGACAACACGGATATCCATCCGGGGCCGGGCAATAACGGGTTCAACGAGTTTAATGTCAACCGAACTTACCTCAACATCTTCTATTCGCCGATTGATGCGATTACGTTCCGCGTGACACCCAATGTTTATCGCCAGATCGTCGGGGCGTCTGGCGAGAAATTGAGCGCCACCAGCGCCACGGGATCAAGCATGAACGGCAGTCTGGGATTTCGCCTCAAATACGCCTATGTTGACTTCAATAAGCTCTTCAGCCACAGCAAGGTGTTCGGCAAGGACAAGCTGACCTTCGGCCAGGAGCAGCAACCCCTGACGGATTGGGAAGAAGGTCTTTATGGCTACCGTTTCGTCAATCTGACCCCGTGGAACTATCTGAGCCTGAGCTCCACCTATACGGGCGTTAAACTTCATGGCCCGATCATGCTTCACGGCAAACAATACCTGGATTATGAGGTCGGGGTCTTTAACAACTCGAGCTACCATGCCTACGAAACGGGCGACAAGAAGCAGGTCATGGCGCGGCTGTCCTACTATCCGTTCGGCGCTGTTTCAAAGTATCAGGGACTCGGCCTGACAGGGTTCGTGGATTACGGCTACAAGGACGCCGCTCCTGACATGAACGTCAACGTTCCCATCACGCGGGTCGCGGCCATCGCCCATTACGAGAGCAAATCCGGCGACTACGGCATCGCCGGTGAGTATGATTACGGCCGCAACGCCTTCTCACTCGGCAATCTGTATTCGGGCAGCGGGCCGGCTGACGCATTCGGTCTCGGGCCAACATCCTACGCCACGTTCAACTCGATGGCGGCGGCATTGCTTTCCGGAAGTCACACCCAGCAGAAGGGCTTTGACTTCTTTGGCCACGCCAGGATTGCCAAGTCGCCCTTCTATCTGTTCGGTATGTTTGAACAGTTCAATCCCAATACGAATGTGGCCACCAATCCTTTGGACTTCCGAACCGTTATCGGAGGCATCAGCTACAAGTACGGCAAATACTGGCAGTTCGCGGTGGACAGCCAGAACATCCTGTACTATCACAGCCAGTTTACTTTCCCGGCTTCTCAGCTCTCAGCTTTCAGCCCGAGCCTGGCGGCCAGCAATCCGAACGGCATTCCCAACGCTGTCCCCGGCAACACGAACGCCATCTTTTTCAACGTGCTGTTCAATTACTGAAATGCCTGAAGCTACTGAAAAGAAAGCGTCAAGTGACCAGGAAGAAGGAATTCAAAGCACTCGATTTGCTGGAAGTAGAGCGGCATGGGGTTCAACGGCGCTGTCAAGCAAGACCCCGATCTCTGGCGGGATTCCCAGGTGGGCGGATTCAAGCTCACCCAGGAACGCCGCTTGCCACACTCGCGCTGGTTTGGAGCATGGAATTCCGGGCGTAAGCGTAGCCGTAAGCGGGCGGCCCGGGCGTGTTTTAACAGTTCTGTAACAGAACCTTAACATTCTTGTAACAATTGACAATCAATCTCAATGAGAGGATAGCTAATGAAAATCAGAGTTCGCGGTACCCTTGCGGCCTTGGCGGTCACCTTCGCGCTGATGGGACTTCTGACAGCCTGCTCGCAGAATGCATCCGGCCCCTCAACATCTTCAGGCAATATTACGCTGAATGCTGCCGGCGCCACTTTTCCTTATCCGATTTACTCCAAGTGGTTCAACGAGTATCACAAGCTCCACCCGAACGTAGCCATCAATTACCAGTCCATCGGATCCGGCGGCGGGATACAGCAACTTCACGCGGGCACGGTTGATTTCGGGGCGTCGGATATGCCCCTCAAAGACGATCTGCTGCAAAAGCTCGATCTGCACATCATCCAGTTCCCAACGGTGCTGGGAGCGGTTGTGCCTAGCTATAATATTCCGGGCGTTGATGTTCCGCTGAAGTTTACTCCTGCGGCCCTGGCCGGCATCTATCTTGGCAAGATCACCAAGTGGAATGCGCCCGAGATCAGTCAGAGCAACCCCGGCGTGAAACTTCCTGCCCAGGAGATTACCGTCGTTCACCGTTCCGACGGCAGCGGCACCACTTTCGTGTGGACCGACTATCTCTCCAAAGTGAGCCCGGAGTGGAAATCAAAGGTGGGCAGCAACACCTCGGTTCAATGGCCGGTGGGACTGGGCGGTAAAGGCAATGAAGGCGTAGCCGGCATTGTCAAACAGACTCCCGATTCCATTGGGTATGTGGAACTGATCTACACGATCCAGAACAACATGCTTTACGGGCTGGTCCAGAACTCTTCCGGAAATTTTGTCAAGGCCAGTTTGGAAACGGCTAAAGACGCGGCCGCCGGCGCCGCCAGCGAAATGCAGAATGACGTCCGCGTTTCAATCACGGACCCGCCGGGAAAGGACGCTTACCCGATCTGCAGCTTTACGTACCTGCTGATTCCTGATCACATTGCTGACGCAACCAAACGGGAAGCGATCAAAGACTTCCTGCACTGGATGCTGAACGATGGCCAGGGCATGGTGGAAAGCCTCGATTACGGTCAGTTGCCCGAATCCGTCAAGCAGATCAATGCGCAGCACATTTCGCTGATTAATTAAGGCAGCGATTATTCAGGCTGGAGACGAGCGCGCAGGGCCTGCCCAAAGTTTCCGCGGTTCTCGAGGCAGGCCCGCTCGTATCTGGGCCAGGTTTCAACAAGATGGGAACTACAAGCCGTGACGGAGGCAGTGCAACAGGTCGGTTCCATCTCTCAATAGATGGGACCAAGTCGCGTCAAACGATAGGGGTATTCTTGCTCAACGGCAGAGTGGAGGAAGCCCCGCCGTTGGATTTCCGATTCGCTTCGATGACGATTCTTTGGAGTTCGCACAACTGCCCCAGGCTGTTGTGAGCAAGGGAGATGGACTTGGTTTTCCAGATCCAGTAGCATGGCAACGATGATTCTCCCCAGCGATAATCCAACCCGCTCCCGGTTCGGGGGACCCAGGCGCATGCTGAAGCCGTTTGTTCGCCGCCTGCGGAGCGGAGACGAGATTGCGCACCTGATTACCCTGGCGTTTGCAGCCGGCATTGTTCTGGTCACCCTCCTGCTGGTCTACGAACTATGGACCCATTCCGTACTTCCCCGCCAGCGCTTCGGGTGGAACTTTCTGGTGACGAGCACCTGGAACCCCGTCACCGAAAATTTCGGAGCTCTTCCCTTTGTTTTTGGCACTCTGGTGACCTCAGCGGTCAGCTTGATCCTGGCGCTGCCCTTGGGAGTGGGCGCAGCCATCTTTCTTGCAGAGCTTGCTCCGCCACGGATTTCACATGCGTTGACCTTTGTGGTGGAACTGCTGGCGGCGGTGCCCAGCGTCATCCTGGGCCTGCTGGGCATCTTTCTTCTCGTACCGTTTCTTCGCACGGAGGTTGAGCCTTTCCTGAAAGCCACGCTGGGCTTCCTGCCCTTCTTCCAGGGTCAGATGTACGGGATCGGGATGCTTGCAGCGAGCCTGATCCTCACCATCATGATCATTCCCTTTATCATTTCGATCTCGCGGGAGGTTTTGCTGGCCGTGCCGGTGGAGCAACGAGAGGCCGCTTTGTCACTGGGAGCAACCCGCTGGGAGACAACCTGGAGGGTGGTTGTGCCCTATGCGAAGTCGGGAATCTACGGGTCGATTTTCCTGGCGCTGGCCAGGGCCCTGGGCGAAACCATGGCGGTCACCATGGTCATTGGAAACAATCCGAAGATCAGCGCTTCTCTGTTCGCTCCCGGCTACACCATTGCAGCGGTGATTGCAAACGAGTTTACGGAAGCGACGAGCAACCTTTATCTCCAATCTCTGATCGAACTCGGCCTGGTGCTTTTCCTGGTGACGATCATTATCAATGCCCTGGCGCGCGTGCTGATTCTGTTGACCACAAGACAAGGAACCGCACACCCATGAATCGCCGGCTCATGTGGAGGAAATCCGTCAACGCGTTCATGCTGACTCTCACCGGCTTGTGCGCGCTGGTGTCCGTATCCGTGTTGCTGGTTGTTCTGGGCTATCTGGGCTGGAACGGCTGGCAGTATTTGAGCTGGACCTTTCTCACCCACTTGCCCGCACCCGTCGGGGAGACGGGCGGTGGGATGGCGAACGCCATCGTGGGGAGTGGAACCTTACTGCTGATCGCAGCCCTGACGGGTATTCCCACGGGGTTGCTGGGAGGCATCTATCTGGCTGAGTTTGGGGGGAAGACGTTTACTTTTCTGGTTCGATACACGGCGGACCTTTTGAACGGTGTCCCCTCGATTGTGATGGGCATCTTCGCGTATACCCTGGTGGTTCTGCCCATGCGCCACTTTTCGGCGCTCGCCGGCGGGCTGGCTTTGGGGGTGATGCTGATTCCCATCGTGCTGCGCAGCACGGAGGATTTCTTGAGAGCGGTGCCGATGCCTTTGCGCGAAGGAGCCCTGGCTCTGGGTGCGAGCAAGTGGAAAGCCATCGCCACCGTCGTGATCCCTGCATCCATGCGAGCGATTGCCACGGGCGCGCTCCTGGGACTCGCCCGGGTTGCGGGAGAAACCGCGCCGTTGCTCTTTACGAGTTTCAACAACCAGTTCTGGAGCCATGGCCTGAACCAGCCCACAGCCTCGCTGCCGGTCATGATTTATCAATACGCCATTTCACCCTACGCGGACTGGCATCGGCAGGCCTGGGCGGCAGGGTTCATCTTGCTCATGCTGGTGCTTGTTGCTAACATTGGGGCACGGCTTATTTTGTCCCGGGGAAGTCCGGCGCTGAGAGGGTAGTCCTATGGGGAACCTGACTGGATCGGAGGTTGTTGTCGGCGTGCCAGGATACGACCGGTCGCTACGAGACTCCGAGAGAGAGGCCAGCCAATCCGTTCTGAAGATTGCCGTCAGCCATCTGAATTTTCACTACGGTCTGCGCCAGGTTCTTTTTGACATCTCGCTCGACATTGCCGATCGGAAGATCACGGCGCTGATTGGGCCGTCCGGTTGCGGGAAATCAACCTTCCTGCGAACTCTGAATCGAATGCACGAAACGGTCCGCGGCACGCACGCGGAGGGAGAAGTTCTGCTCGACGGCCAGAACATCTTTGAAATGGACGTCGTCAGGCTGAGACGCCGCGTCGGGATGGTCTTTCAGAAATCGAATCCTTTCCCCAAGTCGATTTATGAGAATGTCGCCTATGGCTTGAAGGTCAACGGAATGGCCCGGCGCGGGCAGATGGCGGAAGTGGTGGAGAAAAGTCTGAGGCGTGCCGCCCTGTGGGACGAAGTGAAGGACCAGCTCCACAAGTCCGCTTACGCCCTTTCCGGCGGGCAGCAGCAGCGGTTGTGTATTGCCCGCGCCCTGGCGGTTGATCCGGAAGTTTTGTTGCTGGATGAACCGTGTTCGGCGCTCGATCCCGTTGCCACCGCAAAAATCGAGGATCTTCTTTTCGATCTCGTGGGCAGTTGCAGCATCGTGATTGTGACCCACAACATGCAGCAGGCAGCACGGGTTGCGGAGCACACGGGATTTTTCCTCCTCGGGAAGCTTATCGAGTTCAACAAGACGGACATTATTTTCAAGAATCCTGCCCGAAAAGAAACCGAAGACTATATTACCGGCCGGTTTGGTTAACGGCAGGGGAGCGGCCCATTGCGCCATTTTGAAATCCAACTTGATGAATTGCGGAAGAAGCTGCTCGAGATGAGCGGACTGGTTGAATCGTCCATCTATCGCAGCGTCCTGGCCCTTGTGGAAAAGGATGAAGACCAGGTCCGCCAGGTGATGGAGAACGAAGCTCGCGTCAATCGCATGCAAATCGAGATTGATGACCTGGCAACGGGCCTGCTGGCTCTCCAGCAACCGATGGCGACCGATCTGCGCTTTATCACCTCCTCCATCAAAATCAACAGCGATCTGGAGCGGATGGGCGACCACGCCGTGAACATCGCGGAGCGGGCCCGCTCCCTGATCCATGAACCCACCATCAAGCCGTTGATCGATTTGCCGCAGATGGCCAATCTGGTGCAATCCATGCTGCGCGAGAGCCTGGATGCCTTCATCAAGAAGGATGCCGGCTTGGCGCGCAGCGTCCTCAAGTCCGACGACGCGGTGGACCAGATGCGTGACACGATTTACGACGAGCTTGTGCAATATATGGAGGCGGAGCCTTCGGGGATCCGCGGGTGCATCCACCTGATGTTTGTCGCGCGCAACCTGGAGCGCATCGCCGATCACGCCACCAATATCGCCGAAGACGTTGTGTTCCTGGTTGAGGGCGCCGACGTGCGCCATCACGCCGAAGCCTTCAAATAGCCGCCAGGACTGCGCTGACGGACCCCAATAGGTTTCCCGGCCTTGGCCCGGCAATATCCCCCTTGGGAATTCCTTTATGGCTTTTTTATTACTAAAGAGGTATACTGAAAATGCTTGATCAGTTTTTGTGACCAAATACCATTGAACCTTGAGGCCACACAATCTCCGATTATGTGGCATTTCTTGTTTTTGGAGGGTGGTTGCGAGAGTTGAACAAGTTAATCTGAATGCAACAAAGGAACAGTACAACACATATGGACAAAGAACAAGGAACAGTAAAATGGTTCAATGACTCGAAGGGCTATGGATTTATCCAGCGCTCGACGGGGGACGACGTTTTTGTGCACCACTCGGCCATCCAGGCGGAAGGATTCAAATCGCTCGCCGAAGGCGAAGCTGTGGAATTCACGGTCACCAAGGGCCCCAAGGGGTTCCAGGCAGAGAACGTAACCAAACTCTAGAACGAACCATGCTTTACGCCCGCACCCTGCACACTTGCAGCGGTGCGGGCGTAAGCCCTCCCAGGACGATGAAGTGTCCATTCAAATCCAATATCTTGGTTTCCAGCTAAAAGCGCACGGCAGAGACTACAGCTATCGTGTCGTCAACCCCAAAGAAGGGGATCGAGACTTCATTCTGAGTATTTCCAATCGGGCGTTTTCTGAGCACCACTTTCCCTATCAGGACGCTGCTGGTCTCTGCTATCAGATATTACAAAAGGCGCTCGACACGGAAAGCCCGGAGGAACCGCTTCCTCACCGCGCCACCCTGTCCGATCAGGAACTTGACGAGTACATGGTACGGCGCCGCCCAGTCAGAAGGCGAACCTGGTAGGCTCCGGAAAAATCAGGTTCTCCGCCCGTTTCAGGCTTCTCTTCTCAGATACCCGCCAGCTTAAATCCGCTCGCTTATTCATTATGAAGTAGTATTCCGCGCGTTGTGCAGCACCCGCTGTCTCCGGCAGTTTTGCCTGCCCGAACCCCGCCAGCGGTTTCGCCTCGAAATCGCCCTGGCTGGGAAGAAACCTGTGGGGCGATCCGACTGGCCACAACCTCTTCACCTGATTCATTCAAAAGCAGTGGCTGTCTTTGCGCGGCCTCAGGGAGGTGATATTTGTCACGCCAATCGGTGAGGACGCTCACTGAAAATCCTAGCGGCGAGGGCTAGCTTGAAGTTGTGGGTAGGCGCTGGCTACGGGGAAGTGGACCAGCGTGCCTGACGGGCCGGCTGGGCCGATGATAACCCGCCAGCGCCAACGGTAAAGTGTGAAAGGAGCATAACCATGGCGGGCAAACATTTAGCTGTAAAGTCTGAGCACCATCTTGCTCCCATCAAGGTTACGGAATTCGAGAAGATCTTCAATCGCATGCACGAAATGCAGGAGACGATTTCACGTCGCGCCTTCGAGTTGTTTGAGGAAGGAGGCAGGATCTTCGGCCGTGATCTTGATAACTGGTTTAAGGCAGAATCCGAGTTGCTGCATCCGGTTAACGTCAGCATTGAGGAGACCGGTGAAGGTCTCAAGGTGGAGGCAGAGGTACCAGGGTTCAAGGCGGAGGAGCTTGAAGTCAGCGTTGAGCCGCGCCGCCTGACGATCACGGGCAAGCGGGAGGCCGTGAAGGAAGAGAAGAAGAAGGGAAAGGCGATTTACTCCGAACGCCGCGCGGAAAGGATCCTGCGCGTTGTTGAACTGCCGGTGGAAGTGAACGCGGAAAATGTCAGTGCGATGCTGAAAGACGGCGTGCTGGAATTCACCTTGTCCAAAGCTGCTCCAGCGAAGAAGATCACGATCGAGAAGAAAGCGGCATGAGACGAATTCGAATGCGGTTGGCGGGAAGGGAGCGCGAAGTCGGCAGCAGGTCGTCAGCACAATTCCCGAGGTGGGTTGGACGCGGGCCGGTTACAACAGGCGCCTGCGACCCCATGCGCCGGGAAGAAGGCTGCCAGCCCCCTTCTCGCCGGCGGGAGTATAATAAGGCTAAGAACGCAGCAGGATAGGAGGCCGAAATGAAAGGCAAGCCAACCTGGAAACCAGCCGGCCTTTCCGCCAACAAGTGGCAACAGGCAGGACCGCAGCGGCGTCCGGTTCAGTTGCCGCCGCAGCAGCGGGTGCCCTCGAGACCCTTTGAGAGATCCTCCGGATTCAGGCAGGCTCCCTTGAAACGTAAACCCTGAGGCTCTCAGGAGAGCCAGGTTCTTAGAGGATAAGAAGGAGGATGCCATGTCAATGTCTCAACGAGTGCAAGAATATCTCGATTCGAATAATGTCCGCTTTGAATTGCTTCCTCACTACCCGGCGTTTCCTGCTCAGAAGACAGCTCAGTCGCTGCATGTTTCCGGTAAGCATTTCGCCAAGTCGGTTATTCTCCATGCAGACGGGCGTCTGGTGATGGCGGTTCTTCCGGCTTCGCATCGGCTGAACCTTCATGACCTTCGGCAGGAACTTGAGGTGCGGCGCCTCGAGATGGCTCCGGAGAACGAGGTCGAAAAGATCTGCCTGGATTGCGAGCTCGGCGCTTTTCCTCCGTTCGGGCACTTCTACGGAATGGACACCTGGGTTGACCGCTCACTCGCGAAGTCGGAAGAAATTGTGTTCAACGCCGGCACTCACACGGAAGCCGTTCGCATGAAGTACGCCGACTACGCGAATCTTGAAAATCCTAAAATGGCAAGTTTTGCTGATCCGGAGTCAATGGCAGCATAGCGGTTTGTTGAAGAACGTCCTGAGCATGTCATTCTGGGCCTGTTCGCGTGTCAATTGCGAGCGACAGCGAGGAATCTCGCTTTGAGTCAGCCGGCTTACACGATTCCTCGCCGCCATCGGCTGCACGGAATGACAGGTGGCACGAACTCTTCAACAACCTGTTCGAGGTGGTCTGCTGAATCGTCTCACCTGATGGACGGCCTTCGGGCCGCCTTTTTTTTCGAGAGGCTGGCGGCGTAGGTCCTTCGCTGGACAAAATAAAAGGCGGCCTTTGCCGCCTTTTTGGTATTCCGTTTTTTTCTCGGAGACCCGTGATCAGGCCTCAGGAGAGTTCCCCAGTGTTAGGGAGCCGCTCACCCAAGACTGCTGGGCGACTTTGGCTATCTCTCCTTCTTGCCCGCTCCGGCCGGATCCTGGCCGTCCTTTCATCAGGTTCAACGGGTCTCCGGAGCTTAGGTTGCTTCCCTTAATACCCTCCACTTACTTAGATGCCTGACTCGCCCCGCAGGTTAACCTTAAATATTCCGATTTCCCGCCCCTCAGCGAGTAGGGCACCGTCGTTTTGAGACTGTGCGGCATGCAACTTTGGGAATGATTGCGAGCCGGTGAATAATGTACTTTAATAGGGGCCATGAAAAAATGGGCTGCAGAGCAAATCGCTGCCGCTCGCAATTCTGCGCTGTCCCGCTCCTGCCCTGAAGAGAGCCGGAGCAGACAAACGCCAAAGGAGCCTCTGATGGACAGAAGAGAATATTTCAAACTGGGTGTGGCGGGAGCTGTGGGCGCGGCGCTCGGGGCGCAACCGCTGGCGGCAAAAGAGCAGGAGGGGCGCGCCACGCGCGGATTGCCGTCACCCATCATTAAAGACATCCAGGTGATCACCACGCAGCCTTCCGGCGTGCGCCTGGTGGTGGTGAAAATCCTCACCGACCAGGACGGCCTTTACGGTTACGGCTGCGCCACCTTTACCCAGCGCGCCGATCTGGTGGTGCCTGCGGTGGAAAAATATCTGAAGCCGCTCCTGATGGGGAAGCCTGCCGACCGCATTGAGGATACCTGGCAGGCCTGCTACAACAGTTCGTACTGGCGCAACGGCCCGGTGCTGAACAATGCCATCAGCGGGGTTGACCAGGCGCTGTGGGACATCAA
>Ga0307373_10014387_pt1 | contig 10896 bp, 11 predicted proteins | sample OX2MG_FD_202534 | JGI IMG/M metagenome (GOLD analysis project Ga0307373, IMG submission 202534) | Soil microbial communities from Risofladan, Vaasa, Finland - OX-2 | ecosystem: Environmental > Terrestrial > Soil > Coastal area > Acid sulfate soil | place: Finland: Risofladan, Vaasa | collected... | reverse complement strand
TGGGAAACGAGCGTGCATGGTCCTCGGTGCGACCGAGCGGGTCGACGACGTTGGGCGCTATCGCCGCGAGCGATGGCTCGCGCATGGCATCGAGGAGCGCGCCGAAAGGATCCGACTCGATTCGGATATCGGGGTTGAGGACGCAGAACAGCTCGGTGTTACAGCGGGCGAACGCACCATTGTGGTTCGCGCCAAAGCCCTTGAGGCGAGCGTTACGCAGAACATCGAGCGGGAACCCGCAGCTCGGCAATGCTCGAAGGGAACTTTCTGGGACGTTCTCCGTAAGGATCGCGCGCAGCGGCGTGCGCACATTGCGGTCGAGATCTCCGAGCAGGGCGCATACCAGGTCCCGCTGGTCGTGGCTGACGATCGATAGCGTGAGCCGGGGCTCGTTCACCCAAAACCATCCGTTCCAAGATCGCATCGTCGAATTCGCGTGGTGCCGATATAATTCGCCTGCGGCATGTATTCGCGTCTGCCAATCCTTCCCCTCGTTATCTTAACCCAGCCCCGCACGATGGACGTGTCCCGATCTGCCAGTTTCGACCCAAGTACAGTCCAATCGGCCACCGCGGCCGGGAAATCCAACTTTCGACTAGCGGCGGAAGATATTCGCGACGGCGTCGCGAACATTCATGTCTGGCCAATGCTCGGCTGGCAGGAAATCAGGCAGCGCTACCGCAGGTCCACGTTGGGGCCATTCTGGCTCACGATCAGCACGGGGGCTCTGCTGACGGCGATGGGGCCGTTGTACGGCAAATTGTTCAACCAAAGCGTTTCGGGCTATTTCCTATATTTGAGCGTCGGTTACATCCTGTGGCAACTGATCGGCCAGCTCATCAACGATGGCTGCAACGCGTTCATTTCCTCGCAGAGCTACATCACGCAGGTGCGCTTACCGCTAACCGTGCACGTGTTGCGCGGGGTCTGGCGGAACATGGTCATCTTCTTCCACAACCTGCTGTACATTGCGCTGGTACTGCTCTACATCCGGCCGCATCTCGGGTGGCAGGTGTTGCTTTTTCCTGTCGCGCTTCTCCTGATCGCAGCGAACGGGGTCTGGATCGGGCTCACGCTGGGCCTGATCTGCGCAAGATTTCGGGACATCCCGCAGATCGTGGGCAGCCTCGTCACAGTGGCATTCTTTCTGACGCCGGTCATGTGGCAGCGTCAAATGCTGGGAAGGCACGCGTGGGCTGTCAACCTCAACCCGTTCTATCACTTTCTCGAGATCGCCCGCAGCCCTCTAATCGGAACCGAGACGAGCGGCACTTCTTGGGCCTTCGCGGCGGGAATCACCGTCGCGGGATATGTTGTGACACTCATGATGTTCAGCCGCTTCCGCGCGCGAATCGCCTACTGGTTGTGACTCATGACCTACGTCCGGGCAAGTGACGTCGTCGTCGACTTTCCGATCTATGGCGCCAAAAGCCGCTCCTTGAAGCACACGATGATCCGGGCGGCCACCGGGGGCGCGTTGGCCAAGGATGCGGCCGATCGAGTGGTGGTGCGGGCGCTGGACAAAGTCAGCTTCGATTGGCGGGAAGGGGATCGGGTCGGCCTGGTGGGCCACAACGGGTCAGGAAAGACGACCCTGCTACGCGCGATCGCCGGCATCTACGAGCCCAGCGAAGGCAGACTTGAATCCAGGGGACGCATAGCATCGATGCTGAGCGTGTCCGTCGGCATGGAACAGGAGGCGACGGGCTACGAGAACATCTACTTACGTGGCACGATCATGGGGCTGACACGACGCGAGATCGCCGCGAAGGTCGAAGAAATCAGCGCATTTTCGGAGCTGGGCGACTACCTGGACATGCCCATACGTACCTATTCCAGCGGCATGTCGATGCGGCTTGCTTTTGCGATCTCGACGAGCGTGGATGCCGATATTCTGCTTATGGATGAATGGCTCAGTGTAGGTGACGCAGCTTTTGCGCAGAAGGCTCAGGCGCGGCTGACGGAGCTCGTCGGCCGCGCCAAGATTCTCGTGCTGGCATCGCACAACTTGGATTTGGTGCAGTCAAATTGCAGCAAAATTATCTACCTTGAGCATGGTCGGGTAGTGCGCGAGTCCTAGGCCTGCCGCGCCCAAATCAGGTTTTCCCAACGTCACATCACAAATCAAAGCGGATCGGAAACATCGATGAAATTACTCGTTACGGGCGCGTGCGGATATAAGGGCACGGTCCTCGTCCCCAAGCTACTTGACCTGGGGCACGAGGTCGTCGCGTTCGACATCATGTGGTTCGGTAATTACCTCCGGCAGCATCCCAGGCTGACGGTGGTCGAGGGAGACGTGCGCAACATCGATGAAGTGCCGCTCGATGGCGTCGAGGCGATCATTCACCTATCTTCGGTCGCCAACGACCCGTGCGGCGACCTCGACCCCAAGTTGACCTGGGAGATCAGCTGCCTTGCCACGATGCAACTCGCGGATCGAGCGGCGCGCAGAGGAATCGAGCGCTTCATCTACGCTTCTTCGGGCAGCGTGTACGGCGTGAAGGACGTGCCGCAGGTCACGGAGGACCTTGAGCTCACACCGATCTCGGAGTACAACAAAACGAAGATGGTGGCCGAGCGCGTGCTGCTCAGTTACGCGGACCGGATGGCCGTGCAGATCATTCGACCGGCGACGGTCTGCGGCTATTCGCCCCGCATGCGCCTAGACGTCTCGGTGAACATGCTCACCATGCAGGCGCTCATGCGCGAGCAAATCACGGTGTTCGGCGGCAAGCAGACCCGCCCGAACATCCACATCGATGACATCACGGACGTTTATCTGTTCATGCTGGAGCATCCGCAGCATCGCGGCATCTACAACGCCGGCTTCGAGAACATATCGATCATGGAAATCGCCGAACGCGTGGTCGAGCACGCTTCCGCGAAGATCACGGTTACGGAATCGAACGACCCGCGGTCCTACCGAGTGAACTCGGACAAGCTGCTCGCCACCGGCTTCCGGCCGCGGAAGAGCGTCGATGACGCGATCAAGGAACTGGTCCATAAATTCCGCGCCGGAGAGCTGAAGGACGAGGAGCGGTTCTACAACCTGAAGTGGATGCAGCGAGAGGTAATGAAGTGACCGCGGGCCCATCCCGGTCGGGCGCCCTGTGCGCGGACTACGCCGCGCGACTCCAAACGGTCCTCCAGGGAGCGAGTTGGGACGGAGTAACGCTCCTTGGGGAGGAGCTGCTCGACTGCTGGAAGACCGGTCGCCAGGTGTTCATGTGCGGCAATGGCGGCAGCGCCGGCAACGCCATGCACTTGGCGAACGACTTCCTTTACGGCATCTCCAAGACTGCGGGCTCGGGTCTGCGGGTGAATGCGCTGCCGGCGAACGCATCGGTCATAACCTGCCTGGCGAACGACGAAGGCTACGAGGAGATCTTCGCCCTGCAGCTTGCGGTGCACGCGAGGGCGGGGGACGTGCTGGTGGCGCTCTCGGGTAGCGGCAATTCGCCCAACATTCTGCGCGCGCTGCAGGAAGGCAGGCGCATGCAGATGAAGACCTTTGCGGTCGTCGGGTTCTCCGGAGGGAAGGCGAAGGCGATGGCGGACGTAGCAATCCATTTCGCGATCGATGACATGCAGATCGCCGAGGACCTGCAGCTCATAGTGGGCCATATGCTGATGCAATATCTATATGCGCATCGCAACAGCGTGATGGCCCCGACGTCCTGAATGGCCCGCATCGCGGTACTGGGTTCAAACTCTTTCGCGGGGGCGTGGTTCGTCGATGTGGCGCTGAGCGCTGGGCATGGGGTACTCGGGGTAAATCGCTCTGCGGAGGCGTCGCCGATCTTCCTGCCTTATCGCGCGAACTCGCGGGCAAAGGACTACGTCTTCAGACAGCTCGACCTGAACCGGGACACTGAGGCGATCTTCGAAGCGCTTGCTGCGTATGAGCCGGAGTATGTCGTCGACTTCGCCGGTCAGGGCATGGTGGCCGAGAGCTGGAGCCGCCCGGAACAGTGGTACCAGACGAACATCGTCGCGAAGGTGCGACTGCACGATTTCCTGCGGCAGCAGCCATGGCTGCACAAATACGTGCGCGCATCGACGCCGGAGGTTTACGGCAGTACGGCGCATCTCATCCGGGAGGATCAGCCGTATGCGCCGAGCACGCCCTACGCGGTCTCCCACGCGGCCATCGACATGAGCCTCGCGGCGTTCTTCAGGAATTACGGCTTTCCGGTGGTGCTCACGCGTTTCGCCAATTTCTTTGGTCCAGGCCAACAGCTTTATCGCATCGTCCCGCGCACCATCATCTACGCCCTGGCGGGACGCAAGCTGCAACTGCATGGCGGAGGTATGTCAGTCCGCGCGTTCATCCACGCGCGCGACGTGGCGGAAGGGATGCTCGCGGCCATGGAGCGCGGGCGCGCCGGCGAGGTCTACCACTTTTCTCCGGAAGCCTTCCATTCGATCCGCGAAGTAGTGGAAACGATTTGCATTCAGCTGGGGGTTCCATTCGAGACCGTTGCGCAGGTGGCGGCGGATCGCCCCGCCAAGGACCAGGCGTACCTGATGGACGCAGGCAAGGCACGGGCCGAGCTGGCCTGGAGCCCTCGCTACTCACTTGCGCAAGGGGTTCGCGAGACCATACGATGGGTGCGGGACAACTTCGACGAAATCCGCGGCCTTCCGTGGGACTACGTGCACAAGCCATAGAGACGAGCCGATGGAGCAAGAGAAGGGGATGAGGATCGAGCGCAACTTCCTGCCAGAACAATACGAGGCGACCGGCAAGCTGGAGATCAACCACAATTTCCTCCACGCTCAGTTCGCGGATCACGACGAGATCCTGCAGAAGGTGAAGCAGGTCGTCCTGAGCGGCGACTTCACCCTGGGCCGCGAGGTAGACCGGCTGGAGGACGAGTTCGCCGCGGCGGTAGGCTCCGGCCATGCCGTGGGCGTGGGCAGCGGCACGGATGCGCTCTTCCTCAGCCTCAAGGCGCTCGGGGTGGACAAAGGGGACGAGGTCATCACTACCCCCTACACCTTCTTCGCGACCATCGGGGCGATCGTCACGGCCGGCGCGCGGCCCGTATTCGTCGACATTCGCGAGGACTACAACATCGATCCGGCCGGAATCGCGGCGGCGATTACGCCGCGCACCAAGGCCATCCTTCCCGTCCACTGGTCCGGCAAACCCTGCGACATGGACCCGATCATGGAGATCGCCGGCAATCACGGTCTCGCGGTGGTCGAAGACGCGTGCCATGCGGTCAAAGCAACCTACAAGGGGCGCGGCGCCGGAGCCCTGGGCACTACCGGATGCTTCAGCTTTCACCCCCTCAAGAATCTGAACGTCTGGGGCGACGGCGGCATCGTCACCACGAGCGACGCCGAGCTCGCGGCTACCCTGAGGCTGATGCGCAATCACGGCCTGGTGAACCGCGACGAGTGCCGCGTATTCGCCTACAACTCGCGGCTCGATACGATTCAGGCCGTCGTTGCGCGCCACCTGATGCGCAAGCTCGACCACATCACGGTACGAAGGATCGACAACGCGGCCTACTTCGACGCCAAACTGCGCGCCATTGCGCAAATCCGCGTTCCGGAGCGTGAGCCATGGGTGAAGCAGGTATTCCACCTGTACATCGTGCGCTGCGAACGTCGCGACGCCCTCCAGAAGCATCTGGTTTCGCACGGCGTCGACGCGAAAATCCACTATCCGATTCCGATGCATCTACAGCCCGCTGCCAAGCCGTTCGGCTATCGGCGAGGCGACTTTCCCGTCAGCGAGGCGGTCGCGGACTCGGTGCTTTCCCTGCCGGTGCACGAGTTCATCACGCGTGATCAGCAGGACCGCGTGGTGGACCTGATCCAGCGCTTTTATCAGTCCTGAGCCGGGAACATGCACGTACCATTCGTCAGTCTCGAGCGGCAATATCTCGCGCTGCGAGAGCAGCTGATTGCAGAGTTCGACCGCGTGGGCAAGAGCGGCATGTACATCATGGGCGAGACGCTTGCGCGCTTCGAAGCCGAGGCCGCGGAGTTCTGCGAGACGCACTACGCGCTCGGAGTGGCGAACGGCTCGGACGCGTTGTTTCTCGCGCTCAAGGCGCTCGGGATCGGCCCGGGCGACGAGGTCGTCACCTGCCCCAACTCGTTCATCGCGACAGCCTGGGTCATCGTCGCCGCCGGTGCCAAGCCGGTGTTCGTGGATGTCACGCCCGACTACAACATGGACGTCGCCAGGCTCGAGGCGGCCCTCACTCCGAGGGTGAAAGCGGTCATTCCGGTTCATCTGACCGGCAGGCCGGCGGACATGGATGCCGTGAACGCGCTTGCCGCGAGCCACCGATTCGCGGTGGTGGAAGACGCTGCCCAGGCCATCGGCGCCCGCTACCGAGGAAGACGCGTCGGCTCTCTCGGGACTGTCGCAGGATTCAGCCTGCATCCCCTCAAGAATCTCGCGGTAATGGGCGATGGCGGCCTAGTGACCACCAGCGACCGCGTCATCTACGAGCGCATCGTCAAGCTGCGCAATCACGGCTTGCGCAACCGGGACGAATGCGAAATCTGGGGCTACAACTCTCGGCTGGATCCCTTGCAGGCGGGAATCGCTTCGATCAAGTTGCGTCACCTCGAACAGTGGAATCGCCGCTGCCGCGAGATCGCTGCCCGCTATAGTGAGGCCCTGAGCGGGGTGGTATGGGTGCCGCGCGACCAGGCGCACGAAGAGTGCGTGTACCACAATTTTGTCATTCAGCTGGATGACCGCGACCGCCTGATGGCGCATCTCGAGCGGCGTGGCGTAGGGAGCCGCATCCACTACCCGATTCCTATCCACATGCAGGAGTGCGCGCGACCGTTGGGATATCGGGCGGGCGACTTTCCCGTTACCGAAGCGCTGTCGAAGCGCATGGTGAGCCTGCCGATCTATCCGGAGCTCACCGAGGCGGAAATCGAGCATGTAGTGCGGTCCGTACTGAGCTTTTTCCGAAAGTGAGGCGCTAATTGGGCAAAGAAATCGACTTGATGGTGAACTACCCGCGCGCCAAGCGCGACGTGAAGGAGCGCGGCGCGACCAAGACCGAGGAGGATCGTGCGATTGCTCGGCGTTTCGACAAGGACTTCTTCGACGGCGACCGTCGCGTCGGATACGGCGGGTTCAACTACCATCCGCGTTTTTGGCAGCCCGTGATCCCCACCTTCCGGGAGCATTACGGGCTGACCGGCAGGAGCTCCATCCTCGACGTCGGCTGCGCGAAGGGGTTCATGCTGCACGACTTCGCGCAACTCATATCGGGGATTATCGTCAAGGGCGTGGACGTGTCGAAATACGCCACCGACAACGCGATCGAGGACATGCGGCCCCACGTGCAGGTCGCGAGCGCGACTTCGCTGCCGTTTCCGGACAAGTCCTTCGACCTCGTGATTTCGGTGACGACCGTCCACAACCTTGACCGCCAGGAATGCGCGCAAGCATTGCGTGAAATCATGCGCGTAAGCCGGGGCAACGCGTTCATTACCGTCGACGCCTACCGCAACGACGAGGAAAAGGAGCGCATGCTCGCATGGAACCTTACCGCCAAGACGGTGATGCACGTCGCTGAGTGGAAGCGATTTTTCGACGAAGTCGGCTACCGCGGCGACTACTACTGGTTCATCCCCTGACGCGATGAAGACTGCGGAGCACGGCGGGAGCGTATCGCTGGAATGGCAGCTGCTGTTCCGGATGAAGCGCATCCGCCACGTCGAGGACGAGATTGCCCGGTGCTATGGCGAGGAGAAGATGCGCTGCCCGACCCACCTTTCGATCGGGCAGGAGGCGGTGGCGGCGGGCGTCGGCCTCGCCCTGCGGCGCGACGATTTTGCGGTGAGCACGCACCGCGCGCATGCGCATTACCTCGGCAAGGGCGGTGATCTCCGTGCCATGGTCGCCGAGATTTACGGCAAGGCGACAGGCTGTTCGCGGGGACGCGGCGGCTCGATGCATCTGATCGACCTGGCCGTGGGCTTCGAGGGTTCGACAGCGATCGTTGCGAGCTCGATTCCGGTAGGCGTCGGGCTTGCCCTTTCGGCGCAGCTTCACGGCACGGATCAGTTGTGCTGCATCTTTCTCGGCGACGGCGCCGTCGAGGAGGGCGTGTTCTACGAGTCTGTGAACTTCGCGGCCGTCCGGCGGCTACCGGTGCTGTTTCTGTGCGAGAACAACCTCTATTCGGTCTACTCTCCGCTGTCGGTTCGGCAGCCGGCAGGCCGCAAGATTCACGAAATGGTTGGGGCCATCGGAGTCGAGACGGCGCACGGAGACGGAAACGATGCCGACGAGGTATATCGAACGACTGCCGAGGCGATTCGCGGCATACGCGAGGGTAGCGGACCGCGGTTTCTGGAGTTCTCGACGTACCGCTGGCGGGAGCACTGCGGACCGAACTACGACAACGACATCGGCTACCGAACCGAGGAGGAATTCATCGAGTGGAAGGCGCGGGATCCGATCCCGCGGTACGAGCGCCGGCTGCTTGCCGCGGGACTGCTGAGCCAGAATGACGTCGCAGCGATGCAGCTAGCGATCGAGCGGGAGGTCGGGGACGCATTCGAGTTCGCCGACGCGTCGCCATTTCCCGATCCGGCTGACGCCGGTATCAACCTGTATCGCTGATCCGGAGACGAAGCGTGGCCCGCAACATCAGCTTCGCGCAGGCGATCAACGAAGCTCTCCACGAGGCGATGGCCGCTGACCGCGGCGTCATCTGCTACGGGCTGGGTGTAGACGACCCGAAGACGATCTTCGGGACCACTAGGGGACTGCAGGAGCGCTTCGGCGCGGCGCGCGTATTCGACACCCCGACGTCGGAAAACGCCATGACCGGCATCGGGGTCGGGGCGTCGCTCAATGGTATCCGGCCCGTGATGGTGCACCAGCGGCTCGATTTCTTCCTGCTCGCGATGGACCAGCTGGTAAACAACGCCGCCAAATGGCGATTCATGTTCGGCGGCCAGCGCTCGGTACCCATCACCATTCGACTGATACTCGGGAGAGGATGGGGGCAGGGGCCGACGCATTCTCAGTCGCTGCACGCCTGGTTCGCGCATGTGCCTGGCCTCAAGGTCGTAATGCCGACCACGCCCGAAGACGCGAAGGGCTTGCTGCTTTCGTCGATCTTCGACGACAACCCAGTGCTGTTCTTCGAGCACCGGTGGCTCCACAACATGGTCGGGGACGTGCCCGCCGGCGATTATCGCGCGCCGCTGGGTGTCGCCCGCCACGTGCGCCAGGGCGGGGACCTCACGATCGTGGCCATGTCGTACATGGTGGTAGAGGCGCTGCACGCGGTGGATTACCTGGCTGAGCACGGCGTGCGCTGCGATCTCATCGATCTGCGGACGGTAAGCCCGCTCGACTGGAACGCGGTGTTCGAGAGCGTGAGTCGGACCGGCCGCCTTCTCGTGCTCGATACGGGCGCCGCAACCGGCTCCGTAGCCGGTGAAATCGTCGCACGTGTGGCGATGCAATGCTGGTCGAATTTGAAACGGGCACCGCGGCGGATCGCGATGCCGGATTTTCCCGAGCCGACCAGCTTTGCGCTGACCAGAGGGCTGCACCCGCGCGCCGAGACGATTCTCGCCGCGGTGAACGAGATGCTGGGCACGGACTTTCCCGGCGACGCACTCGCAGCGCAGCGCGAGCACCCGCACGACGTACCCGGAGACTGGTTCAAGGGGCCGTTCTAGAAGCGAGCGCCATGACCGCAATTCCCCCCAAGGCCATCTATCCGGCCACGCTTGTCGTCCCCCCACTGGGGCTGGACGAGCCGATCGACGACCAGTACCGAATCGAGATGCTGCCGCTTATCCGGATCGAGGGCCAGCACAGCTGGCAACGGCTGGAGAAGTCCGCCATCGACGAATGGATGCAGGGCGAGGCGCTTAAAGACGTCCTCGGACTGTTCGCGCGCTACCCGCGGCATTCCCTGTTGAGCAGCGTTGGACGGGCGTTCCTATACCACCTGATCCGCTGCGCACGGCCGGCAGACGTGGCCGAGATAGGTACCTACTGGGCAGGCACCGCGGAGGTCATGGCGCGCGCGCTTCATGCGAACAATTTCGGTCATCTCTACACCTGCGACCCCTTCGGCGCCGAACGCGCGCCGGTGATCATCTCGCAGTGGCCGCTCGAGTTGCAGCAGCGCGTCACGTTTCTGGCAGCGAACTCCATGGGATTCGCGGATTACCTCAGGATGCGGGAAATCCGACTCGACCTCGCTTTCGTGGACGGTTGCCACGACTTCGAGTACGCGCTCTTCGACGTCTTGACGAGCGCGCGTCTAATGCGGCCCGGAGGGATCGTAGTCATGGACAACGCGGAGCATCCGGGGGTCGTTTCCGCGTTTCGCGAGTTCATGCGCATGAATCCCGACTGGCGCGCGCTGAGCACGTTCGACCGCGGGAAGACGCTTGCGGACCCTTTTTCGCAGACGCTCGAGCGCTCCTCGGTGCCGGAGACGACCTTCATAATTCTCGAGGCGCCCCGCTTCGCCAGCGTGCCGGCGGAAACCTACGTGACGACAGGGCAGCAGCGCTTCGAGGGACGGGCGGTCAGCGACATGCGATTTTCGGCATTGCCCGGAGTCGCCGGTACGCTTCATTTCGAGGGTTGCTTGCGCGGCTTCGGAAGCGGCATGCCGATCGAGGTGAAGGGTATCGGGACGCGGCGCATTCCCAGGCGCCTAGCGCTGCGGGAGATTGTCGTTCCCTGGAATGCGAATCTTGCATCCTCGCCCGATTACATCTCATCCGGCGTGGACAGGTGTACCGCGGAAATCACGCTTTACTGGGTGCCGGATGACGGCGTCTCGACCCTCAAACTGGTCGAGCTGCCCGTCGCGTTTGCACCGGAGGCGACATCAACCCATGATGCCTGACGTCTCGCCGTTC
>Ga0307373_10014386_pt1 | contig 10896 bp, 9 predicted proteins | sample OX2MG_FD_202534 | JGI IMG/M metagenome (GOLD analysis project Ga0307373, IMG submission 202534) | Soil microbial communities from Risofladan, Vaasa, Finland - OX-2 | ecosystem: Environmental > Terrestrial > Soil > Coastal area > Acid sulfate soil | place: Finland: Risofladan, Vaasa | collected... | reverse complement strand
TCATATTCTCGGGCACGTACTTGTTCATGAAATTTTGCGTGCCCTGCTGCCAGAAGGTGTTCGGATAGAGGTTCCACGCGTTGTAGTAAAACGCGGTCGCCTCCACCGGACCGACCAGCGTGTGCAACCGGAGACCCTCGTTCCAGTTGGCCACCGTCGAGGCCGGAATCTTCCACTGCGGTTCGCCAGCGCTGAAGCCGCTTCCTGGGCATGCCCGCTGCATTTTCTTCGGCACCGGATTGAACGGCTGAGTGGCGGAACCCAGGTTGGTGCAATAGAAGAATGCATTCGAGTACGGCTGATTGAAATAGGCGCTGCGCTGCTGCGGATAGCCTTGCGGCGTGTAAATCGAGCCCGGCCCGGTCGCTCCGGCGATTGCCGTCACGCCCGGTACGAATTGCGTGTCGAAATGCGAGCCAAAGCGGCCCGACGGCAGAAAGCCGACGCCGGCCGGGAAGCCGTTGTTGACCGTGCCCGCGTTGACGTTGCACTCACCGTCATAGCGATGGTCGGCGTAGTTGCAACTGTTCCACATCGGCTGCAGGCGCGGCAGCAGGATACCCTCGACGAAGTTCGACGAGAACGGCCCCCATTCCGGCAGGTTCAGGATCGGATGAATCATCCACTGCGGGATGCGCGACTGCTCGAGGTTGGCAAAGCCAAACGCCCAGGTGGTGTCCTGCGGATTGATCACGTCGCCGACGCGAAAGGCCAGCGACTGTCCCCAGACCACGATCTGGTTGCCGACGTAGGTGGTCAGCGGCCCGGTCTTGTTCTCCCACCACGCGTCGCGAATGTTGTACTGATTGTAGAACTCGTTGCCGTATTTGCCGAATCCGTTGGCGCTGTTGAACGCATACGGCGGCTCATACACGAACCATTCGCGCATGAAAAAGCTGTTGTTCTCGTTCAGCCGATAGTTCTCATCGACCTGCAGCCAGGTGCGCGAATCGGCCAGGCTGTTGCGGCTGGTCGTGTAGCCCCGCAGACCCGACGGGTTCTGCCACATCGAAAAGGTCTGGCTCAGAAAACCCGATACGTGCAGCCCGTCCAGCCAACTGCTTTCCTGCGGCGTCGCCAGCGCCGCCGAGGCGCTCGCGCCGCTAACGTCCAGGCTGTTTGCGGGTTGCGCCGACAAATCGCCGGCCATTGATACGCCAGCCGTGAGCCCGAACAACATCAGCATCGCACCCAGCGCTGCAATTGTTCTGGCTACTCCCCCAGACGAACGCACTCCGTGCATTTCAGTCTCCATACCGAATCCTCCCTGCATGACTGACAACGGAACCTCCCGGAATTAGCTGCACGCGGTCCCCATTTGGCTAATCGAAGCCGACTCTTCCCCAACGGCTTCAATCTCGCCGTGATGCAGCTAAATGCTCCCCAACGTGGTGCAAGCGCTGGCGAAATGGCTCCGCAACGGATTTAACCGGGCGCGAACCCTGACGGGTTTCGCGCCGATCGAGCTATCGCCCGCCGCCTTCGGCAGTCCGATATCCTTGTATGTCGGCTTACCTGCTACTGATCAGTGACTGATCGAATCCAAGCCGTCGTACAACTCCCGCCTGCGGATACTACTTCGTTCCGCACCTCCATCCTCGTTACTAACGTCCCAGCCCCAATTCATCGTCCAGAGACATTGTTGCGGAGCGCAGACTATCCACCGCAACGATGTCCGATTACGCCACCATGAGCACGAATGCAAGTGTGCCGCGACGGTGCAATCGCGAGAGCCTATGTAACAAAGATTAAGCAGGAGATCAAATCCCGTTCATACGATCTTCAACCAAGCTGATCGTCCCCGCTGCCGACGCCGCCAGACCCGTCGGACCGCCGCCGCCACCGCTTGGCGGCCTCACCCACCGGCGTCATCGCGGAATACTACGTTTTGTTAATAAATCGTACGAACGATGGAGCACGACGCCCGGCTCGCCGGGCGCGCGCCAATCGGCGGGTCAGCGCCGCGCTGTGAATCAATCAGCCGCGCGTCGCGTGCACCGCCGGGTTCGATTTGGTAGCGTTTGCCTCCGCGGATGAAGCGGGAGGTGGTTTACTTGCGTATCGCCCTGATCGGCCAGGCGGCCTTCGCCGAAAAGACGCTCGAAAAGCTCCACGCGCGCGGCGAAACCGTGGTCCATGTCTATGCGCCGCCCGACACGCCCGGCGCGCGCCCCGATCCGCTCAAGCTCAAGGCGCTCGAACTCGGCCTGCCGCTCAGCCAGCCTGCCTCGTTTCGCGGCGAGGCCGCCTACCAGCAGTTCAAGGCGCTCGGCGCCGACCTCGCCGTGATGGCCTTCGTTACGATCATCGTGCCGGAGCCTATCCTGTTCGCGCCACGCCTCAAGACCATCTGTTTCCATCCCTCGCTGCTGCCGCGTCATCGCGGCGCCAGCGCGATCAACTGGACCCTGATCCAGGGCGACGCGGAGAGCGGCGTGAGCTGGTTCTGGCCCGATCGCGGCATCGACACCGGACCCATCCTGCTCCAGCGGCGCGTGCCGATCGGGCCGGCCGAAAGCACCGGATCGCTCTATTTCAACACACTTTTCCCGCTGGGCCTCGCCACGCTGGACGAAGCGCTCGACCTCGTCGCCAGCGGCCATCCGCCGCGGATTGAGCAGGACGAGCGCCTGGCCTCGTACGAGGCGATCTGCCGCGACGAACATGCGCGGGTCGATTTCAGCCAACCCGCGCGCGGCGTCCACAACCTGATCCGCGGCTGCGACCCGCAGCCCGGCGCCTTCGCGACGCTCGGCGATCGGCGGCTGCGGCTCTACGACGCCCTGCTCGCGCCGGACCTGATCGACGCGCCGCCGGGCACCGTTACGGGGATTGGCACCGACGGTATGACGATCGCGCTTGACGGCGGCGCGGTCCTGGTGCGGCGCGTGCGCTTCGATTCCGAGCCTAAAAAGGTCGCTCCCGCCGATCTCGCCGCGCAGGGCGAACTGGCCGCCGGCCGACGCCTGGCCTGACAGAGCGCGGCCGCGCTCCGGCGACGGTCGGCCACAGGAAAATCCGCATGCGGCTCTGCATCGGCACCTCCAAGGGTATCGTGATCGTCGACCCCGACCGCGCCGCGCGCCCGCTGATGGTGCTGGCCGATCCGGCCTCGGTATGGTGCCTCGCCCAGGACTCGCGCGATCCGCATCTGCTGTACGCGGGCGCGATCCAGAACCTCCAGGCTGGCTCCGCGCGCGGCCGCAGCGCGCTGGCCCGCTCGCACGACGGCGGCCGCAACTGGACCGATATCACGCCGGGCGCCGCCCGCGACGAAGACGTCTGGTCGATCGCCGTGCCGCCCGATCGGCCCGGCGAACTAATCATCGGCACCAACCACGCGCGCCTCCTGCGCAGCCTCAACGGCGGCCAGAGCTTTCGCGAATGCGCCGTGCTCCGCAAATTTCCCGATCGCGAGCGCAAGCCCTCCGCGGCCGGGCCGCATCCGGCGCCAGTACGTGCGCTCAGCTTCGCGCCCGGCGATTCATCGGTGATCTACGCCGGCGTCGAAGACGGCGGCGTGTTCCGATCGCCCGACGGCGGCGCCAGCTTCGTGCCGCTCGACCACGCCGTCCACACCGGCATCCACGGCCTAGCGGTCGACCCCGACGAGCCCAAGCGGCTCTACGTCGCGACTGCCCGCGGCGCCTACCGTTCGGAGGATCGCGGCGCGTCGTGGAGCTATCTGAAGGGCCTCGGCCGCAACTACGCGGTGGCGATTCTCGCCTCCGGCACGGCGCGCGGCGGCGGCGTGATGATCGCGGCGGCTGGCGCTCCGCCGGCACTCTGGCCGATGAGCCTGCCGGGTGCCGACGCGATGGTCTTCGAGAGCCTCGACCACGGTGACAGCTTTGCCCCGTACGCCGCGCCCGACGGCATCGTCCACCCGGCGCGCGGCTTGCCGATGCGCCTGCTGGCGAATCCGCTCGATCCGGCGGTAATCTTCGGCGCGGTCAGCGACGGCTCGCTGATCCGCGTCGATCGGCGCACCGCGACCGTGCGCACGATCACCGAGAACCTGCCGCCGGCCTACGATCTGGCCGCAATTCCTTAGATCCGCTCCCCGCTCAGGGCCGCCGCCAGACCGCCCAGATGCTCGACGATCAGATCGGGCGCGACGTCCCACGGATCGAATTGCGCGTCGGGCCGGCGCCGCACCCACGCTACGCGCAGGCCGGCCGCCTTGGCCCCGATCACGTCGAACGGATTGGACGAGACCATCGAGATGCGATCGGCCGCGACGCCCATGCGCTTGACCATATGATGATAGACGGCGCGGTCGGGCTTGTAGCTGCCGACCTCGTCGACGCTGACCACGTCGTCGAGATATTCCATCAACCCGGCGGCGCTCAGCACCGCGCGAACCGCGTCGGCCTCGCCGTTGGAGAAGGCGACCATGCGATAGCCGGCCAGGCGGATTTGCGCGAGTCCGGCGGCCGCGTCGGCAAAAGCGGGCAGCGCGCGGTAGGCGATCATCAGATCGGTTTGTGCGTCGGGCGTGAGCGTCGCGCCGGCCTGCGCGAACGCATAGGCGAGCGCCTGCGCGGTGCAGATTGAAAAGGGCGCGTAAGCGCCCATCAGCGCCCGCCGCCAGGTATATTCGAGTTGCTTCTCGCGCCACACGCGCGCGACTTGATCGGCGGCATCGCCGACCCAGCGCCGCAGATGCACACTCATCCCCAGCGGATCGACAAGTGTGCCGTAGACATCAAAGGCGATCCCGGGCTGCCCGTTCGTATCCATCGCAAATCAATCTCCGCGTCCGTTGATCGTCTTCGCTTCACGAACCAGCAGCGCCTAGCCGGTGACAAGCACCCGCCACCGAAGCCTCTGGCCGATAGCAATCTGAGCGCTGGCAGGGCACCGTATCGCGGCAAATCGATGCTGGTGAAGGTGCTGGTGATGACCGCATGTCTGTGCGGATGACCGGTCCTTTGTCTTTTGCGCTAGAATAGCCTGAAAGAGAGATCGAGATGAAATCTTCTGAGCAGCTTGTTGACGCGGCCTTCGAGTACAGATCGAGCAAAATCGAAACATCACGTGTCATCCACGCTGATTGCTTTGATTGGCTTAGTCGAATTCCAGAGAACAGCCTGCATGCAGTGGTGACCGACCCTCCGTACGGCGTAAAGGAGTTCGATGATCAAGAGCTGGAAAAGCGTAACACCGGCAAAGGAGGAGTATGGCGTATCCCACCGTCATTCGACGGCTGTACTCGGGCCCCCCTACCCCGTTTCACTGCGCACAATAAGAAGGACTTGGAGCGGTTGCGAAAATTCTTTGAAGATTGGGCTGCTGCATGCGTGCGCGCACTTCGCCCGGGCGGTCACGTAATCATTGCAACTAGTTCGATTATTGCGTCTCTTTTGTATGAAGCTCTCGGCAAGGGTGGGCTCGAGTTTCGCGGTCAATTAATACGGACCGTCAGAACTCTGCGCGGCGGGGATCGACCCAAAAACGCACACGAAGAGTTCCCTGACGTCTGCGTCATACCAAGGGGTTGTTATGAGCCTTGGGGGCTTTTTCGGAAACCTTTGTTACCGGGAATGCGGGTCAGCGACTGTTTGAAGGAGTTTCAGACTGGAGGCCTCCGCCGATTAGCGAACGGCTCTCCCTTCGAGGATTTACTAGAGAGCGAGAGAACGCCACGCCGCGAGAAGGCAATCGCTGAGCATCCGAGTTTAAAGCCGCAATCCCTCATGCGACGACTCGTCTACGCTTCGCTGCCCTTGGGCGCGGGCACTGTCGCTGACCCCTTTATGGGTGCCGGGGCGACGATTGCGGCCGCCCTAGCGGTTGGGATCTCCGCTGTAGGTATCGAGCGGAACCGCGAATATTTCGAGTTCGCGTGCGCTGCAATCCCGCGTCTGAGAGCGCTACAGTTCCCCGGTATCGACGAACTGGTCGGGAGAGGCCAGGCAGATCTATTCACCCGGAACGGTCACACAATGAAGGAGACGCTTATCTATACACGATAGATCCAGTTAGCCGTGAGCTTTTCGAATCCCGCCTTCGTCACGCTAGCAGTAATTGTCCGGCGGCTCGTTTTTGACCGGCCGGAGAATTGCCAGTCTGCCTTTGTAAGTTGTGCACCAAAAACGGCCTTAAATCCAAACGGTTTCGGCGGTTTATCTTTGAACGCGTCACTTGCGGAGTTCGCCTTAAAGACGAACACGAGTAGCCAACATTCCTCAGCGTTGTGTCCCTGCCATCCGCGATCGTACCGCGAGGCCTTAATCTCAATTCCGCTTACCCCATGTAACACGCTATCCCATCATAGTGACCTTTTGGAACCAGATCGGGGTGCCCGTTGTGATACCGATTACGGACCAGGGAGGTGCAGTACTTGGGTATCCTACTCGCGACAAATTCACCGACTAGGGAACTGAAGTTGGCGGTCATCATGAACGCTTCGAGCCTGTCCAATTTCCGCGAATTGAGCTGCCTGTTGATAAATCCCAAAAAGTCGATCCACTCAACCATCGCAGACTGAATGTGAGAAACCTTGCAGCCATGCGGTAGCGCTGCATCGGAATTGAACTTCGCGAGATCGACCGAAATCGGCACGCAAGCGGATTTTTCGAGACTAGGCGTAAAAGACTCAGTGCTTCATAAAATTAGGCGAATAATACCCAATGCATGACGCTAAAGACAACATAGGAGTGCGCGACCTTTAGCGCCCACAATCCAGCAGATTAGGAGTTGGATAAATAGCGCAGGGAAAATGGATCTGTGGCGATGTGGTGCGTCTAAAGATGCCGCGCGGGCGGACCTTACTGGCGGGCGGTTTTTTCCAGCCCGCTCAGATCGCTCGACCAGGGCAGGGCGGAGCGGCACCAGATCTGGCGGCGCGGAGGCAACTCGGCGCGCTGGCGAATCGCCCCAATCCGCAGCGAATAGACCTGCGGGTTGGTTACCGACGTCGCGTAGATCGGCGTGCCGCAATCCGCGCAGAAGGCCTGCGCGCGCTGCCGCCCGCTCTCGCCGGTCTTGATATAGATTTTGGGTGTGCCGCGCAGCATCGTGAAACTGGCGGCGGATGCGGAGATCACTGCGCGATAGGCCGAACCGGTCATGGTCTGGCAATCGGTGCAATGGCACAGCGCCGCCGTATTCGGATCGACCTCGGCCTCGAACGCGATTTTCCCGCAATGACAACTGCCGTCGATTTTCATGGCGATCCACCTCGGCTGCGCGCCCGCCGCGGCCAGCGCGCAGTGCGCCAAGCATAGCGGAAAGATCTGCGCGAACCGTAGCGGAATCCGCGTAGCGCGTCGGCGATCGAAGTGCGCGCCGCCGAGAAAGAGTGGCGGGGATCGAGGACGAGGCTCGGGCTGTTTGACATTGAGCGAATAAAAAGCGAATATACACCGATGCGTACGGCCAAGGGACGGCAGGCGGATACGTGGCTGATCGAGGACCCGGCCAGTGCGGCAATTGCGCCGGTACGCGACGTCGAATTTATCGAGATGCCGGTGCGGCAGATCCTCAACCGCTGCGATAACCCGAGGCTGCACTTCCGCTGGACCATCAATCCGTATCGCGGATGCGAGTTCGGCTGCGTCTACTGTTACGCGCGCTATACCCACGAGTTCCTCGAGCTCAACGACCCCTACGACTTCGAGCGGCGCATCTTCGTCAAGCGGAGGGCGGCCGAGGTGCTGGCGCGGACGCTCTCGCGCACGCCGATCGGCGCCGACCAGATCGCGATCGGCACGGCGACCGACCCCTACCAGCCGGCGGAGCGGCGCTTCGGGCTGACACGCTCGATGCTCGAGGTGTTTGCCCGGCTGGGCGGCCTGGACCTGTCGATCACGACCAAGTCGGGACTGATCACGCGCGACCTCGAGCTGCTCGGCGCGATCAACGCGCGCTCGCGCCTGAGCGTGAACTTCTCGCTGATCACGCTGAGCCGGCGGCTCCAGCGGATGCTCGAGCCGCGCGCGCCGCGCCCGGCGATAAGGCTGGCGGCGCTGCACAAGCTCAGCGCGGCGGGCATCCGCTGCAACGTCCTGATGATGCCGATGATCCCGGGCATCACCGACCATCCGGCGGCGATCGAAGGGGTGATTCGCGCGGCGCGGCGCGCGGGTGCGGCGGGCGTATGGTGGCGATCGCTGTTTCTGAAGCCGGCCGCGGCCCGCCGCTTCATCCCGTTTATCCGCGAGAGCTTTCCCGAATCCGCGACGCGCTTCGACGACTACTACGGGCGCGCGACTTACGCGCCGCGCGCGTACGACGAGCAGATGGGCGCGGTCTTCGATCGGCTACGGCGCAAATACGGCTTCGAGGTCAGCGGCCGGCATGGCGAGGTGGGGCGCGAGGCGGAAGCCGCACCTGCGGCCGGGCCGCGGCAGTTGAGCTTCATCGCGACGGCGCGCGAGGAACGTCCGGCGTGACGGAGAATCGCGATGGGAGCCGGGCGACGCGTTCGCTAGAGCTTGCACGATCACGACGGTGAAGATTGCGCGGAGCGGGACTTGAACCCGCACGGTATTTCTACCACGAGCCCCTCAAACTCGCGTGTCTGCCATTCCACCACCCGCGCATCGAGCATATCGACCAAGCAAGCGTAATCGTCGCAACCGCAAACCGGTCTTCGCGCGCCGAGGGAGCGGGCGGAGACCTTCGCCCGCCGGCTACTTGGGCAAGCCGGCCGGCGCGGCAGGCGCCGCGGGATTTACCGGCCGGGCCGTCGCCGGGAGTATCGGTGTCGAGGTCGTCGAATTTTTGGGCACCAGGTTATGGCCTTCGAAGATGCTGCCCGAGAGATGCTGGGTCGACGCATAGGCCAGGTACAGCGAGGTCATAAAGAACACCGCCGCGAAGGTCCAGGTCAGCTTGAACAGCGCGCCGCCAGCGCCGCTGGCGCCGAAGACCGTCTGGCTCGAGCCGCCGAAGACCGCGCCAACCTCGGCGCCCTTGCCGCGCTGCAAGAGCACGACGATCACGATCGCGAAGCAGATGGTGATGTGAAGCGCGATTACCGCGTTGACCATTATCTATACTTATGCCCGTTACCCGAGATGCAGCTTCGATCCGTGACTCGTCGATCACCCCTGCTGGAGCTTCGCGCGCACGATGCGCGCGAACGAGTCAGCCTTTAAGCTTGCCCCACCGACCAAAGCCCCGTCAATATCTGGTTTCGCCATCAAAGAGTCAACATTCTCCTCCGTGACGCTGCCGCCGTAAAGGATGCGGATCGCGGCGGCGACCGGATTGCCGAAGCGATCGTCGAGCACGCTGCGAATCGCGCCATGCACGGACTGGGCCTGCTCCGGAGTGGCGGTGCGGCCAGTGCCGATCGCCCATACCGGCTCGTAGGCGATCACCACGGTGGTCGCCTGCTCGGGCGCAATCAGCGCCAGACCATGCTGCAACTGGCGCAGCACGACCTCGAGCGTGTGACCGGCGTCGTGCTGAGCGGCGGTCTCGCCGACGCAGACGATCGGCGTCATCCGCGCGGCGGCGACCGCGGCGGCGCGGCGGCCAACGCTCTCGTCGCTCTCGCCGAACAGATGGCGGCGCTCGGAGTGGCCGACAATCACGTGGCTCACGCCGAAGTACCGGAGCATCGCGGCCGAGACCTCGCCGGTGAAGGCTCCCTTAGCCTCGAAGTGCATGTTCTGCGCGCCGAGCGCGATCGCCGAACCGGCCAACGCCTGTGCCGCCGCCGGAATCGCCAGAAAGGACGGCGCGACCATCACCTCGCGGTCGCGCGCCAGCGTAGCGGCGGCGGGGTCGAGATGCGCGCGCAGGGCGGCGAGCAGGCTGCGCCCCTCGGACGGCGTGAGATTCATTTTCCAGTTGGCGGCAAACAGTTTCCTGCGCATCGGCGCCTCCGCTGGCGGGACGGGAGCAATTTTGGGATCTCGGCGGAGTGCAGTTTGGCGCGAATCGCGATCAGACGTCCAGCGCCTTAACGCCCGGGAGTTCGAGTCCTTCGAGATATTCGAGCGTCGCGCCGCCGCCGGTCGAGACGTGGCTGAAGCCGCCGGCCCACGGCTGTCCCGCAATCGCCGCCGCGGTGTCGCCGCCGCCAATTACGCTCATCACACCATGCAGGTTGGCGATCGCCTCGCCGAGCTTGAGCGTGCCCTGGGCGAATTCGGGAATCTCGAACAGGCCGAGCGGCCCGTTCCAGATGACGGTTTTGGCACCGGAGACGCATTCGATGTAGCGCGCGAGGGTGGCGGGGCCGATATCCAGACCCATGCGATCGACCGGAATCTGGCGGACGACTTCAATCTCCGGACTGGCGATGGGCTCCGGCGCGACGACGTGATCCGTCGGCAGCATCAGGGCCACGTTGCGGCGCGCCGCCTCGGCCATCAGTTCGCGCGCGAGATCGAGCTTGTCCTCCTCGACCCGCGAACGGCCCACCGGCGTGCCGCCAGCCTTAAGAAAGGTGTAGGCCATCGCGCCGCCGATCAGGATGGCGTCGGCCTTGGCAAGCAGGTTGCGGATCACGCCGATCTTGTCCGAAACTTTCGCGCCGCCCAGGATTGCTACATAGGGATGCGCCGGGTTTTCGGTCACCGCGCGCAGCGCTTCGAGTTCGCGCAGCATCAGCATCCCGGCCGCCCGCTCGGGGATAAAGCGGGTCACGCCGACGGTCGAGGCGTGCGCGCGATGGGCGGTGCCGAAGGCGTCGTTGACGTAGACCTGCTTGCCGCGCGCCAGCTCGTGCGAAAAATCGCGATCGTTGGCCTCTTCCTCGCGATGAAAGCGCAGGTTCTCGAGCAGTATCGCCGAGCCCATCGCAAGGTCCGCGACCATCCGCCCGGTGGTATCGCCGATCGAGTCGGGTGCCAGCGTGACCTTGTGGCCGAGCGCGCCGCTCAGGTACTCGGCGACTGGCTTGAGGCTCAACTCGGGCGTGCGCTCCTTGGGCCG
>Ga0307373_10014383_pt1 | contig 10899 bp, 12 predicted proteins | sample OX2MG_FD_202534 | JGI IMG/M metagenome (GOLD analysis project Ga0307373, IMG submission 202534) | Soil microbial communities from Risofladan, Vaasa, Finland - OX-2 | ecosystem: Environmental > Terrestrial > Soil > Coastal area > Acid sulfate soil | place: Finland: Risofladan, Vaasa | collected... | reverse complement strand
TCGCGAATCGAGGTTTGCTCGCCGGTCACGAGCGGGATGATCGAACGTCCGTGCGTGCGATGCTGCATCGCGACACCGAAGAGGTCCGCGATCGTCGCCGCGATATCGACGTTGGTCGTCAGCGTATCGACCGCGCCGGCGGGCGCGCCCGGCCATGCGATGAACATGGGAGTGTGACCGAGAGGGTCGTAAATCGGCACGGCGGGCTTGCCCCAGATATCTTTCTCGCCAAGGTAGTGGCCGTGATCGGTGCATACGATGACGGCGGTGTTGTCGTAATAACCGCCGCGCTCGATCGCCGCGAGCAGCTTTCCGACCCAGTTGTCGATCATCGTGAGCTTCGCGCCATACGACGCGCGCACCTGGCGCGCCTGCGCGGGGGTCAGGACGCCTTTTTCGATCGCGCCGCGCATATAAGGAGGCCAGATGAGATGCGGCCCGGTCCACGCGGAATCGTACATCGAGGCGTATGGCTCGGGCGTATCGAACGGCTCGTGGGGATCGAACTCGTCGATAAAGAGCATGAAGCGCGAGTCGGTGGGCGCTTCGCGTTCGAGCCATTCGCACGCCGCGCGCATCGTGCGCGGTCCGGGAAAATCCTCTTCGCCGCGAAAGTAGCCGCGCGAGTCGTCGTACGGCATATGTCCGCGGCCGAACGACGGCGCTCCCATCCACGAGGCGTCGGGCCGCGTGCGCCACGGATCGCTCTCATGGCCGCGCTGGTAATCCCACGCGGTAAAATCAGTGTGGTAATTTTCTCCGCCGGTCTCGAACAGATGCGGATGGTCCGAGACCAGCTTGGTCACGACACCGGCGGCGCGCAGCCACGCGGTGACGGGACGCTCCCAGATTTCAATCGAACCCCACGGCTTCCACAGAAAATCGAGCGCGCCGCACAAGATATCGTGACGCGCCGGCATGCACGGCAGCGAGCCCGAGTAGTGCCGATCGAAGCGAATCGCGCGGCGCGCGAACGCGTCGAGGTTCGGCGTCGCGAACTCGCGCCCGCCGTACGCGCCGAGCATGTGCCGGTTGAGACTGTCGAGCAATATAACGATCGCGTTCTTCGGACGCGGCGCAGTGTTCGAGAGCATAATCGAATAATCTAACAAAGCCGGAAGGCAGTTGCGCTATGGACTTGCACGGGCGCGCGCAGTCAAAATAATCAGCAGCGAAATGGCGAAGAGGATTAATACTGTGCCTCGCCTTCGACCAAGGCGAGGCGGTGCTCCGCGGCGCGGCGCGGCTCACGCGATGCTCGCGATGGGTGTGGCGATCGCGCTTGCGGGATGCGGCGTCGCGTCGGCGCCGATCGCGCATACCCCGCAGGTGGTGGCGACGCCACAGCCGGGTCAGTTGACGATCAGCGTGCAGGCGGCGCCCGCGGTCGGCGAGGTCCAGCCGGTGTTCGTGTCGGTCGCCAACGGCACCGACGATCCGCGCGCCGTGGTTCCCAGCCAGGTCTTCGCGCTCAATTCCGCCGGCGAACGGATCGCTCCGCTTCCTCCCGGCGAGGCGGCGCGCCAGGCCGGAGGCGCCAAGGAATTGGGCGGCGGGCTCGGCAGCGCAGCTCTCAGCGGCGCAGCCGGAGGCGCGGTCGGAGCGGGGCTCGGCGCGCTGGCCGGATCGGGATTTGGCGCGGCGGGCGCGGGCGCCCTGGTCGGCACCGCGATCGGCGCGGGCGAAGGGATGTTCCAGGGTGCTCAATCCGGCCAGACCAAAGCCGATCAGCAAGCCAATCAGCAACTCGATGCCGTGGCGCTGCGGCAGCAGGACGTCAATCACAACTTCACCGTCAGCGGCTACGTATTCTTCCCGAAGGGCGCCTACCAGCAAGTCGAGATGCTGATAGTGGACAAAGAAACCGGCGACACCCAGACGGTGACGGAGCCGTGGCATTGATTTGTTTTGCGCGCGAGCGCAATCGCAGCGTTTCAGAGGGGCCCGAGTCATCTGGGGAAAAATTTCATACTGCAATCAGTTCGAGATTCTTCGATTCCGCACGATCGACAGCGCGAAGAGAAATTGTGGAATCAAACGTCGCGAACCGCGCTTGCTTCGCCACCGCGAGCGCAAGCAGGTAAACATCGGTGAGCTGGCGATACCCCAGGACGTGAGCCCATACGAACCCGCCCTTTTCCCGGATACTGACTGAGTCATTCCAGAAGACGTGCTGACGATCGGAGCAGAACGTTCCGAGGCGCGCAGCGGCGTCCTGTACCGTCGTGCGGGAACCGGGGTAAGCCGGGTTCGACAACACACGCGCGAAAGCATTCTCCGTCAGCGGGCAGGTCGCCCATCCAGATCTGCGGTTCTTGCCAAACCATCGGTGAGCCGCCTCGTGATGAACATGCGACGGGTCGAACAGTGCGATAAGCACGTTCACATCCAGAAGCGCGACCATCGCGCTGCTATGCCTCGTCGCGGAGCCGATTAACTAGCGCGGGCGTCACGAGTAAGCCCTTTTTTCGACCCGGCAGGAGCGGGACACCATTGCGCATGCGAGCAGGCTGATCGCGGGGTGCGAGCGCGCTACGGGCCAAGTCGGAAATTATGCGCCCTGCGGTAGTGGAGCGCCGGGCCGCAAGCTCCTTGGCGGTTTCGAGTACATCCTCGTCGATATCTAGCGTGGTCCGCATCTTGAGATCGTCACGCATCAAGCATCAGGTGTCAATCGATTGCCAACCCCGTTGAAGCCCGGCTTCGCGGAAACCGAAGAGGATCGGCGGCATAGCGATGAACGCCGGCGAAATCGGAAGTTTTGAATTCGCGGAGAATCTACCGCTCGGTCGCGATAGGAATCATTTCGCCCTCGATCGAAACGTACCGGCTCCGAACGTGATCGATCCGGCGCCGTCGAAGAATTGGCCGGGTCTGCACGGCTCCACGGATGCGATTTTTGTTCCCGGCGCGAAGGCGCTCACGCAATAGCAAGCCGCCGCTACAGCATCGAGGAGATCACCACGATCGCGCCGGAGGCGGGGCCCTTCGCGGTCGGGTCGGCCAGCACCATCTTCGCGCCGACGAACTTCATGCAGTTCGGGTCGGCCAGGTTGCCGGCGAACGGCCGCGCAACTCCCTTGTACACGCGGTAGATCGAGCCATCGGCGGCGCCGCCGCTGTCGGCGGGCTTGCCCGCGTCCGAGATCATGAACGTGTCGCCATATGAGCCCCAGTTGGCTGGCGAGTTGCCGAAGCCGGTCGGGTTGATGAATCCAACCAGGTATGGATCGCTGTTCATCTTGCCATCGGGATCGATGACCGAGATGCGCCCGATCTTCGATGCGCCGGTCATCCGCGGGCGCATCCCAACCAGCATCTTGCCGGGAGCTTTGGGGTCGCTCGAGGGCGCAAATGCGATCGCGCTCAGATCGAATGCGAGCGGCTTGTCGAAGGTGCCGAACGCGCTCGCCTTGCCGGAAGAATCGATCGCATAGATCGTCGAATCACCCGATACGGCGGCGAAGAGTTTGCCCGCGTACGCGCCACTGGGCGGCGCGAACTCGAGGTCGCGGCAGGCGGTGGCTTTGTTGGTTCCCACGTCGGGCAGCTTGGCAAACGTGCTGACCGCGCCCGACTTGTCGATTCGATCGACCTCGCACGGAGCCTTGACGCCGTCGGGTGCGTTGAGCACGAAAACTTGTCCCGCGTATGCGCCAAATCCCCCGGGCGCCACGGCCAGACCGGCGGGATGCTTGACCTTGCTTTTGTCGGCGAGCGCCTTGGTCGCGCCGGACATCGTGACCGAGTAAACTCCGCCGGCCGCGTCGGAAACCATCAGACCGCCGCCCACGGGTTGGAGATAAAGCGGCTGCTTGATCTCGGGGGTTTTGAGCTGCGATCCGTCGTATGGAATCTCGACGTCAACGCCCTTGGCCGCAATCGCGGCGCCGGCGAAAATCGAAACAGCGGCGGCAAGTGCGAACGTCGCCGCGGCGCCAGCGATGAATAACAGGTTAGCGGTCTTTCTTGTCGATGAGTTCATCTAACGCCTCGTTCACGAAATATCTGCGGCTCGGATCGAGATTGTCGAGCTCGGCGCCACGGCGCGAAGTCCAGTCCGCGATCGCGATAATCGCGGCCTCGCCGAGCGTCATTATTTCCAGCGCTTCGGCCACCCGCACAAGAGCCTGGACCAATTCGTCGGGCAGATCGATCTCGATCCGATTTTGCCGGTTTTGAGCCATCGCCCTTCCATATAGTCTTTGTACACCGGCATCGTCAAAATGAAATCGGTCATGGTGGCAGACGCAAAATTTCCGGTCAGGTACGCGGGCACTATTGTCGAGTACCTTGACGAGGGACGCTTTCGCGCGGGCCTGGCGCTGCGCGAGCAGGAGCGCCATGTCGCCGTGCTCGACGCCGACGGACGCGAGCGCATGATCCCCCGCGACCTCGTGATGATCGCGCATCCCGAGCGCCGCCCCGCGCGCGAGACGGCGGCAAGCGCGATCGCCGCGCTCCAGGCCGAGCGCGCGGCCCTCGGCGCCGAGCTCGACCTCAACCTGCTCTGGGAAATCGTGCAGGAACAGGGGCATAGCTTCACCGCGCCCGAGCTGGCCGATCTGTTCTTCGGACGGCGCTCGTCGGTGGCCGACTCGGTGATGCTCGAGGCGCTGCTCGCCGACCGGCTGTACTTCACGCGCCGGCATATGGATTTCGTGCCGCGCGCCCGCGACCAGGTCGAGCGGCTGCGCGTCCAGCAGGAACGCGTGCGCACCCGCAGCGACGATTATCGGCGCATCCAATCGACCCTGCGCGAGGTGCTGGCGGGGGCGGCGCGCCCGCCCGCGAACGAAGCCGCCGCGCTCGGCGAAGATCTAAACAAATACTTGAAGAATCCATTTGCGCGATCGCGCGAGCTGACCCAGATGCTGGCCGCGATCGCGCCCGAGGTCGATCCCGCCGAAGCCGCTTTCGAAATCCTTGAACGGCTTGGCGCTGCGCCCGCCGCGCCGCGCTTTGCGATGGTCGCCGGGTTGCGCGCCGAGTTCAGCGACGCCGCGCGCGCCGAAGCCCAGACCGCGGCTGCTCCGCCGCGTCCGCTTGCCGACAGCGGATACTGCATCACGATCGACGACGATGACACCGTCGAGGTTGACGACGCGCTTGCCTGCCAGCCGCTGCCCGGCGGGGCGCTGCGCGTGCGCGTGCATATTGCGCTGGTCGCCGACTTCGTCGCCAAGGGCGGCGCGATGGACGCCGAGGCGGCGGCGCGCGCAACCACGGTCTATCTGCCCGAGGCCACCATCCGGATGCTGCCCGATGCGGTCTCGTGCGCGGCGGCCAGCCTGATCGAGGGCAGCGAGCGCCCGGTCCTGACCACCGACGTGACGATCTCACCCGTGGGCGAGGTCTTAAGCGCGTCGATCTATCCTTCCCGGGTCGCCATCGCGCGCCGTCTCAACTATCAGCAAGCGGACCGGATTCTGGGCGGCGATCCCGCCGAAGATCCCGCGGCAGCAACGCTGGCGATGCTCTCCGACGCTGGCGCGCGCCTGCGCGAGCGGCGCCGCACGGCGGGTGCGATGCTGATGCATCGGCGCGAGGCCAAAGTGCGGGTGAGCGGAGACGAGATCGAGATTTTGCTGCTCGACTCGAATTCGCCGAGCCGGATGCTGGTTGCGGAGTTCATGGTGCTGAGCAATTTTGTTGCGGCGCGCTTTGCGGCCGAGAATCGGATTCCAATTATCTACCGCGTGCAACCCGACATGCGCGGCGACGCCGCGATGCAGCGGCCGCGGCTTTCGATGTATCCGGAGTTTCATGCCGGAATCGGACTCGACTATTACGCGCAGTTGAGTTCGCCGATCCGGCGCTATGCGGATCTCGTGCTGCAACGCCAATTGCTCGCCGCGTTATCCAATCCGGGCGCGCAGGCATACAGCGTCGATGAATTGCTGGCCGTGCTGGCCGGCGCCGAAACCGCGGAGGTATCGGGCAGGGAACTCGAACGCCGCGCCAAACGCTACTGGACGCTGCGCTACCTCGAGCGCTACGCCGCCGATACTCCCCTGCGCGCCGTTGCGACGCGCGAAGGCGCGGGCGCCGAGCTTGCCGACTTCGTCGTGCGCGGAACCCTGCGCGGCGCTCCCAACCTTGCCGACGACACGCCGATCATCGTGCAGGTCAGCCGCGTCGATCCGCTGCGCGGATGGCTGGCCTTCGACTACCTGCGCACCGCCGATTCTCGAACCGAAGGCACCGCCTAGCAGCGTTGAGACTATTTTCTCAATCCTCTGCCAGGCGGCGATCCCGGCAGTGCCCCTCTTTTCCCGAATCAAACAGCTATCGTCATGCGGCGCCGCGAAACGCGTCCTGCTCCATCCGCCATCGGTCAATCGATTCGATATTGAACCGCCAGTCGCTGCCGACCTTGAACGCCGGCAGTTTGCCGCGCTTGAGCTGACGGTAAATCGTGGACGGATGAACCTTCAGATAGTCCGAGAGTTCTTTCACCGTCAACACATGGCTGCTGTCATTCTTCATTTCTCGCCTGCCCTCCTTTGCTGTGCTTGCTCGTCGTTGCCGACTTGACTTTTAGTCAACGCAAGCGCCGTGCCGGAGGTTTCGCGACGCGATCGCCCAGCATTAAAGGCAGCCCGCGCGCGATTCAGATCGCACTTACGTTCGTATTTTGCCGAAATGACGAGAAATTGGCAGTCCGAGGCTTAGTGGAAGTGCATAAAGCCTACTGTCCCATATTCGCAGCCGAAGCTGTCCCATTCTGAGTTCGAGCGGCTGATTGTCGCCCTCCTTGCCCCATTAATGGCCGCCGAGGACAACCTGTGGACAGACATAACCGCCGGTCTCACCCGCGCGGAAATCAGCCCCAAATCAGACCCGGCCGATCAAATCCCGACCAACCTCGCTCACCTGGCCCAGGATTCCCGCTTCGTCGGGCGCGCGCTGGAGCAGAATCAGGCGATGCACCCCGGCTTGTGCAAAGCGCTTCGCCGCATCGAGGTCCACCGCGCCGCGTGGAGTCACGCTGATTTCGAGCTCGGCGAAATTGCGGCCCGCTTTGGCGCAGGCTTCCTTGACGCCCGCGATGCATTTCTTTGCGCCCTCGAGGTCGAGTGCGAACCCGTACCATCCTTTGGCGAGCCGCGCGGCGCGGCTGAATGCCTGCGGGGTATGCCCGCCGAAGACGATCTCCGGATGCGGCTTCTGCACCGGACGCGGCATCGTGTTGACGCCCTTGAACTTCACCCAGCGTCCGCTGAACTCGGGCTTGGCCTGGGACCATAGCGCGATCATCGCGGCCAGATATTCCTCGCTGCGCGCGCCCTTGTGATCGAACGGAGCGCCAATCGCGTCGAACTCAGGCTTCAGGTAACCGACCCCGATTCCGAAGATCAGCCGGCCATTGGAGAGCACGTCGGTGGTCGCAAGCTCCTTGGCCAGGACCACGGGATTACGCTGCGGCAGAATGATTATCCCGGTGCCGAGGCGAATCCGCTCGGTGTGCGCGGCAACATAGGCGAGTAATATCGCCGGATCGAGCATCGGATAGTCCGGCGCGACCGGCGAAGGCGGCACTTGCGGATCGGGAACGATCACATGCTCTCCGGTCCACAGGCTTTCAAAGCCCGCTTGTTCGGCCGCGCGCGCGACGGCCGCCGCGGTTTTGGGGGAAGCGCAAACGCCATTGTTGATTCCAAATAGTCCGAACTTCATGAATCGAGAATTAACATGCCGCGCGGCCCGGCGAAAAGCGCAAACTGCGTGCGCGGCGCGCACGTGCTGCCCAAGCGCCTGTGCGGGAATCATTCGCGCTCAATTGACCGTGCGTATCCTGGTTCAGCATAATCTCGCCAGTGCCGCTTTATCCGCGGCGCGAGGGTGGGAGGTGGAAGCGCGGCGCGATGCGATGTCCCCAGTGCGGAAACGATTGCCTGCAAGGCGCGCAGTTCTGCTCGCGCTGCGGCACGCGGATGTTCGCGCCCAAGCCGGCGGCGGTGCGCGAATACATGCTCGCGAAAATCCGCCCCTCGATGTGGCGATACGCGAACCGGATGGTCGTCGGCGGCGTAATAATCGCGGGCGGCGCGCTCGTGCTGGGGAAGACCCTCGAGAACCAGCCGAATTTGTGGCCCGTCGGATTTGTGCTGATGGGCGTGGGCGCGCTGTCGATCGTCAACGCGATGATCGCGCGGCGGCGCCAGAGCTGGACCGTTACCTCCGATCGAATCGTCGAGCAGCATGGGATTATCGCGACCTCGCGGCGCGAGATGGAACTTGCCGATATCCGCTCGGTCGAAGTGTCCAAGCGCGTGATGCAGCGGATGCTGAATCTTGGCGACGTGACGATCGCGTCGGCGGCGAGCGCCGATTTTGCGATCCATCTGCGCGACATCAACGACCCCGACGGCGTCGCCGACACTGTCCGCAAGGCGCGCCTCAAAAGGCTCGCTTAGCGCCATGTCCAAGCGCCCCGACCTGCGTTACGAGCGTCGTCTGTGGCTGAGCGGCTTCACCGAAGTGGCCGGCGTCGATGAAGCCGGAGTCGGTCCGATGGCGGGCCCGGTTGTCGCCGCCGCCGCGATCTTCGCGCCCGAGGCGTTTATCAAGGGCGTTCACGACTCCAAGCAGCTCACGCCCGAAAAACGCGAAGCACTCTACGAGCCGATTCTCGCCGGCGCCGTCGCGGTGGGCGTGGGAATTGCCGAGGTTGAAGAGATCGACCGCCTCAATATCTTTTGGGCCACGATGCGCGCGAGTATTCGCGCGGTCGCCGCGCTGGGCCGCACTCCCGGGCACGTGCTGGTGGACGGCCGCGAGATTCCGGGGCTCGGCCTTCCGCAGACCCGCATCGTCGGCGGCGATCGCAAGAGCTTCTGCATCGCGGCCGCTTCGATAATCGCCAAAGTCACCCGCGACCGCATGATGCTCGAATATGACGCGCGCTTCCCCGGCTACCGCCTTGCGCAACACAAGGGCTATTGCACGGCCGAGCATCTCGAGGCGCTGCACCGGCTAGGTCCTTCGCCGATTCATCGCCGCTCGTTCGCGCCGGTCGCGATGGCGGCGCAGATGAAACTGGGGATCGGGGAGTGACCGCGATGCTGCATCGAGCTGCGATAGCCGCACTCGCGGTCTGCGCGCTCGCGGTAGCCGCCTGCGCGCCGGTCTCCTCGAATCCGGTGACACTCGAATATACCCCGCCGAATTTTCTGACCCCCGCGCCCGGCGCCGAAGGTGTTGCAATTCGCATCGTCGTGGACGACTTGAGATCCGACAAGACCCGGCTCGGCGACGTGCTGGATAATTCCGGTGCGACGATCGCCCCGATCCTCGCCGCCGGCAGCGTGACCGACACGATCGCGCAGGCTATCGCCAGCGGACTCGGCACGCGCGGCTTCAACGTCACGCCGGCGGCGCCCGCTGTGGTGCGGGTTGACCTGACCCGGTTCGATTGCACCTTCCAGTCCGGGATGCTCTCCGGATCGGCGAGCGCGCGTATGACGATGAACGTGCAGGTGATCGCGCCCGACGGGAAACCCGTGTATGCCGCGGCGTTCTCCGGCGAGGGAGACAACGGCGGCTTCGAGGACTCCTCTAGCGATAACGCCAAGCCCGCTCTGGACCGCGCGCTCAACGACGCGGTCAATCGGCTGATCGGCGACCCGGGCTTTGTCGCGGCCCTCGAGCGCGCGTCGCGTGTGGCCACTTGAGCGCAGGCTTGCGCGCGCTTATCGCGGATTGCCTTGCGCGCATCGCGCGTGTTAGCAACCCGTCCGTGCTGAAGTTATCAATTCGACGGCTGCGTGCGGCGGCGTGCGGGCCGGTATTGCGCGCAGCGATGTTCTTCGCCGCCGCGGCCCTGGCGGCGGGATGTGCGAGCGTCTATCCGTCGCGGGTGGAACTCGAGTACCTGCCGTCGCAGTTCTATAACCCGGTCGTGGGTGCCGCGGGCGTCGCGGTTCGGGTCGAAGTTCGCGACCAGCGCAGCGACCAAATCGATGTCGGCCAGACGCTCGACAGCAACGGGAAGGAATCGGCGCCGATCACAATAAAGAACGACGTCGATTATGTGCTGCAAAAGTCGATGGAAAAGGCGCTCGCGATGCGCGGATTCGATATCGCGGCGAACGCTCCGGTCAGCGTGAACCTCGAACTCTCACAGTTCTACACGACCTTCCAGCCCAACTGGCATGCGGGCGTCGCGCACGCGACCCTGGTGATGAACGCGCAGATCGTCGCGCGCGATGGAGCGGTGACGTTCTATCAGACGGTCTCCGGCGAAGGCGGCCGCAACGATCAGAATCTCACCGGCGACAACCGCGCCGCCGGACTCGACCAGGCGCTCAGCCGCGCGGTCAACAATCTTTCCGATCGCCAGGACTTTCAACACGCGATTCTCTATGCCGATCGACTTCGTCCCGTGCCCGTTCCGATCGCATCCCCCGCGGCCGCGCCCGGCTCTTCGAGCATCGCACCGCCTCGCTAGAGCGCGGCGCTTCGTCTAGCTTGGAAGCCGGAGAGGGCAGCCGGCCGGAGGCGCCCGGAAGCTGGGAGCCGAAAACGGAACCCGAAGATAAATCCAAAGACAAAGCCGAAGCTGGATCCGATCCGGCCGCGCACGCCGCATTCGACGACCGCGCGTTCCAACTGTACCGCGCGATGATACTGGTGCGGCGCTTCGACGAGCGCGCCGCCAAAAGCGGCTGGCGCGACTCTGCTGACGCCGCGCTCTACCGGGGCGAGGAGGCGGCCTCAGCCGGCGCGATACTCGCCCGCGGCAAGGGCGACTACCTGGTCTCCGCATACCGCGAGCACGGTCATCGTATCGCCGCTGGCGCCGACGCGAAGATCGCGACGGCCTATAGATGCGGCAAAATCGCTCCCGGCGCGATCGGCGAGGCCGATGCCGATTTGCACTTTGCCGGCGGACCC
>Ga0307373_10014382_pt1 | contig 10899 bp, 6 predicted proteins | sample OX2MG_FD_202534 | JGI IMG/M metagenome (GOLD analysis project Ga0307373, IMG submission 202534) | Soil microbial communities from Risofladan, Vaasa, Finland - OX-2 | ecosystem: Environmental > Terrestrial > Soil > Coastal area > Acid sulfate soil | place: Finland: Risofladan, Vaasa | collected... | reverse complement strand
AGGTTCTCGAGGAGTTGGCAAACCTCGGCTGCCGGGCGGTTCTGTTGACCATCGACGAGCATCGGAATGCCGGGTGGCCATCGGATGCGATCGGCGAATTGCACAGCATGCCTGCCGGCATGACCTTGCAGCAAATTACAAATACAGTCACGTACCTCGCGCGGTCTCGCAAATTCGCGCGCATCATCGCACTGGACAATTTCAACGTCGAAATCGCAGCAGCGCTCCGCGAGCATCTGCGAATTCCCGGCATGGGTGTCACCACGGCCCGGTATTTCAGTGATAGGCTGGCCGCGCGCATCAAAGCTGCGCACATGGGAATAGCGGTTCCCGCATGTACGTTGGTTGCGAATTACGACGAATTGCGCCACTTCATGCAGACGGTTCCAGCGCCGTGGTTGTTGACGCCGCGAAGCGCATCGTGCGGTTCCGAGAGCCGGCAGCTACATGAGTCGGAGCAGGTATGGCGCGCTCTCGATGCCCTGGGCGATCATCAGAGTGGTTTTCTGCTGGAGCAGTCGATCAAGGGTGATCGCATGCACGTCGATAGCATCACCGCGGATGGAACGGTTGTGTTCTCTGCCGTATCTCCTTATCGCGCTGCATCGTCAGAAGGACCTGAGGCGGGTGAACTGTTGCCCACAACTCGGAACAGCAGCACCACAGCGGATATCGAACGATTCAGGCGCGCGAATACTGCGTTGCTGTCCAGTATGAGAATGGCCCGCGGGGTTACGCACACGGAATTCCTTCGCTCCAACGCGACCGGAGAGTTCTACTTTATGGAAACTTCGGCGAGTGTCGACGATCGGTGCGTTGCGGACATGATGAAGGAGAGTCACGGGCTGAATCTGTGGCGGGAGTGGGCTAGGTTAGAAGTCGCGGCCATGCGCGGCGAGCCATACGCTTTGCCCTCGACCGCGAGTGGTCGCAAGGCACTGGCTGCGAGCACCGAAGGCCAACATCGATTAGCATGAGTAGGGACGTTTTGACCCACCTTCTATGCCGCCATCCACCTGGCTTCAAGTTCCACATCGCCGCTTCAATCCGCTGACACGAAAGTGGGTTCTGGTATCGCCGCATCGCACCCAGCGTCCGTGGCAGGGCGAGGTTGCGAAAACTGAAACCGTCCCGGCGATGCATTACGATCCAACCTGCTATTTATGTCCCGGAAATGCCCGCGCGGGTGGCCACCAAAATCCTGATTACAAAGATGTGTTCGTCTTCGACAATGATTACGCAGCGCTGCTTCCCGATGTTGCTCCACTGACAGATGCTCCGCATGACGATTTATTTCGAGCTGAGCGCGAGTTGGGAATATGCCGGGTCATCTGCTTCCATCCTGACCACGATTTGACACTGGCGCGAATGCAGCCGCGGGACATTGAACGCGTGGTGGAAGCATGGACCGCGCAGTTTCAGGATTTAGGCCAAAGGCCCGAAATCAACTATGTGCAGATTTTTGAAAATCGCGGCCCGATGATGGGAGCCAGCAACCCACATCCGCATTGCCAGGTCTGGTCTACGGAGCACATTCCCGATGAACCGCTGGTGGAGCAGGCCGCGCAACTTGCGTACCTGGATTCGCACGGCAGTTGCCTGCTTTGCGATGCGGTTGCACGCGAGGTGCAATCGGCGGAACGAATCATCTGCGAGAATCAGGAGTTCGTCGCCTTGGTGCCGTTCTGGGCAGTCTGGCCCTTTGAAACGCTGGTGCTGAGTCGACGTCATTGTGGCGCATTCACCGAGATGGATGCCGCGCAGAAAGCGGCACTCGCAGATATTTTGAAGCAAGTGACCACACGCTACGACAACCTATTTCAAACCAGCTTTCCATACACCATGGGCTTTCACCAGAGTCCGACGGATTCACAATCGCACCCGGAATGGCATTTCCATGCGCATTTTTATCCGCCTCTGCTGCGGTCGGCGACTATACGAAAATTCATGGTTGGGTTTGAAATGCTGGGCATGCCGCAGCGCGATATCACCCCGGAAAGCGCTGCCGAGAGATTGCGCGCCGTGAGCGATCGCCACTACACCCTGGAAAAATAGAAGAGGCGAACCCATTGAGTTCCTCATCGCTGTCATTGAATGGACAGCCGCTGACCCTGGAAGAGCTTGCGGCCGTGGCATACGAAAGAATACCGGTAGTGCTGCATCCGGAGGCACGGCGACGCATGGAGGCGTCCCGCGCGGTTGTGGATCGCCATCTCGCGGAAGGCGCAACGGTCTACGGCATCAACACTGGCTTTGGCAAAATGTCGGAGGTCTCAATCCCTCCCGATCAGCTGGCCGATCTGCAATTGAACCTGGTGCGCAGCCACGCCTGCGGTGTGGGCGAATCGCTGGCAGAAGCAGAGATTCGCGGCATGCTTCTTTTGCGGGCGAATGTGCTGGCGAAGGGAACCAGTGGAGTTCGTGTGTTGGTGGCGGAACATCTGCTGACCATGCTCGAGAAAAATATCTGTCCGGTCGTGCCGGCCAGGGGATCGGTCGGAGCAAGTGGCGACTTGGCGCCGCTGGCCCATCTCGCCTTGGGAATGATTGGCGAGGGTGACGTTTTCTATCAAGGCAAACGTCTGGGCGCGCAAGAGGCTTTGAGCGCGGCCGGCATGGAGCCGTTGCGGCTTGCGCCCAAGGAGGGCCTCGCACTGCTAAATGGAACACAAGCGATGGCGGCTGTGGGCGGCTTGACGCTGTTGCGCGCCGAACGCGTGGCTCGCCTGGCGGACCTGGCTGGCGCGATGACGCTGGAAGCATTGAAGGGAACGCCGACAGCGTTCGATGAAAGGATTCACGCCGCGCGTCCGCATCCCGGCCAGGTGGAGGTTGCGCGACATCTGCGTTCGTTGCTTGCGGAAAGTGAGATTCGCGAATCGCATCGCGAGCATGATCCGCGCGTCCAGGATGCGTACTGCCTGCGTTGTATGCCGCAGGTCCATGGCGCTGTCCTGGATGGATTGGCGCAGGGAAGGCGAGTGCTTGAAATTGAAATGGGCTCCGCGACTGACAATCCACTTGTGTTTGTCGCAGACGCGAAAGCGGACACTGCCAAAAGTGAGATTCTTTCGGGAGGCAATTTTCACGGTGCGCCGCTCGCCTATGTTTTCGATTACGCGGCGATCGTCGTGGTGGATCTGATAAGCATTTGCGAGCGTCGCATCGATCGTCTTGTGAATCCCGACTTGAACGAGGGCCTGCCGCCTTTTCTCACCCCGCATGCCGGCGTTTCCTCTGGCTATATGGTGGCGCATGTGGCCGCTGCCGCTCTGCTTGCTGAGGCGCGAGTGCTCGCTCACCCGGCGTCGGTTGACAGCGTTCCCACCTCTGGCGGTAAAGAGGATCATGTGTCGATGGGCATGACAGCGGCGTGGAAGCTGCGACAGATCGTCGAGAATGCGGAGTCAGTGTTGGCCATCGAGTTGATGGCTGCCGCCGAGGGCGTGGAATATCGCCGGCCGCTCAAGCCAGCGCAACGCGTGGAAGCCGCATGGAATAGGGTGCGCAGCGTTGTCGCCAAGCTCGAACGCGACCGTACATTGCACCCGGATATCGCAAACCTACGCGCGGCCATTATTAACGGGACGTTGGACGCCTGGATGAGCTAGCGCGTCGCATCGGGTCAATCCGAACGCGATCATAGCTGCAGGCGAATTCGCATACGAGTCAACACGGCCGAGACAGCTAGGATGGCAAAGGTGAAGAGGATAGCGCCAAGAACTCCCGAAGCCCCAGTCTGGAAATATCGATCGAGATAGGTGAACCCGACAAACGCTGTAAGGAAGGCGTAAATATCGGGCAGCAGGTATGTCAACAAGGTATTCTCGCCCGCAGGCTTCACGAAAAATGCCCAGCGCGTTTTTCCCATCACGTCGCAAATCCAATAGAGCAGCATGAAGCAGAGCACGCTGGCACCCACGCTTGCCAGGCACCACGTGGGCGTAGCGCGAATTTTCGAAATGCCAAGCGGGGCCAGGATCCACGCAGCTGCCAGCGTGACGACAGCAAATTCCAGCGCCAGCCACATTTTTTGCCGGAGACGCTGCCAGCGATGTTTGCCGAGGAAGATGATCGAGGTCACCACGCCTGCCATCACGATTGAAGCCGAAGAACCCTGGCCGAACGGCCAGATGTAGAGCGGCAAGTGTCGCGGAAGACGGATGATATGCGCCGTCGTCAGCGCACAGAATGCGCTCAGCGCAACGAACCATGCTAGCGGAGCCCACAGCCATCGCCTCGTGGAGACATACAGAAGGGCGACTGAGAAATAGGCGAATCCGATCAAGCCAAGAATTTCGGGATAGGAGAAATCAATCCAGGCAGCGGTGCCGTGCGTTGTTCGCCGAAATATTGCAAATACACCGACGATCATCACAAAGCCGACGATCCGCAGGCCGAGAAAGATTCGGGCGTGGCGTGTGTCGCGACTCGGGACTAGCCAGAAGAGAATGGCGCCCGTCAATCCAAGTAGCGCCCAGGCAGCGGTCGATAGTCCCATCCGAACCGGATCGCCCTTTTCCGCGTTGGCGAGAATCAGTCCCAGAACAACCAGGCCGATGGAGCGCGAGAGGATGTGCTGCCAAAGAGCAACGTAGGACGGGTTGCGCTTCAGCCTCCCCGCAATCGCAATTGGCATCGACATACCCACAATAAACAGAAAGAAGGGAAACACCATATCCACATAGGTCATGATGTCTTGCTGCATGTGGGCGTGGTACGTCCACCACGGAAGGCCACGGACACCAGCAAGATCGTTCACAAAAATCATGACCATCATGGTGAGGCCGCGAAACACATCGATCGACGCGATGCGACCTGTCGGTGCCGTGACCGTCGCGGAAGTGGCTACCAGCGTGGGCGATGCGCTCATTGTGCCTCCGCTTGTTGCGATGCCGAATGATTCACGTCCAGTCCTCGGTCAATCGCATCCAGCAATTTTCCAGATGGATCGCTTCCATATTCCCAGAACATCATGCCGGCCAGATGGTGATCGATGACGTACTTGCATTTCAGCGCTAATGATTCCGGATCTTCATAGGAAACAAAAATCTGCTTCTGAGAGTTGTAGAGGTATGGCACGGAGGCCTTTGCATCCCAGTAGCGAGTAAATCCCTGGCTGGTTATGTCCTGGGTCAGCGTGCCGTACGTCGAGTAGGCATTGGGCACCGGATCTCCGGGCTGAAACAGACCATTGTTGGTTGCGGAGACATGGCCCCAAACATGTCCGTAAAAGGGAACACCCAAAACAATCTTGTTCGCCGGAACGCCAGCCGCTTCAAACTCTTTGACAGACTTGTCCGCGGAAATTCCCTTCGGGTCAGCCGGATCGACGAAGAGAGGAGCATGATTGCCGGTGATCTTATCGTCCCCAGGTTCGTAGTAGTCGTAGGCCATCAGGTTGACCGTGTCGACATACTTCTGCACCTTGTCCATCTCTGTGTGCTCAAGAAATTTTGCAGATGCTCCCGCTGCGATGGTGATGTAGAGGTGGCGATGCAGAGGTTTCTGCATCTTCTTAAAGCGCTCGCGCAGCTCTTTCAGCAGCAGGGTGTAATTCTGCTTATCTTCCGGACGAAATACATTTCCAGCGGCGCCCGCCATCGCGGGATATTCCCAGTCGATGTCCAGCCCATCCAAATTGTAGCGAGTGATAAAGTCGGCGACGCTATCGATAAACTTGGCTCGGCTGGCGGGGGTTAACGCCGCATCGGAGAAACGGCCAGACCACAGCCAGCCACCCACGGATACAAGTACGGTCAAGTCAGGATTTTCTTTTTTCAGCCCGACCAGAATCGCCAGGTTGGCTGCATCGGACAGGTCACCTTCCACGATGCGTCCCTGGTCAATATTTGCGAATGCGAAGTTAATGCGCGTCAACTTGTTTGCGGCGACCTGGTCGGATGTCAGCACCATATTGCGCGGGAACACATACGCGGCAATCACGTACTTGTTTGTCTTGGCGTGGGCCGTCGATGACAGAAGCCCCACTGAGAGAGCCAGCAGCAGAAGAAAGTGCAACGAATCCTTGACCGCCGGGGTTTTCCAAAACGCTTGTCTCGACCAAAATTCACGCTTCTGCAATTGAATGGTTGCGCTCATAGGCCCTCCTCCTGCATTCTAATCATTGTTAAGAAACGCAGGGAGCAAAATCGAATGCGATCCTATATCCTTTCAGATGTTTTGCTGCACCGGAATCTCAAAATCAAAACTTCTTCCCTGCGATTTCTCTTCGGCTGCTCTTTGATGCTGATCGCACCCACCTGCCTGGCGCAGATGCATATTGTGGTGGACCAGGTGGGCTACGAGACTACGGCGCAGAAGCAGGCGCTGGTGGTTGCTGACGGCACCCATGGCAGCCAGGACGCACCCGAAACCTTTACGCTGACGGATGCGGATACCGGCAAGGTTGTGATGACAGGGCCCTTCAGGCCTGCGGGCCAGGTCGATCAGTGGGGGCGGACGTTCTGGCTGGCAGACTTTTCTTCCGTGCAGAAGCCGGGTCACTACAAAATCGCTGCATCCACGAAAGCCGGCGCGATCACATCGTGCGCGTTCTCAATCAACCAGGATGTTCTGGAGCGAAATACTCTCTCCAACGTAGTTTTCTACTTCAAGGGACAGCGGGCCAGCGGTGACATGAACCGGGCCGATGAGCATTTGCGCCTGCCGGACGGCAGCGGATTTGCCGACCTGCGCGGCGGCTGGTACGACGCGACCGGGGACTACGGCATTCACCTTTCGCATCAAAATCCAACATCGTACTTCAATCCGCAGCAGGTACCGCTGGTCGCCTGGTCGTGTCTCGAGAGCTATCGTGTACTCAAAGGCCGAAACAACGATAATTTCACTGAGTATGAACGTCGTTTGCTGGATGAGGGATTGTTTGGCGCGGACTTTCTGGTTCGCATGAAGCGGCCGGGAGGATCTTTCTTCGAGTCGATCTCCGCGCCTGGCAAGGACAAACTCGCAAAGGACCGCGCGATCGGCAATCCTAACTGGCGCACACAGATCAAGAAGAACGCTTCTGATAGCACAGAAAAAATCAACGCGGCCGAAGGTCCGCACGCGTATGAGGCCAGCTTTCGTTCCGGTGGTGGCATGTCGATCGCGGCTCTTGCGCTTGCCAGCACGATGCCAATCAGCGGCGATATGGATCACGCCGCCTATCTGAAGGCCGCCGAGGATGCATTTGCCTTCCTCTCCGCGCACAATCGCGAACTGTTGAACGACGGCAAAGAGAATATCCTGGACGATTACTGCGCGCTGATGGCCGCGACGGAACTCTATCGGGCCACTCACAATGCGACGTATCTTCAAGCCGCGGATCAACGAGCCAACCATCTGATGGCTCGTCTCGTTTCGGTTGGAAAATACCATAATTACTGGCGCGCCGATGATGGTACTCGTCCGTTCTTTCACCCATCCGATGCGGGATTGCCGATTGTCAGCCTGCTCGAATATGCGCAGATTGCGAGTCCAGCCCAGCAGGCCCGGGTTCGCGATGCGGTGTCGCGCTCGTTACATTTCGAGCTCTGGATCACGTCTGAGACGAACAATCCGTTTGGATATGCCCGGCAACTGGTTCGCATGGGCGACGGCACGGTTCGTAGCGCGTACTTCTTTCCGCATGACACCGAGGCTGCCCCATGGTGGCAAGGGGAAGACGCGAGGCTGGCCTCTCTGGCAGCCGCCGCGCGCATGGCCGCACCGCTCTACAACGACGACCCAGCATTTCAACGGCAATTGGAAACCTATGCCTGGAACCAGCTGCACTGGATTTTGGGACGAAATCCGTTCGACGCAAGTATGCTGATGGGAAGCGGTCACGGCAACGCTCCGTACATGTTCTTCCGCTCGTACAAGTACACAAGTGCTCCGGGCGCGATTATCAACGGCATCACCGCCGGTTTTAATAATGAGGACGGAATTGCTTTCAATGCAGGTTTCGCCCGGACCGGCAAAGATGAAGACTGGCGCTGGACGGAGGAATGGTTGCCCCACGCCGCCTGGTATCTGTACGCTGTAAGCCTGCCGCATTATTAGAAGCTGTAGTAAGTCTCGATCTGTACGACATCGACTGCTGAATGGATTTTGCTGTTCTGGTCGCGCGGACTGCCTTGACCGATGGCGCCACGCGAATCCACGCCTTCTGTACGCAACCTAAGGAAGCGATGTGAATTGAAAATGCAAAATGAAAATCGCGCGACAGCGCCGAAAGCTTGTTCTAACCGCCTCTCCAGCGATGCAATCACCCGAAGTATGTGGATGCTGCGATGGGCGATGCCCGTGTTGTTTCTTTTGCTGTCGATGCAAGTAACGGCGCAAGAAACAACTTCACCGGATTTCAGCAGTATTGATCGAATCATGGCCGCCGCACTCAAGGCACATACGGTACCTGGAGCGGTGGTCTTTGTCGGCCACGATGGCCATGTCGTGTTTCACAAAGCCTACGGCAATCGCTTCACGATTCCAGCGCCCAGTGCAATGACGGAAGACACCATCTTCGATATGGCGTCATTGACCAAGGTGATCGCCACAACCACGGCAGTGATGCAGCTCTACCAGCAGGGTCGCTTTCGCCTGAACGATCCGTTGTCGAAATACCTTCCCGAGTTTGCTGCAAACGGAAAAGAGGACATCACCATCCGGCAGATCATGACGCATTACTCCGGGTTGCCGCCGGACCTGGACCTGTCCTACCCGTGGACCGGCAAGCAGACGGCGTATGACATGGCATTTGCCGTGAAGCCTGAACGTCCGCCCGGGACTGCGTTTCGCTACAGCGACATCAACTTCATCATGATGGGCGCGCTGGTCGAAAAACTCAGCGGCATGACTCTCGATGCATATACCGCGAAATATGTGTTCGCCCCGATGGGCATGGATCATACGCGCTTCTTGCCGCCCGATTCGTGGCGTGCCGACATTGCGCCGACTCAATACGACGAAGATCATCACATGCTCCAGGGCGTGGTGAACGATCCCACATCCAGAAGAATGGGCGGCGTCGCCGGTCATGCGGGTCTGTTCAGCACCGCCAACGATCTGTCGATCTTCGCTCAGAACCTGCTGGATCTGCTGGCAGGCAGGCTGAGCAAATTTCCGCTGAACCGCGTGACGGCCGAGAAGATGACCACTCCTCAGAATCCTGCGACCGCTGTCGCTCTGCGCGGCCTGGGCTGGGACCTCGAAAGCCCGTTTTCAGGCAATCGCGGCGAACTGTTTCCGGTGGGTAGCTTTGGGCATACCGGCTGGACCGGAACCGATATCTGGATGGATCCCTGGAGCGATAGTTATGTGATTTTTCTCAGCAATCGCAACTATCCCGACCGCCGCCCGAATACCATTCCGGTGGAAGGGGAGCTCGCCAACGCTGCCGCCCAAGCGCTTGATATTCAGATTCCCGAGTCGGGGCGGGAAATTTCGCGCCTCACCGGATATAACGAGTCCCTGACGGATATGCGCCGGTGGCCCAGCCGCAACGGCACTGTGGAAACAGGCATCGACGTATTGGAGCAGGAAAATTTTGCTCCGCTGGCGGAGTTGAAAAAAAAGCACGGTGGACATTTGCGCGTGGGCATACTCAGCAATCAGACCGGGTTGGATAGTCATGGCCGGCGCACCATCGATGTCCTATTCCACGACGCGCCCGCTAAAGTTCCAGGCTTGAAAGTGACAACGCTGTTCAGCCCGGAACATGGGATCACCGGAAAGATGGATACCACCGACATTTCCGGCAGCACGGATAAAGCGACGGGATTGCCAGTGGTCAGCATGTATGGGGCTACAGCAGCCGAACGCCATCCGCCGATAAAAAAGTTGCGCCATTTGGATGCGGTTGTCATCGATCTGCGCGATGCAGGCGTGCGTTTCTATACATATGAAACGGCGGTCGCCTATTTTCTTCAGGCAGCGGCGCACACTGGAACAGATATCGTGATCCTCGATCGACCGGATCCGATCAACGGCTCATTTGTGCAAGGTCCAGTCTCAGATGTCGGTCACTCCAGTTACACCGGCTTTATGCCGTTGCCGGTCCGCCATGGCATGACGATGGGAGAATTGGCGCGTTACTTTAATGGCGAGGGCCACCTGGGAGCGTCTCTGACGGTGATCGCGATGAAGGGATGGCAGCGTGGAGATTGGTACGATTCCACCTCGCTGCTCTGGGTGAATCCATCGCCCAACCTGCGCAACCTGAACGAAGCCACTCTATATCCTGGTCTGGGAATGATTGAGTCGTCCAATATCTCAGTGGGCCGCGGGACGGATACGCCGTTCGCCTGGATCGGCGCACCCTGGATCGATGCGACACAGTTTGCAGCTGCATTGAATCGCCGCATGATCCCGGGAATCCGTTTCGTTCCGGTCGAGTTCACCCCACAAGCGCCCTATCCCTACGCTGGGCAAGTCTGCAATGGGGTTCAATTCGTCATCACGAACCGCAACGAACTGAACGTACCTGAGATGGGCATTGAGATTGCGTCGATGTTGAACAAGATGTATCCAACCCAGTATCACTTGGATGCAATTGCGCGCCTGCTGGCGAATCAGGCGACGCTCAAGGCACTCCAAGATCATGAAGATCCGGAATCCATCGCCGATACCTGGCGCGATAGCGTGGAGCAATTCATGGAACGTCGCAAGGCGTACCTGATCTATCCGAGCGAATAATCGGTCGACATCATTTCCGGGGATTCGGAGCGGACTTGCAAGGTCAGGCTTGGAGCCTCGATCGCCAGGAGAAGCGATGGCGTATGGAAGCTAAACTGCGGCTGCAATCGCGTGTGATTGCAGCAAATCTGGTGAGCGCGCTGGGACTCGAACCCAGGACCCACGCCTTAGAGCATTGCCACGGATGGTGTAGAGTAGTTATGGCGATGATCCGCGACATGA
>Ga0307373_10014380_pt1 | contig 10900 bp, 8 predicted proteins | sample OX2MG_FD_202534 | JGI IMG/M metagenome (GOLD analysis project Ga0307373, IMG submission 202534) | Soil microbial communities from Risofladan, Vaasa, Finland - OX-2 | ecosystem: Environmental > Terrestrial > Soil > Coastal area > Acid sulfate soil | place: Finland: Risofladan, Vaasa | collected... | reverse complement strand
ATAATAAGGAATTGTAATAAAAGTTTGTTGGAAATATGAAAAGAAATTACCAGTTAATGAATATTAGAAGTTTGCATAAAAATGGCAATTTTATTGTAATGCCGATGCTTGAAAGGAAAATGCAATGGAACTTGTACATGAATCAAAGCCTGCCCTCTTAAGAGAATTGCGTCTTGGGGATTGGGGTTATGCGCTTGTCTGGCTTTTAGGTTGCCTATATACCCTGGATAAGTTTGGTGCTGGGATGAACGTATATTCAAAAGGAATCCTTTGTGCTGCTTCCTTGGGATTTATTGCATTAGGCTGGTTTTGGAAGCCTTTTAGGCTTATGTGTGTAATTACCGCTGTACTTAGTCTTTTTGCCATATACGAGTACCATGGTCAGATTGCATCGGCCGAGCAAGAGCTTTGGCTCAAGTATTTATTGGGTAGCCAGACCGCTATTATGTGGATGAGCTTTCTATTTGTCCTGGCAACATTGATTTATTGGGTGGCTTTGCTTGGACGTTCTGAGTTTGCCGGGAAATTTGCTAGCGTATTGACTTGGTGTGCCGTCGTGATGGGATTGGTTGGCATGTTAACGCGCTGGTATGTGTCCTATTTGATGGGGCCGGACATTGGGCACATCCCCATCTCAAACCTGTATGAAGTTTTTATCTTGTTTTCGTTCATGACAGCGCTGTTTTATCTTTATTATGAAGACCGTTATGAATCATACCAGATGGGTGCGTTTGTTTTGCTTGTAATTGCGGCAGCCATAGGCTTTTTACTCTGGTACACTTTCGATCGTCATGCAAATGGAATTGAGCCTCTGGTTCCCGCATTGCAATCCTACTGGATGAAAATTCATGTGCCCGCAAATTTTGTCGGCTATGGCTCATTTTCGCTTTCAGCGATGTTGGGTGTTGCATATCTCCTTAAAAGTAAAGGGATTCTTGCCGATCGATTGCCTGATTTGGTTTTGCTAGATGATGTAATGTACAAATCGATAGCGATTGGATTTCTATTTTTTACGATAGCCACGATTTTAGGCGCTCTTTGGGCTGCTCAGGCATGGGGCGGGTACTGGTCATGGGACCCGAAAGAAACATGGGCATTGATAGTATGGTTAAATTATGCCGCATGGCTTCATATGCGGCTGGTTAAGGGAGTTAGGGGCCCTATACTAGCGTGGTGGTCGATTGGAGGACTAATGGTTACGACTTTTGCATTTCTTGGTGTGAATATGTTCCTTTCAGGATTGCACTCATACGGGAAGTTATGATGTTCGGTTTCCGGCCAAAAGGCCGGAAATGTCATTCTTTTGCTGACACATGATTAATGGTTGAAAAGGCTAGCTCAGATTTTTCAATTGTTGCTTTTATATCATTTTCTGTATGAGCAGCGCTCATGAACCCTGCTTCGTAAGCGGAAGGGGCAAGGTAGACATTATGGCTAAGCATGGCATGAAAAAATTGGTTAAATGCAATTGAATCTGCAGTTTTTGCTTCTTCCAGGCACGTTGGTATTTCTTCTCGAAAATAAAGACCGAACATTCCTCCAACTGACTGAGCAGAAAAAGGAACGCCATAGACGGAAGCAGCTTCAATAAGTCCATGAATCAGCAATTCGGCTTTGGTGTGGAGTTTTTCATAAAATCCCGGAGACTGGATCTTGCGTAAAGTGGCAAGACCGGCAGCCACAGCTACTGGATTGCCTGATAAAGTCCCTGCTTGATAAACAGAACCTTCTGGAGCCAGATTTTTCATAATGTCGCTTCTTCCACCGAAGGCCCCCACTGGTAACCCCCCTCCAATAATCTTGCCAAGCGTGGTTAGATCCGGTTTTATGCCAAATTTATACTGCGCACCACCTAAAGCTACCCTGAAACCGGTCATGACCTCATCAAAAATAAGAATGCTTCCATATTGGGTGCTTAAGTTGCGAAGTGTTTGTAGAAACTGCGGTTCTGGGATGACAAGGTTCATATTGCCTGCAATGGGTTCAACTATGATTGCTGCGATATCGTTACCATATGCATCAAAGGTAGAAATTACGGCATCAATATTGTTGTATGGCAGTGGAAGGGTTAATTGTGCAATGGTTTTTGGCACGCCAGCTGAGGTTGGTTGACCAAATGTTAGTGCTCCTGAACCAGACTTGACGAGGAGTGAATCAGCATGTCCGTGGTAACATCCTTCAAACTTTATGATTAGATCACGCTTTGTATAAGCCCTTGCTAAACGAATGGCACTCATTGTTGCTTCAGTGCCTGAACTGACAAGACGAACCATCTCAACAGACGGGATCAGGCGACAGATTTCTTCTGCAAGTCGAAGCTCTCCTTCTGTGGGGGTCCCGAAGCTTAATCCCTTGTTTATGGCATTTAAGACAGCGAAACGAACATCAGGATCGTTATGCCCTAAAATTAATGGGCCCCATGAGCCAACATAATCAATGTAGCTGTTTCCTTCGACATCAATAATTTTGCAACCATCGCCACGTTCAATAAAGATAGGATTTCCGCCTACAGCCCCAAAAGCGCGAACTGGCGAGTTGACACCCCCTGGTATAAGGTGGCGTGATTGGTTGAAAAGCTCCTGGTTGGTCATGTTGGAAGTGACTCCAAATTAAATAGTTCCGAGAATGATCGGGCTGAAGCTGCTGGATCAGGGCTGGAGTAGAGTGCATGGATGACAGCAAGGGCGTTTGCGCCTGCCTCGACAAGTTTTTTACCGTTTTGGGGAGTGATACCTCCTATGGCAACAATTGGTATTTTGAGTTTTATGCGGGCTGTGGTTAAAAGGGAAAGAGGAGCAGGTTGGGCAGCAGGTTTGGTTTGAGAAGGGAAAAAACTTCCGAATGCAACATAATCAGCTCCCTTTGCTTCGGCTTCATGTGCCCGATCTATAAGGTTATAGCAGGAAATCCCTATAAGCTTATGAGGGCCGAGTTTACGTCTAGCATCAGTCAAGGATACATCCTTCGAGCCAAGGTGGACACCATCGGCGTTAACAGCAAGTGCAAGATTAATATCATCGTTAACAATAAATAGTGATCTGGATTGACTGCACCAGAGTCGGAGTATTCCTGCTTGCTCAAGTTTTTGGGAGGGTGTGGCACACTTGTTTCGATATTGGAGTACCTGTGCCCCTTGGGCAAGGATGGAACGAGTGTGGTCACTGTATAAATCGAATTCCTGTAAATCCGGAGTTATTGCATACAGCCCATAAATTCTAGGATTCGCCATCTTCCTCTCCATCCGCATCCTGCGCCCAGAAGAATCTGTCAGGCAGGAATTGCCCCATGCCCGGGCGGAATCCTGCCGCAAGACTTTCCCAAGTATAATCCTGAGCCTCTTTTACAGCTGTCTCGATTGGCAGGCCATGCGCTAACATTGCAGTTATGGCTGCAGAAAGTGTACATCCTGAACCGTGATAACTGCCGGGTAAGCGTTTCCAGCTGTCCTGACGAATGATACCGTTATGTCCATAAAGGGTATTGAGTACTTTTGGAGTGTTCTCATGAGTTCCCGTGATGAGAGCATATTCACAACCTGTACTTAGTAATTTGGTAGCACATGAATCCAGATTCAGTTCCTCGTCTTGATCGTCCATGGTTAGCCGTCTGGCTTCCAGACTGTTTGGTGTAATAAGGGTAGCTTGCGGGATGAGGAGTTCCAATAGCGCACGTGTCATGTCTTCACTGCTAATTTCATCCCCTCTGCCGCTCGACAAAACTGGATCAACAATTAAGGGTATGTCTGGATAATCAGCCATGATTTCAGCGATGGCAGCGATATTTTCAATGCTTCCGATCATGCCTACCTTAAAAGCTGAGACAGGCATATCTTCAAGTACCTGTCTTGCTTGATCGCTGATCCACTCCGCATCAATTGGCAGAATATCTTCAATGCCCAGAGTATCTTGCACTGTTATAGCTGTAATAACAGTTAAACCATGACAACCCATACTTGCAAAAGTCATCAGATCTGCCTGCAATCCGGCGCCACCAGAAGGGTCGCTGCCAGCAAAAGTCAGGGTAATGGGAGGAGTGTTGGCCATATAGACTCGTTAAATGACGGGAGAGAACAGATGAGGTCTGTCTTTCCCGGCGTAATGACGTTAAAATTACTATTTTAGCTGAAATCTTGGGAATGATGAAAACATACATGTGTCTGATTTGCGGATGGCTTTATGAAGAGGAAAAAGGTGACCCTGAGGGAGGTATTCCACCTGGAACACGCTGGGAAGATGTGCCGCCGAACTGGACTTGCCCCGAATGCGGAGCCCGCAAGGAAGATTTCGAAATGATCGAAATTTAGGGTGTTTGACGGACAACCCAGAAAATCATGATGGGGTTAAAAAGATATTTTCTCGATGTATGGGTTGAGAATATGACCGATCTTGCAAGGTTTAGGTTTTGCCTGTTTAGTCGTGTTCATTTTATGCTTGCTGGTATCCTGAATCAGGTTTTTTTGGAAGATCACATGTTGAGATAAGTGAAGCGAGTGAAAAGATCCTAAAGTTTTATCAATCCCGGCCATTATCATTTTGAACCGGGATTGATGTAATTAGGTTTTTTGATAGATGTTTACACCTTTTTCAATGAACTCAACCGATTTTGCTTGCATGCCGTTATTAATTGCTGCTGTTTCTTCCATTTTGTTGTTTTTTGCATAATCTCGAACATCTTGTGTAATTTTCATAGAGCAGAAATGGGGGCCGCACATGGAACAGAAGTGCGCAACTTTGGCAGATTCCTTAGGTAGGGTTTCATCATGAAAGCTCCTTGCCTTGTCAGGATCAAGTCCAAGATTAAATTGGTCTTCCCACCTAAACTCAAAGCGTGCCTTGGATAGGGCATTATCCCGAATTTGTGCACCTGGATGGCCCTTGGCCAGATCAGCTGCATGAGCTGCAATCTTGTAGGTGATGATTCCCTCCTTGACATCATCCTTGTTAGGAAGGCCAAGGTGTTCCTTGGGGGTTACATAACAAAGCATGGCGCAGCCAAACCATCCGATCATTGCAGCACCAATTCCAGAAGTAATGTGGTCATATCCGGGGGCAATGTCTGTTGTGAGAGGCCCAAGTGTATAGAAGGGGGCTTCTTTGCAAACCTCCAATTGTCGATCCATGTTCTCCTTGATCATGTGCATCGGCACATGTCCAGGACCTTCAATCATGACCTGCACATCATTTTCCCAGGCTATCCTGGTCAATTCACCTAGTGTATCGAGTTCAGCAAACTGTGCGGCATCATTGGCATCATAAATGGAGCCTGGACGCAGGCCATCGCCCAGGCTGAAAGATACATCATAGGTCTTCATGATCTCACAGATTTCTGTGAAATGTGTGTAGGCAAAGTTTTCTTTATGGTGGGCAAGACACCATTTGGCATGGATGGAGCCGCCACGTGAAACGATACCTGTCATTCTTCCAGCAGTTAGCGGAACATAACGCAAAAGCACCCCCGCATGAATTGTAAAATAATCTACACCCTGCTCTGCCTGTTCAATGAGCGTATCGCGAAAGATCTCCCAAGTTAGGTCTTCGGCTTTCCCATCTACTTTTTCCAGGGCTTGATAGATCGGGACTGTTCCTATGGGTACAGGGCTGTTACGTAGAATCCATTCCCTTGTTTCATGAATGTTTTTTCCCGTTGAGAGATCCATAATGGTGTCAGCGCCCCAACGTATCCCCCAGGTCATTTTTTCAACTTCTTCCTGAATTGAAGACGTCACTGCTGAATTTCCGATGTTTCCGTTAATTTTGACGAGGAAATTCCTGCCAATAATCATAGGTTCAATTTCGGGATGGTTGATATTTGACGGGATAATGGCTCGGCCTCTAGCAACTTCGTCACGAACAAAATCGGGTGTAATGATGCGGGGCAAATTTGCGCCGTGGCTCATACCCGGATGCTGGCGGGTAACAAGTTCAGAAAGTGTTTCTTGGCGCTGATTTTCACGGATGGCAATATATTCCATTTCCGGTGTAATTATGCCAAGTCGTGCATAATGCATCTGTGTAACATTCATACCGGGCTTGGCCCGCCTTGGAAGACGTCTGAGGTTGAAGCGCAATTTTTCAAGTTCTTGGTCTGCGAGACGGCGCTGACCAAATTCTGAAGTTGGTCCGGAAAGTTCGAAAGTGTCGTTACGTTCTTTAATCCAGACACTTCGAACAGAGGGAAGTCCAGATCGGATGTCTATTGAAACTGAGGGATCTGTGTAGGGCCCTGAAGTATCATAAACATGAATGGGAGGATTTGTTTCGGCCCCTAACATGGCGGGCGTTTCATATTGCTCAATTTCCCGCATCGGAACCCGGATATCTGAACGAGAACCTAGGACATAAACTTTGCGTGAATTGGGTAGTGGCCGAATTGCATTTTCGTCAACGTGGGCATTTTGTGCGAGGAATTCAGGCTTGGCATTCATTCTGGCTCTCCTTGAGGAAAAGGACGACAGAGAGCATCGGAGTGATGCTTCCCTTCGCCGGCATTATCCGGATCAGGTTCAAAGGGCCTCTCTCACCCCGTCAGTATAAAATTGACGAGGACCCCTAGCTTTAAGATGAGAAGGTACTAAAAATGTGGCAGAATTGCAAGCTGAACCTGATTGGGTTAATGCCAGATCAAAATCTGGACTGGTATCAGGCGGACAGGGTGGAGACGCTACATGTTTGTTCCTGATTGTGTAGGAGAGTCATTTTTGTAAGGAGGAAACACTTCGTGCACTATAAGAAAGTGCCGAAGCCGTCATATTATGATGAATGTTGAACAAGCTCGTTTTAACATGGTAGAACAGCAAATTCGAACCTGGGAGGTGCTGGATCCTGGATTGCTGGATCTGTTGTTCAGGATCAAGCGTGAGGATTTTGTGCCAGAAGGCAGTGAAGATTTGGCTTTTGCGGATGTGGAATTGCCTATAGGCCATGATCAGCTGATGTTGCAACCGAAGCTTGAAGCGAGGTTATTGCAGGAAGCGCTTATCAAAAGTGAAGACAAGGTACTTGAAATTGGAACCGGAACAGGATATATGACGGCCCTGCTTTCATATATGGCAAGGCAGGTGATAAGCGTGGATATTTTTTCTGATTTTATCGATGCGGCAACAATTAGGCTGGCAAAACTTGGCATCGGTAATGTTTTACTGCAAACAGGCGATGCTTCAAGAGGCTGGGCGGAAAAAGCGCCGTATGATGTTATTGTCATGACAGGTTCGGAACCCGTTCTTCCAGGAGAACTAATCGAAATGCTAAATCCGGGAGGCAGGCTTATTGCAATATTGGGAGATGTACCGGTAATGAGTGTAGAACGTATACAGAATATTAGTCCTGGCAATCATCAGGTTACCGATTTGTTTGAAACTTGCGTTTTGCCTCTTATTAATGCCGTGCAACCTGAACGGTTTGTATTTTAATTGAAATTTCACTACAGAGATTTCTGTTAGAACCTGTGGTGAAACAGGATAATTGCCTACACCCTGTATGTGTCCATATGCTGTATAGAGCCAGGCTTGAAAATCCCATTTGGGGATTATCAATCTTCTGCTCTATTGATTCATTACATTGATGTCTTTTTATGGCTACCATGAAGGTTATAAAGTGGGGAAATGATACTGTACCAAATTAAAAATGTCCTTAATGTGTAATGGGATCCAGATAAAATATGAGCCAGAGAAGTAAGGGTATTTTATGGAATGTATGAAAGCCTGGATTTGATCCCTTCTTATATTTGATGGCTTATGAAAGTTCTTGTCTGAGGTGTTCAATGATTCGCTGCGTGGCTCCGGTATGCGTCTTGGCAAAAATTCTGGCTGCAATCTGCATATCTTTGAGTTGTTGAGGTGAGTCAAACAGCTGGATTATCGCCCTCGCAAGACTTGATATGTCTTCCACTTTTATGGCAGCACCAGCCTGTATGGCATCCTTGGCAACTTGGTTGAAGTTAAAAGTATGTGGGCCCAGTAGAACTGGTGTTCCCATGGCGGTAGCTTCTATAAGATTCTGACCCCCGAATGGTAAAAGGCTTCCGCCGATTAATGCGATGTCACTTACTCCGTAATACCCATACATTTCCCCCATGCTGTCTCCAATCCATACTCTTGTCTTTTCTTCAATATTATTGCAATCACTGCGTAGTTGTATCTTGAGCCCAGAAGCTGTAATCAATGCTGCGACCTCTTCAAACCGTTGAGGATGTCTTGGAACAATGATAGTTAGAATATCTTCCGGTAATTGCCTGATTGTATCCAGAATAATCCGTTCTTCTCCTTCTCTGGTGCTGGCAGCAAGCCAGACCCGACGTTTTCCAATCAGGGAGTGAAATTGATGGGTCAAAGAATCGGTCCCATCTGGTGGATTAATGTCAAATTTGATGTTCCCAGCAATGATAGGGTTTTTTGCACCGAGATTTGCAAGACGTTTAGCATCGTCTTCACTCTGGGCAATTACTCCGCTTAATGCGGCAAGGCCTTCACGGGTCAGCTTCTGAAAGTGTGCATAACCCTCTGCGCTCTTTTCAGAGAGGCGTGCATTGATGAGATAAAGCGGGATATGTCTTGTTTTTGCACAGTTAATGAGATTAAACCAGATTTCAGTCTCAAGGAGCAAGCCGAAGGTGGGAGAGAAATGCTTAAGGAATCGCCGGCAGGCGAAGGGTAAATCATAGGGCAACCAGGTTTGAATGACTCTGTTATTGAAAAGATTCTTACCCGTTTCCAACCCTGCTGCAGTCATGTGGGTTAGAAGAAGAGTATGTTCCGGGTAGGATTTTTCAAGTGCATTAATGAGAGGAAGAGCGGCCCGGGTTTCCCCAACTGATACTGCATGAATCCAGATGACTGGCCTGTTAAAAGACGGGTAGCCGTAACCTAGCCGCTGTTCTGGAGATTTTAGATAATGGGACTGTTTTCGCCCGCGTATGAACAATCTGGCAAAAACAAAGGGAGCCAGAAGATAAAGCAGTAAAGTATAGAGGGCAATTCGCCAGTTACGCCTGTTCATTCCTGGTCAACCATATGCAACTGTTGTATGAACAGCTACAATCGGGCTTCATCAAATATAGGATTATGCCAGCTTTTCTATGGATCACGACAGCTTTTGTTTGCTCAGGTTATCGGCATTGGGAGATTTAGTGCAAACTTTGCCTGTAGCTAACGCCTTAAAACGGATGTGGCCTGAAGCGCACCTGACCTGGATTATCGGGGCGCAAGGTCAGGAGCTTTTTGCCGCAGTAAAAGGTATTGAATTTATAGTTTTTGATAAATTGGCAGGTGTGTCATCTTATGTCAATTTGAGGCGGCGTATGAAGGGCAGGAATTTTGACTGGCTTTTGCATATGCAGCCGACATTCAGGGCTAATCTACTGGCACCACTGATTCCTGCTAGGCATAAGCTTGGTTATGATCGAAAGCGTTCTCGAGAAGGACAGACATTGGTGACTGGCTCTCGGCTGGCTCCAAATCCGCGAAAGCACGCACAGGAAAATTTTTTGGATTTTGCTCGACATCTTGGCGCTTTCCCGATTGAAGATGACTGGCAGTTACCTATTCTCCCACAGGCTTTAGAAACTGTTCAGGCTTTATTAAGTGTAATTGTGAATAAAAATTATGTCATTATTCACCCGGCAGCAAGTGATGCTTCCCGTAACTGGTTGCCTCAGCGATACGCAGAATTGGCATGTTACTTTCAAAGCAAAGGGTTGAATGTAATTCTTACTGGAGGGAATAATCTGCTTGAACAAGCAGTAGTTCGGAATATTATCAATTATTCACCTGACTGTATTGATTTTAGGGGCAAGCTGGGATTACAGGAATTGCTGGCCTTGATTAAGGGAGCAAAACTCCTTGTTGCGCCGGATACAGGCCCAGTACATATGGCTGATATATTGGGAACCCCGGTTATTGGGCTTTATGCCGTATCTAATCCGTATAGCACTGGTCCCTGGCATCAGATAGGGAATGTGGTGAATTGTTATCCGGAAGCGTTGGTTTCGTTGGATAGGCGATCCATGGAACATGTCGTATTTGGCTCCCGTGTACGCTCACCGGGTGCAATGAGATTAATTGAGATGGAAGCTGTTAAGGAGAAGGTTGATCAATTGCTTTTCACTCCATGATTGGTTTTGTAATCTGGACTTTATATAAATGCGCATAAGTTCCATTTTTGGTTAATAAATCCTGGTGTGACCCGGATTCAACAATCCGGCCCCTTTGAAGGACAATAATTCGGTTTGCTTTTTCTACGGTGGAGAGGCGATGTGCAATTACGATTGTTGTCCTGTTTTTCATAAGCCTGTCAAGAGCTGTTTGTACCAGACCTTCTGATACTGCGTCCAGAGCCGATGTTGCTTCATCGAGAATAAGAATGGGTGCATTCTTGAGCAGTGCCCGAGCAATTGCGACTCGTTGACGTTGACCACCTGAAAGCTTGGCTCCGTTTTCACCTACCATTGTGTCATAGCCCTTCGCTAACTGAAGAATGAATTCTTCAGCATTTGCTATTTTTGACGCTTCCATAACTTGTTCCCTGCTGGCAGAAGATTGGCCGCCATAGGCAATGTTATTGGCAATCGTATCATTGAACAGGACAATGTCCTGGCTTACTAGGGCAATATGTGCTCGAAGCTCGGGCAAAATAATATCGGAAAGGTTGATCCCGTCAAGGAGGATAGCTCCACTGTCAGGGATATAAAAACGGGGAATAAGGTTAACCAGAGTAGTTTTACCACTACCTGAAGCTCCAACAAGGGCAATGGTTTCTCCTGCTGCAATTTCCAGGCTTAAGTCATTAAGAGCGGCTTTTGTGCTACCCGGATACTTTATTGTTATGTTTTTGAAGCTCAATGCTCCTTGAATTCCGGATGGTTTTATGTGCCCGGAATCGGTTTCGATTGGGGCGTCTACTAAGGC
>Ga0307373_10014378_pt1 | contig 10900 bp, 7 predicted proteins | sample OX2MG_FD_202534 | JGI IMG/M metagenome (GOLD analysis project Ga0307373, IMG submission 202534) | Soil microbial communities from Risofladan, Vaasa, Finland - OX-2 | ecosystem: Environmental > Terrestrial > Soil > Coastal area > Acid sulfate soil | place: Finland: Risofladan, Vaasa | collected... | reverse complement strand
AAGTTCTCCAAAGCCTCTACCTGGCGTTCTTCCAGATCGTCGCTTTCACTCTCTTCGTCCTCGAAGCTGCTGCTTGCCAGCAAACGATACTTTTGCAAGACTTTTTCATGTTCACTTGCTGGAAGGCTATCTACTTCTTGCAAGATAGTATTGAAATGGGCAGCGCGGCGTTCGAGCGAGCGATGAATAGCATTCAAGCTGCTGGCGAGACGGCGCTGTAAGACGGTGCGCGCCAACGCCACGCTGCTGCGGCGCGTGTTTCCCTGCTGATAGGGCAAGAAGTTATTGATATAGTCAGTGATGCTATTGTAAAGCCGCTTTTCTTGTCCCGTTAGCGTAAAGTCTACGCTTTTGACATGTCTGCGCGTAAAGAGCGGGTTGCCCTCGCGATCGCGCAATTCCTCTTTAATGCGGCGCAGGAACCATTGATCGCGCCCGCCCGTGCGCGCATCTTCCAGAATTTTGCGGTCAAGCTGTACTCCATCATAGCGCGGGTCGGGAAACTGGTCAGCGTCAAGTAGGCGCAGGAAGTGAGCAAACTGGCTGGGATCGCCATTATGCGGGGTTGCTGTGAGTAACAGGATACGCTCTGCACTGGCCGAAAGCCGCTCCGCAAGGTGGTAACGGCGCGTCTTATCCACTTTCTCGCCCTGGGTGCGCGCGGCGCATTTGTGCGCCTCGTCGATAATCACAATATCCCACGGAATCTGCTCAAGGCTCTGCGTGACGGATTCCTGCTTGGCGAAATCGATTGAAGCGATGCACTGGCGATAGCGTTCCCAGATATTACCAGCAAGCTGGTTGCCTACCATGTCGGAGTTGACTACTTCAAAGGTTTCATCGAATTTATGGTATAGCTCATCCTGCCATTGGACGGTCAAAGGGGCCGGAGTCAGGATCAATATGTAGTTGATGACACCGCGTAGTTTCAATTCTTTCAGCAGCAGCCCAGCCATAATGGTTTTCCCTGCCCCAGGATCGTCCGCCAACAGGAAACGTAAGCGTGCCTGTGGAAGCATACGTTCATAGACAGCCTGTAGTTGATGGGGAAGCGCCTGAATACCCGACATAGAGACGGCGAAAAATGGGTCAAAACTATAGGCGAGACGAATGCGAGTTGCCTCCATTAAGAGGAAGAAGCCCAGGGGGTCAGTTGGTGTTGGCGTTGCACCCGGCATGTCTGCTGATGTAATCGCTTCGATAAATTCAGGGATAGAAAGCAGCGTCTGGTCTGTCTTGCCGTCCCTCGTGCGTACTACCAGGTTGATGATATCATCGATAACTTGCGCATCTTCTATATAAACGGGCTGGCTAAACTCGCGCAAACGTACCTGGCTGTGCAAAGCACGTTGAACGAGGTTCTGAATATCGAGGGGCGTATCCAAGGGCGACCTCTACTTCCCCACATTTCTGGACATTGTTATAGAAACTGTTGTTCTGATTGAACACAGCCGTAGTATAGCAGGAGCATTGAAGAGAGGCAAGAGAGGCGGGACTTCTTCTTTCTCCTGCGAACAAAGAACAGGGATTATGCCTCTTGTTTGGGTGGCAGCGGCCTTCCGGGCAGCCACCAGTTCCAGCGACCGAGCAGGCGCATGGTGGCGGGGACGAGCAGCGTCCTGATGATGGTGGCGTCCACCAGCACGGCCAGCGACATGCCCAGGCCGATCTCTTTTGTCACCAGGATGGAGGTGAAGGTGAACGCGCCGGTCACGATGACGAAGAGCAGGGCCGCGTTGGTAATCACGCCGCCTGTCTTCTCCAGGCCGCGCGCGACGGCGTAGCGGTTGTTGTGCGTGCGCAGCCACTCCTCCTGGATGCGGCTCAGCAGGAAGACTTCGTAGTCCATCGAGAGGCCGAAGAGGATGCAGAACAGCAGGATAGGGGCGATGCTATCCAGGTAGCCATTAGGGGTGAAGTTCAGGATGTTGGAGAAGTGACCCCATTGGAAGACGAATACCAGCACGCCTAAACACGCGCCCACCGATAGCACATTCATCAAGATGGCTTTCAGGGGCAGAAATACTGAACGGAACATCAAGAGCAGCAAAATGTAGGTTGCGCCCAGGATGAAGAGGATGCTGAATGGGAAGTTTCCATACAGGTAGCGGTTGAAATCCAGGTCGTTCGCCTGTTGACCGCCGACCAGCACGGTCAGTCCCTGGCCCGCCGCTTTGTCACCGGCGCGCAGGTCGTCGATCAGCGCGTTACCCAGGCTGCTATCGAGCTTCGCGTCCGTTGTAGCGGTAATCAACGTAATATTGCCGCTAGTGGTTGAAGTCACAAGTTGGGCAATAGCGGGATTCTGCTGGTATGCCCCTGTGCTATAGAGCGTGGTGAGTTCTTGTATAGTCGGCGCAGGTGTGCCGTTGGTGGCTGGTAGCTGTGTCAGGCTGATAACGTTCGTGATATGTGGCTGCCGGGCGAGCCAGCGCGAGAGGTTGTCCAGCTTTGCCAGGTTATCGCTGGTAAGCATATTGGAACCCTGCGGGGCTTGCGCGATGATCGAGATGACATTGGTATTGGTATCCGGGAATTGCTTGTACAAAATGTCGATGCCCTGGCGCGATTCTGAACTGGTGGGCAGCGAGGTCACGGAAGGCGTACCCAGTTCGATGGAGAAGATGGGCCAGCCCATGGCGATCAGTATGGCGGTAACTGCCAGGATGAAGAGCACGGGGCGTTTCATAACGGCCTCGGCCACGCTTTGCCAGAAGTTGCGGCGCGCTTTACGCCCGTTCCCATTGCTTACCTCTGGTCGCGCACGCGGCGCGGTCAGGCGGCTGATGAGCGGGATGCGCAGCGCGTTGATGCGCGGGCCAAGCACGCTGAGCAGCGCGGGCAGCAGGGTCAGCGCGGCCAGCATGGATACGGCCACGACGACCGCGCCGCCAATGCCGAGCGAAGTGGTCAGGCCCACACGAATCAGCAGTAAACCGGCGAAACCGATCATTACGATCAATCCGCTGAACATGATGGCTTCGCCAGAGGTGGCGATGGTCCAGCCGACGGCCTCTGTTACATTGCGCCCGGCGGCTAACTCGTCGCGGAAACGGCGCACCATGAAAAGGCTGTAGTCAATCGAGATGCCCAGGCCGATAATTGTGGCGACATTCAGCACAAAGATGCTCATTGAGATGTGCAGGCCAATGCCATAGATGATAGCCAGCGATACCGGCACGGCCACCATTGCTAAAAGTAAAGGCATGGCGGCAGCGACCAGCGTACCGAAGATCATGAGCAAGACGAGCAGCGCGATTGGCAGGGCGGTAAATTCGGCGTGTTCAACGTCTGACGTGCTGAGACTGGTAATCTCGTGGTCAACGGCGGGGTCGCCGGTCACGTAGGCACGCGCGGGGCTGGCCGCACTTCCTTCTGGCACGAGCTTGTGAAATACGCTCAACTGATCGCCGCCAGGATAGATGCTCAGGTTGACGGTGACGTAGGTTGTGCGCCCGTCAAGCCCGGCGCTGCTCGAACTCACGCCGGTCGTATAATGGTAGGCGCGCGCGCGACTCATAAAAACGCTCACTTCTTGCTGGTAGGCCGGATCACTGACGGCGGTGTGGGCAGATTGAAATATCACTAGCAATTGTGATGCTGGCCGGGGCAGCTTCGTGGAGATGATGGTATTTACACGCGACGACTCGCTGGCATTGTAGGAGTAGCCGCCGCCGTTCAGCGCGTCGCCAATTTTGGCGGTAAATGGGATGCTTGCGCCAAGTACGATCACCCAGAAGGCGATGATGAACCAGCGCAATCGAAAAACCTGGCGACCATAGGCCAGCCCCAGGCGATAAAGTTTGTGCGTCTCAAGCGAACGCTTGTGGAGAGATCCTTGAGAGGTATGTTGGTCCTGTGGTTGGTCTTGCGGCTTATCTTGTATCTGCATGTATCGATGTTTCCTTTTTGTGCCAGGACGACCTTCGCGGACGCCCTGACCTGCTATTCCTGCTTCAATCCATCCAGCAAGAGACGTATGGCGGCTTGCCCCAGTGAAGCCCATTGCACAGCTTCAGGATCGATTAACCAGCGCACAATCAAGCCTTCGAAAATGGCATCGAGGGCTGTAGCCGCGGCGAGCGCATCGACGGGTCGAAATTCTTTTCGCTCAATGCCTTGCTCGATCAGCGCGACCAGCAATTCATGGAAATTCTGAAAATACGCTTTGATGAACTGGCGCACACCATCCTGGTGTAAGGCGACTGCGTAGAACTCAAATAAGATAGCCACCATGCCGGACATATCTTGCAGGCCCTGGATGCGGTCGTGAATGAGTTGTTGTAAACGCTCGCTCACCGTGCCTTCTGCTCTTAATAATCCCTCTACCTGCTCGATGTCGGTCGCGAAGAGCCGTTGCGAAATGGCTGTGATTATTTCCTCTTTACTTTTGAAATACCAGTACAGGGTCCCCTTGCTCAAACCCGACTCCTGCACAATGTCATCCATGCGAGCTTCGTGAAAACCCGACCTGGCGAATACCGCCATGGCCGCGTCAAGTATCTGATTCTTACGAGTTTCGCTTACGTCCTGTCGTCGTGGCATGCCTGTACTAATTACCTTTGTCATTACTAGACTGACCAGTCAGTCTAGTAATAGAAATACCATAAGCTGGACGCATAAGTCAAGGTTTTTCTCTATCCTGCGCAAATTAGAGAAGTTGTCTTATGTAAGATCAGGTGAATGTCTTCTCTATGCACGTAAACCCTGCCATGTATAGCAGCCTTGCATCGATGTTTATCAGTTGATAAGCAAATATGTTGCCTGATTTATGCTGAAGCGCGGCGTAAGGGAGAATAAAGGATGCCCGTGTATACTGATTGTAGTGGTGAGCGGTGATCGTGAGGGTGCCAATTGTCCTGTCGAGTGTCGCTCCAGGATAGACCTGTAGGGTTGCGCTCCGGGCGTGTGCTGTTGCAGCTAACGCTCCAGTGCGTCCTGTTGCAGCGTTGCTCCGGGTTTATCGACTGTAGAGCGCATTCCAGACAAACTTCGATCATCGCCGCCACGAAACGCATCACTACAGCTTTTCAGTTCCCTTCCTTCTGAAGCAGCGATTTACCCCCATCGCTGCCTCATGCTTTTTGGGCGCATGCCTCTTTCTTCCATACACTGGATTTTTTCTTTACAGTGCCGGTTGGTTACAGGGCAGAGACCACCTCATAACATACTTCACGTAGTTGGGCAGTCCAAACTGGCAAAGGGCCTTGTCAACCGCCAGGTCATTGCTTACACTCTTCTTGAGAAGCGCGAATCCGGTGAGGACCGCGCCAGCTATCAAGGATTGGTGTAGGAGAATGCCATATGCTCATTGTGAACAATAACCAGCTCCGCCGAGCTTCGATCGTGAACCTGGAGGAACGGTGTACCTACTGTTCAAAAACGCTCGCCACGTATCCTCTCATCATGGGCAACGATGCAAAGCAGACCGTGTACCATGTCACCTGCGCGCTCGAACTCGCCACAGACCTCCTGGTGGATCTGTACACCTTCTTTAGCCCGCCTGCCCCCTATCCCCAGTTGTTTGTGCTCACCGCATCCGAAACGGTATCTCGCATCATGCCGCACAGCGAGAAGGTGCAAAGGGAAGGAGTCACCCATGCAGTCAACGAATATCCGCCAGATTAAGGCGGCCATCTGGGATCAAGCATTCATCGGCGGAACACGGGTGTCTTGTCCAATGGGATGTGTGGTTGCTATCAGGAGGAAAAAGGGGCAGCTCCTGGCGCTGGTTCGCGGGTGGGGGCGCTGGTACCCGGTAGAGAGTGTCACCATTGAATGGCTGGGATGCCGATTCCTCTCGTAAAGGAGCAGATCTGATGAAAGAGCGCCTCCGAGATCTTCTCTCCGAAGTGGGAGAGAGCTTCGATTACCTGCGCAGTGATGTCCGAAACCTCAGTCGCTATCTGGCTGAACTTGAAGAGCTGGTCGAGGTCTACCGCGCATTTGTCTCGAACACCGAGTTCTCTACCCAGGCTGATCAAGTCACCCGACGCAAGCTCCTCAAAAAAACGCAAAAAGTCCTGGGACCGCCGCCTGACAAGCCAGCCGAGTCACACGACCCTGATGCGGACGCGAAGCATCGGGCTGCTCCTCTCTACGAGACACCGCTGCAAGCCCTGCTCGCTGTGCTCCGAGCGTGAGCGATCGGTACTCTGTTCTCACGGCATGCGCATGCTGCCCCTGCTCATGATACCAGCGGGCGCAGGGGGCGAGGGGAAGGAGCTTTCAACTCCTTTGCAGCTCAACCCTGTGTTGTCTGTCGTGATCGCGGGCTTGTCGTCGGTCATTGGTCCTCTGACGGAGGGAGACAACTGAGTGTAGGAATTACCATAACCTCGCCACTTCCGGCGCATAACTTCGCCACTTTCTTTGAAGATTGTACCTGAGTTTTGCGCTTTCGGTACCTGAGTTTTGCGCAAGAAGTACTACCTCCGAATGGAAAGATTGAGATTGGCTAACCAGCTATGGTACGCTTTTGGCAGCGAGAATGTCATTTTCCATGTATGTGAGGCAGAAAGAGACCATGGCAAAGCCTCTCGATGGCGTCGCACTCCCAGCGTACTTTCGTCGGCTGGGCTATGAACGTGCGACTCAAGACCTCTTGATTCACATCCGAAATTCGCCGCCCAGTCGCACCCCAGGCGCGCGGCGCGGCAATATGCCCGTTTGGTACCCTTCCAAAAAGATGCAGTGCATCATCAAGGCAGAAAGTGCCAAGGTCGAATTTGCCTTTTTGTTGCAAGCTGAGCATGCCGATGATGTGTTAGAGGTTTGGGATCAGCCCCCATCCATTCCGCTAGAATACGAAGATCGTCGGGGGCGCATGCAACGACCCATGCATACGCCCGACTACTTTCTGTTTCGCACGAGCGGCGCGGAATGGGTAGAATGCAAGACCTCCCAGGAACTGGTCAAGCTAGCGGAGACACGCCCGAATCGCTACCGCCTGGATGAACGAGGCGTCTGGCACTGCCCTCCTGGGGAGACACATGCGGCGAAATATGGACTGACTTACCGTGTGTGGGCATCTGATCAGGTCAACTGGGCTGCCCAAGAAAACGCCCTGTTCCTGGAGGATTACTACCAGGACCTCGAACGCCTGGTGGTTCCAGAGGTCGCTCTCATGGTGCTCGCACAGGTCGTGAAAGACCGTCCAGGTATCTTGCTTTCAGACCTCCGCGCCCAGACGAGGGTTCCTGCCGATCTGATCAACATTGCCATCGCCAGGCACGATTTGTACGTTGATGCCGCGACATACCGGCTTAGCGAACCCTGGCACACTCCGGTGTTTCTTACTCGGCAGGCCGCACGTACTTTTCCCCTCCCGAAGCCGCAGGAGGGGAAAGGAGGAGGCACTTCTCCTTTCCCCGTTACGCCTGAGAACTTTACGGCAGAAGGCCGGGCTTTGCTCGAACAAGCCAGTGAGGCCGATCTTGCCACGGCCCTGTTCCGTAATCGCGTCATTCACCCGGGAGACTACCAGGACGACGAACAAGCACAAACAGCCGCCCGGCGAGCGGCTGTCCCAGATCGCACCAGACAGTACTGGCAGCAATTGTATCGGATCGGAGAAGCGCACTACGGCAGTGGTTTTCTCGGTTTGCTTCCCCATTACCACAATTGCGGCGGACTCAGACAAATTAAGGCAGAGGCGATCGCACTCATCCACCAGGTTCTGGAAACCCACTACGATACGACCACGCGCAAACCTAAGCGAGGGGCCTACGGCGAGTACTTGAAATGTTCTGAAGAGCACCATCTGAATGCCGTCAGTCAAAAAACATTTTACTTAGAAGCGAAACGACATCTTGGGGCATATGATCAGACAGTCATCCGTGAAGGTACGCGTGCTGCGTACCCATTCAAAGACTTCGTTCGTGAACAGGAGCGAACCATCAGTCGGCATGGGAGCTACTGTTGGGCCATGGGGCACCTGGACCATACCGAGTTAAATCTCGTGCTTTGCGACTCGCGTACCGGCGAACCATTGGGCAAGTGCTGGTTGACGCTGCTCATTCTTTCGCACCCCAGACGCATTGCTTCCTCCTACTTGACCTTTGACCCACCTTCTTACCGCTCCTGTATGATGGCACTCCGCCTCTGCGTCCAGCGATATGGACGCTTGCCAACAGCGATCACCGTTGATGGAGGATCGGAGTTTGCCAGTGTGTACTTTGAGCAACTGCTTGCCCTCTACCGGGTGCGCAAGCATCAACGTCCGGCTGCTGAACCGCGCTTTGGGGCGCCCCAAGAAAGGCTGTTTGGTTCCCTGCAAAGTGAGTTTCTGTACCATCTGCTGGGCAACACACAAGCAACGCAACAACCGCGACTCAATACGCGCGCGACTGATCCGCAGAGGCTCGCTGTGTGGACGCTTCCTGCTTTGGCTGAACGAGTCCAACAATGGGCGGATGAGGAGTACGAAACCATTCGTCATCCGGCACTGGGCATGACGCCACGCCGGGCATATGACCTTTCCATGGAGCGTGACGGGCAGCGCTCGCATCGGGAGATTTCCTACGATGAAGCGTTCCGCATGGCAACGCTGCCGACGACGCGAAAAGGCACGGCGAAGGTCGTTCCCGGCGTGGGGGTACGGATGAATCATCTGGACTACTGGTGCGAGGCCATGCGCGACGCGACCATCGAGAATACCCAGGTCCAGGTGCGATTCGACCCTTTCGACGTGAGCGTGGGCTTTGTCTACATTGATGGAATATGGCGACAGTGCTTTACGCCTTACGACGAATTTGCGGGCTGCTCCGAGCGGGAACTCCAACTCCTGGCCTCCGAACTGCGTCAAAATCACCGCCTCCAATATGGCCGGGAGCAGGTCGAAATCACCCAGAAACAACTTGCCGACTTCCGGCGCGAGAACGCGGCGAAAGAGGTCATCTTGCGCCAGCAGCGCACCGACCGAGAAACCAGATCGGCCTTGAAAGTCCTTGAAGGAGGAAAGCGGACGGCGGCTTCCTCTGATGCATCACTACCTGCGGATGAGCCTGCCCGTCCGGCAATCTCGCCAGCTCCACTAGAAAAAAAGCCAGATAAGCTCCTCGTGTTCAAGAGGATTCGTACATGAACGAAGAACAGCCGGAAGCTACCCCAAATGAGGAAGAACACAAGGCGGAGGAACCAGAGTTCTTTGACCGAGCCTTGCTGGTGCAGCCGCCAGAGGTACGCCAGGAGTATTTTGAGCAGCGTTGTCTCATTGAGCATCCACGACTCCTGGAGGCCCTCGACGCCATTCTCGACGCCATTTGTGCGCCGGGGGAAGAGGTGCTGACCCGCCGACCGGGTACGATGGTGCTCGTGATTGGTCCGGCTCGTGTTGGGAAAACCACACTCATCCATTTGCTAGAAGAACGCTTGTTGGCCTACGCCGCCGCCCGCATGCGAGCTGACCCGCATTTCATCCCCTTTGCCAGTATTACGGCTCCAGAGGCAGGATCGGGCCGGTTTGATTGGATCGATTTCTACCGACCGGTGCTTCGCCAGCTCGGCAATCCCTTTGTAGACAGCCCAACCCATCCTATCCGTGCGCGGCAGATGCAGGAAGCAACCGAGGCTGCCTATCTGGAACGCAAACCCCTGGCCATCATTGTGGACGAAGCGCATCATCTGGCAGAAGCCACCCGTGGGAGCCGCCTCCAAATCCAGTTAAATCATCTCAAAAATTTTGAGAATACCACAGGTGTGAGCCACATCTTGGTCGGGACGTATGAAATGCGGCCCTTTCGCAAGGTCAACCCGCAACTGGCCTTACGGAGCATCGATGTCCACTTCCCGCGTTACGATATGACAAAGGAACAAGACTGCCTGGTGTTCAAAAGTATCCTGTGGGCTTTGCAGCGGCAATTACCAGTCGAAGAAGAGCCGCTCCTGGCCGAGAAGCACTGGGAGTTTCTGTATGCGCGTAGCATCGGCTGCATTGGCCTACTCAAGCTCCATCTCAACCGCGCTCTCAATCGCGCCCTCAAAGAAGGCGCACACACTGTCACCCTCGACCATTTGCGCCAAACCGCTGCATCTGATGTGCGTGTGAAGCTCGCACTGCGCAATGCCCTGGAAAGCGAGGCGGAATTTGTCGAAGCCGAAGACGCTGATGCACAACTCCTTGCGTTGCTGCGAAAGCCGCTTCCTCGCCCTTCTCCAAAGGCTGTCTCGGGACAAGACGAACCGGATCAGCCTCAATCTCCTCGAAACCAGAAACCAGGAAAGCGTGCGCCGGGGCGTGATTCCACTGGCACAGATCCCGCGCTTCCGCCAGAAGGAGAGGAGCGGGTCGCAGGATGAAGCCAGCGGAGCGCACAGGAATTGCAGTTCGGATCATGAAAAGAGCTTCGAGGTGTATGGGATGGCCGACGAACCTCCAGGAACTCGACATTCCTCCTCGGAGCAGGCTTTATGGGCTTGAGCCGATGCACGGGAGAACGGTCTGGAGCGAATGCCTGACCAGCTACATTAATCGCCTGGGATGGCAACATGGTGTCTCTCCCCGAACACTCGCAGCGCAAGAAATTGGCCCTCTTCTTGTCGATGCTGAATGGTGGCGATATCCATCTCCCCAACTGATGGGTGTCTTTTGTGCAGCAAACGCTATGGGCATCAATGGATCAGGCAATCTTGCCGATACCTGGTCAACTCTTCTAGAACAGCTAACTTCGCGCACGGATCTCCATTTCCTGACAGCTCCCTGGTGGATTGGAGATCTCCCAATGGCAAGAAATCTTCGTTCTTTTCCCGCCTGGTGTCCCGCCTGCTATGCAGAATGGAAGCAGCAAGAGCTTCCTCTTTACCAGCCGCTGCTCTGGATGCTTCAAGTTGTTACGATCTGCCCAACCCACAAAAAGCGATTAGTCGAGCGATGCCCTTTCTGTCAAGGGAAACAGGCAGT
>Ga0307373_10014374_pt1 | contig 10901 bp, 7 predicted proteins | sample OX2MG_FD_202534 | JGI IMG/M metagenome (GOLD analysis project Ga0307373, IMG submission 202534) | Soil microbial communities from Risofladan, Vaasa, Finland - OX-2 | ecosystem: Environmental > Terrestrial > Soil > Coastal area > Acid sulfate soil | place: Finland: Risofladan, Vaasa | collected... | reverse complement strand
CTCCGCCACGGCGAGTGCGTCGGCGTAGTTGCGGGCGACCGCGACCGCGTCGAGGGTGACCCGGCCAGCCTTCGCCACGGGCTGGTAGGCCGCGAAGCAGTCCTGCTCCAGGAAGTTGGTCAGTGAGCCCGAGTAGTCCATGCCGACCGCGGCCGGAGTCTGGGAGGCGTTGATGTTGAGCAAGGTGCGCCAGGTGGCGGTCTTGCTGCCCTCGCCCGCGATCACGCGCGGGAATGCCGAGGTGTTGTTGCGGGCCGGGACGTTGACCGGGACCAGGCTGACAAGCCCGGACAGATCGACGCCCTGGACGCCGGTGGAGACGAAGACGCCGGCCGTCGCCTTGATGAAGGCGTCGATCGTCTCCTTGGAGATGTCCTCAATGGGGAGCGACACGAGTGTGGTTCCTTGTATGGGCGCGCGTCAGCGCGCATCGGGAGGCCGGTCGTCGGACCGGGTCAGATCTGTCCGGAGGCGTGGGCCTGGTACAGCCGCTCGCGCGTGAGCCGCTGGCCGAGATCCGAGGCCCGCGCCGCCGCCTCGGGGCCGGTCTTGCCCAATTCCACTTCGAGCGCCTTCTCAAGCTTCTCGATCTCCGGGTCCGCCGCCGCCTTGGTCATCGGCTCGCTGTGACGGTGCTCGCTGGCCGGAAAGGCCCCACGCGCACGCCCGTCGAGCACGGGTCCGCCGGCGCGGGGCCGCCCCGCGAACGCGGTCACCTGCTCCTGAACCGTCCCCATGCGGGTCGACAGTTCCTTGAGCTGGGTCGCGGTCGCCTTGAGGAGCTTCGCCTCGCGCCGCTGCTGCTTGTTGAGGTACTGGGCATCGACGTGGCCCCCATCCGGGATGGCGTTCACGTCATCGGCGTCAGCGGTCCGGGTGATTCCCTTGCGCTCGCCGGCCGCGTCGATGTCGCCGCCGTTGTTGGCGTTCTTGGCGGCCTTGCGCTTGGTGCGCGCCGCCTTCTTCGCCTCCTTGCGTTCCGCCTTGAGCGCGGACTTCACTGCGGCGGTCGCGCCGGACGCGACCATCGTCGCCAATTCGTCCTTGGTCACCGTGGTCATGATCGCGTTCTCCTCGTCTGTTCCGGCGTGACCGGGGTTGGTGGTGCCCACGCCGGCCAGGACAGCACGCAGGTGGTCCCGGGCCTGACGGAGGTGATCGTCGGTGAAGGCGTGGGCCGCCAGCTTCTCCACCACCGGGCGAAGCGCCTCGGCCTCCTTACGCCCGAGGCCCGCGGCGCGGCCCTTGGGCGTCGGCGTCCCATCCTCGGTCCAGTAGTCATGGTCCGTATCGGTCGCCGGGGTCAGGTCATTGTCATCGTCGTCGTCCGGGTCCACGTTGGCCACGGAGAGCGACCCGGAGGCCTTGACCGCACGCTGTGCCGCCAGCATGTCGATCGCCTCCAGCAGACTGGCGATGACCGTGACGCCCGCCTCCGTCTTGGCGGCGTTGACCGGCTTCGGCTCCTTGGGCACCTTCCGCTCGTCGCGGATGGTGTAGGCACTCGCCCCGCCCTCAGCGCGGGAGTCGCTCCGCGGCTTCCGCCGCTTCGCCCCGGTGGCGGGCCCCCCCAACCCCGACTGGCTCATCGACGCGTCGTGGCCGGCCTCGCGCGGCGTTGCCGTCGCGAAGGCAGGCACGCCGGGCGATCCGTCCTTGGCGGCCTCCTCCTGTCCGATCTGGGGGAACTTGCGGTGGACCGCGGCCTTGACCCGCGCCTCGACCGGCTTGCCGCTGGCGCGCGCAAGCGCGTTGCGCGCATGACTGGCATCGGGAATGGGGTAGCTGCCGCTCGCAGGGGCCTTTTCGGGAACCGCGAAGTCCGACTTCGGCAGCTTCTTGCGGTCCTTGGCCTTCAGCTTGCGCTTGGTGACCGTGTCCTCGATGGCGTCGGCCTCCTCGCTGTCGCCGTCCGGCTCCGGGGGCGCCTGCGCCTTGAGCACCAGGAACGGGGTGCCGTTGGCCGGCGAGGCCACGCCCGAGACCTTCTCGGCGGTCAGCTCATCCAGCTCGGTGATCTCGGTCTCGGGCATGTCAAATCCTCAGTTGCGCCAAGCGCGCGGGGGTTGGCGTGGAACGGCGCGCCCCGCCTTCGGGCGACCAGCCACGCACCAAGTCCTGCTGGACGCAGTCCCAGCCATAGTCATCCCAGGTCCCGCCGAGCATCCAAGCCCCGGTCTTGACCACGTACTCGCGCCCGTCGACCGGAGACGTGACCGTCCAGTCGGGGCAGCGCAAGATGTAGGACTCGGTCGGGGTGAAGTGGCCCGACGTGCCCTCCGCGTGGAAGAGGCTGACGTCGCGGAACTTCGCCATCCACTCCCAGGCGGTCTTTTCCAGGGCCTCCGCGCTCACGAAGTCCCGATGGCCGTCGGCGGCCACGCTGACATCGGGGGTCCAGGCTGGATAGGCCACCCCCAGGGTGAACTGCTTCGCCGTGGCCGCCTTCACCACCTGGCAGGTGGCATACGCGCTGGCGCGGCTCTTGCGGGCCTTGCCAATCAGCGAAAGCGTTCGCACCATGTTCGCAACCGCGCCATGCTCGTTCGTCCCGCTGGCCTTCGCGGCTGCACGGAGATCGGGCAGGGTGAGGTGGCGCGGGTCTCCATGGTTGTCGAAAGGCCTCAAGCATCCGCAGTCGGCGCACAATGTGCTATCCTCCACCTATGCGGGACTGCTCAGCCCCTGGATGCGAGAAGCGTGCTAGAGGGCGGCTGTGCTCAATGCACGCGGCTCGGATGCAGCGACACGGGAACCTGGACACCGTCAAGTTCGCCGGGGGGCAGTACGCAAGAGGTCGCACGGTCAACGAACGCTTCTGGGCGCTAGTCCAAAAGGGCGATGGGTGCTGGGTTTGGACTGGAGCACGAACGGCCCGCGACGGGTACGGACGCTTTTGGACTGGATCCGGGTCGGTGACGGCCCACCGATGGGCCTACGAATCCACCTTCGGGAAAATGGCGGAGGGACTCGTCCCCGACCATCTGTGTCGGAACCGCGCGTGTGTCAATCCGGCCCACCTGGCGCCGGTCACCAATCGTGAGAATCTGCTCCGGGGAACCGCCCCCGCGGCCTTCTACGCCAAGCGCGACGTCTGCCACCGATGCGGCGGAGGACTCCGGCTGACCACCGTCCACCGCGGCAAGCGCGGCGGCACATCCGGCCGACCGGGTGCGGTCGTCACGGTCCGCTACTGTCCACCTTGCAACCGCCGATGGGCACAAAAGCGAGCCCCTACCTCCTGACAGGTGGCTCGGGCTCGGCCGGCGGCCGTCCGTCGCGCACCCACAGCCACGTCCATCCGGCCTCGACGGTGCGCTCCGCCACCGGCAGCGGCAGGCCGCGGCGTCGGCGCTTGGCCTTGGTCCCGCGCCATCCCACGGTGCGGAGAGCGGCGCGGTGCCGGTCGCGGATCGCGCTCATGGCGGTCCCTCCGGGCGGAACTTGCGCTTGAGGCCCTTGGGGGGATCGGCGCTGTTGAACGGCACGAGCACGGTCGTGTACGGCGCCGCGGCCTTCGCGTTCGCCAGGTCGTTGTCGAGCAGGAGCGCCACGCCGTTGGCGCGGCACCACTGGGCCTTCGCCACGGCGGGGGGGTTGGGGAAGACGACGAGGGTGTCCCAGCACGCGCCGCAGCCGAGCGCCTTCAGGTAGGCCACCTTGTCGGCGCAATCCTGGGCGGTCGGATGGGCCGTGGAGGACCCGGTGAGGATGGCGACGTGATGGCCGGCTGCACGGAGCGCGGCGAGGAGCGACCCGAAGGTCGCCGGGTCGCTATCTACGCTTCCGTCGACGTCCGCGGCCACCAGCACGATCAGCCTCCCGGGGGACGGATGGGTTGGGTCTGCTGCGCGGCCGGGTGGTGGGCTGGCGCGGCCGCCTTCGCCTTCGGCCTCGACTTCGGCCTCGACTTCGGCCTCGACTTCGGCTTGGTCGGGGCGGTCGTGACCGGAGCCGTGACCGGAGCCGTGACCGGAGCCGTGACCGGGAGCGCGGTGAGCGGCGCGGCGAGCGGGACCCCCGCCACCATCGCGCCCGCGCCCGCGGCTCCGGCGAAGAGCGCAGCGCTGGAGGCGGTCGCAGCCAGGGTCGCGGCGGTGACGCCCGCTGCCACCGCGGTGCCGATCGTCCCGGCCGCGACGCCGATCAGGGTTCCGAGGGGCGCCCCCCCGGCCCCAGCCCGCAGCGCCGCCCCGGAGGGTCGGACGCTGAGCCAGCAGCCACAGTTTGCTACAATAAACCCGTTGGCCACTTGCCAGCCCGTCGCCGTCTGGAGGTCGTACACATACCCGCTAAACGCGCTCCGGCGGACGTTGACTACCTCGTCGAGCGATACCGCAGCGGTGTCTCCCTCAAGGAGCTGGCGCAGCACGAGGCGGTCAGCAGGTCGATCCTGTCCCGCTGGCTGCGAGAGGCAGGGCTCCAACTGCGCAGCCCGGCCGATCGCAATCGGATCAACTGGCAGCACCGGGCCGATGCTCTGCCAGACCGGGTCGACATCAACGAGCTCGCCCGTACCTACGCAGCCGGAGAGTCCATGCTCTCCGTGGCCAAGCGTGCTGGCGTCAGCCGGCAGGCTCTTACGGAGCGCCTCCGCGCGCGGGGCATCCGAATCCGTGGCGCCGCGGAGGCCGGCCGTCTCGTGTGGGCCAGCGGCGTGGACCCCGTCGCCCAATGCAGGGCCGCCTGGGCCGCCAGCCGTGGCCGTCGACACGGCCCAGAGCGTCGGCGCCGGATCGCCGCCACGCGCCAAGCGCGTCGAGCCTGCCGCGGCGTGGGCGAGGACGCGATCGCGGTGGCGTGCCGCGCACTCGGGATCGTGGTCACGCAGCAGTACGCGGCCGACGCCTACAACCTCGATCTCGCCGTTGACGGCCTGCCCATCGCCGTGGAGATCGTGCGAAGCAGCCCAAAGCGACAGCGGGCCAGCGGGCGAACGTTCCGACAGAAGCTGGAAGACCTCATCGGCGCGGGCTGGGTTGTTGTCGTCGTCAACGCTCGCATCGTTCTGGAGCCCACCGGCGTGGCGGAGTACCTGGTCGCCCTCACGGATCGCGTGCGCCGGGACGAAGCCCTCCGGGGTTGCTACGGGGTGATTCGGGGTGACGGTCAGTTGTCCCCCCGACGCCGTAGTCAGTTCGACGACCTCCCCCGCATACCGAGCCCTGAGGGCGCCGACCACGGCCGCTGAGACGACCGTCCCGCCCGGATAGCAGTTCGGACCACCGGCGCACGCGTCGCTCCCGAAGGCGCCGTCCCCGGGGAAGCACGGGAGCGTGTCGGCGGTGAACCGGCGGCCGTTGCGGGCCACACAGTGGTCGCAGTGCTCGGCCGCGCCGAGATGCCAGATGAAGCGCACCCGCGGGTCGCGCCGGGTCCAGGCCCGGACGAAGCCAGCCCAGTAGGCGCCCTGGGTCTCCCGGGCATAGAGCCGCAGCCGGTTCGCCAGCGCCTCCCCGCTGAGTCCCTCGCCGATGGCGTCGAAGAGCCCGTGGACATACCGGCGCTCGATGAGGGTGCGGGCGGCCACCACGGCGTCGTCGGTCGCGTCGGCGGCCCAGGTGGGGTCGGCGGTCCGCGCTCCGGCGGCATAGGTCGCCTGGATGGTGCCGTGGAAGAGGCCGGTGGCCCGGTCGAGGACCGCCGCAAAGGGCAGCCCGAGCGCATGGTGCCGGCCGATCAGGTCGCCCAGGTGATGGAGGACGGCCTGGCGGATCGGAGCGAGCTGGGCGCCGAGGCGCGCGGCCCGCGTCCCCTTCTGCGCTCGCCCGAGCGCCGCCCGGATGCGGTCGGCGTCGCGGACGATCTCAGCCCGCGCCGGCGCCACCTCCAGGTCGTCGGGATGGATCCACCGCACCGCCTCGAAGTGGTCGCCCCGCGGATCGACCTCGCCCTGCGCCGCGACGGGGACGTCGGCCTCGGCGGGAACCGCGTAGACGTAGCCACGATAGGTGCCGTCGTCGCTGGCCCAGGTGCCGCACCGGCTGGCGGTGGCGGGCCACGCGCACCCGGTCTCCTCGCACCACTCCCGGACGGCCGCCGCGGCGATCGACTCGCCGTCATCGGCGTGGCCGCCGGGGAACTCCCAGCGTCCGGCCGCCGAACTCTCCCCATCCTGCGCCCGGCGGAGCATGAGCACGCGGCCGGTGTCCTCGGCCCGGAGGGCGACACCCCCCACGTCGGGGGTCATCCTTTTGGGTCCGGGCCGCCCTCCGCGTCGTCGAGTGCCTTGAAGGCCGCATCCACGTCGGCGCGCGTAGTGGCGTGCTGGAGGGTGGCCCAGACCACCTCCCCGACGTCCGGGTCGATGTCGAGGAAGCGCCGGAGCGGGAGACCCTTGCGGAGCCGGTTGTGCGCGTTCTCGCGCCAGCGCTGGAGCGTCAGCGCCTTCGCAGCGGCCTCGGCCTCCTCGTCGTCGTCCTCGTCCTCATCCGCCTCGAGGCCCTTGCGCCGAGGCCGCAGCGTGGGGCCGCCGAGCAGGTCATCGCCCTGGACGCCCGTGTCGACCATGAGGCCGCCCTCGATCGGGACGGCCGCCGGGGACGTCCGCGTGACGCCGGGGCCTCCTGTGTTGTCTGGCGCGCCGAGGCGAAGGGGCGTCGGCCCGGTGCCGGACGGCCCACCGGTGATCCCGGGTCCTCCGACCGTCCCGTCCTTGGATACCCCGAGGCGGTCGAGCAAGGTGTCGATGACGGCCCAGGGATCAACGTCGCCGGCCTTCACCGCGGCCGTAGGCCGTGGCCGGTCGGCAGGGTCGGCCGCCGTCTGCGGCGCCACCGGCTTCGCCGTGGGCGGGACGACCAACGGCGGCGGCATCTTCCCGGTCGCCTGCTGGATCAGCCCCCGCTGCATCGCCGCCGTGGTGTCGACCGCGCCCTTGTACTCGTCCGACTCGATCACCGGGAGCACGCCCGGGGCGGAGACGAAGGTCTGGCTGATCCCAGGCTGATCCTTGGCCGGCCCGAAGGTGAGCGGGTCGGTCTTGCCCGCCAACGACTCCAGCGCGATCAGCGGCACCGGGCCCGCGCGCGTGTTGTCGATGTACCGGGGCGTCGGGCGCAGCTTGTTGGTCGGCAGGCCCAGCCGGTTGCGCACCTCGTCGGTGCTCTCCACCCCGCAGGCGACGTAGATCTTGTGCGCCTGCGCGGTCGCCACGCGGTCCTCGATCTCGCGACCGTCGTCGATCTTGAGGCGGGCCCGCAACTTGAGGTGGTGCTGGACAAAGAAGTTGACGACGTCCTCGACGTGCTTCAGGACCGGGACGATGCCGACCCGGTACTGGACGTCGATCTGCGTGTCGCCGGTGGCGCGGTTGACGCTCTCAGTGAACCCCAGGTCGTTCGGGGTCATCCCGTAGGAGGCGATCACCCGCTGCATCAGGTAGAGGGGGAAGGCTTCGTTGAAGTCCGAGTTCTTCGCCGGGGTGAACTTGGAGTTGGCCGGGACGAACCGGATCTTGCGGAGCTGCGTCTGGTCGCCCAGCATCCAGGCGTCCCAGGTCTCCTGCCACTCGGCGAGCGAGTCCGGGTCCGACTGGTCCGGCGGCGCTTCCATGAAGCCCGCGGGCAGGCTCCCGGCCGTGAAGTACTCCAGGAAGTGGGCCTGGAACCGCAGGTCGGTGTTCGCCGTCATCAGCACCGACTCCAGCGGGCTCAGCCCGTACTGGGAGTTCGGCAGGGGATTCCACAGGTTGTAGAGGATGTCGTCGGCCGACAGCCAGTCCCAGGGCATCCCTTCGATGATCTGGAGATACGCCGGGGCGATTCCGGCCGGCCACAGCTGCCCGACCGGCGGTGGCGTGGCGTCGTTCTCGTCCGCGGGCGGCCGACCGTAGATGTCGATCAGCGGGATGATCGTCGTGCCGTCGATGACCTCCAGGGCGATCGGGCGCCCCGCGTTGTCCCGGCGGACGTAGAGCGTGCCGCAGTCGTACCGCAGGACATCCTGCAGGTACTCCGCCACCCACGCCCGGAAGGGCTGACGCCGGTCTGGCAACTCGAAGAACGCCCGCGCCTTCGCGATGTCCTGCGTGACGTCCTCCATGACGTCCTCGGGGGGCACCCAGGTGTAGTCGAGGGACCGGACGTTGTTGATCAGCCTTCTGACGCAGATCTGGGCGATGTCATAGCTGTTGTAGACGGCCTCCAGCGTCTGGAAGCTGACCCGGTCCCAGCGCGGGGTGATCTGGACGTTCTCGCCGACGGAGAAGTCGAAGGTGCGGGGGGGACGGCGATAGCCCCAGAAGGGGTCCAGCGGGCGCCCGGGCGGGAACGGCGGCCCCCAGGACAGCCCCTGCTCCGCAAGCGCCATCTCCAACTCGGCCGGCGCACGGCCGAAGGACTGGGCGAGGTTCTGGGTCACGCGTCCGATCAACGCCGATGACGTCCCGCCCTGGTTCGACCAGGAGGTGCCCGGTCGGCGCGGGCCCCACGGGCCGCGGTTCATCATCGTGGCGGCGTTGCCGGTCAGGAACGCCTTGGCGACCGCTCCGGTGGCCTTGCGGAGGAAGGCGTCCTCGCGGGCGCGCTCCTGCACGTCAGCGGACTTCTGGAAGCGCCCCGACTTGGGGTCGCGCGGGGGCGCCATGAGGGCCACGTCTACTCGCCTCCCCGGATGCTCCGGTCCGTGACCCGCCGCTCAGGACGCCGCGACGACCCCGCGATGCCCACCGCACTTGACGCACACGCCGTCAGGGAACCACCGATGCGCACAGAACGGGGCCGGTGGCGCCGGCTCGTAGCGCTGGAACCGCGGCAGCAGCCGCAGTTCGGGCGGCGGCGCCGGGGGGTCGGCCTTCTGCCGCTCGATCTCCTGTCGCCAGACGGTCAGGAACGCATCGCCCTGCCCGGCCACCAGCCCAAGGGCCGTCGCGCCCCACACCATCGCGTCCAGGCGCCCCGGAGACTCCGGCGCATCGACCGTCCAGGTGGTCAGCTCTGCCTCCAGTTCGGCGAAGACGCCGACCAGATGCATCCGCCCCTGCTCCCACAACGAGGCGACCGGCTCGGCCCGGACCCGCTTGCCCCGGGTGGCGACCACCTTCTGGTAGGGCACGCCCGCCCGGACCGCATGGATCGTGATCCCCACCATGTCGCCGCCGTTGTTGACCTCGGCGACGATCCGGTCCGCCTCCCAGTCGTCGTAGGCCCGGACCGCCCGCTTGGCCCACTCATGGGGCGCCACCCGGCAACTCCGGTCGTCCAGCACGTACCCGTGCCCCGGACAGCGCCCCGTCAGCTTCACCAGCTCGCAGGTCGTCTCCTGGTGCGGCCCGCGCGCCACCACCACCAGGCCCGTCTCATCGGACTCCTCGCCCGAGGTCGTGCTTGGGTCGATCGCCACGATCACCCGCCGGAGATCCGACCGGGTGATCGAGACGGTCACGCCGCCTCGCGCAGGACCGCCCGGGTCGCTTCCAGCCTCTCGGCGGTCCACAGCGCCCCCGGCGTGTCCGTCAGCATCTCCCCCTCCAACTCCTGCAACCCCCGCCGCGTCCCCGCCCACCGCCGCTGCAGATCGGCCACCGCCGCCTCCGACAGGTTCGGCAGGTTGTCGCGAATCCCCCCACCCGTCACCACCACCGACCCGTCCTCCCGGGCCAGCAGTTCCCGCATCAGCGGCGTCGGCTTCGGCGTCGTCGTGATCACGATGCGGGCCTCGCCCCTCCGCAGGGCCGGCATCAGGTCATCCCACGCCATCCGATAGCGCCAGATCGCAAACTCGTCCAGCCACGCCCCAGCCAGGTTCGGCCCTCGCGTCCGCTCCGGCCGCTCCGCCGACAACCCCCGGATCACCGACCCGTTCGGCAGCCGCAGCACCAGCGCCGTCCGGTTGTACGCCGGGTCCAGCCGCTCCATCCCCGCCGCCCTCAACAACCCCGAGTCCCCCTCCAGACACGTCGCCTGCAGGTCGTCCCGCGACGCTGCCACCACCGCCCACGTCGTCCCCGGCCGCCCCAGCGCCTGGTGGATCAGCCACTCCGACCCCGTCCGCGAGTTGTGGGTGGGGATCATCGCCCGGGTCGCAAGAAACAGATGCGAGGCGCTGGCAACCCGGATACAGCGCACCGGGACGGACGGGACGGGCTCGACCGCGACGATCATCCGATGCGTGGCGCGGACGCCTTGCTTGACCGCGAAGTTGAGCCGCGCCATCTTGCGCGCCAGCCGGAACACTGGCCGCGTCGGTCGGAAGCGCACGTCGAAGACCGGCCCACAGTCCCGGCCGTAGAGGCGCGCCCGGCCTTCGGCTCGCCTGACGACAAACCCAAGGCTCGTGGCCACCTCGGCGGCTCCATCTGCCAGCGCTCGTCGCGTCACCGAAAACTCGCAGGTGTTGGCTCGCGACGATACGCAGCCGTCTGTGTCCATCAGCCCCTGGAGCAGCGCGAGCCGCTGCGCCGCTGAGGCCCGAAGGTAGACGGGCGGCACATGCTTGTTGCGGAGCAGTCCCAGCTCCCGGAGCGCGCTGTGCAATGAGCCGTTGGCGCGCATCTGCCCCGTCAGCGGATCCCGGACTCCGGGGCGTCCGCCCACCGAGAAGGTGACGCACCCCGCCTCAGCGCGCCGCCGCCTGGTCCGCCCGATGCGATAGCCAACGGCCTCTGCCGCCGCCATCATGTGCTCCTCGTCGGCCGTCGTCAGATCGGCGCAGGCCGACGAGCCGTCCCCAAGCCAGCACCCCAGGATGTAGGGATCAATCGGGAGATCGGCCTCGGGCAGATCGAGCGCCCCGGTCACCGCCACGCTGTGGTTGCGATCCCCACGGGTGCCCTGCAGGAGGGTCCACCGGATCTCCTCCGTCGTGCGAACGCCGGGCTCGCACTCCGGCCGCCTGGGCGACCGCCATCGGCCCGCCGTCGGGATGATCACCCTCCGGCCCACTGCCTTCCGGGCCGGGTG
>Ga0307373_10014371_pt1 | contig 10902 bp, 13 predicted proteins | sample OX2MG_FD_202534 | JGI IMG/M metagenome (GOLD analysis project Ga0307373, IMG submission 202534) | Soil microbial communities from Risofladan, Vaasa, Finland - OX-2 | ecosystem: Environmental > Terrestrial > Soil > Coastal area > Acid sulfate soil | place: Finland: Risofladan, Vaasa | collected... | reverse complement strand
AGTTCCATCTTCGCGAGCAACGAGGCATCAAGCGTTTTCTTTGGCATGTTTCCGAGCCTGCTTCAGACCCTTCGTAATTTTGCTTACTCGAGTGGTGCGCACGCCTAGAATCCTGCGGATGCTGTCTCGGCCCATTCTTGAATTCAGGGCTTGCAGGATAAATAAGTCCTGGAGAAGATCGATCACTGTGTCGAGTCTTCCGCTCAAGTCCGACTCACGGTTTGCCTTAGCTGACATGCGTCACGCCTCCTTGTTGATATGCCTCACAATTCGACTAACTCGGTTCATGTCGCAGCCCACGATCTTGCGGATTTCAACTTGTGGAACGCCCGCTCTTCCTAGTGACGTAATAAGTAGGTCTCTCAATAGCTCAGATGTGCTGTCGTGGCCCTCGGTCGTTCGCTTCTTGCTCATCTCCTAACCCTCCTTTCGCAGTGACTCCACAAGAGCTTTCAACGTCTTATACCCTGCCCTTTCCGCTTTTCGTATCATGACTAAAGTGACGCGGACCGTGTTGGCCGAGGTTCCGAGCACATCGGCGATGGCTTTGGGCGTAAAGCCCACCCTACTTAACACCGCGATCTGCTCGGTTTGGGGCAACCCCTTCACGGCGATGATTCCTAGCAACCGCGCCTGAATCTCAGCCCAGCTTACTTCCTCACGCTTTGCCAATCCCTGCCGCCTTTCGTTCGGGGCTACGAGCTCGTGGCCCACGCCTCCTAATGGCTACTTCTGTCATTAGGTTGATTGTATCGTAATTGAATAAGTCAAAGCAACTTGTATTTTCATACTAATGATTAACAACGTCACGAGCATTAGCTGTAGATCGGTTACCGAGGTAACAGGAAAGAACGAATCTCCGAAAAATATTGGTACGGCGTGAGGAAGAAAGATGAAACCAGATTCGGGCTCGGTGATGAGCGTTTCGTTCACGGCAATTGGCGCAACGGCCGGGAGTTCCATACCCCTGCAACTCTGCTAAAATTGTGGGCAGGGGTTATGCCACGCGGATGAGGCTTTTCCGGCGCAAAACGGGCGCGAATGGAGCGGCGCGCGAGAAGGCGGGGCGCGAGGCCGCGAGTCTTCCGGACGGGGCGGGCGCGGACGGCGCCGCGCACCACAACGCGGATATGGACGCTGACTTGGCGGGCGGCACGCGGCGCGTGACGCTGAGCCTGAGCCGCGCGGGGAAATTCGCGGCCATGCTGGCGCGCAGCCGCGGGTCGGTGATCATCGAGGTTTCCGACGTGCTGGCCGGGATGTACATCTCCGACTGGGAACGGCTTTCGCAATACTGGGAAGACGAAGACCGGGAGCAGATCGAGGAACTGCTGCGAAAAATCTGCCTGATCAGCCCGCAGCGCTGGAATTCGTGGATCGAGCTCTACGACCAAAAACATCAGGAGGGCAAGGGCGCAGAACCGTGGGAAGGCAACGGGCCGGTGATCCGCACGGACGACGTCCCGCTGCGAAAATCGGTGGCGCTGGAAGACGTGCTGAAGCAGGCCGAGCAGATCGCTCCGTATCACGACCGCGATGGAGAGCGCCGGCTGCCGATCCTGACCGGCGAAACCGTGCTGCTATGCATCGCGCGCAGCTACGGGACGGAAATCAGCCGCAGCCTTGCCGCCAGCAACCTCGACACCACGCGCCTGGAAAAAGACGCGCTCTTCCCCCGCCGCGCTCCCCTGGCGTAACGTTGTCCCCTTCTCCGACTCCCCTGTCGCGCCGAAAATTCGAGCGTCGGGCGTAACGCGTCACTTGTGGCGGCGCCGGTTTTGGCTTATTTGCCAGACGAAATCGACGAATCAGAAGACGCCGGGGATGAGGCGGTACCGAACGCGCTGCGCGTATTCGCTGTAGCCAGGGAGGCTGCCTCGCAGAAGCTTTTCCTCGTCGACGAGCCGCCAGATCAGAGCGGTTAGCGCTAAAGGCAGAGCAAGAAATCCCCACCAGGAGCCCAGAGCCAAGGGGGTGCCGATGAACGATAACAGCCCCCCGGCATACATCGGATGGCGCACGATGGCATACGGCCCGGTGGATATCACCCTCTGGCCTTCGGCAATCTGGACGGTCGCCGCGCCGAAAGTGTTCTCGCGCATAACGAGGAACATCGCGAGGTACCACAGAGCGGTCAAGAATTGGCCCAAGATGACGGCAAACACCGGCACCGCGGACCAACGGAAACGATGGTCGAGCGCCGGCACTACCAGCGCCGCGATAAATGCGAGCGACGCCAGAAGCATGGCGGCTCGTTGCTGCTTTCTCTTTTCGGCGGACGGGCCGCCTTTCATACGCCGACCGAGGAGCGCAGGGTCACGTTTCACCAGGTATAGAGTGATCAAAAACGAGGCAGTGAAATAAATCCCCACGTAAACCCAGGCTTGCCAATAGTGAATCGTCCCCGCAGGAATAAACAACAACAGCCCCATGATGATGGAGACAACGGAAAGGCTCAACCATGCTCGGGTGTTGATATTCATGGCGCGTTCGGCCGGCAATCATCGCACATTTGGGGAAAAAACGATTATCGCTCGTCTGCCGCGCCGCCGGGGGAGTTCGCCATTCAGGTTTTGACTTCCTCGGCGTGGCAGAGTAGCTTTCCGTCGATACGATCGCGGGAAGGAAGGCACGATGGCCAAAGGATACTGGATCGTTCTGTACCGCTCGGTGTCAAACCCCGCCGCGCTGGCCGAATACGCGAAATTGGCCGGCCCCGCGATTCAAGCCGGTGGCGGACGATTCCTGGTGCGAGGCACGCCAACCAAAACCTTCGAAGCAGGCTTGGACCAGCGCACCGTGGTAATCGAGTTCGACAGCGTCGACCGAGCGATCGCGACGTATGAGAGCCCCGCCTACCAAACCGCTCTCAAGGTGTTGCACGGCGCAGCCGAACGCGACGTCCGCTTCCTGGCTGGCCCTGCGTAATGCGTATCCTGGCGTAATCAGCGCCGGGCTCTACACTCTAAATGATCATTTTGAATTGCGGCCAGAGATCTTTGAGGGGCGCGATGGGCTTGTGGCAAACGTAGACGGGGATGGATCGCTCGTTGGGCATGGCGTGCCGCGAGTGGATCACCGCGGCCTGGCGGACTTCGCCAAATAGCTTGATGTAGCGGTTGGAGCGCTCGCCTAAGAGGATCACGCACGAGCCGGAATAGTTGCGCGGGCCCCAATCGTAGTAGCTGTTGTGTCCGCTGATGGCGGCGGGAAGGCCGAGAGCGGGGCCGTAGTAGTCGATGGCGCCGGCTTCGCCGTAATTCCCCGCCAGAATCGCGCAGCCGGCTCTTTCGGAGGGCGGCAGCGAGTCATACACCTGCGAGACGGTGACGGCGATGTTGTGCCAGCCAAACATGTCGGCGTAAAGCTGCGGCAGCTTCACGTCTTCGGCGTCGCGCTCGGTCTTGGCCACTTTGTTGGCGGGAATCAGCTTCTCGTAGCGCAAAAAAGTGTTGATGGGCAGGAATGGCACGCCGAACGGCGCCATGAGCAGGCCGCCGGTTACGACGATGGCTGGGAGAGCCGTCCGCACCCACTTGCGCCCGGCGGGTTCGCAGAAGCGCTCGACGGCCACGCCGCCCGCGGCCAGAATCAGCGGATATGCGGGCAGGACGTAATAGGATTTGCCGTTGAGGGCGAGGAAGATGCCCAGCACGAGCAGATAGCACCAGCCGAGAAAGCGGTATGGCCGTCCGTCGCGCGAGAAAAAGAGCCACGCGAGGCCGCCCAGCCAGACCGGCAGCGCCAGCGGGTTCAGAAACGCCACCTGGTCGCCGAGAAAATCGAGGGGCGAAATAGGGATATTTTTGTAGCGCTGCGCGTTGCGGACCACTTCGATTTGCGGCCAGCCGTGGCGCGCTTCCCAGATCAGATTGGGGAGAAAAATCGCCAGCGCGATCAGGCCGCCGATCCAAATCCATTTGGAGCGGAAGACACGCGCTTCGCCGGAAAGAAGCAAACCGGCGACGAGCGCGAAGCCAAACACCAGCATGGTGTGCTTGTTTTCGAGTCCAACGCCGGAGAGCGCGCCAAAAGCCAGCCACCAGTGCGGCGAAGCTCCGCTGACGATGCGCACGGTGAGCAACGCGCAAAGCACCCAAAAGAGCGGCTCGAAGGCGTTCATCGAGAAAAAGCTGTCGAAAGCGAGGAATGCAGGAGCGAACAGGACCGAAACCGCGGCCAGGCATTGCGCGTAACGGTCGCCGCCTAATTCGCGCGCGAGAACTCCGGTGAGGAAAACGACGGCGGCGCCGGAAAGCACCGGCCCCAAGCGGAGCGCGGCGATAGACGTACCAAAAACGTGCGCTTCGAACCAGGCGATCAGGGCGATGAGCGGAGGCTGATCGACGTAGCCCCAGGCCAAATGACGGCCGCAGGCCATGTAATACAATTCGTCGCGAAAAAAGCCGTAGTGGCGGATGCCGGCGAATTGCAGCAACAACTTCACCAGAGCCAGACCGAGAAGCAGTGCAGTGGCGCTGACGACGGCCTGCTCCATCGGAGGAAACGCGAGGGTTTTTTCCTCCAAGACAGATTGTGTTTTGCTCATGAGGGCTGGGGCAGCGGCTGAGTCAGGCCGCCGCGAAGCGGTTTTGGTTCCTTTCTCTCCCGGAGCGCGAGCGCCCACACCGGTCGCGTTGAACTACAGGCCCCGTGCGGCTGCCGCATGTCCCCAAATCCGCCGCTGGGAACGCAGCACGCCGCAGTAAGATTCCACCAACCTCAAACAAGTTGCTAAGAGCCCGAGCCGCCTCGGCGCTACTGCGCCGCCGAAGCGGGGACAACAGTGGCCGATTTAATCGTGTCGAGATTCGGGAAGTTCTTTTGCAGATAGGCCGCGCCCTGCGTGGTGATGGCGCCTTGGTCGGGCTGCTGGCCGTAGCCGCTATAGATTTTGTCGACCACATCCATGCCAGAGGTTACCAAGCCAAAGGGAGCAAATCCCTGGCGATCCAAGCCGGAGTTGTCGCCGAAGTTAATGAAAAGTTGAGTGGTGCGGGTGTTGGGCCCGGCGGTGGCAAAGGTGATGGTGCCGCGTTTGTTGCTTTGGGTGACTGGATCGTCCTTGATATTGGCGGATCGCCACGCGCGATTCACGTCCGGATCGGGGCTAAGGCCGAATTGCACGACGAAGCCCGGAACGACGCGGAAAAACGCCTCGCCGGTGAAAAATCCGTGCTGCACGAGATTGTAGAAACGGTCGGCGCCGAGCGGCGCCCATTTGCGATGAACTTGAACGGCAAAATCGCCGCGAGTGGTGTCGAACTTCACGTCGAAAACTTCGGGAGCCTTGTCGGTCAGAGTCTCGGGATGCAAGAGTGCGGGATCGATGGCCATTGGCGCCTGCCCTTCGTTGGGATTATTTTGCTGCGAACCGGATTTACAGCCAACTGTGGCACAGGCCACGGCGGCGAGCACACACAAGCTAAACCATACCTCAACGCGCTTCATAATGCAGAGCCTTTCATTGTTTGAGATGCCGCGTCCACGTCGTGCATCAGGCGCAGCGTATTTTCACCGAGAATTTTGCGAATGTCGGCGTCGGAATAGCCTTTGCGCAAAAGAGCTTCGGTGATTTGGGGCAGCTTCGACGCGTCTTCCATGCCAAACGGCATGCAGGCGCCATCGAAATCAGAACCCAGGCCAACGTGGTCGACTCCGGCGATTTGCACGGCATGATCCACGTGGTCAATGATGCTGGTCCATTCGACTCGCGGAAGCTTCCCCTGCCCCATGAATTCGCGCACAATTTTATCCCATTGGATGAGTTCGCGCGCACCGGATTCCGAGCTGCGCTTTTTTGCCTCCACTTCAATTTCCTTTTCGATTTCCGGATGCGCGGCTTCGAATTGAGCGAATTCCTGGCTGAGAAAACCGACGTGGAAATTGATCTGCACGAGTCCATTTTTCGCGGCGAGCGCGCGGAGGAGATCGTCCGAGAGATTGCGCGGCGTGTTGCAAATGGCTTTGCAGGAGGAATGTGACGCGAAAACGGGCGCGTGGCTTACGTCGAGAACGTCCAGCAGAGTTTTGTCGGAAGCGTGAGAGACGTCCACGATCATGCCGAGGCGATTCATTTCGACGATGACTTGTTTGCCGAAATCGGAAAGGCCGTTGTGGAGTGGCGGATCGGTTGAGGCGTCCGCCCACTCGGTATTGCGCATGTGCGTGAGCGTCACATAGCGCGCGCCGAGCGAAGCGAAGCGGCGGAGCACATCGAGGCTGGAATCGATCATGTGGCCGCCTTCGATGCCGATCAAAATGGCGATGCGTCCCTGCTGGTGCGCGCGCCTGATGTCATCGGCGCTGCGGGCCAGCACTACTTCGCCGGCGTGTCGCGCGATTGCGCGGTGAATCGATTTGATCTGCTCGGTGGCGCGGTGGACAGCTTCGGGGCCGGTGACGGTGCCGCGAACCCACACGGCGAAGAATACGGCGGTGACTCCGCCTTCGCGGAGCCGGGGCAGATCGAGTGAGCCGTCGGAATGGCGCGAGCCTAGATGGAAAGCAGCTTCAGCGAGTCGCTGAGTGGTGTCGACGTGCGTGTCGATAACAATGGAGCTGAAATGGAGATCGCGCGCGTGGCGGGAAGTTTCCGGATCGGGGGCTTGGACGGACAGACGCTATCTCCTGGCAAAGGCAATCGCCCTGACGCTGCGGCTACTGGCCACAGCGACTTCTAATCGTGGCCGGTGAACCAGGTCTTGAGCGCGTGGCGAATCACCTGGCCATTAATGGCGGCGAGCGATTCGGTCAATGGAATGCCTTTCGGGCAGACCTTCACGCAATTCTGGGCGTTGTCGCAATCTTCGATGCCGCCGGGGCCCATGAGTGCATCCAGCCGCTCTGCGGCGTGGAGTTTGCCGGTGGGATGCATATTGAAAAGCCGGACCTGGCTGACGATCGCGGCGCCGACAAACTGCGTGTGCTCGTTGACCTTGGGGCAAATTTCCAGGCAATTTCCGCAAGTAATACAGCGCGCAAGCGGATAGCCCGCTTCCTGAACGGCAGGAGACATGCGCGGGCCTTCGCCAAGATCATAAGTGCCGTCGATGGGAATCCAGCAATGGGTGCGCTTCAAATCCTCGAACATTTTCGAACGATCGACGACCAGATCGCGCACCAGAGGAAACTTGGTGAGCGGTTCCAGACGAATCGGCTGTTCGAGATTATCGACCAGCGCGGAGCAGGCCTGGCGCGGCTGGCCGTTGATGATCATGGCGCAGGCGCCGCAGACTTCCTCGAGGCAATTCGCATCGTAACTGACCGGCGACGATTCGCGGCCGTCGCGGGTGACCGGCTTTTCAGCGATATCGCGCAGGCAGGTGATGACGTTCATGTGCGGACGATAGCGCAGCTCGAATTCTTCCCAGCGAACGGGCTCGTCCGGCCGCTGCTGGCGCTTGATGCGAACGATGACTTTTTTGTCGGCCATAGATTTTAGTTACCCCGCGGCGGTGTATTTCCTTTCGCGCGGCGGAATCAAGGACGTGTCCACGGGTTGGTACTCCAGGCAGATTTTGCCGAAATTGTAGCGGGCGATGGTAGTTTTCAGCCAATTGGCGTCGTCGCGCTCAGGATATTCGGGCTTGTAATGCGCGCCGCGGGTTTCGTTGCGCTCCAGCGCGCCGAGCGCAATGACCTGCGCCAGCACCAGCATATTGCCCAGCTCGCGCGTGAAATTCAGCGTCTGGTTGGACCACTGCGTACGGTCCTGCAAATTGATTTTTTTGTAGCGCTCGCTGAGCTGGCCGAGCTTATCGAGAGTTTTCTTGATATTAGCGTTGTAGCGGATCACGGTGACGTTTTCGGTCATCGCTTCGCCGAGCTCGCGCCAGATGGTCAGCGGGTTTTCGGTTCCCTGTTGGTGGAGCAGGCCATCGGTGATGTCCTGCTGGCGGACGCGTTCGCGCTCGAAGACTTCGGATGACACGCTGTCGCATCCAGTTTCCAAGTTGCGCGCGTAGCGAACCGCGGCTGGACCGGCAATCATTCCGCCGTAAATGCAGGAGACGAGCGAGTTCGCGCCGAGTCGATTCGCTCCGTGATATTGATATTCGCACTCGCCAGCGGCGTAGACGCCGGGCAGTGTGGTGGCTTGATTCTGGTTGTCGACCCACAGGCCGCCCATGGTGTAGTGCATCGCGGGAAAAACCTTCATGGGCTCTTCGCGCGGGTCGGAACCGACAAACTTCTCGTAAATTTCGAGAATGCCTTCGAGCTTGTGGTCCAGGATATCTCGCGGGATATGGGAGACGTCCAGATACACCGCCGGGCCGCCGGGCAGTCCCATCTTCATTTCGAAGACAACTTTGTGAATCGCGCGGGTGGCCACGTCGCGCGGGACGAGATTGCCGTATTTCGGATACCACTCCTCGAGGAAATAGAAGCGCTCGTTCTCAGGAATGTCTTTCGCGGCGCGCGTATCACCGGGCTTTTTGGGAACCCACACACGGCCGCCTTCACCGCGAGCGGATTCGCTCATCAGTCGGCACTTGTCCTCGCCGGGAATCGCGGTGGGATGGACTTGAATGAATTCGCCATTTGCGTAGGCAGCGCCCTGCTGAAACAGCGCCGATTGCGCCGAGCCGGTACAGACCACGGAATTCGTGGAATGGCCAAAGATTGCGCCGATTCCGCCAGTACAGAAAATCACCGCGTCCGCGGGGAAAGTGCAAACTTCCATGGTGCGCAAATTCATGGCGCAGATGCCGCGGGCGATGCCGGCGTCGTCGAGAACGGCGGAAAGGAAGGTCCAGCCTTCGAACTTCTTTACGCGATCCTGGGATTCGTGGCGGCGAACCTGCTCGTCAAGAGCGTAGAGCAATTGCTGGCCGGTGGTTGCGCCAGCGAAGGCAGTGCGGTGATACAGAGTGCCGCCGAAGCGGCGAAAATCGAGCAGGCCTTCCGGCGTGCGATTGAACATGACGCCCATGCGATCGAGCAAGTCGATGATCGCCGGCGCCGCCTCGCACATGTTCTTCACTAATGGCTGGTTCGCGAGGAAATCGCCGCCGAAGATGGTGTCGTCAAAATGCTTCCAGGTGGAATCACCTTCACCCTTCAGGTTCTTGGCCGCGTTGATGCCTCCCTGGGCGCACACGGAATGCGAACGCTTGACGGGGACGATCGAGAGCAAATCGACCGGAACGCCCATTTCAGCGACTCGAATGGTGGCCATCAGGCCTGCAAGTCCACCGCCGACGATAATGATTTTTGGCTGTCTCATCAGAGATATGTATCGAAAGGAGTCCAGTGGAAGCGGAAGCCGACGATGATTGCGAGTCCGACCACGGCGAAAATGATGGCCACAGAAGCCCCGAACCAGCCGGCGGCGCGCTGCGATTTAGGAGTGACCGCAAAACCCCATTTGCAGGCGAAATTCCACAAGCCGTTGCCGAGGTGGAATGACGCGGCGAGTACGCCGATCACATAAACCGCCGCGATCCAGGGATTCGCCAGGTAATGCGCGATATCGGCGTAGGTGGTCTTTCCGTGACTCAGGAAGCGGACCGTCCAAACATGGTAGAAGATGAAAGCGAATACGATCATGCCCGTCCAGCGCTGCAGCACGTACAGCCAGTTGGACATCCACGGGTGGCCGATGGCGTTGGCTTTCCCGTTCCACCAAATGTAAATCCCGTAGAAGCCGTGGAAGAGAATGGGAGCCCAAATCAGCAGCACTTCGATGGGGACGCGCCACGGAACCGTTTCCAGTTTCGCCGCAATGTAGTTGTATTTTTCGGGGCTGACGAGAGCGTAGCTGTTCTCGAAAAAATGTTCGGTCAAATAAGCGCCGATGGGAACCACGCCGCTGAGTGATTGAAGCTTATCTAGAAAATAGCTGGTCCGAGTTACACCGACTGCAGATGCCATGCAAGCTCCGAGAACAAACTCCTAGCGCGGCGAGACTTCGAGACATTGTGAATCATTCGCCGGCTGCGCTGGTGAAAAATCCTGTGTCGAATGCTCTTGACAGTATAGGCGACGGCATCGCGAATGGCAAGAAGCGCATGCGCCCCGCTATGCTACACTTCGCGAAAGTTCATCGAATGGCCAGCGAACACATCGGCGAACTGAAAAAGTGGGTGACGGAACTCGCGCGCGCGGGCAGCGAGGGCGAAACCGTGCGATTGAACCGCGCAGTCGAGTTAATCGCCAAGAATTTCGGCGTGCGGCCGCACGAAGTGGCAATATTGGGATTTTCTCCCGACGAGCGCTCTCTGCGTTTCCTTGCCCCCGATAATTTGCGTCCCATCGGCGAGATTCCGATGAGCAGCATCTCGTCGCTCGCCGTCCGGACGGCCCGCGAGCGCCGGCCGGATGTGGTGAATCATTTTTCGATGGTGCCGCACGCGTCGGTATTCGAGGGAGTTCGCGTCGATGAGCACTGGCCGGAGCCCATCCAGAAAATAATGAGCGCGCCGCTTCTGCTGGGCTCGCAGGTGGTGGGAGTTCTGCAGATCTCCCGCAAGGCGAGCGAGGCTGCCGAGGCGGGCCCGGACTTCACAGCGGCGCAACTTCGCGAACTGGGAGTGATCTGCGAAGCGCTCGCACCGTGCGTGATGCTGTGGAAGACGGTGTGAGACGCGCGTGAAAAGTTTTTGAGAGCGCCCATAGGCAGGCGTTCGCGGAAAAGTAACGCAGCTGTAATGGCTGCAGCGCGAATAATCATTGACATCACTTCGGCTGCTTGTTAATTTTCGAACGCTCAATTTTCCGAAACCAAGCGACGGAGGCACCGCAACCCGGCTCAAGACATGGCGTTTGTCGCGAAGACAATTTTCCTCACTAAGGGAGTCGGAAAGCACCGCGAGCGCCTGTCGAGCTTCGAGCTGGCGCTGCGGAATGCGGGCATTGCGGCCTGCAACATCGTCCGCGTCTCGTCGATTTTCCCCCCAC
>Ga0307373_10014370_pt1 | contig 10902 bp, 9 predicted proteins | sample OX2MG_FD_202534 | JGI IMG/M metagenome (GOLD analysis project Ga0307373, IMG submission 202534) | Soil microbial communities from Risofladan, Vaasa, Finland - OX-2 | ecosystem: Environmental > Terrestrial > Soil > Coastal area > Acid sulfate soil | place: Finland: Risofladan, Vaasa | collected... | reverse complement strand
CCCGTCTCTCGACGACGCAGTTACGATCGGTTACAAAGCTCTGACCAACTTCGACGGGGACTTGCACCCCGCTGATTCGGTGCGCTTGTAGGCGCACTAGTAGGCACACTCCGTGTGCCGTGACCATCCTGACTCGCCGGGCCGACGTCAGGCTGGAAAGCCTGACCTATCGTTCCGGCATCGAGCACCTTGGCGATGTTGGGGTGGTCCATCAGGGCCAGGGCCTGGCGTTCGGCCTCGAAACGGGCGATGATCTGGCGGCTGTCGATGCCGGGTTTGATGAGCTTGAGGGCCACTTTGCGTTTGACGCTTCGCCGCCGCCAGTTTTCGCAGCTCGTCGTAGACCAATGGCAGCAGTTGCTCTGCGGCCTGGGGGTCGCCTTGTTCGATCGCCGACAGAACTCGGGTGACTTCGCTCATCAAGCGGACGGAAAAAGGGGGTTGGCCGGCCGATCGATGGTGCAACGCTCGCAGCCATCCGTCGCTCTTCTGCCACCGGGCTGCCGTTTTCCGCCAGCCTGATGGAACCACGAGTTACGCAGTCAGGCTGGAAAGCCTAACCTACGCAAGCAGCACCTGCACCGAATCCGCCAGCAACTTGTAGCTCTCGGCACTGTAACCGCCACTGGGCAACATGACCGTCGGAAATCCCCTCCGTCGCAATTCGTCAATCACGAACTGGTCGCGTCGCAGAACCCCTTCGGCCGTGAGATTCAGTCCACCCAGCGCGTCACCTTGAAACACGTCACTGCCGGCATTGTAGATCGCCAGGCCGACGCGGCGCGATCGGCCGACGGAATCGAGGAAACCGGGTAATTCTGCTTCGAGCGTCCGAAAATACTCCGCCTGCGTGCAATTCGAGGCCAACGGCAAATCGCAGTCGATCCGTTGGCGGGCGACGCGATCGTAGCTGGGGTAGATATCACCGTTGTACATGTCGAAGATAAACACGCGCCGGTCGTCGAGGAAACAATGGCAGACGCCGTTTCCCTGGTGCGCGTCGAGATCGACGTAGGCCACGCGATCATTGTCGTCGAGCGCCCCTTCGCTGCGCAGCGTATGGATCGCCAGCGCGATGTCGGAATAGATGCAGAAGCCCTCGCCGCCGCTGGGCTTCGCGTGGTGATAACCGCCCGAGAGATTGACCGCCAGGCCGTCGCGAATCGCTTCGCGCGCGGCGAGCACGGTGCCCATCGTCGACCAGCGCATCGCGCGCAAAACGCACCAGTCGAGCAATCGCCAAGGCAGAAACCGAATTGGCGGCAATTCCAAGGCCGCGGCCAGGTAGGCGGAGTCGCGGAGGCGGTCGAGGTAGGCCGCCGAGTGAATCGCGAGAAGCTCGTCACGGCGTACCGGCCGCTTCGGGCAAACGGTTTTTCGAAGGAGTTCCCGGCCACAGGTGGCACGTAGTCGTTTCCATGCGCGGCTGTGTTTATGAGTGTCGAATGGGTGCAACCGCTCAAGGCCCAACAGGCCAATATCGTACCGACGGTTGTAGACGACGGATGCCATGCCGGGTCTTCCAGGTACGGGTCCATGCCCGGAAACGGACTGCTCATACGCCAACCTCGACGGACCGAGATGAACTCCCCCTATCCTATCGCGCGATCGGCGCGCTTGCCAATAGTTGGCAGCTACAAACGACCGGCCCTCATTTTTCGCCGCTTTCGAGGTCGCTGCCTGGCTCCCCGCTGCCTTCGGCAGCCAAGGAGAGGGGACAGGAGCGACTCGCTTTGTAGCAGCCAACGTCACGGACCACCGGGCAAGCCGGCGGCATGAGACCCTCCACCATTGCCAGACGATGGTGGGCCGGCACTCGCCCAAGGCGAGCCGACCCGCTGCGCGGGTGCCCCGCCACCCTACGCCTACCCTGCTTCATGGCGGAACCTCGAACGTGCCGTTGCGCCATCCGGCCTTTCTCGCCTGGAAGGATGTGGAACGGCCGTCCTGCGACAGGCCGCCCGAAGGCGGAACTGCGGACCGGTCAAGAAATCTTGCGGGGGAAGTTGCGAATTGCTCTCCGGTCGCGGAGAATACGGCGACCACGGATTCGGCGGGGGGCTGCATGGCGGGGGAGTTCAACCTTTGGAGGTGGTGAGAATGTGGGCGCGCAAGCGGATCGATATTTCCTGGATCGACCTGGCGTTCGGCGCGGTGCGCTGTTTCGCGCCCGCGCATCGCCGGCGCCCGGCGCCGCGCAGCGAAGCACTTCGGCCGGCCGACGGCGACACGCTTGAATCGTTGTCGGTCCGCAGCGGTTTCGACCTGCTCCTGACCGCGCTCGGGCTACCGCCCGGCAGCGAAGTGCTCGTCTCGGCCGTGACGATCCGCGACATGACGCGGATCGTCGAGGAACACGGCCTGACGCCCGTCGCGATCGAGCTCGAGGCGGCGACAATGGCGCCCGACCCGGAGCGTCTGCGGCAGGCGGTGACGCCGGCCACGCGGGCCATCTTGGTGGCCCACTTGTTCGGCGGCCGGATCGACTTGAGACCGATCGCCGAATTCGCCGCCGAGCATGATTTACTGCTGATCGAGGATTGCGCCCAGGCTTACGCGGGGCCCGAGTTCACGGGGCACCCGGCCGCGATCGCTTCGATGTTCAGTTTCGGCCCGATCAAGACGGCCACGGCCCTGGGAGGCGCGTTGGTCCATGTCCGCGATCCAGCCTTGCTTACCCGGATGCGCCGACTTCAAGCTGAATACCCGCGGCAAGGTCGCTGGGCGTTCCTGCTTCGGCTGGCCAAGTACGCTGGCTTGAAGGCGATTTCCGCGCGGCCCGTCTACGGCGCGTTGGTGCGGCTCCTGCGGGCCCTCGGCGTCGATCACGATCGACTGGTGAACGGCGCGGTCCGAGGATTCGCCGGCGAGGGCTTCTTCGCTCGCATCCGCCGACAGCCCTGCGCGGCGCTCTTGGCGCTGATGGAACGCCGCGTGCGACGGTTCGACCCACGCCGGCTGGCGGCGCGCGCCGCGGCGGGCGAGGCCTTCCTGGAGCGGCTGGGCGAGGTCGAGGCTTGCCCTGGCGCGGCGAGCACGCCGCACAGCCACTGGGTGTTTCCGCTACGGGTCGACGACCCGCCCACGGCCATCGCCGCCCTGGCCCGCTCGGGCTTCGATGCGACCCAAGGCCAAAGCCTGGTAGTCGTCGATCCGCCCGACGATCGGCCTGAGCTTGACCCTCTCGTCACTCGGGATACGATGAAAAAAGTCATTTATCTTCCTTGTTATCCCGAGTTGCCTCCGGAAGCGATTTCGCGACTGGCCGCGGCGATCGCGCCGTTGGCCGCCGCGGCGCCGCCCGTCAGGCAAGCCCTTGCCAGGAGCGAAATCCTATGCACGTCAACGCCCCAATCGAACGTCTCGTCGATCTGAGCGACCCATCCGCCAACGTCATCTTCAACATGTCGCTGGAGGAGGCGATCGAGTGCGTCGGCAGCGGCGATCCCCAGCGGGTGCGCGCCATCGATGGCCAGTTCGCGCTTCTCCATCGCCGCGGCCAGACGATCCGCATGGCACGCTCGATCGGCCGCCCGATGAGATACTTCATCGCCAAACGGGCCGAGGGCCCCTGCCTGGTCGTGGCCGAGCGGATCGACCAGATTCGCGCCTTCCTCGAAAGCGAAGGTTTGGACGGCCAGTTCCATCCCTCCTACACGCGGATGGTGCCCGCCCATCACTTGCTCGAGATCGCCCTGGTCGGCTGCCCCGATCCAAACCCCACTTATCGCCGCTTCCTCCAGCCCCAGCGCAACCGGCTTCCGCCCGACCTCGACGAAATCGGGCGTGCGTACATCGGCGCGCTGGCCGAGGAGTGCCGGCGCTGGTTGGCGGCCATCGAACCGCGTGAGCCGATCGGTGTTTTGTTTTCGGGAGGAATCGACTCGGGCGCCCTGTTCCTCGTGCTCCATCACCTGCTGCTCGAACGCGGCCAGTCGCCGGCGCGGCTCAAGGCGTTCACCCTGTCGGTCGACGGCGGCGACGACGTGCGACAATCGGCCGAGTTTCTCGAAACGCTCGACCTGGGGCTGTTCCTGGAGCCGATTCGCATCTCCGCTTCGGCCCTCGACCGCGCCGAAGCGATCCGCGCCATCGAGGACTACAAACCGCTCGATGTTCAATCGGCCGCCATGGCGCTGGCGCTCTGCCGCGGCATTCGCCGGCGGTATCCCGACTGGAAGTACCTGGCCGACGGCGACGGCGGCGACGAGAACCTCAAGGATTACCCGATCGAGGAAAACCCCGAGCTCACGATCCGTAGCGTGTTGAACAACCTGATGCTGTACCAGGAAGGCTGGGGCGTCGATGCGATCAAGCACTCGCTGACCTATTCGGGCGGCCAAAGCCGGGGCCATGTGCGTTCGTACGCCCCCGGGCGGCTCTTCGGTTTCCGCGGCTTCAGCCCCTACGCGCTGGCCAACGTGATCGAAGTCGCCGAGGGCATCCCCTTCATCGAGCTGACCGACTGGCGGCACGACCGGCTCTACGCCCTCAAGGGCGAGGTCGTGCGCCGCGGCGTCGAGGCGATCACGGGCATGTCCATGCCGGTCTTCGAGAAGCGGCGGTTCCAGCACGGCGCCGGCGATCGCGGCGCCTTGGCCGCGATCTTTCCTGACGATCCGGCCGTCTACCGCAGGGAATTCGCGGAGATGTTCGAATGATATGGATTGCGGATCGGAATTCCGGCCACGGCCTTCGGCCGCAACCCAATTGGGAAACCCGTCACGATTAACCAAAAGAGAGCAGAAAAGTGGCCCACGGATAGCGTGGCAATACCACGGATGAAAGCGAGTCGGAATCGTCAAAATCCATGCGTGGTATTGCCGCGCCATCCGTGGGTGTTTTTGCCCATGCCGTGTGCGACGCCGTCCACCTCGCAGCATAGAATCTTCGCGGGGGCAACAAAGAAATTAAACGTTTGTAGTCCGACATTCCACGTCCCAATGGCTGCGCCCGAGCCAATGACTACGGAACCCAATCGACAGACTGCGGACGTCCTCCCACCGGCCACGATCGGAAATCCGCGATCCGCAATCCGCGATCCACAATCCGCGATCCACAATCCGCTCCGGCGCTCGTTCTCGCCGACGAAGAGATTCTCGCATTGCGCCCGCCCAAAAACGCGGTCGATTGGTACCGGCCGTTTCATTTTCTGCTCGAGCGGGAGCGGACCGCGGCGGGTGACGTGGACGACGTGGCGACGATCTTCCTCGTCAACCGCGAATGCCCCTGGCGCTGCCTGATGTGCGACCTGTGGATGAATACGACCGACCAGAGCGTGCCCGCCGGCGCGGTGCCGGCGCAAATCGACTACGCCCTGGGCCGCCTGCCCCCTGCTCGGCACGTGAAGCTCTACAACAGCGGCAACTTCTTCGACGCGCGCGCCGTGGCGCCGGCCGATCATGGGGCGATCGCCGAGCGGGTCGGCCGCTTCGCCACGGTGATCGTCGAAAACCACCCCAAGCTCTGCGGCGATGCCTGCCTTCGCTTTCGCGACCTGGTGTGTACGACGTTGGAAGTGGCCCTCGGCCTGGAGACGGTCCATCCCGTCGTGTTGCCGCGGCTCAACAAGGGAATGACGCTCGACGATTTTGCCCGCGCCGTCGAATTCCTCCTTTCGGGCGCGATCACGGTGCGGGCATTCATCTTGTTGCGTCCGCCCTACCTATCGGAGGCGGAGGGCGTCGAGTGGGCGGTCAAGTCGCTGGAGTACGCTTTTTCACTTGGGGTCGGTTGTTGTTCGGTGATCCCCACGCGCGGCGGCAACGGCGCGCTAGCGCGGTTGCAAGCGGCGGGTGAATTCGCTCCACCCCGGCTGCGTTCGCTTGAGCTCACGCTCGAAGCGGGCCTGGCGCTGCGGCGCGGCCGCGTGTTCGCCGACCTGTGGGATGCCGAGCGGATTTGCGATTGCTCCGCCTGCGGCCCGGCCCGCGTGGCGCGGCTGGCCGAAATGAACATGACGCAGCGGTTGCCACCGCCGATCACGTGTGGGGTTTGTGGCGACGATCACACCGTGGGGCAGGTTTCCAAGGGGCCATAGCGTGGCCATCGGCCTTCTTCCCGCGCGGCGGTGCTCGCGCTGATGCCAAATCGTCCGCCGCTGTTGCATTGCCAAATCGGCCTAAACCGAAGCCAATTGCCCTAAAGCCGGGTTAATCTGGTTGACAAGGGGTGGGTTATGGCTCCATGATAGTTTCTCATCCGAGGTGGTTCATCCCAGGTTGGTCCCATGGACGATCGTTGGCTCTCCGTCGATGAAGTCGAAGATCTCGGCGTAGTCGCTCGCCGCCTTTCCGCCCACACGATGCAACACCAGACCTGCCGCCGAGCTTGCCACGCACGGCATCGCCATAGGTCCCAGTCGATTCCATGGCCACAATCATCTTGCGACTCGCCGCCAAGGCCACCAGCAACCGAACTAACAATTCAATCTCCGATGGATTCTCGACCGTCCAAGGTCGCTCGAACGATCCATCACTCCAACGGACGACCACGTAAATCACGAACTTCCCCACATCCAGACCTACCGTGACAGGTCCCTGCGGACCTCGCAACAGCACCAATTCCAGCTCCACATGCTTGACTTCCGTCGACCGATACGCTTTTCTTCTCATGGGGACGACCTCCTAAAAACAGTGCGTGGGTTGGAAAAACCGTAACACCAACCCCCGACCATTCCGAGGCGTCCGCCTTCTCTTACCTACCTATAGCCAACTTCGTTTCCTTCTGTTCAATTCAATCCGTCATGGTTCTTCTCGGGGCGCGGATGCAAGTATCGGCCTGGTCACGAGCGGGCTCTCGTTTGTCGTCGCCGTTTGGTGGAAAACCCTCCATTCGAGCGCGGCCTCCGCGCGTTGGGACTCAATCAGGGCCTCTTCCACCAACGAGTGCATGCAACGTCTCGACCGGCGTTGATCTTGGCGCGCGCCGGTAGAGCGGGACGCGTACGCGTTTCTTCGGCGAGCGCCCGATCATTCACCCTCTTTCGCTGCCGGCTCGGTATCGGCCGCCGCCGGCGCGTTTCCTGTGGCGGGTCCGTCGGGTTGCCGCGGCGGTTGGGCGCTCTTGCCCATTTCTTCGAGCAACTTGCGGAAGTCGTCGCGATCGCGCAACGCTTCGAGGTCGGTGTCTTGTTTCATGTGGGCCACGTCGTTGAACCCGGCGACGACGGCCTGCTTGAGCCAATCCATCGCCCGCTCCGCCTCGGCGGCGGCCTGCTTTGCGGCGTCCTCGGATTGGTTGCCCACACGGATGACGCCCGCGGTGATGGCCCGATTACAGGCCGAGTTGTACAGGCTGACGGCGTCGGAGCGGTTCAGGTCCTCCCACATTTGCGCGGTCGTCCGGCAGCCGGCGGCGCTGTTGCACTTGGCGAAGTGCCGAAGACGAACGTCCATCACGCCCGGGATCAAACGGGGATCGACGACTTTGCCCGCGGCCAGACGGAGACATTCGTCGATGATCGGCACCGCCTCCGCACCGCGATCGAGCGCCGAGAGGCTCGCTGCCACACCCCACATGCCGTCAAGCGTATCAGGGTGATCGGAGCCGAGCGCGGCTTTCGTTAGCGCCAGCGTCTCTTCGTAGAGGTTGAGGGCCTCGGCGTGCCGGCCGAGGGCGCGGTAGATCTTGGCCAGGTTGTTCATGCTCGAAAGCGTGTGGGGATGGTCGGGGCCGAGATTGGCTTTTTGTAGCCGCAGCGTCTCTTTGCAGAGCTCGAGGGCCTCGTCGTGCCGGCCGAGGGCGGCATAGGTCTCGGCCATGTTGTGCATGCACATCATTGTATCGGTGTGGTCGGGTCCGAGCTTGGCTTTCTGGATCGGTAGCGTTTCTTCGTGGAGCTTGAGTGCCTCGGCGTGCCGGCCAAGGTCCTGATAGCTGCAGGCCAGGCTTATCATGCTCCGAAGTGTCCCGGGGTCGTCAGGGCCGAAATTGGTTTTCCTTAGCTCCAACGTCTCTTCTCGGAGCTTAAGTGCCTCGGCGTGTCGGCCAAGTTTGGCGTAGCTGTTGGCCAGGTTGTTCGCGGTCCCAAGCGTGTCGGGGTGGTCGGGGCCGAGCTTGGCTCTTGCGAGCCGTAGCGTCTCTTCGCGGAGCTCGAGGGCCGCGGACTGCCTACCAAGGGCGGCGTAGCTGTTGGCCAAACCGGTCATGCCTCTGAACGTGAACACATGATCGGGCATCTTGGTTTTCGCCACCGCCAGCGCAGCCTCGTAGAGTTTGACGGCATCGGCGTGCCGACGCAGAGCGCTAAAGGACATCGCCAGATTGATGGTGCTCCCGAGCGTCTCGGGGTCATCGGGGCCGAGCTTGGCTTTCCTTAGCTCCAGCGTCTCTTCGCGGAGCTTGAGGGCCTCGGCCTGCCTGCCGAGGGCGGCGTAGCTGTTGGCCAGGTTGTTCATGCTCCTGAGCGTGTCCGGATGGTCGGGGCCGAGGTGCTTCGAGTAGAGCATGCGGGCACTTTGGAATTGCTCGGCCGCCTTCTCGGTTTCGCTCAGGCACCAAAACGAAACGCCCAACGTGAAGCGCAGGCGGGCTTCAATGCGCGGCTGCGTGGGAAAGCCCTTTTCAATGAATGGCAGAGCGGCTTCGACCGCCTGAAACATTGTGACGTCGCGTCCCAGGCCACCGTCCTGCCGCGCCGGGCGGCCGGCGGCGAAGACCTTGCTTTCAACGAAGTCGAGCACGGCCGCCGTTTCGGCTTCCCGCGCCTGGGCCGTATCTTTGGCCTCTTTCTCGGCCGCCGCCGCGGCAAGGGCCCTTTCCTTGGCCCTGGTTTCGGCGGCCATCGCCAGCCTGGTCTCGTCTTTGGCGCGCGTTTCCGCGACGAGCGCCGTCTGGGTGTTCCGCCGCGCCGAGTTGACCAGGACCACGGCGGCCAGCGAGACGACAGTCACCAGGAACAAGGCCGCCGCGGCCGCTTGCGCCCACGCCTGGTGCCGCCGGGCCCACTTGACGGCCTGCTCGCGCAAGCCCGCTCGACACGCGCGAATCGGCTGGTCGTCGAGAAACCGCCGTAGGTCGTCGGCCAATTCCGCCGCGGTGGCGAAGCGGTCGGCGGGGTTCTTTTCCACCGCCTTGAGCACGATCGTCTCCAGCTCGAGGGGCACGCGCGAGTCGACGCGCCGCGGAGGGCGAGGATCTTCGCACGACACCTGCCGCAAAACTTCCTGCCGATCGTCTCCGTCGAACGCCGGCCGCAGTGTCAACAACTCGTAGAGCGTGACGCCCAGCGAATAAACGTCGCTGCGGTGATCGACGGGCACGCGCTTGCCCAGCGCCTGCTCGGGGCTCATGTAGCGCAGCGTGCCCAGCAAGTCGCCCGTCCGCGTCATCTCAGTCTGCGACTCGATCCGCGCCAGGCCGAAATCGGTGACCCAAAGCTTGCCCTGCGCGTCGAGGATCAAATTCGAGGGCTTGACGTCGCGATGGAGCACGCCCAACTCGTGCGCATGGTCGAGCGCCTCGGCGGCCTGGATCGCCAAGGCCGCCACGCCGCGAAAGTACTCTCGGCCCCTCCCCGTGCGGCCGGTCGAAAGGGCCGCGATTGCCAACGTGGGGAATCGCGGATCGCGGATCGCCGATTGCGGATTCTGGTGGAATTGCGAATTGACCTCCTCATCCCCTGCTCCCCTTTTCCCCTCCTCCCCTCTTCCTGCTTCCGCCTGTCCCCTGTCCCCTGTCCCCTGTAACCTCAACTCCCTGATGACCTCGGCGAGCGTCGGCCCATCGACGAAGCGCATGGCGTAATAGTGTACGCCGCGTTCGCAGCCTACGGCGATCACGCCCACGATGTTCGGATGGTCGAGCTGCGCCGCGGCTTGCGCTTCGTTCTTGAACCGCTGCAACTGTCGCGGGTCGAGCATGCCCGCGAAGGGGAGCACCTTAAGTGCCACGCGGCGATCGAGCGACAATTGCCGCGCCTCGTAGACCACACCCATGCCGCCGCGGCCGACCTCGCGGACGATCTGGAAATCACCCAGCGTGCGAGCGGCGGGCTGGACCGCCTCCGCCGCCGTGACCGGCCCCGAAGAATGGACCGCCTGTCCAATGAATTCGAGACTGGCCAAGCAGGCTTCAAGGTCGTCGGCCAACTCGGGATGGCGGGCCAGCAGGGCCCGCTTGTCGGGCGTCCGTCCTTGGGCCGCCTCGGCCAGGTACTCGTCGATGATACGAACGATTCGCACGCCGTCGTCCGAAGCCGCAGCCGTCTGTTCGGTCATAGTCGCTGCTCAATTTGGGGCCGAAGCTGTTTCAGCGCCCGGGCCCACAAGACGCGGGCCGCGTCGGGCGTGCGATCCATTTTCCGGCCGATCTCGGGCCAGTCAAGCTCCTCGATGCTCCGCAAAATGATCACCTCGCGATGGTCGGGGCTGAGCGCGGCCAGAGCGTCGGCCAGGACCACGGCCATTTCCCGCCGCTGGTACGCGTGGCTGGGTGAAGAGCCTTCGCCGGCCACGAAGTTGTCAATGGCATCGGCGGAGGACCGCATGGCGTCCTCCAAGGACATCTCTCGCGACACCCGGCGCGAGCTTGCCCGATAACGGCGGCCCAGGTCGGCGATATTGTGCGCCAGGATCTGACGCAGCCAGGCCAGCAGTTCTGCCTCGGTCGAGCCCTGGAACTGGCCGAAATTCTCATGGGCCTTGATGATCGTTTCCTGCGCCATGTCCGACGCATCAGCCTTGGCCTGAATGGCCGCGTCGATCGACGTTTGAGCGACGAGCCGCAAATAATTGCGGTACAGATCGAGCAGCCCATCGAGCGCGCCGGGCCGCGCCTTGCGGGCGGCGGCAATCAGCTCCGAGATTTGCGAGCGGGCTTGGCTCATGGGCGGCGTGAACCAGGGAAAAACAGGCCAGGGGCTTGCCCGCCGGTACTTGACATTGGTTTCTAAACCCTCGT
>Ga0307373_10014369_pt1 | contig 10904 bp, 3 predicted proteins | sample OX2MG_FD_202534 | JGI IMG/M metagenome (GOLD analysis project Ga0307373, IMG submission 202534) | Soil microbial communities from Risofladan, Vaasa, Finland - OX-2 | ecosystem: Environmental > Terrestrial > Soil > Coastal area > Acid sulfate soil | place: Finland: Risofladan, Vaasa | collected... | reverse complement strand
GATCCTTTCGCGCTACCCGCCCGCCCGCCCGCCTTGTTGAATCCGGCGATCGACCCCGCCCTGGCCGACATCATCACTCGATGCCTGGACCCAGATCCCGCGAACCGCTACCGCTCCATGGCCGAGGTCGCGGAGGCGCTTGGGGCTATCGCGCCCACGCCGCGACTGGCCCCGGCCACCGGTGAAGGCGTAGGCATCGACTCCGGTCTCACCGCGCGCGAGCGGGAGGACTATCGCCGGTCAGCGCGCCGGCTCGGCGACACCCTCTGCCAGGTCGCCAGGCCGCTGCCCAACGCCCCCGGGAGCGTCTGGCATAGCGCCCACCACTTCGCGGGCGGGATACCGGCGCGTGACCTCAATAGCGGGACCGCCGGCGCCCTCCTGGCCCTGGCCGAACTCGTGTTGGTCTTCAATGATCGCGAACATCGAGCCATGCTGGCGGCGGGCGCGGAAGGGTTGATCAACGCCTCACGGTTCGAGGGGGCGCCGTTGGCCGGCTTGCTGGTAGGGGAGTCCGGGGTCGGCGCGGCGCTGCTGCGGGTCGGCCAGGCACTTGGTGACTCCCAACTGATCGACGCGGCGATCCGCCAGTCGCGCTGGGTGAGTACACTCCCTTTCGCCTCCCCCGACTTCTACAACGGCGCCGCCGGCCGCGTCCTCTTTCATCTGTTGCTCTGGGACTACACAGGCGACCGCGAACATCTGGTTCACGCGCGCGCCGCCGGTGATTCGCTGCTTTCGACCATGGCCGTCACGGACCATGGAGCGGTGTACTGGCCATTCCCCGAGGAGTATGGCGGCCTGGGCAAAGGACACTACATCGGCTACGCGCACGGGGCCGCCGGAATCGCCGATTCCCTCCTTGACCTCTTCGAGGCTACGGGCGAGGAGCGCTTCGCTACTCCCGCGATCCGCGCCGCCCACTGGCTGGCGGGACAAGCGGCGCCAACCGCGGGCGACGAGAGCGGTTTGGCCTGGTCCGGTCTGGTGGGCGAGACCCCCACTACCCCCTTCTGGTGCCACGGCGCCGCCGGGGTCGGCCGCCTCTTCCTCCACGCGGCCCGGCTTGGCCTGATGCCGGACGCGGCGCGGATCGCGGAGGGCGCCGCGAGGTCTACCGCTCGCCATGCCAGGTGGGCGAATCCCACTCAGTGCCACGGCCTGAGCGGCAACATTGAATTTCTCCTGGATTGCTATCAAACAACGAGAAAGGAGGTATGGCTTACCGAGGCGCGTTCACTAGCAAAGCTCCTTCAGGCGTTCGCGATGGAGCGCAAGGGCGACCTGTATTATCCATCGGAGTTCCCCCACACGTTCACGCCCGATTATCTGGTTGGGTTTGCCGGAGTAGCGGTGTGCCTGCTCCGCCTGGCACAACCGCGGTGGCGACCTCGACAGTTGAGCCGAGAGGGATTTCGCCTAGCCCAAAATTAGGCGTTGATACCTCCGACTGAGGTCTGATCCTTACCCACATCTTTCTCCTCCAGAGGCGGAGAGGCGGTCTGTAACCTGTAGGGGCGCCCCTACCAAACACGACGCGATATGGCGTTAGGGCTTGAATTGTGGGTAAGAATCAGGCCTGAAGGCCGGGGCTTCATCACTACACAACCTTACTTGCCAAGGTTGACGAACTACCAGTCGAACAACATGAAGGATACTCGCTGACTAACGCACGCCGGCCTCCACCAAACCGCGCAGATCCTGCTCGCTCAAGGTGGGTACGCCGTGCTTTGCCGCCGCTTTCACTTTGCCGCCTCCCGGTTTCACACCCGTCACCAGGTAGGCGGTCTGGCTGCTCACGCCACTGGAAACCGTCCCGCCCTGAGCACGTATCCATGCCTCCACGTCCTCCCGGCTGCCCATCTCCAAAGAGCCGGTCACCACGAAGGTCTTGCCGGTCAGCGGGCCATCCGCCGCATGGGCTACCTGCTCGCGCTCAACCTGGATGCCGGCGCCCGACAATTTGCCGATCCAGGCCGCGTTCTCCGTCAGATATCCCGCGAAGGCAGCGGCGGTCGCGGGGCCGATGCCGTGCAACGCGGTCAGGGCAGCGGGCAGCGCGCCGTCTGGCGCGGCGGAGAGCGCCAGGAGGTCGGCCAATCCGAACTGCTGGGCGATGGCCCTGCACTCCGGGTACCCTACCCCGGGCGCACCCAACGCGTGCAAGACCGTGCTGAACGGTTTCGTCCGCGAGGCTACGATGCCGGCCACCAGCTTCGCCGCCCGAACGGCGCCGTAAAGCTGCCCATTGGCCAGGGGAACCGCTGCCAGGTCGACCGCGGTGAGCCGATACAGATCGACAGGCGAGAGGACGAGGCCGCCGCTAACCAGCGCCTCAATGACCTCCCTTCCCAGGCCCTCGATATCCATGTTGTCCCGCGCCGCGTAATGGTCCAGCGCCTTGCGTAGCTTGGGCGGGCAGGCTGCGTTCCGGCACTCAAGCACCTTCTCGTTACGCAAGTGAAGCGGCGTGCCACAGCTTGGGCAGTGATCGGGAACCGGCAGATCGAGGTCGGCTGGTTGGCCTGGAGCTAACCGGAGCACCTTGGGAATGACGTCTCCGGCGCGGGTGACGATGATGCGGGCGTCCGTGCCGGCGCCAAGCGAGCGATAGAAGGCCGCGTGGTGCGCGGTGTAGTGCGTCACCTGCGCGCCGTCCATATCGATGGGGTCGCAGATCAGGACTGGGGTTACCTGACCGACCCGTCCGACCTGCCATTGTACGGATCGCACGGTCGTCTCATACTCCATGCCCAATCGTTTGTAGGCGATGGCCCAGCGCGGCGTCTTCTCCGAGGCGCCAAGCCGGCGCTGCCAGTCGCGATTGGCGACTTTCAGCACCAGGCCATCCATGGCGAAATCGGCGCCGCCGACTGTGTCCAGGAGATCGGCGATGGCTCGGCCGGTTTCGGTTACCGGCTGGTCAAACTGCTCATCAGGGCCAGGTCCCTCGCAGGCCAGGCGATATTCCGGCGCCGTGAATCCCCAGTCGGCGAGGCAGGCATCCACCTCCGGCTGGGTTGGCAAGAGGTCACTCAGTTCCCAACCCTCAATGCTATACGCCAGGAAGGTGATGCCATGGGCCTGGGCCCGGTTGATCCCGCCGGCAGTCGCCGACTGAGAGCCCGTTTTGCGGCGTAAATCGCCCGCCGCCGTGTTGCGCGCGGTCGCGACATCTTCGCCCGCCGCGTGCAGGGCGGCGAATCGGGAGAGCGGCAGGTATGCCTCGCCGCGAATATAGAGCGTGCGCTGCTCGGGAATCTCAGGCGGCACGCCCCCCAGCCCGCGCACGTTATGGGTCACGTCCTCGCCGACTCTCCCGTTGCCGCGGGTGAGCGCCCGCGCTAACCGGCCGCCGGCGTATTGCAGGACAAGGGTAAGGCCGTCGATCTTCGGTTCGATGGCGAGGGCCAGGGCGTCGGGGCCGCCCTCCAGGCCCAAGGTCCGCGCGGCCGATTCCTTAAAGCGGTAAATCTCCTCCGCGCTGTACGCCTTCTGGAGCGAGAGGGTCGGATAGGCATGGGGGATGGCGACCAACTCGCTGCTTACCTCGCCCAATACCTGGTGCGCCTGACCGGTCAACCGCTTCGCCAGCTCGGCCAGTTGATCGTAGCTCGCGTCGTCGATGATCGGCGCGTCCTCGTCGTAATAGGCCGTATCGGCCGCGCTCAGCAGTTCATCGATTTCCACGGGCTCCGCGGGGACGCCATTCAGGATCGCCGCCACCCGCGTTGCTATGTCCTGGCCTTGCTCCGCTCTCATCGCGTCTTCCTCCTCGGCGCCCTTACCTTCAGTCCAATTCTCCCCTCTTAACTCTACACGGGCGCGGGATGCGCGGAACCGGGTTCATGCACGAGATGCCTATGGGTAGCCGAGGCATTGCCAGGTTAACGGAGAAGCAGGTAATTTCGCCACCAGGGTTTGCGGGACTGTCAATGAATGAATTGACGCAACCTTCACCAATTCCAGGCGCCGTACTGGCTCTTCAGCCGTTGCTCCTCGGCTAGCACCTGCTTCTGCACTCCCTGGAGCGCCGCGAGCGGCGACTGCTTCCCCAGAAGCACCTGCTCGGTGGCCTGGGCCAGCGTCGTCTGGTAGTACAGATCCACCGGATTGATGGGGTTCGACTGCTTGCTCAAGAGGCCCAGCTTGGGCTGCAACTTCACCGCCTCCAGGCTCGCGATTGGGTTCCCCGGCAGGCCGGCCTGCTTGCGGGTAGCCGCCTCGCCCGCGAAGAATTGGGTCAACCAAGTGCTCTGGTCCTTCACCACCGGTGAGCCGCTAGCCGCCCAGCCCAGTACATTACCGTGATCCCAGAACATCAGCTTGCTGACCGCGAAAGCCAAGTCGGGGTGTTTCGCGCCCCGCGGCACGATGATTTCCTGCTGGGTCGTGGGATAGTTTGCCGCCTCGGCCAGGGTTCCGTTCACGGTCACCGGCATGGGGGTGAGTTGATACTGGAGCCCACCCTTGACGCCGAAGGAAAAGGCATCCAGGGGTGGCGCGTTCCAGTAGGCATAGCCCGATTGGGGCAGGATTGCTTTCCCGGTGGCAAGGTACGCGCTGGGATTGCCGCCCAGAAAATCAGGATCGGCGGCCAGGAACTTTTGTAGCCCACGATAGCCGCCGTAGAGATCGGCCAGCTTCTTCAGATAGCCAAGGTAGGCCACGTTGCAGGGATCAGTGGCGGTCGGTTGATCGGCCGCGTTGTAGAGCCCATGGCCCACCGGGCACATCAGGGTGCCGATGGTTTCCCAGGAGTCCGTTCCCGGCCAGTAGCCGATCCGGGTTAGGACGCTGGCCGCGTTGAAGCGCACCGCCTTTTTGGACATCTGGAAAAAGTCGGAGAAGGTGCGCAGATTCTGGTTGTTATAGCCGAGCGGGGCCAGATATTCAGGTAGATACAACTGCTGCCCACCCATCGGCCCGCTGACCGCTGGGATAGCCCACCAATGGCCGCCGAAATGGGCCCACCGAGCCATTCCCGGCAGGAAGGCGGCATTCTTCACCGCCGCCGCGGCATAGTACTGGTCCAGCGGGAGCGCCAGATTGCGGAGGACCGTATAGCCGGCATAATCACCCTGCACGAATGCCATGTCGGGGGGCGTACCCGCCGCGACCGCCGCGATCAACCGGCTTTCCAGGGTGGCTGGATCGGCGAAGGTCGTTTCCCGCCAACGGACGGAGGGAAACTTCTCCGCGAGCATGCCTCCATACATATGGTGTATCGAGCCCAGATCCCGAGGGTTTGGATCATTGAACCCAGAGAGCGAGCCGCAGCAGGTGTAAACAGACAGGGTGACTGGCGCGGCGGCGCCCAGGCGCCGCGCCTCGGTGCGCTGACCACCCAGATTCAGGGCCAGGCTCGCCAGAACCATGGCTGAACCTACGAGGATCGCCGCTCGACGATAACGTCCGTGTTCCGCGAACATGAAGGTGCTCCTTCTCTCATGATCTAGCGATTACTCTCGCTGATGATTCCCCTGGTCAGTCCGAAGCGTCGCGAGCGCGTCGCGCAAGGTGGCCACGCCCGCGTTGTCGCCAAGCTCCCGGCGAAGGGCCAGGCATTGCTCATAGAGTTGTACTGCTTCCTCGGATCGTCCGTTATCTCGGGCTATGTCAGCCAGAGTATTGAGGGCGGCGGCAACGCCCCAGGCGTCGCCAAGCTCTCTGCTCAGCGCCAGACTTTGCTCGCAATAAGCAGCCGCGCGGTCGTAGTCCGCCCGGCAGCGCGCCGCCTCGCCCAGATTGGTCAGGGTGATCGCCGTCCCTCGACTATCGCCCAGTTCTCGATTCAGCACAAGACACTCCTCGTACAATGCCTGGGCGTGACCATGGTCCCCCTGCGAGAGCAGCACCGTGGCCAGATTATTGAGCGCCACGGCGATGTCGCGTGTACTACCATGGGCGCGATGCAAAGCCAGACTCTCTTGTGAAAGGGTGATCGCGCGGGCGAAGTCGCCTTGTTTCTCCGCCACATGGCCCAGAATGTTCAGGGCCACCGCCGCTCCATGACTGTCATCCAGCGTCTGGTAGAAGGCAAGACTTTGTTCGCAGAGTCTCCGGGCGGTCTCGTAGTCGCCCTGGCTGACGGCCAAAACCCCGGCCCCATGGAGAGCCCGCGCGCGTACCGGGCCAGCGGCGTTGGATGACTCGGTGAGGCGCAATAGGTCCTCAAGCCACCGACGCCCCTCGGTGAGGTGGCCACGCATATACCAGAAGCGCCAGAGCGCCGCCGCCAGGGTGAGACCGCGAACTAGCTTCCCGCCCGCCGCCGCGGCGGCGGGGTCATTGGGTTGGGCCTCGGTCAGGGTAAGGCGTAGAGCGGCCCGAAGATTATCGTGATCGATTTCCAACCGAGAGAGCCACGAGCGTTGCTCCGGCCCCACCAGGAACGCCTCGGCCTTTACGGCCTGATCGAGGTACCAGTCCAGGTGGCGCTCGGCCAGGTCGGGCGCTTCGCCCGCCGACACCAGCTTCTCGTGTTCGTATTGGCGCACCGTCTCCAGGAGACGAAACCGCGCTTCTTCCTCGCGCTCCTCCACCAGGACCAGCGATTTGTTCACCAGAGCGCCCAGCAGATCCAGCACCTCCCAGCTCTCCAGGTACGAGCCGGCGCAGATGGCCTCCGCGGCCTCCAGTGTCCAGCCGCCAACAAACACGGCCAGGCGGCGCAGCGCGACCTGCTCCTGCTCGCTGAGCAAGTCGTAGCTCCAGTCGAGAGCCGCGCGCAGGGTTTGTTGGCGCGGCATGACCGTACGTGGTCCTCCGGTCAGCAAGCGGAAGCAGTCGTCGAGGCGGGCGGCTATGGCTTCCACCGGCAGCGTGGTGATCCGAGCCGCCGCGAGTTCGATGGCAAGCGGGATGCCGTCCAGTCTGGCGCAGACCTGAGCCACCGCCCTCAGGTTGCGCGGATTGAGCGCGAATTCTGGGCGCTGCTCGCGCGCTCGGGCGAGGAATAGCAGCATGGATGGATAGTCGCCCAAGCGCTCGGGCGGGGGTAGGTGATCCAGATCGGGAACGGGAAGCGAGGGAACTCGGTAGCATTGCTCGCCATTCAGGTTCAAGGGCTCACGGCTGGTGGCGAGGAGGCGCAGCGAGGGGCAACCGCGCAGCAGCGCGGCGACCAGATCGGCGCAAGCCGCAATCAAATGCTCGCAGTTGTCGAGCACCAGCAGCGCGCGCGCGTCCCGGAGATGATCCACCAGGGCGGCCGCCAACGGCCGGCCTCTCTCCTCTCGAACCCCCAGGACCTGCGCGACCGCCTGCGGCGCCAGCGCCGCCTCGGTAAGCGGCGCCAACTCCACGAGCCACACGCCATCGGGGTACTCGCCAAGCAACTCCTCGGCTATCCGCAGGGCAAGGCGCGTCTTACCGGCCCCTCCAGTGCCGGTAAGCGTGACCAGGCGCGCGGTGCGCAGCAAAAGCCGTACCTGAGTCCGCTCCTCTTCCCGGCCAATAAAGCTGGTGAGCTGAACCGGGAGATTCGATGCCGACAATCGAGCGGGCGCGGGCTCGGCATTGCCCAGGGCGGTAGAGATAAAGGTAGAGCGATCCGCGTCGGTGAGCGCGAGCGCGCTTGCCAGAAGAGTGACCGTGTCGGCGCGCGGCGTGGTCCGCCGGCCCCGCTCCAAGGCGGCGATGGCGGCGGCGCTCAGGCCGGCCCGTTCCGCCAGCATCTCCTGCGACAACCCTGACGCCAGCCTAAGGCTACGGAGCAAGGCGCCAAAAGTCGCGGTTTGGTTGTCCGTCATGCTTCCATCCCTGCTCCTCGCCTGCCCGGTCTGAATAGTAGCATGCCGTCCCGCTCGGACGCGCGCGGTAGATGCAAAGGAAGTGCTTCACGGTTGCGAATGAGGGCTTGTTCAGGAGTGGTAGCCGCTCATGAATGTCGTTCGGACCAAGGAGATCCTGATCAACCCAAAGATTCCTGGTGCTGCTCGTAGCACTACGTGGCCAGACCCTCAGCCGCCGTGATCACCCGCTCGACGATCTCGATGTCGTGTCGCGCGCCCAGCCGGCGGAAGATCACGAGCGCCGCGTCCAGATAGGCTTGCGCCGGTGCAGGCTCCCCGTGTCGGGCCTCCAACAGTCCATACACGTACAGGAGGCGGCCCTCGCCGTGGGGATAGGGCATGCTCCTCGCCAAGGCCAGACCCTCCTCCAGCGCCTCCGCCGCCTCTACCCAGTGTTCGCTCGCCAGCAAAATCAAGGCCCGCACCCTCAAGGCGTGGACCAGCCCATATCTGCAGGTAGCGGCACGTCCACGGCCAATGGCATTCGCCGTAGCGTCCGCGGCAAGGTCCATTTCTCCTAACTCGAAATAGGCCCAGGCGAGCACCGGAAGGATAAAGTCCATCACCAGCGGTTCATCTTGGTCCGGTCGGTCAAGCAGCGGTGCGAGCCGCGCGATTGCCGCCGCTGGGTTTCCCCTGAGCACGTCCCGCTCGGCGAGCTGACCGTGGGCCACAAGGCTCAGAATCCGTTCGCCCGTGTCGGCAAGGACCGCCAGGACCGTTTCAAAGTAGTGGGTTGCCTCAGCCCATCTTCCTTCGGCCAAACACAGTCGACCCAGATCACAAAGGGGCGTGACGTAGGCATAGCCGCCGACAACGCCTACCTCCCGCCCCAGGGCGGCGGCCCGCTCGATGTAGGTACGCGCCCGTGGCCAATCACCCATCAAGAACGCTATAACGCCGAGTCGAAGAGTATTCCAGATGACGCGGTTTGGGATTCGCAGCTGCTCCGCCAGCGCGAGCGCGCCCTCGGCGGCCCGCCAGGCTGGTTCGTACTCGCCGCGGCTCTCGTGTAACCAGGCCCTACTCGACAGCGCTTGCTCGCGGTCGATGGGATTATTGACCCGTTCGGTGAGCCGTACCAACTCCTCTACTGTCTGGAGCGCCGCATCAGAGAGGCCCGCGAACATCAGGGCTTGGCTATGGCTCATCGCGAGATCAAACTGAAGCCGGTAATCCCCAACCGCCTGAACCATCGCTGTTGCGTGCTTGACGAGCATCAAGGAACGGCCGGCTTGGCCGTTTGTCGTGAAAAGGCTTGCCAGCATGCAGTAGGCATAGGCCAGACCACGCGACGGGCCGTGAGATTCGAGTAGCTCCACCACGGCTTCCAGACGCGCCACTCCCGCGGGCTGGGTTCCCTGGGCATTGTGGACGCCGGCGATCCACGCTTCAACCCTCCCCAGTCCGTCCAGGTCGCCGGCCGATCGCAGCAAGTCCGCGGCCCGTTCCAACACCGCGAGCACCGCGCCGTATCGTCCCATGCTCTCCAGAGCGCCTGCCAGCTTCTCGAGTGCCTGGATCGTGTCGGGTGCGCTCCCCTGCTCCTCCCGACATTCCACCAGATTCTGATACTGTGCCGTCGCCGCGTCGTGTGCGTACCGCGCCTCGGCATGATCACCCGCCTGCTCCAGATACGGCGCCGCCCGCGCCCGCTCGCCCCCCTGAACGAAGTGGTAGGCCAGCGCCTCCACCAGTTTCGTCCCCGGCGCCCGCTCCAGGGCTATCCCTACCTGCCGGTGCAGCATGCGCCGCCGCCCCAACCCCAGGCCGCCCTCCACTACCTCGCGGATGACATCATGCACGAAGCCGTATGCGTCGTCCCCGACCTCCTCCAGCAGACCGGCGCGGCAGGCGCACTCCAGGGCATTGAGCACTTCGCTCTCCGGACGCGCCAATACCGCCAGAAGCAGCGGACGCGGCGACACGCGCCCGATCACCGCCGCCGCGGCAAGTACAGGCTGAACCCCATCCTGCAGCGCGGTCACCCGCCGCTGGATGCTCTGGCGCAGATCCCAGGGTACTCCCGGCGCGAGTGGATCGCCGTCGCCCTCGCGCTGCAGGCCATCGGCATAACTGATCAGGAAGAAAGGCACCCCGCCCGCCCGCCGCAGCGCCTCGGCGGCTGGGGCATGCCCAACCTGGACGCGGCCGACGAGCAACCGCGCGAACAGCTCCGCCGCCTCGTGGTGGGACAGTGGTCCGAGCGGATGCCGGCTCACCAGTTGCCGCTCGGCAAGCTCGGCCATCGCGACGCCGAGGGGATGCTCCGGCCCCACCTCCGTGTCTCGATAGGCGCCCACCACCCGGTTCGGCGCCTGGGACATCGGCTCCAGCAGCGCGGTGAGCAGACTCAGGGCGTCCTGCCCCGCCCACTGCAGGTCATCAAGGAGCAGGAGCGTCCCGGCAGGGCCTGCCACGTTGGCCAGGAAGCGCCTCGCCGCGTCAAACATCAACCGGCGCTCCTGCATGGGCAGCAAGGCCCAGTGTGGGAGTGGCTCGACCTCATCCTCGGCAAGCTCAGGAAGCAGCCGGACGAGCCAGGCGCAACCGCGCAGATCGAGCCGGCGCTCGGCCGGCGTTCGGCCGGCAAGATGACGCTGCAGGGCTTGCAGCAGCGGGGCGAAAGGCTGGTGGTCGGCGCCGCGGGCGCAGCCGCCGACCAGCACGCACCAACCGCGGGCGGCTGCGCCCGCGGCTACTTCCAGGAGCAGTCGGGACTTTCCGATCCCAGGTTGACCGGCCAGGAGCATCACCGGTGGACCCTGCCCAGCGACATGGTGGTCGAGTAGGGCCAACTCGCGGACGCGCCCGACTAGCGGCGCCGAGGATGCAGTGGGCCGAGGTGAGGTAGGGGCGCTTCCCGCTTGCGGCGGAGCGGCGTCGGGCGGGCCGACCTTCCGGTGCGCCGCTGCCTCGAAGTCGGCGCGCCGTTCCCCGCTGAGGGAAAGTGCCTCGATCAGCAAGGCCAGAGTATGGCGGCGCGGGAGCTTGACGCCGCGCTCCAGATCGCTGACCGTTCGCCAGGCGATCCCAGCGTGCTCAGCCAACTCCTCCTGCGTAAGATCGGCCTCATGGCGCAGGCGCCGAAGGAGGGGCGCGAAGAGG
>Ga0307373_10014368_pt1 | contig 10904 bp, 8 predicted proteins | sample OX2MG_FD_202534 | JGI IMG/M metagenome (GOLD analysis project Ga0307373, IMG submission 202534) | Soil microbial communities from Risofladan, Vaasa, Finland - OX-2 | ecosystem: Environmental > Terrestrial > Soil > Coastal area > Acid sulfate soil | place: Finland: Risofladan, Vaasa | collected... | reverse complement strand
CGGGGCTGCGGCCGCCACCGGAGCGGATGCCACCGCTACCGGGGCCGGGGTGTCCATGGCCGGCGCGGCAACCGGGGTGGGGGCGACGGGCTGTCCGCCCTCGCTGGCCAGCGCGGCGGCTTCTGGCAGGGGTGCGGCGGCAGACGGCGCGGGCGCAAGCACGGGGGCGGGCGCGGCGGACGACTCGATGCCAGGTTCGGGGGTGGGAGCCGCTGGCTGCGCCGGAACGGCCGCAGGACGGGCGGCGCCGGCGCGGGCGGCCGGAACCACAACCGGGGCTGTTAGCGTGGCAGCGCGGATGAGCGGCACGGCGCGGGCGCGGGCGGCGTCCTGCTCGTCAAAACGGTGTGCGGCATCGGCGCTGCGGACGTAACCGGCGGAGTACACCACCAGCACGGCGGCCGAACTCAGCGCCACGATGCCGTGGCGCGGCCGGCCGCCGCGCTTCTTCTTGCTCGTGAGGTCGTTGTCCAAGCCCATGCGATATGCAACGACGCCGCTGGGCTACCGGTTACCAGCTTTGTTACGCCTGCTGCTCGTTACCCGCGCGCTTGAGGGAGACGTGCTCCTCGATGGTGGCGCCGCTGGCGGCGGGGGAGCGGCGGTAGGAGTCAATCAGATCCCGCTCGGAGTCGTGCAGAGCGGCGCGCAGGCTGAGGCCGATTTTCTTGTCGGCGGGGCTGAGCTTGATGATCTTGAATTCATACTCGCGGCCGACCACGAGCGGATTGCCCTCGGTGATATCGGGGTTGATCTCGGAATTGTGGCACAACCCCTCGATACCGCCCTCGATCTCGACGAAAGCGCCGAACGCCGCCAGGCGGAGCACCTTGCCGGTCATGATTTCGCCCAGTTGATGGATGGCGAAGAAGCTCTCCCAGGCGTCGGGCTCGAGTTGGCGGATACCCAGCGACAAACGGCGGTTGTCAATGTCAATGCTGAGGATCTTGGCGCGCACCTTATCGCCCTTTTTCACGACCTCGCTGGGGTGCTGGATGCGCTTGGTCCAGGAGAAATCGCTGATGTGGACGAGGCCGTCAATGCCGTCCTCGATCTCGACGAAGGCGCCAAAGTCGGTGAGGTTGCGCACCCGGCCCTCGACCACGCTGCCGGGCCTGCGCTCGCGGACCCGGCGGGGAGCGCTATTCGGTTCCGAACCGGGGATCGGAAAGAAGCTGCTTGACTTTTCCGCGCGCTCGGACACAAATGGTGCTGTCAGCCCGGCGGGCCCTTGATATGACCGGCGGAGCAGTTCCCAGCATTCGCACCCTACTCCAGCCGCTCGGCGGGCTGGCCCAGCTGGGTCATCTTTTTCCGCCGGAGGCCGACGGCCCAGATCTCACCACTCAGACCGTCGATGTCGGCGACATTGGCCGCATTTTTAATCGCGGCGGTGGCGCCAGGCCTGCGTTCCATACGCAACTCTCTGGCGCCGGGGTTGGACTCGATCCCGATGACGCCCTGACCCGGGCGTTGGGGGAAGCCATCGAGCGCTACTGTGCCTCGGTTTTCAGTGAAACCCAGTTCACTCGGGATTCAGCGTCTGGGCTCGGGCGCGGCGCCCTTGACCTCGACACCGTGCCCAGGTGCAGCGCGGCGGAGCTTTCGCATCCATACTGCCCACTGCTCGCACCCGATAAGGGAAGGCCAATCCGCTGGGTGCGCGGCCTTTCGCTTTTAGACGGCAAGGTTGTCTTTCTTCCCGCCATCATGGTGTACCACTACGCGGGTGTGGCCGGCGATGGCGAGCGGTTCTGGTTGCCAATTTCGACCGGCTGCGCGGCTCATACGACCTACGAGGCGGCCCTCACGGCGGCCATCTGCGAGATCGTCGAGCGGGACGCACTCAGTGTCGCGTGGATCCAGCAATTAGCCCTCCCAAGGCTTTCGATCGACGACCTGAACGGCGAGGCCGCCACGTATTGGCACCGGTTCGCGCGCGCGTCCGCTGTAATTGAATATTCATTCTTTGATGCCACCACGGATCTTGGCGTTCCCGTCGTCCTCGGTATCCAGCGGTGCCTCGCCGACCGGCGGCGCGCCACACTGGTAGCGTGCGGTTGCGCTCTCGACCCGCAGCAGGCGTTTATCAAGGTGCTACGGGAGATGGTTGCCCACCGCGTGGCCACGCAGGCGCCCCAGCCCGCTCCACGCAGCCTGGATGAATGCTCGGGCCTAACGCAGGGGGCGGCACTCATGGCCTGCGCCGAGCAGGCCGGGGCATTCGGGTTTCTCTTCCGCTCCAAAATGCGAAGGGGTATCTCGGGCGTCGCGGGCCTTCCGGCCGGACACGATGGGATGGCCTCCCTCCTCGACATTTTCCGCCGCAGGACGATGGGGGTCTTCGCGGTCGATCTGAGCACGGACGAGGCCTTGCGATCCGGCCTTAGGGCGGTACGCGTCGTGATCCCAAGCTTGCAGCCGTTTGCATATCATTATCGTGCGCGCTACCTCGGGCACCCGCGCCTTTACGACGCGCCCCGGCGGATGGGATATCGGCCCCGCGGGGAGGCCAAGCTAAATCCCTGGCCGATTCCATTTGCATAAACCACCCGCATGAAGCCTAACTCCATCGCAATCTTTCCCGTGGGCGGGTTTGGCCATGCCGTCGCGGAACGGTTGTCCGCTATGTCGCTGGAGACGGAAATTGCTGATGTTGGTGGTGTTTTATCAAATGCGTTGGCCATGGCGCGCGTGGTGGTTTTGGCTAGTTGGCGGCCGGTCCCAGTTCTTTTCGAGCGCTTGGACGACGCCTGCCACGCAGCTGGAAAGCCGTTGGCTCCGGTCCTTTTGGACGGAACTATCCTACGGGTCGGCCCGCTGGTTGTACCGGGCTCCGGGCCTTGTTGGCACTGTTGGGTTCAACGGCTGGAGCAGCACGCATCCCGCTCCGATCCGCGGCTGAGATTGCGGGAATTTTATCGGACGAGCCCGGCGGATGCGGGCCCCTGCGGCTACCTCGATGCATTCGCCTTGATCGCTGCCGCGAGGGTGTTCCAACTGCTTCAGGCCTGGCTAACGGGCGCCGCGCTCCCCGGGAACGTATGGCAGATCGATATGCTGACCCGAGTTGTTGCCACCAGTACCACGGTCGGAATCCATGGGTGCCCGCGGTGCGGGCTGAACCGGTCGGCCGGGGAGAGAACCTACGCATCGCTGCGCGAGGCGCTGGCGCACCTTTGGGAGCCGGCCGTCCATGCCGCCGGGAGGGGCGATTAAGTGGCCCCCGCGCCGCGCTTATTCCTTCCCCGCGAATATGCAATAGCCCGCATTGGCGAAGACGCCATCGTCGATGGGGGGCCAGCGCTGCACACGTTCAAGGGCGCGGCCGGCGTCCTGGTCGAGCTCGCGGCCCAACTCGATGGGACCCGTACCCTGGATCAGATCGCCTCGGAACTTCCAGGGCGTCCGCGGAAGGAGGTCCAGGGCGCGGTCCGGCAGCTATCAGGTCTTGGTTTAATTGAAGAGGCTAGCGGACGCGCCCCGCTGGAGGCTGACGCGAAAGTGCTGGGGTACCTGCGGCGATACCGCAGCTTCAACGCCGCGAATAAAAGCGGTGACGCCTGCCTGGAGCGGCTTCGCGCTGCCCAGGTCGTTATAATTGGGCCGAAGGACCACTCCCGCACCTTGGGGGGGCTGCTCGCCAATTGCGGCGTGGATCGCGTGAGACATCGTGACACGCTCACCACCGAGTCGAGCGGGGCATCGTTGGCAGTCTTTATCTCCCTTGAGGGCGACCCCGGTCGTGAAATCGAGCGGAGACTTGACGTCGCTTCCACGGAATCCCGGGTTCCGTGGTTAAGAATCGTGGTTGACGAAAAGGTAGGCTACGCGGACATCGGGCCCCTATTCCGGGGCGAGCGCACGGCGTGCATCGAATGTTTCTATCGGCTGCACGCCAAGCCCGAGAGGCCAGACCCTGCGGCCTCGCCCCCGCCCGCCGAATTTTGGCTAGGCCTGGCCGCCGCCGAGATTTTCGACATAATTAGCGGCGTAGGCTCGGTGCCCAGCCTCGCCGGGGCTTTGCGTTATATGGACCTTGGCGACCCCACGCCCCGCCTTTTGACGCTCGCCCGCATTCCCGGTTGCCCACGCTGCCGCCCGACCAAAGCCCCCCCCAGCTACGGTGCCCTGGGTGCAGCCCTGATCCTGGAGGATGCCGTGGCGCAGGAGGAGGCCGAGCCCGGCCAGCCACGACCACTTGGTCCGGCAGCCCACGATTCGGGCCGCACCTACCTCAACCCTGCCCCGAAGGAATTGTCAGCTTCCCCCAGATACCCGCTCGACCCGGCGTTGCCACCTCTCGAAACCGGCGTCCTGGCGCCGGAGGCGGGACGGGCGCGGCGATCCCTGGATGGTCAAGATATCGGAGCCATCACGCTAATGACTGCCGGGCTGAGGCAAAGACCAGCCCCGGAACGGCGGGCCCAGCGCTGGGCCGCCACGGGGGGAAATCTCGGGTCTGTTGATCTCTACCTTGTCGCCCGGAAGATCAAGGGGATCGCCCCCGGCGTCTACCTTTATCAAACGTTGGATCATTCCCTCGCGCACTTGGACCACGGGAACGCAGCTGATGCCGCGCATGTGCTCGCCGCGGCTGTTCCTGAATTCGCCGTAGATCCGCCCGCTGCGGCCTTTGTGTTCGTCGGAGCATTTCACCGCTTAGCGCCAAAATACGGGGCCTTCGGCTACAGACTCTTACAACTGGACGCCGGCGCAGCGCTTAGCCAGGCGTGCCTCGTCGCGGACGGGCTCGGTATCCCCAATGCCATCGCCGCGCGTTGGGCCGACGACACGCTGGAGAACGGCCTCGGTCTAGTGCCGTTTTCAGAACAGGTGACCGGGGGCTTGGCGCTCTGGCCGCAGGGGGCCCGCCCCGAGCGGCGAAGCCTGCTCGAACCCGAAATGAGCGCGACGGAATTGGTAACAGCTGCGGCAGCCGATGGCCTCGCACACGCAGCCTACCGGACCAGCCGCCTTTCCGCAGCGGATGTGTTCCGCGCTGGTACGAGCACTCCCGCGTTTCGGGCACACACGCCCGGTGGGTTCGAACTGCCAACGCCGGCGACCTCGGAGGCCTCCATCCGGGACGTGTTACACCGGCGCCGCTCCGTGCGGGCTTTTGACTCCCAGGAGATCCCGCAATCCGGGCTGGCAGCGATGCTCCACTACGCGGAATGCGGCGACGCCCATGCCTGGCCTGTCGAACACGCCGAGGGTCGGCCGCTTCGGCAGATCATCCTGGCGCGACGGGTCGCGGGCCTAAATCCGGGAGCGTACGACTACGAGCCAGGCACCAGGAAAATCACATTGATCTGCCCCCTCTCGGACGCCGAATACGCCTCGTTCTTCGTTCAAGAGGAATTCGCGCCCGCGCCGGCGGCGATCTGGGTGGTGGGCGATCTCGCCGCCGCCACGGCGCGGCACGGGGAATTTGGCCATCGGCAACTTCTATTGCGCGCGGGCCACGCCGGCCACCGGCTCTGGATGGCGGCCATTGCTCAGGGCATGGCCGGGTGCCTCGCCGGCGGCATGGTCCCCGGCGGCGGGCGGCGCCTGCTCGGCCTGGACGGCTTCTGGAGCGCGGGGCTACTGGGTTTCGTTTTCGGTTATGAGCCCGTTTCGGGGGGGGCTGCCGGTGAGTGACCAAACGACTCAAGCGGTCGCGCTGGTCTACACCGGCACGATGCCGGATTCGGTCCCACCCCTCCGGAACGCCTTCGAGAGCGCAATGTTAGAGGCATCGGGGCAGGCCGCCACGCCGCTCTGTTATGCCTTCGCGCCTGGGCGATACAGCTTTCTCACCGCAGGCGCGGCAGGCATCCTCGGCAGCGCCGGAACCGAAGCGTTCATGGAGGGCGTCGCGAAATGGGCGCGCGCGCACCTCGGCACGAGCCACATTTCCTCCCCCCAGCTCCGCGTCTACGCGGCCGGCTGCAACCGGGCGGTCGTCCGCGACGAAACAGCGGGTGATTGGCGCTACTGTTTTTCCCTGAGCGAGAGCGTGAGGGCTGGCCATATGGACGTTTTCGATGGTATTCTCGCGCGCCGCTCGGGCCCGCGGCGCTTGGCTCGTTTCGGCTTTGAACCAGGAGCTCTCCTCGTCCACAGCGCACGGTGTTATTACAGCATTCGCCCGCGCGGCAATCCCGACCTCCTGGCCGGCTTGGTCTTTCTCGATGGATACCTCTGGTGATCCCGTGCCCACCGGCCCCAGCGAGGCGCCCGCCGAGCGGACTTGGCGGGTACGGCTCCGTTCCCTTCGGGTTGTCCCCAGGCTCTTGGGAATGGTCTGGAGGGCTGATCATGCCCTCACGGCCCTCGCCCTGCTGTTGCGCGCCATCTCGGCGCTCATTCCATTGTCGCTGCTGGCCGTGGGCAAATACATCGTGGATTTGGTGGTTCGCGCGGCCGCCAACCATCTCGTCCACAACAACGCGGTCTGGTGGCTGGTGGTTCTCGAAGGCGCCCTAGCGTTTTTGGCAATCGCTCTGCAGCGGCTCACCGATCTCGCCGACAGCCTCCTCGGCGACCGCTTCACCCACGAGATCAACGTCAAGCTGGTGGAACACGCAACCACGCTGGACCTCGCGTGCTTCGAGGAACCCGAATTCGCCGACCGGCTCAACCGCGCCCGCCGCCAAGCGTCCACCCGCATCGGGATCGTGGTCTCGGTCGGCGGTATGATCCGCCGCACGATTTCGTTGCTTTCGATGTTGGCGGTCGCGGCCTGGTTCCTCCCCTGGTTCCTGGTGGTTCTAATCGCCGCCGCCGCGCCTTTATTGATCACCGAAACGAAATACGCCTGGCTCAATTATTCGTTGCTCTTCGGGCAGACGCCGGAGCGGCGCCAAATCGACTACACGCGCTACCTCGGATCAAGTCCCCAGGCCGCCAAGGAGGTGCGCTGTTTCGCCTTGGGCGGCTACCTGCGGCAACGGCTAGTCGATTTATTCGAGCCCCTCTATGCCGCCAATCGCGCCCTGGCAGCGCGCCGCACTGCCGCTGGAATTCTACTGAGCGCCGCCCCCATCGCGGTTTATTACGCAGGCTACGCGGTCGTGGTGGCCCGTGCGCTTTCCGGCGCGATCACGATCGGCGATCTGGTGCTGGTCAGCGGATCGCTGGCGCGTGCCCGGCTGGATATTCAGGCGCTCATGGGCAGCCTGGCGACCCTCTCCGAGCAGGCGGTGAATTTGAAGGACCTGTTCGATTATTTCGAGGAGAAGCCAACCATCGTGGCCGGCCCCGGCGCGCGGGGATTTCCCCGCCCGATCCGCACCGGCTTCGAGTTCGAGTCGGTCGCGTTCGCCTACCCCGGCTCCGAACGCCCCGCTGTCGCCAAGCTCTCATTCCGTTTCCGCCCTGGGGAGTCGCTGGCGCTGGTGGGCGGCAACGGGGCCGGCAAAACGACCGTGGTCAAGCTCCTGCTGCGGTTGTACGACCCCTCCGAGGGCCGCATCACGCTGGATGGAGTCGATCTGCGGGAATACGACCCCCACGCCCTGAGGCGGCGCGCCAGCGTTCTTTTCCAGGATTACATGCGCTACGACCTGCCGGTCTCGGCCAATATCGGGTTCGGCGACATCGATCAGGCAGCGGACGCTGCGCGACTGAGCGCCGCGGCCAGGTTAAGCCTCGCCCACGAAATGATCGCGGCGTTTCCGTCCGGCTACGACCAGATGCTCGGCCGTCGCTTCGAGGGCGGCCTTGGGCTCTCGGCGGGCCAGTGGCAAAGGATCGCGCTGGCGCGCGCCTACATGCGCGATGCCGACATGGTGATCCTCGACGAGCCCTGCTCGAACCTTGACTCCGCAGCCGAGTTCCGAGTCTACGGGAATTTTCTGCGGCAGACGGCGGGCAAGATTGCCATTATCATTTCCCACCGGTTCTCCGCCGTGCGTCTAGCTCACCGGATTCTCGTGTTGGAAGGCGGGCGGGTTCTGGAGGAGGGCTCGCACGCGGATCTCATTGCCGGCGGCGGCCGCTACGCCAATTTATTTGAGACGCAGGCGGCGGCGTATCGCTGATCTATATCGCGATGATCTCCCCCAGGCCGGCCGAAACGGCCCAGGCGAGTGCGTCGTCCACCTCAGGTCCGAGTGACCGGTCAAGCTCGGCGATCTCGCTTTCCCGGTCACTGGCGCCGAAGGTCCGTTGCGGCCCCTTCGAATAGGCATTCGAGGCGCGGTCGAGCGAGCTGCCACGCACTCCGCAAAGCCCGAAATGCTCCGGGAGGACCCTGTCGGGCGCCCTGGCAAGCGCATTGCCGTCCATCGTTGCCACCCGTGGCGCCGCCACCGGGTCATCCATCAGCCGCCGGAACCGGCAACGGTTAAGCGCCCAGATGTAGGCGCCAGCCCGAGCGTCATTAATCGGGCCCGCGTGGGTCCCGGCGCCGGCAAGGGCCTCGTGCTGCCGGCCATCCTCCAGCGCGGAGCCGATCCGTTTGCGTATCCATCCGCGCCGCTCTTCGTTTCTCAAAACCGTCAGCAGAAAATCGCGGACCGGCGCGGACAACAACGTAGCGGTCGTGCCCGGCTTGCGGAGAAGCAACGGGGCGAGCACATTGCACCACTCATTAGGCTTAATGACGGCGATGTCGCCGGGCGCATAGGTGCGTGCGAGAAGGCGGAAACTCAGATCCAGTGCCTCGTTCCAAACCGCCGAACCTCGCTCCGGCGCTACCGCCAACTGGGCCAACAGAACCGGCTCCTTGAGCACAAAGCACTCCGGCTGCGCCTCGAAGTGGCGCGCCAGCAGTGTCGAACAGCAGAACGAGGTATTGAAGATGAAATGGACCGGTGTCGGGCGAGCGCGCGCCGTCGCTGCAAGCTGCAAATCGTTAAGCCGGATCTCGAACGCATCCGGGCCCAAATGCTTAGTCCGCGCGTCCAGGAACACCGATTCACGGTACGCCCCTCGGGACATCCGAAGGAAGGATATCGTCCCCTTCTGAAGGTCAATCCGGACGGGGTAATAATCCGGGGATCGCAGGATCGTCCGGGCTGAATACTGGTCGGTCAAACAGTTACCCTAAGGTGAACCGGCCCGGCCTGCTCATGGGGACGGGGGTTTCGCCGAGCCGGTAACCGGCGGGATGGGCGGTTTCGCCGCAGACCAGAAGACCCAATGCACCTCGGGCACGTCTTCACCTTGCACCAAAAGGGTCCTCGGGCCTACGCCGTCGCCCTGAATTTGGGCTGAGTAGATTTTATCATTGACCCTATAAAGGACGTTTCCGCCGGGATCGACGTTCAGGATTTGGCTGTCCTGCTGGCCGGTCTCGATGGTGATTCGGCGGCGGTCCATCAAATTGTCAAGCTCAAGCCGGCCAGGCATGTAAAAGCCCCCATCGAGGCCGTAAAGCAGCCGGGTCGGGGGAACTGGCTGCGGTCGCGCCAAATTGCCGGTTGCCCGTTCATTATCCACGCCGGGCGACTCCATCGGGTGGCCTACTGCGGGCTCCTCGACCGAAGTCGCCAACCAATCGCCGAAAACCCGCGACGCGGGCTCGATCGACGGTATCGATATTACTTGCCAGTTTCGAGTCGTTCTCTCCTCGAAATAAACTGAGGTAGGAAATGTTGGGGCGGCTCCGCCGGTCTGCTTGGCTGAGACGATCAGGTAGCGGTCGGTCGAACCGAGCACGTCGACAAAGAAGCCCGGCCATTTCGGCGGCACCTTGGGGGCCGGGGCGATAATCGGGGCGTTCCCTAGAGTTGCAAAAATCGTCTGACCTGCATTTATGATCGCAATTTGTCCCCGGATGACCATTGCCTGGGGTGTCGGTTCGCGGGCCGGTTCCCCGGCGGCTCCGCCGTACCGAAACCGATCATAAAATCTGAAAAGCGCCCCGCTCGTACCCGTTGCTGCACGGGGCCGACTAGCGCCGGCATCCCCAAGAATCGTCGATATGCTCCATCCCTTTGGGATGTTTTGCGCGAACAGCATGCATTCACAGCTCCCCGGCCCCGAAGCAACGCCCCAAGTCGAAAAATCGAAAGAAACGTTACCTCGGGTTCCAGGGGGACCAAGCTTTCCTGGGAATAGGACATTATCGCTATCGGTAGGTCGCCGTTCGTGGATAACGCTAACGCGAGTCGTCCAATAATCTAATACATAGATGTGACCGTCGAGGTCCTCCCGGGCATCAAACATGCCCTCCCCGGCGCCGAATATCTGGCGCACCAGCGCGGGCCTACCGTTTTCAATTGCGTAAAGCCTAACCGGGTAGGTTGCCGGCGCATCCCCGGAAGTTGTCCCGGCCAGGAGGTAGAGGGCGGTGCCCGCAGCGCCGGCCTGCGCCGAGACGTTTGCGGGGCCGCACAACAGAGCCGCCGCAGTCATAAGCAAGAATATCCAGGGCACTCGCGACATTAAAACTCCGTTCAATAGGGCTGCGCCTTCGCGGTCGCGCCTACGTAATCATAAGGATTGCGAGGGCATTGGGGGACATTGATGTTTTGCTCCGTAGCGGGATTATAGTAGTTGAACTGCCAAGCACTCGCGTTCAAATTCCATGATATGTAATACCCGTTACACGCCCCGTTGTACGCCACGATGAGTTCAGCCTCTTGATATCCATGTTGGCTGGAGGAAGGCGGATCCTCGTACATGTTTGCGCCTGGGTTGTATTCGAAATTAGACATGCCTGCATAATTGGTGGCGGCAGGGATGTCGGAGGTATCGCTGCATGCCCCCGTTCCGGAACCGTTGTTGGAATATATTGCGCCTGAATCTGTTTTCTTTGCGAAGTCGCACATCTGGCTCACTTGTGAGTCCCAGAAGCCAAATGCACCGAGGGTGTCTCCATCAATGATCGTGAAAGCGTCGTCTATGTTCGTCTCCCAATCCCAATATGGCGAGCTTTGATCGGAATTGAAGAAAGATGAATCCCAAAC
>Ga0307373_10014367_pt1 | contig 10904 bp, 8 predicted proteins | sample OX2MG_FD_202534 | JGI IMG/M metagenome (GOLD analysis project Ga0307373, IMG submission 202534) | Soil microbial communities from Risofladan, Vaasa, Finland - OX-2 | ecosystem: Environmental > Terrestrial > Soil > Coastal area > Acid sulfate soil | place: Finland: Risofladan, Vaasa | collected... | reverse complement strand
GCCGGATCTCGCGCCCGGGTTCCGCGCCACGCTGGGACCCGAGCTCGGGTCGACGTCCGGCGGGCGCCACCGGTGACGACCCCCTCGACGACCCCGGCGACGACCCCGGCGACGACCCCCTCGACGACCCCTCCGGACCGCCCGGCTCACCGCTCGAGTCCCGTGGATCGGGACCGGTCGCGGCCGGCGTCGCGGCCGATCACCCGACCGAGCCCGGTGAGCGACCGCCACGGCTCGGTGGCGTGGGCCGGGGCCAGCGGGATCCACGACGGTTGGTTGCGGCGATCGAAGGTCAGCGCCCCTCCGGGTACGCCCCGGGTGATCTGGTCCGGGGTCAGCCGTCGGCGCCAGGTCGCCGACAGCTGCTCGCCGAACTGGGGCCGCCCACCCGTCACGAGGTCGCCGAGGGGACGGTCCGACAACGTCCGGCCCCGGGACACCGATCGGGTCACCAGTTCGTGATCGCCCGACAGCACCGACAGCGCCTCGAGCGTGCGGACGTCCCCGATGCCCGGGAGCACCACGGTGGTCCCGAAGAGCGACGGGAACCCGTCGGCCTGGGTGGGCCACCGGTGCCGGGCCTGGGACAGGTCCTGGAAGCAGGCCAAGGCCACGACGCCCTGGCCCCCGCCCTCGCTGATCATGGACGGCAGGTCGGGGAGCGGCGCGATGTTGGCGAGCTCGTCCAGGGCGAGCACGACGGGCGGGTCCACCGCCGCGCCAGACGCCGCGGCACGCGCGTAGGCGGCTCGTCGGACGTCGTCGAGGAGTCCGACCACGAGGGGGGCGACGAGCTGCTGGTGGTGGGCCGGCGCGGCGATGTAGACGGTGTCGCTGGACGCCACCAGGTCGACCGGGTCGAGATCCGGGTCGCAGGTGGCAGCGAGCGCTTCTTCGGACCGGAAACCGCCGAGCGCGCCCGATGTGGTCGACCAGATGCCGCTGAGCTCGCGCTCGTCGGTGGTCACGATGCCGTCCAGGAGGTCCCGAGCCACACCGGCGTCGGCTCCCGACAGGATCTGCTGGGCGGGGAGGGCACGGTGGCGATCGACCCAACCGAGCACGGTGCGCATGTCGGCCCCCTCGAGGGCGGCTGCATGGAGCAGCGGTGCAAGGAGTGCCTGGGCCCGCTCGGTCCAGTGGTTCACCACCGGGGCGGCCACTCCTGCGCCCGTCCCGACGAGCACGAGGGAGCGCGCGGTGGACAGTGCGGTCCGCCACGAGGTGCACGCGGGCAGTGGCGACCACCGCAGTCGGTGTACGCCGGGGCGGTCGGGCACGGACCCCGACGGATCGAACAGGTGGCACTCGCCGACGCGCGAACGCGCCGGTGCTGTCGCGTCGAGCACGTCCGGCTTCGTCGACGTGGTGACGACGGGGCCGCTCGCGCACAGGATGTTCGGGATGACGAGCGACGACGTCTTGCCCGAGCGCGGCGGACCGAGCACGAGGACCGAATGCTGCGCTTCCGCCTGTCGCCAACCGCGCCCGTCGTGGCCCAGATAGAGGCCGTGCCCGCCGGATGCGTTCGCGTCGCGCGCGTCGCGAATCGCGTCTTCGACGTGTCCTGCGCGCAATTGCGCAAAGAAATTGTTCAACGTGGTCCACCTCGTCGTTGTCGTACTTCTGTCGATGTTTGCGAGGCGGACTCCGGAGTCCGCGAGCGATGGTGCGACGATCGTAGGCCGGAAAACCCCTGTGGCTGAACAGGTTTTTGGGATTCTGCCCACCGGGAGCGCGCGATGGTCCGCGCCGTGCGACGACGATCGGTGCGCACGGCGTACCGCGGGCGCACCACGGCGCGCGCGCCCGCGCGCGCGTCGGTCCTTGACCGACGGCCAAAAAGCCATTTGGCTGGTAGTTGGTTACGTATCGCTGAGGAGATGATCGTGAACAGATCTCAACTCGTCCAAGCGGTGACCGAGTCGACCAATGTCGCTCGGCGCACCGTGGAAGAAGTGGTCGAGGTCCTGTTCGAAACGATCATCGCCGAGGTTCGGTCCGGGCGCAGGGTCACAGTGGTCGGCTTCGGGACATTCGCCCCGATCGACCGGGCCCCTCGCGTGGGAAGGAATCCTCGGACAGGTGCAGTGGTACCGATCCCAGCGTCGAGAGGAGTCCGGTTCGCCACCGGTTCGGCGTTCAAATCGGCGTTGACCCTTAAGGAGGGAGCTTCCATGGCAGTGAAGAAGGCAGCAGCCAAGAAGGCGGTCCGCAAGGCACCGGCCAAGAAGACAGCAGCCAAGAGGACCACGGCTCGCAAGACCGCGGCGAAGAGGACCACTGCGAAGAAGGCGGTGAAGAAGACCACCGCCAAGAAGGCCCCGGCCCGCAAGACCGCGGCCAAGAAGACCACGGCACGCAAGACCGCGGCGAAGAAGGCCACGGCACGCAAGACCGCGGCGAAGAAGACCGCGGCACGCAAGACCGCGGCGAAGAAGACCACGGCACGCAAGACCGCGGCCAAGAAGACCACGGCACGCAAGACCGCGGCCAAGAAGACCACGGCACGCAAGACCGCGGCCAAGAAGGCCCCGGCACGCAAGACCGCGGCCAAGAAGGCCCCGGCACGCAAGACCGCGGCGAAGAAGACCACGGCCCGCAAGACCACGGCCCGCAAGGCCCCGGCCCGCAAGGCCGTCAAGCGGACGGTGCGCAAGACCACCCGCTAGGGCGGTCGAGCGGCGCAGACGCCGCCGTACGTACCTCGGCAGGGGCCTCCGGGCCCCTGCCGTCGCGTCCGGGCCCGAGGGCCGGCGTGCCGGTCAGAGCCCGGTCATCAGGTGGAACGCCTCGCCGGCTCCGATCCCTGCCAACGCTCCGTGCTGGTTCAGCTGCCAGCCGAGCCGGGCGGCAAACACCTCCCGCCCGTCGCCGGACGGTTCGACTCCGGCACCGACTCCACCACCCTCGGCGGGATCCACGCCCATCGTGGACTCCAACTGACTGTGGTGGCAGAGGAGGGCCTGGACCTTGGCATCGGCGAATCCCTCGGCCCGCTCGACGTGGTTGGGCTGGTCGGCCTCCCACAGCAGCAGGGACGTCGGGCGATGGGGTTCGAGACCCAGGTCGGCGAAGAAATGCGGGTCCCGCGCCGCGACGAGCGCGTGGATGGTGAGGAAGCCGGCGGCCCGGTGGTCGGGATGGAGCCGGTAGCGGCGCCACGGGTCGTGACCGAGAACGACGTCCGGACGGACGGTCCGGATCACCCGGGCGACCTCGCGGCGGGTGGCAGCATCGTCGTCGAGCTCGCCGTCCACCCGTCCGAGGAACACCACCCGCTGCGGCGGGTCGTCCGAGCGTCCGGGCTCGCCGTCGATGCGCGCCGCCGCGGCACGGCACTCCTCCATGCGGTCGGCCACCAGTCGCCCCAGGTCCTCACCGGGGTCCCAGCTCCCCTTCGACCCGTCGGTCAGGACGAGGTGGTGGACCCGGCAGCCCGCGGCCGCCCACTTGGCCAGCGTGGCCCCGGCCCCGAACTCGACGTCGTCGGGGTGTGCCCCGATGGCCAGCGCGCTCGACGGGACGGGCAGGTCGACGGTCACCGTCGACGTGTCGAGGAGATCGCCCACGGGCAGCCCGGAACCCGACTGGCGGTCGGAGGACGGCGGCGGTCCGGCGTCGTCGGTCACGAGGCGTCCGACCCCCGGGCGGCCACCGGGACCACGTCGGCCGGCTCGTCGATGTCCCACGCCAGGTCGGGCAGGTCGAGGACGTGCAGCGGAAGTCCGAGGCGCTCGGCCTCGGCGCAGTGGCGCGCGAAGGAGCCGGGACCGTACGAGAATCGGAAGCCGGTGTCGACCGGGAGCGCGATGACGTTCGTCCCGTTCCGGTACCGGTCGGGCACGAGGGTGATCCCGGACGCAGCTCCCACGGCGGCCAGTCCACTCGCCCGGGGCAGGTCGGCATGGGACACGGTGACCTGGGTGACGCCCGCGTCCCGCAGGGCGTCGACCCCGGCCTCGACGGCACCGTTGAGACCGCGGCCGGGCTCCCAGACCACGAGTGCCCCCCGGGACCGGGCCCAGTCGGCCACGTCGTTGTCGTCGCACACCACGACCACGGGCAGGGGGTGGGCGGCGTCCAGCACCCGCGCCGCCATGGCCCGGGCCAGCCCGGCGCGCTCCGGCGCGGTCAGCGCGCGGTCCAGGCGGCGCTTGGCCTCGTCGAAGGCCTTGATCGGGACGAGGACGGCCCGGGGCCCCAGACCGAGGCCCCCGCCCGGCGGGTGTACTCGGGGGTCGGTCACGGTGCCAGTGTAGGCACCGTGAGGTACCACCTCCCCGTGGCGCCCACGCCTAGGGTGGTGGCGTGCCCGACCTACAGCCGGACCCCGCCGAGGTCGAGCGGGAGCACGCCCGCATCGAGGCGCTGGCCCGCGTGCGCACGCTGCTCCACGACCTCGGCTGCCCGGACGACGAGATCGACCGGGCCGCAGAGGACGACGTACTCGACCTCCTGGTGGTCGATCGCCTCCTCGTCCCCGCGGGAAACCGGATGACCCGGGCCGAGGTGGCGGAGCGCACCGACATCCCCGACGAGGTGGCCAAGAGGTTCTGGCGTGCGCTCGGATTCCTCGACGTCGACGACGACGAGCCGGCCTTCACCGATGTCGACATCGAGGCCGTCCGCACCTTCCAGTCGATGGTGGCGATGGGGCTCGTGGACCTCGACACGGCGGTCCAGATGGCCCGGGTCATCGGGTCGTCGATGGCCCGCATCGCCGAGGCCGAGGCCGCTCCGGGCTCGACACCGATCCTGATGGGCACCGGTGACAGCATCCTGGACGCCGACGAGTTCGCCCGGCAGGCCGACGCGTCGATCCCGGCCATGGGGCGGCTGCTCGAGTACGTCTGGCGCCGTCACCTGCAGGCGGCCACCCGGCGGGCGATGCTCCACCGCTCCCGTGGTCCCGACGAGGGCGTCCGGCCGGTCATGGCCGTCGGCTTCGCCGACATGGTGGGATTCACCATGCTGAGCCAGCACCTCGGAGACGAGGAGCTGGCGGCGGTGGTGGCCCGCTTCGAGGAGCTGGCGCACGACACCGTCGTCGCGCTGGGTGGACGCGTGGTCAAGATGATCGGCGACGAGGTGATGTTCGTCGTACCGACCGCCACCGGCGCGGCGCAGATCGGGCTCAGCCTTGCGGAGGCCTACGCGGGCGACGAGCTGCTGTCCGATGTCCGTGTGGCGCTGGCCGTCGGTCCGGTGCTGCTCAAGGACGGCGACTACTACGGGCCGGTGGTCAATCTGGCCAGCCGGCTGGTCAACGTGGCCCATCCGGGTACGGTGCTCGTCTCCGACGAGTTCCGTGACACCCTGGCCGCCGAGGGTGCGAACGACATCGACACCCGGCCGCTCCGGACCCGCAACTTGAAGGATCTGGGCAGGGTGCAGATGTGGAAGCTGCTGCGGGCGGGCACGGAGCCCGGGGCCGACAGTCGGCGGACCATGCGATGGGAGCGCCTGGGTGAGGTGCTCCGCGAACTCGACGAGCTGCGCGAGCGCGGCGAGACGGTGCGACCGGGGAGCGGGGCAGTGTCCGCCCGGCCCGCCGCACCGGCCGCACCCGCTGCACCGGCCGCACCCGCTGCACCGGCCGCACCCGCTGCACCGGCCGCGTCCGGCGCGTCCGGCGCCTCGGCCGCACCCGGCGCGTCAGCCGTCGAGCCGGGCGGTGGCGATGCCGTGGGGGCGGAGGGCGAAGGCACCCTCGAACGGGGCGACCGGGCGCCCACGTAGGTCCACGAGCCAGCCGGTCCGGCCCGCCAGACGGACGGTCGTGGCGGCGTCGGTCGGATTGAACACGCGCACCTCGAGCGCGCCGTCCTGTCGTCGCACCGACGACACCCGGGCGCCCTCGACCGACAGCTCGGATCCCTGCTCCGGCCGGTGGCCGCCGCCGAACGACCCGGCCACCTGCAGCGGGACCAGGGCGTCGTCGACGAGGTCGAAGGGATCGACGTCGGATACGCAGAGGGAGTAACGGACGTCCACCGGCCCGAGCATCTGTGGCCCGTCGAGCACGTCCATCGGTCCGGCCGGCAGGGGGCGGAGCGACATCCCCATCCGGGACAGCATCCCGGTGGCCCGGAGCAGCGTCAGCGCCAGGGTCGAGGCCGCCGGACCGGATCCGTCGGCGGACGCGGACTCGACCAGGTCGACGAGCTCGTACTCCAGGAGCCCCTCGTGGACGACGGTGAGCCCTCCGGCGACCACGAACCGGCGCGACGGGAAGGTGGGGAGCCCGAACTCCTCGTCGCGTCCCTCTGCGGTCAGGCCCCGCTCGACGACGGCGAACGCGCACTCGGAGCGCGACGTGGTGGCCGGGGCGGGCAACGGCAGGTGGACCCGCAGCCGGTGGTCGCGCGAAGGGTTGGTGAAGCGGGTGCGCACACGGACCATCGGCTCCTCGGCGCGCAGCTCGAGCGTGGTGGTGACGGTGACGTCCCGCGAACCGCTGCGGGCCTGGGTGGCCGCGTCGATGCCCTCGGGCCACTGGTAGGCGGCCACGACGTCCACGGTGGCGCGCACCGGACCGGCGTCGCCTGCCGTGACGGTGACCGTCGTCGGGGTGTCGACCAGCGTGTCGTGCCTCGGCGGCGAGTAGTTGTAGGTGTCGCCATGGTCGCCCCCGTCCACGAGGCGCCCGTAGCCGGGCACCCCGTCCAGCGAGAAGGTGCCCGTCGCCGGGTCGACCTCGACGTGCAGGAGACCGTTGGTGAGCACGAGCCCCGACCCCGGTTCGCCCTCGATCCGGACCGGGTGGGCGACCGGGGCCGGAGCGAACCGGGACCACCCGAACCCGGGAACCGGCGCCTGGTGGGCCAGGAGCCGTCGCACCGGCGGCTGGTCGATGATCAGCCGCACCTCGGTGTCGGGTGCCGCCGAGAGCCGGGTGTACAGCTCCCGCTTGACCTCCTCGACCGGGACACCGTCGCGGGGCTCGGGTCCGATCACCAGGGTCACGTCGAGCCCGGTGTCGTCCTCGGCGAGGCTCACGTCGGTCACGTAGCTCTGGTCGTCGATGCGGGAGCCCTGCAGCAGTCCGAGCATGTTGCGGACCGTCTCGCCGTCGAGCGTGACGGTCCCGGGTCTGCCACTGCGTTCGGACAGGACCTGGACATGGGGTCCGGGTTCGCCGACCGCCGGCACGGTCACCTCGACCAGGCCGCCACGGGCGCGGGCCGAAGGGTTGACGACCACCGGCCCCGGCAGTTCCATGGAGCGGCCGACAGCGGCGAGTGCCTGCTCGGTCAGGCCCTCGCCCACGTGGCGGGCCTCGGCGTAGCGGTGCAGCACGGCGTCCACCACGTCGTCGGCCGAGCACGCGCAGATCGAGTCGTGTGCCGAGTTGCGGACGACGAGCGTCCACGCCAGGTCGAGGAAGGCCCCCGGCCAGCGCTCGGCCGGCACGAAGAGGGCCGACAGCGGCTCGGCCAGCTGCTCGAGCGACCGCTCGGCCCGGGCGGCCGCCTGCTTGACGTCGACGCGGTTGGAGGCCACGCCCATCAGCACGTTCGATCGGAACCCGGACCGCAGCTCGCCCTGCCACTCGACCAGCCCCTCGGTCGAGGTCGCGGCGAGGTAGTCCGCCAGCGAGGTGATGGCCAGGTCGAACTCGTCCTGGAGCGCGTTGGCCTCGCCCACTACCCGACCGAGCCAGGGCTGGGGACGGAGATGGTCCGACCCGTTCATCAGGAGCATCGGCTCCCCGGGACGCAGGAACGACGTGAACTCGGCCTCCATGGCCCCGAGACGGCGCACGAGCTGCTTGGCGTCCTCCGGTAGGGCGGCGCCGTTGCCGTAGCCGGCGACCAGGTACTCGGCCCGCACGCGGGATCCGTCCGGTGCGGTCCACACGAACGCGGTTCCGCCGACGGCGGACGGCACGCCGCGCCACACGACGGCGTGCTCGAGCCCGGCCTCGGCGAGGAGCTGGGGCATCTGGGCGACATGCCCGAACATGTCGGGCAGGTAACCGACCTCCATGACGCCCCCGAAGGCGCTGCCGCGGAGGATGCCCTTCTGCAGGTTCCGCACGATCGTCTCGCCGGACACCAGGAACTCGTCCATGAGGACGTACCACGGGCCCACCGTCAGCCGTCCGGCCGAGGCCAGGGCCCGCAGCCGCGGCTCGTTCTCGGGACGGATCTCGAGGTAGTCGTCGACGACGGCCAGCTGGCCGTCGAGCAGGAAGTGCCGGTACGAACTGTCGGACTCCATGAGGTCGAGCAGGTCGTCGACGAGGCGGACCAGTTTGAGTCGGTAGGTCTGGAACGGGTCGTACCACTCCCGGTCCCAGTGGGTGTGGGGGACGACCGCGACCGTGCGCCGTGCGCCGCCGGACCCGTCTCCCGACCCGTCACCGTCGATCGGCGACGGGTCGTTCACGGCTGGAGGTTCCCGTACTCGGCCTCGTAGGCCTGGAGCTCGCCGACGAGCCGCTCGGCGTCCGCTGTCGTCTGTTCGGTGCCCCGGCCGACCGACTCGGCGTAGAGCACGGCACCGAGGTCGTGGAGGAGGCCGTCCGCCTTGTGCTTGGCCGTCGCCTGGTCCAGCTTCTCCTGTCCGGCCTTGGTGGCCTCGCTGGCTTTCGCCAGTCCGATCTCGGCCTGGGCCTTGACCTTGTCCATGAATCCCATGACGCCTCCTCGGTCTGCTCCGATGACGATGGGCTAAGACTAGGACGCGGGCGCAAGCCCCGTCCCCGCCCGCCCGCCCGTCACCGACCCGTTCCCGTCCCCGCCCGCCCGCCCGTCACCGACCCGTTCCCGCCCGCCCGTCACCGACCCGTTCCCGCCCGCCCGTCACCGACCCGTTCCCGCACCCCGTCCCCGCACCCCGTCCCCGCACCCCGTCCCCGCACCCCGTCCACCCGTCCCCGTCACCGCACCCCGTCCCGGGAGGAGCCCGCCCTGCGTCCCTGGCGTGACCACCTCGAGCCCGACGACCCGCTGGTCCTCGACGATGCCCCGGATGCACCCGGCCTCACCGCAGCCGGCACCCTGGTCCGGTCGTGGGCGGACCGCTGGGCGGCCAGCCCCGGCGCGCCCCTCTGGCAGGAGGGCGGGCGCTGGTGGTCGGCGGGGGAGTTCGACGGGGCCACCCGCCGGGCGGCCGGGCGCCTGCAGGCCGCCGGTCTCCTGCCGGGCGACCGTGTGGTGTGGTCGGCGCCGACGTCGGTCGCCGCTCTGGTGTCGCATGTCGGAGCGCTGCGCGCCGGTCTGGTCGTCGTGCCCGCGAACACGGCCTACAGCGAGCCCGAGTTCGCCCACATCGTGCGCGACGTGCGCGCCGCGGGTGCCATCGTCGACCGCCCGGAGCAGGCCGCCTGGGTGCGATCGGCGGCGCCGGACGCCCGGGTCGTCGTCGCGCCGGACGCCCTGGTGGCGGGTGCCGGGCTCGACCTGCCTGACGGGGACGCCGGTCCGCTCGACGCTGCCGGTCCCGACGACCCCGCGCTCATCTGCTTCACGTCGGGCACCACCGGTGCCCCGAAGGGCGCCGTCCTCCGTCACCGGAACCTGCTGGCTGCCACCGGAGCGGTCACCCGCGCGTGGCGGATGTCCCCCGAGGACCGGCTGGTGCACTGCCTGCCGATCTTCCACGCCCACGGTCTGGCCGTCGGCGCCTACGGCACCATGACGGCCGGAGGATCGGCCGTCCTGCTGCCCGGGTTCGACCCCGATGCGGTGGCCACGGCCGCCCGGGCCGAGCGGGCGACCCTCTTCTTCGGCGTCCCGACGATGTACCACCGCCTGGTGGCGTCGGGCCGTGCCGCCGACCTCGCCGGCCTGCGCCTGTGCGTCTCCGGGTCCGCCCCCCTGTCCACCGAGCTCCACGCCGCGGCCACGGCCGCCATCGGGACGGCGGTGCTCGAGCGGTACGGCATGACCGAGACGCTGATGAACACGTCCAATCCCTACGCGGGGGAGCGGCGCGCCGGGACCGTCGGGTTCCCGCTGCCGGGGGTGGAGGTGGCCCTCGACGACGCCGGCCAGATCCTGCTGCGGGGTCCGAACGTGTTCGACGGCTACTTCGAACGGCCGGCGGCCAACGCCGAGGCATTCCGCGACCTCGGCGACGGGGGCGGTCCCTGGTTCGCCACCGGCGACCTCGGGGAGGACGTCGACGGCTACCTGGTGATCCGGGGGCGGTCCAAGGAGCTGATCATCTCCGGCGGGTTCAACGTCTACCCGAGCGAAGTGGAGGACGTGCTGACCCGCTGCCCGGGGGTGGGCGAGGTAGCCGTGACCGGCACTCCCTCGGACGAGTGGGGGGAGGAGGTGACGGCATGGGTCGTGCCCGACGGGACCCCACCCACACTGGAGCAGCTCCGCACCTTCTGCAGCGGACGGCTCGCGGCCTACAAGCAGCCCCGACGGGTGCGGGTGGTCGACGCGCTGCCCCGCAACGCGCTCGGCAAGGTCGTCCGCAGCCGGCTCGGGTGATCCCGCACCACCGGTGCGGCCGGCGGTAGGTTCCGCGCATGGCCCGTGCCGTCCCCGCCGATCGTGCCGTCCCCGCCGATCGTGCCGTCCCCGCCGATCGTGCCGTCCCCGCCCGCCTCCGGAACCGACGCGCAGCGCCCACGCTCCGGCTCGAACGCCGTCTGCTCCGTGACGGTGCCACCCGGCTGGCCGGGATGGACGAGGTCGGGCGCGGGTCACCGGCCGGCCCGGTCCTCGTGGGCGTGGTCGTGGTCGACGCCGCCACGCCACCGGCTCCCGTCGGCGTCCGGGACTCCAAGTTGGTCGTCCCGGCTGCGAGGGAGGCGCTCGTGCCGCGGATCCGGGCGTGGGCCGCGGGTGCGGTCGGTGCGGCCGGCCCCGCCGAGGTCGATGCCGTCGGGGTGACGGGCGCGCTCCGGCTCGCCGGTCTCCGTGCGCTGGCCCAGCTGG
>Ga0307373_10014365_pt1 | contig 10907 bp, 10 predicted proteins | sample OX2MG_FD_202534 | JGI IMG/M metagenome (GOLD analysis project Ga0307373, IMG submission 202534) | Soil microbial communities from Risofladan, Vaasa, Finland - OX-2 | ecosystem: Environmental > Terrestrial > Soil > Coastal area > Acid sulfate soil | place: Finland: Risofladan, Vaasa | collected... | reverse complement strand
CTACCGGGACATCAGCCTTCGCCAGAACCTTTTTCACCACGGCGTCCAGTTGTGACTGAATCAGGCTCAGCTCGTTTACCGTCCCCACGAGCGGAATCATAATCTCGGGATGGACCTCAACACCCTGCTTTGTGAGCGCCGCCGCCGCCTCCATAATCGCGGTCACCTGCATCTCTACGATTTCAGGGAAGAGAATCGAGAGGCGCACGCCGCGGAGCCCGAGCATCGGGTTCACCTCGTGCATCGACTCCACTTTGTGGAGCAGCTTCTCCTGCTCCTTAAGCTTCGGCGACGAGCGGTCGGTCAACTGCAGCTCAAGAACGCTCACTCGCAGCTCGTCCAGGTGCGGCAGGAACTCATGCAGCGGTGGATCAATCAGCCGCACGGTCACCGGCCGGCCGGCCATCGCCTTGAAGATCCCTTCGAAATCGCTCCGCTGGAACGGCAGGAGCAGATCCAGCTGCGCCTTTCGTTCCTCCGTTGTTTCAGCCAGGATCATCGCCTGAACAATCGGACGGCGCTCCGGCGCAAAGAACATGTGCTCTGTGCGGCAGAGGCCGATGCCTTCCGCTCCAAACCGGATCGCCAGCTCGGCGTCGGCGGGCGTGTCGGCATTGGTGCGGACACCCAGACGCTTCTTCTCATTGGCCCACTGCAGCAGCGTGCCAAACTCATCCGTAAGCTCGGGATCCTGCACTTCCACGGCGCCTTCGATCACCTCGCCGAGCGTGCCATTCAGGCTGATGGCATCGCCTTCTTTGATGACAGCGCCATCCGCCGTGAACTGCCGGGCCTCATCATTCACCCGAATGGCGGTGCAGCCGGCCACGGTCGGAATTCCAAAGCCGCGGGCCACCAGAGCCGCGTGGCTCGTCATGCCGCCGCGCTCGGTTAAAACGCCTTCCGAGGCGAGCATCCCCTTCAGATCATCAGGGCTGGTGTCCGCCCGGACAAGAATGACGTGCTGCCCCTTGCCTCCCTTGCCCAGTTCCGCGGCGCGCCCGGCGTCGAATACGGCGATGCCGGTCGCCGCTCCCGGCCCGGCAGGCAGCCCGCGGGCGATGACGTGGTACTTAGATCCCGGCGTAATGACCGGATGGAGACACTGATCCAGCATATCCGGGTTTACGCGGAGGAGCGCCTCATCTTTGCTGATTCGCCCTTCGCGCACCATGTCCACCGCGATCTTTACCGCGGCCGGCCCGGTACGCTTCCCAACCCGGCACTGCAGAATGTAAAGCCGTCCGGTCTCGATGGTGAACTCGATATCCATCATGTCGTGGTAATGGTCTTCGAGTTTCTTACAAATATCGTCGAACTGGCGGTAAATCTTCGGATTCTCGCGCTCCAAATCGGCGATTGGCATTGGAGTTCGAACGCCGGCCACCACGTCTTCGCCCTGCGCGTTCATCAGGTATTCGCCAAACACGTGCGCATCCCCATTAGATGCGTTCCGCGTGAACGCCACGCCGGTACCGCAGTCATTGCCCATGTTTCCGAAAACCATCGACTGCACGTTGACCGCGGTGCCCAGGTCATCGGAAATCTTTTCGCGACGCCGGTAGACGATGGCGCGCGGGTTGTTCCACGAGCGAAAGACCGCTTCAATCGCCAACTGAAGCTGCTCCATCGGGTCGTTGGGAAAGGAGCGGCCAATCTGCGACTGAATAAGGCTCTTGAACTGCTGAGTTAGCTCCTTTAGATGATCGGCGTCCACGTCGGTATCCTGCTTGGCGCCGAGCTTCTCCTTCATCTCCGAGAAGAGATGCTCGCATTTTTCTTTGGGCACGCCCAGTACCACGTCGCCGAACATCATCACAAAACGCCGGTATGCGTCATATACGAACCGGCCGTCGTTGGTGAGCTTGATGAGACCTTCGATGGTGCTTTCATTCAGCCCCAGGTTTAAAATGGTGTCCATCATACCGGGCATCGAGAACCGGGCGCCGGATCGCACAGAAACCAGGAGCGGGTTTTTGGCGTCGCCGAAGCCCTTGCCCATCTTGGCTTCCACATCTTTGAGCGCGGTCTTTACGTCTTCCATCAGGCCATCGGGAAGGCGGCCCAGACGAGTATATTCGTTGCAGACGGCCGTCGTAATGACAAAACCGGGCGGGACCGGGAGGCCGATATTGGTCATTTCCGCAAGATTCGCGCCTTTGCCGCCCAACAGATCGCGCATGCTTGCGTTACCTTCGGCGAACAGCCAGACTTGCTTTTCTTTCTGAGACATCGTTATACGCTTCTCCTCGTTGTGGGGTATCACCCGTCCCGGCGGCCGGGACCCGGGGCGATAGCCAGAAGATATTATAGCCGCGCAGGAGGACTTAAGGACGAGGTCCTCAGCCCCGCAGCAGCTCCAACTTGAACCGGATAAGCTCGGCGAACATGCGGAGAATGACGCTGAGCCGGGCGCCGGAGGCATTTCCCCACTGGCGCGGATAGTGATGGACGCCGATTTCAACGATGCGGCATCCGGCTGCCCGAGCGCGCAAAAGAAACTCGGCGCTGATAAGCGCGCCGTCGCTCTTGAGTGTCATGCCCGAGAGGACAGACCGCCGCAGAAGCTTAAAGGCGCAGTCAACGTCGCGCATTTTCAATCCGAAGAGCGCCCGGATCAGCCAGTGATAGAGCCGGGCGTTAACGAGCCGGTACCAGGGATCGCTGCGATGGATGCGGTAGCCGGCGGCGATATCGGCGTCCCGCATCAGCGGAATCAGGGCGCTGATCTCGGCGATGTCGAACTGACCATCACCATCAGTATAAAAGATGTACTCGCCCGTCGCGGCGGTGAGGCCGCTCTTCAGCGCAGCGCCGTAACCGCGATTTGCGGGATGGCGGACAAGACGCACGCGCTCATCACGTTCTGCGATCGCTTCAACGATCTGCGCCGTGTTGTCGGAGCTGCCATCGTCGACGACGATCACTTCAAGGGCGTTGGCGGCAGGCGCACACGCCTCAAGAGCCGCGTTTACGACCCGCTCAATGTTGCCTGATTCGTTATAAGCAGGAAAGAATACGCTCAGAGACGGAAGCCGATCGCTCAAACTACCGCTCTTCCACGAGTCACTCGATCGCAGCGACCCAGGCTCCGGGCAAATGGCGCCAGATTATTCGTTGACATGACGGGCGGTTATCCTGATTGCAGCGGATCTTCAGTGTGAGCGGCTTTCGGTCCCCGTCCACACATCTTCTCGGTAATCTGCACCAGGAAGATACTCACGACATACAGAACGAGCAGCGGAAGCGACATCGCCGCCATCGTACCGGGATCGTTTGAAGGCGTCACGATCGAGGCGATGACCACCAGCAAACAGACGGCGTAGCGCCACTGCTTCTTCAGCATCTCACTGTTGATGACCCGCACCATGGCGAGGAACATCAGAACGACCGGCAGCTCAAACACCAGTCCAAAGGCGAGGATGCACTTGCACTCGAAGACAATGAAGTCGGGCGCGCTCTGAAGCACTACCTGTCCCGTTGGCACATAACCTAAAAACCAGGAAATGGCGGGCTGCATCACAAGGTAACCGGACGCGGTGCCCAGGAGAAAGAACAGAACGGCAAGCGGCGTTACAAAATAGACCCACTTGCGTTCATGCGGCATTAGCGCCGGGCCGGTGAAGCCCCAGATCTCTCCCAGTATGAACGGGAGCGCATAGGCCACGGCCATGATGATCGCCACCTGGAAGCGCAGATAGAACGGCCCATAAAAACTGGTGTAGATCCAGGGGATGTGATGGATGGCAAAGAGATGCCTTCCCGGCTCAATCAGGACCGTATTGACCACCGGGAAGGTGTACCACCCAAGAGTCGCGGCGACAACTATGTACAGAAACACACGGATCAGCCGCGTACGCAGCTCTCCGAGGTGCTCCCAGAATGTCATTTCCTTGTCCGTCACCGCAGGCGCCTCTTAACTCTCAGTGCCGCTGGCGTTCCCGCCAAATTGCAGGTTTGATTCGATCGTTTCCACAAAGGTCGGCGGACCCGCCGGCGCCAGCGTCCCTGCTCCGGGTATTCCGCCCGTCGATGCGAACGGATTACTGCTAACAGGCGCGCCACCACCGTAGCCGGGATAGCCGCCACCACCACCATAGCCGGGATAACCGCCGCCGCCCGGGTAGCCACCCATCATACCCGGGTATCCACCGCCGCCAGGATAACCGCCCATCATACCCGGGTATCCACCGCCGCCGGGATAACCGCCCATCATACCCGGATAGCCACCGCCGCCGGGATAACCACCCATCATACCCGGGTATCCACCGCCGCCAGGATAACCACCCATCATACCCGGATAGCCGCCGCCGCCAGGATAGCCGCCCATCATGCCCGGGTATCCACCGCCGCCAGGATAGCCGCCCATCATACCCGGATAGCCACCACCACCCGGATAGCCGCCCATCATGCCCGGGTATCCACCACCACCCGGATAACCACCCATCATGCCGGGATAGCCGCCGGACGCCACCTGAGTGGCTGCGCTGGAGAGGGCGAAGCCTGGAAGCCAGCTTAAATTATCGGCCGCCGATGTCGCGCTGGCGGCGCCACCCATGCCGGGATAACCCCCTGACATACCGGGGTAACCCGCCGCCATACCAGGATAGCCGCCCCCGCCCTGGACCGCGCCGCCATTCGCTGCGAAGAGCGAAGGGAGATTGATGATATGCCGGGTATCGATGACGCGGATGATTCGGCCATTGGTAAAGTCGAACCAGGTAATTCTCTCACCGGTTAGCTGGCCCGTAGCCACGACTGGCGCCGCGCCCACCGCGTTCGGGCCGCCGAAGGATGACGATAGACCACCCAACTGCGCTCCTTGCGTCGGCGCAGGCGCCTGACCCGGAGGCGGGAGTGAAACTGAGTAGTCCGTCTTGATTTTGGCCGTCTTGATCCCGTTCAGCCATTCGAAAGCGGTCAGAGTATTGACCGAGGTGGGAACCACGGTGCGTTCGTTATGATTGCCGATGGTCCAGATGGTGAGCGGCCCGCGCCAGGTGCTGCCAACGCGAACCGGCTCCAACGGAAGCGAGAGATAGATGTTGGATGCCAGGCTGCCTCGGGCAAGATCCTCGGCCTGCCTGCCAAAGGTAGTCACCTGCCCTGTTGGCGTGAGTGAGAAATCCGCGAATTGCTTTGCGAAGAGCGTCTCAAAGAATGTGGCGTTCCAGGCGGCCGGATTGATGCGGCTATTGATCATAACCTTCTGATCTTCGGCGTCTACGTCCGTGAATTGCGCGCTGAGCGACGCCGATTGAGAGACCGGATCAAAATCATCCACCGCGACGTCCCATCGAACCATTCCGGTCACTTTTGGAACGTTGACGTCAGCCGAAGTGATATCGGGACTCAGCGAATAACCGGACTCAAAGATATGCTCGGCCCCAACGGGCAGCTTGAACCGTAACCGCATAGGCCCGAGATCGGGGAGGAGATTCTGCAGCTTTACCGTCACCTGCGCCTGCCCGTTATCCATCTCCCGGCCAAACGGATCGTGAGCGATGGCATAGATTGTGTAGGCGCCATCTTTGAAGAGCGGAGTATTGGTTCCAGGCTCGGTCGCCAGGGTGTCCCACTTCCAGTCAAAAACGCCTGCCGAAGGATTCCTGACCGTGGCGAATTCGAAGTTGGTTGGCTCGTTGAGAGCAAAGCTGATATAGCTGCCGTCTGGCATCCGACCGGCCGGGACCTGAATATCCACGATTCCGCGCACGGTCGCGCCATCCTGCGGGTAGGCGATCTTAAAGGTTGTGGGCGCGGTGATCGTGGGCCCTACCGGTCCGCCGCTTTCAATCTGATCTGCGGGCTGATTGGGCGACGAGAGCGCTGGCGGCCTTGTGTTGGGGGCGCCCTGATTGGTACGTCCGCGGAATCGCCCGCTGGCGTTGCGCCCGAAACCGCCGCGTCTCCCATTTCGGGTTCTTCCGCCGTTGGCGCCGCCACGATAGGCGCCGCGGTTAGGGTTCTGGGCCATCGCCGCCGGCGCCAGCAATAGAAGCGCCGCCAGCCCTACCAGCGCCTTTTTAAGACGCCCCATCGCTCCGAACCTCTGCCTGGCCATTGTTCTCTCCTCGGTGGGTATTATGCCCCGCCGCCTCTATATCGGCGAAATATCGACGAGCGTCGAATCCCTAACTTAGAATCTTAATCAAAAGATCAACCGATTGCCAGCGATTCATTGACCGGCTGGTTTTCACCCGCGTCGGATCCGCCGGCGTTCGAGCCCGTGTTTCCTACCTGGGCGTCATGATCCACGTAACTTTCGGGATGATACCCCGTCTGCTGACCGGTTGTATATGAATCGGCATAGCTCGAACGCACCGGCTGCGCGCTGGAAAGAGCATGCTCGGTACCGGAATGAACTCGAGTCTCCTGGCTGATAGCGTTGATGTCGAGGTGATCCGTAACATCGCGCATGGCGTTCTTGAATTCGCTCATGGCCTTACCCATGCTGCGAGCGATTTCGGGCATCTTGTTCGGGCCAAACACCAACAGCGCCACCGCCAGAATAAACATTAGCTGGATGCCGCCGGGAAAATGCATTACTTGCCTCCGCCTCTTTCGCAATCAGGCATAACAGATCTAAAACTCTTTAACGGGGTACGCGCGAGCCTTAGCGCGCGGGACCGTACACTTTAACAAATTATACCCCAAAACGTACGCCTGTGGTAACCGATCCCGATCTAGAGGACGCATCCGGGTCAATTCCGGTTCGATTCAGCCTCTCGGAAATGAAGAAGGCGCTATAATCGCGAAGGGCGGGCGCCTGATCGTACGGAATCCGCGGCCGCGGGCCCCGCAAGATTAGACCTGGCCGGCGTCGGAAACTTCAATCAGATGTTCAGAACTCGGATGACCGGAACCGGCGGGTGATTCAGACACGGCTCGCAGCAAGAACTTAAAACTTGAGCGCCGGTGATGAAGGGGCCCTTTGAATGGCGACCGGCGCGCCTTCAGATTGGAAGCGTCATGCAGAATGATCCTGATTCGGAAACAAACGGCCTTGAGCCAGATCACCGGTTGGAATCGACGCAGCACGGGGGAGAAGAGGGCTATTACGATCCGTTGACGGACATTCATCTTTATGATCTGATGGGATTCCTCTCCCCCGATCCGGATGCCCCGGTAAGCCTTTCGTCGTCCGATGCGCTGGTCGCCGCCGCGGCGTGGAGCGTCGATCCCGCCGAGATCGGTTCGATCACGCGTTGGTTGGCGCGGCTTAAACAGCAACCAGGAGGGTGGCTCACCCCGTGGCGAGTCGGCGAGCCTTTAATAATGGCGGATCTCAGTCTCGACTCGCCGCCCGAAAACGCACGCGGGGAGAGGAGCTACGTCATAGCTCGACTGAATAATGAGTATCAGCTCGGCGCCCCGCTCCTCGACTCCCTCACACAGGCTATCGATCGGTTCCAGGACCTTCGCAAGGCGATCGAGCCGGAGATGACCCAGGAGCTGAAAACGGCGCCCCGTCGCGCCACCCGCCTCTGGCTCAGCAGCCTTGATGAGACCGCCGAGGTGGATAGATTGGACGAAGGATGAAGGACGGAGGACGAAGGACGGAGGACGGAGGACGGAGGACGGGGGACGGAGGATGAAGGACGGAGGACGAAGGACGGAGGACGGAGGACGAGGCAAATTCGACAAGCCGCAACTCGGGACGTGCAATGTTTCTCGTCCGCAGAGCCCGGTTTCAACCGGGTCTGCGGCCGGGCGCGAGGCGAGAGCGCGGGATGCGCAGGGACTCTCCTCCGTCCTTCGTCCTTCGTCCTTCGACCGCGCTTGTTTTTGGGAGGTTTCGGAGGTAATGTGTGAGTCAATTTGCTGCTGAGAATTTCTTTGGGCTGGAGGGATTTGCGCACGCCGGTTTGTTCGAGGAGGGAGCGCCGGTCTGGCGGGCGCTGGCGAATATTGGCCCCTATCTTCAGCGGACGCTGAAACCGGGCATCCATCCCGGAGCGGTGATCATGGAGGGCGCGATTCTCATTGGCCCTGATCTGCAGATTGGCGCCGGCTGCGTCATTGAAGCGGGCGCATTTTTACGAGGTCCAATTATCCTCGGCCGCGAGTGCGAGGTTCGACACGGCGCCTATCTGCGAGGCGGCATTATTGCCGGCGACGGCTGTGTCTTCGGACACGCGAGCGAATTCAAGAATGCGGCGCTGCTCGACGGCGCGAAGGCGCCTCACTTTAACTATGTCGGAGATAGTATCCTCGGCGCGTCGGTGAACATGGGCGCCGGTTCCAAGCTGAGCAATGTCAAGGTGACGCATGGGAATGTTCTGCTAAGCGTGGAGCGGGAGGGCGGCAGCGGCGCCGAGAGGATAGATTCGGGGCTGCGGAAGTTCGGGGCCATTATTGGTGATCGCGTAGAAATCGGCTGCAACGCCGTTCTCAATCCCGGGACGCTCATCGGCCCGGATTCAATGGTCTATCCGAATGCTTCGGTTCGAGGCTTCTACGGCCACGGGACGATCATAAAATTGCGCCAGAGCATGGAAGCGACACGAAAAAGAAAGGAGGAAGGACGGTGAGTGTGTGAGACGGTGAGTGTGTGAGACGGTGAGTGTGTGAGACGGTGAGTGTGTGAGACGGTGAGTGTGTGAGACGGTGAGTGTGTGAGACGGTGAGTGTGTGAGACGGTGAGTGTGTGAGACGGTGAGTGTGTGAGCACCGGAACGTGGTGCCTCACGCCCAGCGCCTAACACCCAAGACCCGAAACCCAATACCTATCACCTTCTTACAGCGTTACCTGTTCGAGGCGAAGCCGGCGATGGCGGGCTTCACGAGCGTGGTAATACCAGACCTGTCCGAGCAGCGTAAACCGGACGACGATCCCCACAAACATTCCGACTTCAATATCTATCCGATGGAGGGCCAGGCCGCCAGCGAGAACCAGAACTCGACCGAGGATATTGAGCATCGGATAGAGTATGTGGAACTCATGGGCTTCCTTGACGCGGTAAAGCCTCACGATTTGGGGTAGATAGCTGATTTCAACGCAGATGAGCCCGGCGAGCGAGATATCCTTCCAGTCGATGAGCCCCATCAAATGCGGCATTCCAACCCCTCAAGACGCTCTGCGCCACAAATCGACTCTCTGTCGTCTCTAACCGGCTGCCCCGATTGCGCAGATCAGCAGATCAGATGTAGTACATGGATGGCTGCTGCACGCCATAGCGATCCACAATATCCGCAATCGTAATCTCTTCGAGCTGCCGTTCTACGGTCTCACAGGCCAGGCGTTGGAGCTTGTCCAGCCAGTAGCTCGCGAGCCTCCGGTCATCAGGAGGCTCTTCGGGCGCCTGTTCGCAAAGCGGCCCATCAACAATGCGGATAATCTCGGCGATGGTGATTTTGTCGGGCGGCGTGGCGAGTCGATATCCGCCCTGGGAGCCGCGAATACTCGCAACCAGGCCAGCGCGGCGAAGCCCGATCAGGATCTGCACCAGGTAATTGGTGGGCAGCCGCTGCCGCGCCGCAATCGTATGAACCTGGACAGGCTGTCCTGAGTTATAAACCAGCGCCAGCTCAAACAGCGCCGCACAGGCGTACTGCACTTTTTTCGCCGAGAGCCTCATGCGTACGGCGCCTTCTTCGCAAAAAGCCTCATGGCGCAGCCTCGGACCGCAGTCGGTGATATATAACTATGCTTATCAACTTAGTAATCATTATAGGAGTGTAGGCGCCGTAAGTCAACAAGCATCAAGATCCTTCAGATATAGTGACGAAGGAACCGGGACCAGGTTTACGCGATTATCCTGAAAGAGGGTCTGCGCCATTGACGCCTTCGGAATCGCCCGCGTATAATGACTTCAAAGGTAATTACCGTCGAACGCGGGTAATACGGAGAAGGGACGTGGCGCGAGGCGCGGGGCGCGGGGAACCGAGCAATCCAGGAATCTGGGAAATTGGGAAACGGGACAGCGTGCGGGGCGCCGCGTGGGACGATTGGTTCCGGCCTTGCGACATCGGCGCGATCCGGAGACCGGAAGGGGTACCTATGGACCTGACAGCACAGGTTAAAGAAGTGAGCGGCGTTCCAATTATTGGCCTGAGCGGAGAGATGGACGTCCATACGTCGGCGCAACTGCGTGACGCGGTCCTGGCGCTTCTGGACAAAGGGGCGCAGAAGATCGTGGTCAATCTGGACAACGTGGAATACGTTGACAGCACCGGGCTGGGAACCATGGTGGGTGTGCTAAAACGGATGACAGAGCAGAACAGCAAACTCTGTCTTGTTTCTTCTAACCCATTGATCAACAAAGTCTTCGACATTACCGGCCTGACACGGATCTTCACGATTAAGCCCACCGACGCAGAGGCGATAGCCAGCTTTGAATCGATGACGGCGCCGGCTCTGTAGCGCTCCGCTGCCCGGAGCGCTCCCGGTTAGCCGCGCCTCAGATGAGGGAATAATCAGTTCAGACGCTGCGCAGCAGATTCTTAATCGTCTCTTGCTGCAGTTGGCGCGTTAGAATGTTCTGAGCTGAGATACCGCGACTCCGGAAGGATGGGTGATGCGAATAGAATACACGCTGGCGCCCATAGCGCCATCTGACCTGGCGCAGATCGACCTGGTAAAGCGATTGTCCGATCTTGGCCCGGACGAGGCGGTGGAGGCGTACCAGCTTCGATTTCGCGGCGCCCGGGATCCCGGTGGCGACGTGCCCGGTGAGGTGCTTTTTTTGCCGGATGAGGGCCGGGTTGGCGTCGCCTGGGGCGGTGAGGTGATCTGGACGGACGCTTCTTCGCTGGAAGAGGGGATGGATCGCTACCTGGACCACGATATTCCCGAGGATAATCCCACTTCCGAAGGACCGAGTCTCACGTTTTCATGACAGAATCCCATCTCTCGCCGGCTCATCACTCGCTGATGAGCGGCCCGGGTCCGTCCACGGAGGTTC
>Ga0307373_10014363_pt1 | contig 10909 bp, 9 predicted proteins | sample OX2MG_FD_202534 | JGI IMG/M metagenome (GOLD analysis project Ga0307373, IMG submission 202534) | Soil microbial communities from Risofladan, Vaasa, Finland - OX-2 | ecosystem: Environmental > Terrestrial > Soil > Coastal area > Acid sulfate soil | place: Finland: Risofladan, Vaasa | collected... | reverse complement strand
ATCGCCCGCCGGAACCCTGGAAGAAGCCCTCGACACCGCGTGCGCGGTACACCTCGCCGACCACGACGGCTAGACACAGACCCCGCAGCTGTCAACCCCCCAGTTACTTGTGGGGCTAACCACTAAGCGTCGTACTTCCCCAGCCAAGGTCCCTGCCCATATCCCGAGGATCGCCAGCGCCGAGGGACCATTTGCTCACCGTTATGGCCTCGGCCTTCTGGTAGGAGACCGGCCATTCGGTGGTGCCGAAGACCAGTTGCGGTGCCTGAACGACCGCCCGCAGCCCGAGAGGGCCGATCTGGGCCTCTAGTGCGCCCGCGTGCCCCGGCGGGGCGATCTCCGCGACAAGGTCTCGGGTCGCCCGCGCGGCCGTGCGCAGGTGCTCCGCGAGCAGCTCGCATGCTTCGTCTTGTGTCTGCGGCTCCGGTACCAGCGGCGCATGCGGTGCTACTAGCCGGAGCAGTAGCGACTGACGCCAGATCCTCACTGCTACTTTCAGCAGCCGGGGATCGTCAACGATCACCGCAGGCGCGGTCGCCGGTAGAGCGCCATCTTCGTTCGCCTCCGCCCATCGCCACTCTCGCCGGTCCCGGGTTGCCACAATCCTGCCGTGACCGGCCTTCCGCAGGCTAATGCCGTAGTCCTCGCCCGGATCTAGGCAGTGCAAGATTTCCCTCAGTTCGTCCGGCGCGGATTCCGTCAGGACCCGGCGGTCATGGGATGCCAGCTGCACCGTCAGGAACGGAAGGTCGCGGGTCACCAGGCTCGTAAGCTCCTGGTCAGCTCCGCCGGTCTCCGCGGCGAACAGGAGTCGCTGCCTGTCACCGGGAACAGCCCGGGGAGGCAGCGGAGCCAGCTGCTGCGCGTGCGCGATTCCCGCAAGGTAGTCGGCGAACGAGTCATGGATTGGGACAAGGGTCTGCGCCCAGCCGATCGGGACGACTAGCCCGCAGCGCCGGGCGGCTTCATTGAGCGTGCCGACATCGGCCTGCACGCCCATCGTACTGAGCTGTCGTGCGGCATCGGCGAGCAGCCTTGCCCACTCGATCGGAGCCGCGAAGCGGCGTTCCTGGTCGAGCAGTGCGGCATACGCGATGCCGAGCGCTGCCGTCGCGATTGCGATCCCGTCGGCCCCGGACCGCTGTGCGAGAAGATTGATGAACCCGCTGTACATGCCTGCCCTGTCCGTGAATTCGATGCCCTGGCGGATCAGGTTCATCGCCATGGTGAGCAGCAAGGGATTGCCTGCCGCATCCCCCAGCACGTGGTCTGCCCGGTCGATATCCGCCTGCAGCGCGGCCACCCGGTCTGCGTTCTCCGGGTCGTCCGCCCCAGTGCCCCACAGCACCCTGCAGGCCAAGTCGAGCCGCCGACCGCGGTCGAACGCCGCCAGGTCATACACTGCAGGAGGTCGGCCAGCCGGAAAGACGGACCGGACGGCGGCCATGTCCCGACCGAGCAGGATTATCTGCGCGCCGCTCCCGGCGGCCTCCGGTGCCCTGAACTCTTCCCCTAGAGCCCGGCGAATGTCGTCGGGGACCTCGGACACTCCGTCGATGACCAACGTCACGTCCCTGTCGGCCAAAGCCTGGCGGCCGGTCGCTGCCGGAAGATCCTCCCTGAGGACCTCGGAGATGGCGTCGGCGGCTAGGGCAGGCAGTCGGCCAGGCAGGTAGGCCTCCGCGTGCGCGACGAGTACCGCCCGTCTCTGGCGCGCGCCCTCACGACGGAGCAGTTCAGCAGCGGTCGACTTGCCCATGCCCGCGCGTCCGGCGAGCACTGACGGTCCAGTCCCCTGGATGAGACCTGTCACGGGCCGGGGTTGGCTAGTTATGTCGTCTGCGGGCCGGATCAGGGGCATGCTCGGCGCGCGCGTGCCGACCAGAGACTCGGCGAACTGCCCGAGGTCCTGCGATGACGCAGCATCCAGGTACCTGTCACGCAGCCGCCCCGGCCAGCGCGTGCCAGCCGGCTGGTCTGCCGGCACCCCCAGAATCCCGGCGAGCTCGGCTCGCGAGAATACCCGCCTGCTCGGGTCGGCTTCTCCCGTTCGCCCGAACATCTTGACGAACAGGCGGTTGACAGCGTTCTCGGCCTCGCTGCGCGCATCGGCTGCGGTACGCGGATCGGGAAGCATTGCCTGAACCTGGCGGTCCGCCCGGGCGATGACCTCCTCTAGGCTGGAGGCGTCCACGTGCACAGACGCCCTGGCGAGGACCTCACATGCTGTGCTCTCCTGGTCTTCGGATAGGAGTACGGCGAGAGCTTCCGGCCGACCCGCGCCGGCTTCCTCAAGAGCATCGGCGACTTCCTGCCCAGTCGGCCCGAGCCGCCCGTCCGTGATGAACTCGAACGAGGCGGCTGACACCCCAGGCAGCTCCGCCCAGCGGCGGAAAACCTCCAGAAGCCCCGCCTTGCCCCACGTGTACTCCGCGCTGCGGGTCTTGATCTGCTTCCCCGTCCGCAGTTTCCCCTCAGTGCCGAAGACCTCGATATCGACAACGTCTTCGGTGCCCTCGACACGCAGGCTGCCTAGGTCAGCGTCGTCTAGGACGTCAAGCGCGGCGAGTAGCGCCTGAGCCTGCTGAAACCCTATTCCCCGGACCGTATCCACACCAGGCACGGCACACAATCATGCCAGGCGGACGCCACGGCCTGTACGTCGAAGAAGTCGCAGGCGACACAAGGCCCAGGCCGCTGACGGCGGGCCCGGAAAGCAAGAGACCCCTCAAGATTTAGCTCCCGAGGGCTCTCGCGGTTGGCCTCTGGGCCTAGAGTCGGCACACTGACCCCTGGTGCTCTACGACGTTTCCACGCTGTACTTCGAGGCCGACGCCGACGAGGGGTCCCGCGAGCCTGGGCGGCGGCTGGAACCGCAGATCACGATCAGCCTGCTGACAGGGCAGGACTGGTTTCACCTGTTGGCTACGCATCGCGCACAACCGATTTAGGCGCAAGCAACATGCGCTGAAGGCATACTGTTATCTCTAATCCCACTAGCGTGCCCTTCGCTAGTAACGCCAAGGCCGAATTGATGATCTGATCGCTGCCGACGTTGATGACGTACAGGCAAGTGCATAGATATACGAAGACGCAACGCCTGCTCATCGGCATAACATGCAAGAACGCATGGTCGAAGCATCCAGTTCAACGTCCAGATCAGCCAGTTAACTGCGGACTGTGAAGGCGTGAGCCATGCATCGACTGCCGTGCATAGCGGCGGTTGCGTGCGTTGTTTGATCCGCTTTCCGGTTACCCGCTGTGACGTCTGCGCCGGTGGAAGCGCCGGGCTGAAGCCGCCGCGCCTCTTACCGCGGGCCTGAGTGAGCGGCCAGTCAGCTCAGAAGGCCGGATCACTGTCGAGTTCGTCGGGCGCGGTGAATCCTGGTGGCATCCACGCTATCTCGAACATCTGAAGCCATTCGAGGGATTTAAATGGAGTTAGGGAACCCAGCGACTCGCCGGGATGACGCAGGCTGTAGTACCTCTTGTGGATGCGGCCGACCGTGTCGATCGCATCATCGAGGTCGTGCCAGGTGATCGGCTGCAGGGGAGGCGTTTTAGCCGTAATGCGGTCGTCCCGGTGCGCGAGGGTCTTGGTCGTGAAAACGTTGACCTTCTCGGTGACAGCGGCGAGCGTAGCGATGTCCTGACGGACCCGCACTGAGCTGATGAAGGGCCCGCCAGGGTCAGCGAATCGGTCGAATATGCTAGCGAGCTCGCTGAAATCCGACCCCTTATATCCAAGTTCGCGAATCTGCTCCTCGTACCAAGCCCGCGTTGCCATACGCGGGCTGCTAGCGAGGCTATTCAGGGACCGGCCCATGCCGATGCTGTCACGGTCGGAGCTAGTCTCCCGGCGAATGCCAATGAGTTGGCTGGCGGTGTAGCACGACCCAAGCCAGAACTCGCCCAGGCCACCGCGGGCGATAGCAGGGTTGGCATCAAGCATGGCAAGGATGGTCCGCCAGATAGAGCGATCGTGAGAAAGACGAAAGACGCCATTTGTAGTCTTATCGAACCGCTCGCACCAGCGCTGCCAGTCATCCGCTGCACTCACGACGCCACGCTAGCGATGGCTACGGCTGTCGTTCTAGCGATTTACCTCGCTGGGCGTCGCCGTCCATCAAGCTCTCCCAGGTACGACCCCATCGCCGCATCCGCGTGTCGCGCTCTACCCAGGAACAGCAGAGCTTCCGCCTACCGACGGTACGGGCATAACCACCAGATCTGCGCAGCTCAGCCCATGGGTAACCAGGCAGCCCTGGCCGCTCCGATCGGCGGGTGTGTCCCAGGCAGATAAAGGTTCCAGTTACCGAGCCTACGGATCGCGGCCTGCAGTCTTGGGTGGTCTTGGGTCCACAGCCATAACCTGTCTGGCTTAGCCCGTTAACGCCATCTGGCGTAAGGACCGGATCATCCCGTCCAGGGGCGGGCGAGTTCGGCGCCTGCCTCGCGCCATGCGAGGCTCTGGTCGCTGCGGATCTTCGCCCACAGGCCGGGTACTTTCTCGATCGTCGTGCGCCTTCCGGCGAGCGCCAGCAGCGTTTGAGCCGAGTGACGCCGCACCAGGTACTCATCGTCCTGAACGCCCTGGATCAGGGCCTTGACGACCGCAGCCGCAGGGGCGAAGGCGCTAAGGGCTATGGCCGCGTCGATCTTCTCGCCCCAGAAGCCATCCCCGGTGAGGACGTCGCACACCGGCGCCGCGAACTTCTGATCGCCCGTCAGCACGAACAGGGCCTGGGCGACCCGTACCCGGAACGTACCGCGCGCCTGCGGTAGCGCCTCGCGCAGTGGGCCGCCGAACTCGTTTACCCCGGCGCCGCTGCGCGCGAGATAGGAGATCGCCTGGGCGGCGACGGGATCACCGCCCGAAAGACCAAGCCGGAGCATCTCGCCTACCAGCCCGGCCTGGTCCTGCCAGCGGCTGAGCAGCGGGCGGAAGTCCGCGCCATCGTGCCAGACCAGGTACGGCTCGCCGAATACCTCCCGGCTGAACTCCGCCCAGGCCGCCGTCATGACCCGATTCTCCCCGAAAGCCAGATCCTCGGCACACATCCCGGTCCGCAGTCCAGCCAGCCGCGCCGCAGCACGGCGCATATCAGCCAGTTCCGCATAGGTAGCGCTGACCATCGGTCAAGTCAAGATCGGCGCACGTAACGGCGGGATTGCGCACTCAGCGCTGCTCCGGCCTAGTCACCGAGCGTGAGCCACCTGTGCTGCCAGCGGCGACCCGCTGCCGCTGGCGCTGCCAGACCAGCGCATAGAGCAGCCCCGCCCCTACTGCGGTCATGACCTGGCCGGTCAGGCCCCACACCGTCTCGGCCGGCACCCGGCCGTGGTGCCACGCGATGAACGCGCCCGAGACGGCGCCGACCGGAATGATCCACGCCAGCGCGGCCACAAGGCCCACCAGCCACGGTGGCCTCCGCGCCAGCCACCCGCCCAAGCCCGCGGGCGGGAACGGCCTGGCGGTGAGCCTGCGGAACATGAGTCGCGCGATCACGCTCATCCCGCCGGCGACGCCGACGGCCACGGCGACGCTGATCCCGCGGCCGGCCCAGGTAGACCCGAAGGCGTTCACGAGCCCGGTGACCAGCCACACGCCCAGAGCGCAGGCCCATGCCAGCAAGACCTTCCCCGCCGCCGTTCGTGGCCACATCTCTTCTAGCGCGCTCTTTCGTCACCTGGGTCAGAGCCTGGAGAAAGCCGACCAGCCGACACGATATCGGGCAGACCCGATGCGCGGTGCCGCCAGCCAGCCATGCCGGCCACGGCGCGCCGTGAACGCAGAACATCCGCTCGCGCGCGACCCGATTGCGCCGCCACAAGGCGCTCGCTGCCGCGCAGATCGGCGGATACGGCACGCCCGGGCGTCCGCGTCTGGCTGCGTCCTGTGACCGGCTGTGACCGGCAGCTGTGGCGAGGTGAAGGTCATCGGGCGGGCCGCTGGTTGATGTCAGTTCGGCCACGCTCGCGGTGCCTTTGTCGGCGACGGCGAACCGGTTGTGCGCGGCGTCGAGGGCAAACAGCGGCATGGGCTGCTGGTGCCAGGTGATGCTGCTGGTCTGGGTGCCCGTCGCAAGGGGTTGCGGACGACCGGCCCGTCTACCGGCAGCCATCCCCGATCATGGGGGAGTGACCGTACGGCCGCCTGACGGGTTCCCGCTGCCCGAACTGGTGCTTGTCTCCAACCGGGTCCTCACTGAGGAAGCCGAGGCTCTCCGGGCGGCGATGGAGCAGTTCGGAAGCGCTCCCCAGCCAGGCAGCCCATGGACCCAGGATGACGAGGCGGTCGCGGATCGTGCCGATCCCGTTGCACAGGGCCGCGCCACGGTCTTGCGCTACGCCCGGCATCAGGCCTCGCTGATCTACGTCAACGCCTGGGATCACCTGGTCACCCTGGCCAGGGTCCTCGGCGGCGACGGCGCGATGCCCCTGTTTTCGCAGGCGAGCGTGTCGAGGGTGGTCTGCGAGGCAGCCGTCCGATTCGCGTGGCTCATGGACCCAGATATCAGCAGCGCGAAGCGCCTCGTACGCGGCGCGGTCGCCCTGCACTTCAGCGCCGAGGAACGGTCCAGGGGCGTACGCGCGCTGCCCGCCGAGCGCTTCGGTCCGCGTGTATATCAGCAGATGCTTGACAGCTGCAGCCAGGAGCGGGACTCCATCCGCAAGCTGATCGACGGGGCCGGAATGGCCTTCGGGTCCTCGCGGACGGCCAGCGCGAAGGTCCGGCTCGAACTGCAGTCGCCCAAGGTCGCGGTACCGCTGAAGATCAACATCACCGAGCTGATGGCCGAGCTGCTGCCTGACTCGCCGAGCTGGTACAACATCGGCTCCAGCGTCACGCACAGCATCTACTGGGGCCTGCGAGACGTCAACCACTCCCGCCCAGGCCAGTCCCTAGCCCTGACCCCGAACGTGCTGGACGTCGGCGCTGCCGTCGAGTCCGCGATCTCCGCCTCGGCCCTGATTCTCGACCGTTGCGGAAGGATGAACGGCCACGATCCCACAGACCATGTTCAGCGCGCACAAGAGCGCCGGGCAGAAGTCGATGCCCTCATGAGGCGCGCCGTCACCTCAGCCTGGGCCCACATTCCAGCCGAGCCGCGGAGTCGCGGATCGAGCGGCCGACAGGAGTGACGCAAGACGGCTGATCCTCTTCATGTTCAGCCTCCTCGCGCTGAGCGCGTCGGCGATCACCTCACCCTCGATCTCCTCGGAGATCGAATCGGGCGTGCTCCTGACCGTGTTGACCCGCCCGGTCCGGCGCAGCCAGGTGCTGCCCGGCAAATGGCCCGGGCTGGCAGCCCTGCTTGCCGTCGGCGCGGGCGTCGTCTGCGCGGGCGAGTTCGCGGCCGTCGACTGGGTGACCGGTTTCCTCCCCCGAACCCGGTGGCCGCCGCGTACCTGTTCGCCGAGGGCGCGCTGCTGCTGACCCTCGCCCATCCAGAACGACCCTTCTGGCGCTGTGTCGGCGATCAGGCCCGACGACTCGACTTCCGTACAGACCGGCGGTGCGGCGCGCGGCCGTCCAGACAACGATCAATTACGCGGAGTGAGTCTGACTCGCTGAGCGCGGCGAGTCGTCATCGGCGCCGGCGGCGCTCTAACAGGTCGGCGCCGATGGTGTTGTGTCTGAGGATGAGCGGTGCAGTCAACCGCCGGGCGGCCAGATCCCGGTAGCGACTCGCAACCCAAATCTGGACGTCGCAAGATCACTGTCCTTTGCTATCGGATCCGGGCCATGAGTAGGCCGCTGGCCTGACCCGGCTCAGTTCAAGCGGCAAGGTCTTGTGGGGTTGCGGGTGCTCGCCTGCCAGCTGGTCTGAGCCAGTTCGCCGTGGCGAGCATCTGGTCTGCTCAGGCCCTGATGCCGTAGCCGTTCAGGGACGGCTCGAGCAGGTCGAAGGCACAGCGGCCGGCTGCCGCGAGCACCCGGCGGCGGATCTCCTCGCGCGGCTGGTCGGCCAGGCTGCGCCTGGCGCCTTCGGCGAACAGCGCCGGTGACGGATGCGAGCTGGGTCGCCACGATCCGCTGCTGCACGTCGTCGGTGCCGGTCTCGGCGGCGACAGCGTCGCCGAGCGCCTGCTCGCGCAGGTTTTCGATCTCCCGGCCCCGGCTGCTGAGCACGCGGCTGGCCGCGACCATCCAGGCGAACGCTGGGGTGGGCGGGCCGAGGGTGACATCGCCCGCGGGCTCATCCCCGGCGCGCGTGCGGCGACGGCGTCGGCCAGGCGGGCGATGATGACCTCGGCCCGGTCGAAGACCAAGTCTTCCTTGCGCGGGAAGTGGTTCGTCACGGTCATCTTCGATACCCCGGCCACGTCGGCGATCTGGGAGACCGTCACCTCGTCGAAACCCCGGGCCGCGAGCAGTTCCATCGCGGCATCGTAGATGGCCTGCCGGGCCTCCTGTCATGGCCGCGCTCACCGGAGCCGGGATTAGCTGCCACGTCGGCCACCGTAGAGGCAGGGGGTGTTCGTGACCCCCGCACCGCCGGCGCCCGCGCCTGGTTCCCTCCTCAGCAGCCGCCGGACCAGTCCTTGCCGCCAAGGCGCCCAACGATGGGCTGCGAGTCCCCTGGGCCGTAGGTGACCGCCCAGAGCGGTCCGATGACTGCGCTGACGCAGCTGCTCACCGACGAGCCGTACGAGCTGTAGGCATCCAGCCACTTGTTCTCGTCGACACTTGACGGGAACGTGACCACGTCGATCACGGACGCTGAGGTGCACAGGACGGTGCCGTCAGATGAACCCGCCACCTGATCGTCGGCAATGGTGTACTGGCTGGCGACCGGGGACGTGTCAGTGCCCAGACTGACACAGCCAAGTTTGTGAATGATGGCTGCGGCGCTTGGCGGCGACGGCGCCGGACTACCGCAGGAAGACAGCACCAGCCCGGCGGCCATGGCCAGCACAGCAGCTGGTGCGGCGTATCTGAGGATGCTCACGCTTCCCCCAATTGACCCCAGTTATGGATGAACCCCGGCGGCCGTTCCGCCTCCCTCAGTGCGGCACCCCACAGTCGGTGGCTACGGCGTAGATGTCGTGCTTGATCGCGTTGTACTCGGCCGTCCAGCCGGGCAAAAGCCCGCCGGACTGGTCGGAGAAAAACGTGCTGGCATCGTTGCTGAGTGCCACGAAATCGGCGGTGACCTGATCCGGCGGCGTGGCACCGGCCGGGAAGCCCGCGTCGGAGGTGAGGGCCTGCAGGTCGTTGCCCTGGCTGGTCGGGCTGCCGTCCGTCAGGTTGACCCAGTTCTCCTCCAGTGCCTTGTCCTGCGACTTCTGGTCGGCGACCACGGTGGCGAAGTCGTTGCCGAGTTGCGCGCAGGTGACCGGGGCAGGGCCTGACGGTGCAGCGGTGTGTGTGGTCGCCGCGGCGTGGTGCTGGACGGCGGTGCTGCCGCAGGCAGCCATGCCGAGGGCCAGTGCCAGCGCGGCCGGTACGGCGGCGTATCTGAGGATGGTGCGGATGCTCATGGTCCCCCGTTCAGCATTGGCCGGTCCAGTCCTTGCCGCCGAGGACGGACTGGATGGCGCCTGGGCCGCCGCTTTCGTAGGGGCGCTGTTCCTTCACTTGCCAAGTCCCTCCGGGCTCCGTTGTCCGCCCATATCCGCTCATCCTTCTGACGCGCGAGGGCGCGTATCGGAGTACGACCTGTCGGCCACCGGCCAAGCGCTCGGCGTGTAGCCCCTGCTGCTTTCGCTCGGCGCCGGACCACGAGGTAGGACACGTCCGTCATCCCGTGCTCGCCGATCAGCCGATGCCAGATCCGCGTGACGGTGGCTCAACTTGGGTGGCAGAAACAGCAAATGGCCCAGACGCGCTGGTAATGGCTCAGGTTCGTTGGCAGCGGACAATCACTCGCAACCCAACCCTGGACGTCGCAACCTTCACCCGGACGGGACAGTCACCCGCACAGGACATCTGCTCTTGTCTCCCACGTCGGTGACCGCGTATTGTTCTAGAACACCACACACCTAGGCATTACCAATGATCATGGAACAGCGCAGGCCCGCTCGGGAGGGTGCCAATGGCGGGAATCCTCACCATCTCGCCTGGCCACGACGCGTCCTACCCGTGGCGGCAGATCGGCACCACCCAGGCTAGCGACACCGCCTCGCCGCTTGGCTACTACCTGACCCCAGCTGCCAAGGGAGGGGAGCCCCCAGGCCGCTGGACTGGCCGAGGCTGCCCCACGCTCGGGTTCGAAATCGGCAGCGTCGTGGACCGGGTGCTGTTCGAGCCCTTGTACGGCAAGTTCCTCGACCCGCGTGACCCCTCCGGGGAGACCCGGCTCGGCCGGGCGCCGCAGCGGTTCCGTCCTGCCGAGGAGATCTATCGGGCGATGCTGGCCGCCGAGCCGGAGGCTATCGCCGAGCGCCGCGCCCAGTTGCGCATCGAGGCGCAGGCACAGGTGCGGACCCCGGTGCTGTTCTTCGACGCCACCTACAGCGTGTCCAAATCGGTGTCGCTGTTACACGCGTCGGCGCTGGCCAACGCGGCGCAGGCGACCTCGCGCAACGACCTGGAAGCGGCCGGGTACTGGGAACAGGCCGCAGCCGAGGTGTGGGAGTGCATCGCGGCCGGCAACCAATCGGCGCTGGAGTACCTGCAGGCCGAGGCCGGCTACACCCGGTCCGGGTATCACGGTCGCCGCACCGACGGCATCGAGGCCGGGCGGTGGGAAGACGCCCATCGGTGGGTGATCGCCTCGTTCCCGCAGCACACGAGCCGGGACGGTGACCCACAGCTGCACATCCACAACCTGATCCTCAACAGGGTCGTGCGCGAGCGGGACGGGGCATGGCGGACGCTGGATTCCCGGGCCCTGTTCCGGCACCGCGGGGCGGCGTCGGCGATCGCCACCATCGTGATGGAGAACGAGCTGACGCGCCG
>Ga0307373_10014362_pt1 | contig 10910 bp, 7 predicted proteins | sample OX2MG_FD_202534 | JGI IMG/M metagenome (GOLD analysis project Ga0307373, IMG submission 202534) | Soil microbial communities from Risofladan, Vaasa, Finland - OX-2 | ecosystem: Environmental > Terrestrial > Soil > Coastal area > Acid sulfate soil | place: Finland: Risofladan, Vaasa | collected... | reverse complement strand
TGTGCAGTACCGCATGCCGGTGAAAAAAGGTGCCGCGACCAGTATCCTGACCGGTCAGCCTAACCGGATAACCTGTGGTCACCAGACTCGCATAAGCAAGCAGCTCCGCGAAACCCCAGTCCATAGGAACGGTACCGGCAGCCATCTTGCGGCGTGTATCGTAAATACGCGCGACCGTGGGATGCAACTGCACTTGAGTCGGTACGGCATTGATGGCATCCGTGAGGAACTTTAACTGCCCAGCCGGCAGCCGCGTGTTCACATCCTCGTGCCAGTGGTGCTGCTGATAACGGCTCCAATTCACAGTGTATTGGTTGGGCACATGTGCACTGATGCCAGGCGCTACTGGTTTTCCGGTATTCAATTGGTCGCGATATCTCTCAACCTTGGAACTTAGGGTGGCAGCATCGACCAGGTTCTGGTTTTTTAGTGTGCCCGCGTACAACGCAAGCGTCGTGGGATGACTGCGAATCTTCTGATACATAATGGGTTGCGTGGCTGCAGGTTCGTCGGCTTCGTTATGCCCATGCCTGCGATAACACACCAGATCGATGAATACATCCTTGTGAAACTGCTGACGATATTCTAGTGCCAGTCGTGTGACGAAGATCGCGGCTTCCGGGTCATCGCCGTTTGCGTGGAACACCGGGGCTTCCAGCATCTTGGCAATGTCGGTGCAATATGGAGTAGAACGGGCATCGTGTGGATTGCTGATGGTGAAGCCGATCTGGTTGTTAAGTACGATATGCAGCGTGCCCCCGGTGTGGAACCCGCGAGCCTGGGATAGCTGCAGGGTCTCCATGCCGATGCCCTGACCGGATAAAGCCGCATCCCCATGAATCAGGACCGGCAACACAGTCTCGCCTCTCAGATCGCCGCGTCGATCCTGGCGTGCACGCACCGAACCTACCACCACTGAATTCACAATTTCGAGATGCGAGGGATTGAATGCCAGCGCTACATGCACATTGCCACTGACTGTCTGGACGTCTGAAGAAAACCCCAAATGATATTTCACATCCCCGGAACCTTCCTCCAGCTTTGGATCATAGCTGCCTTCAAACTCGGAAAATATCTCGCGTGGCGACTTACCCAGCATATTGATGAGTACGTTGAGTCGGCCGCGATGAGCCATTCCGATCACCATCTCTTGCACTCCCAGGCTACTGGATTGCTTGACCAGATCATGCAGCATGGCTATAAGGGAATCACCGCCTTCAATCGAAAAACGCTTCTGGCCTACATAGCGCGTATGCAGGTACCTCTCCATACCTTCGGCAGCAACCAGCGAATCCAGGATTTTCAGCTTTTCGTCCTGCTTGAGGTGCGCATTGGCACGCACGCTCTCGATCCGATCCCTGATCCAGTGTCTCTCGTCACCATTGGTTATATGCATGTATTCGAAACCCAGGGTTCCGCAATAGGATTCCTGCAGCAGTGACCAAATATCCCTGAGCGGCATGCGATCCGGACCACTGAGGGATACGGTGCTGAACACCGTGTCCATATCGGATGCATCCAGACCATGGAATTTCAGGTCCAGATCCGGCACAGCTGGTGGCACGTACAATCCAAGAGGATCCAATTTGGCGCGCAGATGGCCACGTCCGCGATATGATTCGATCAGTTTGATGACGGCGGCTTGTTTCTCGGCTTCGACGGGATGCAGGCCCCCGCTACCTGGCTGGACGAGCGGACGATGTATCAGGGCACGGGCCAGCATCGCCGCTTCCACCGGTCCGCGAGGGATATCGCGGGGCCCCGCAGTCCCAGACTGGATAACACGAAAATAATCGGCCCACTCCGAGGGCACCGAGCCTGGATTGTGCAGAAATTGCTCGTACAAGCCTTCAATATAAGCGGCATTGCCGCCTGAAAACGGGGTCGTCTGATAACGTTGTTGAAGAGATTCGCTCATTAGTACCAGTAAATATGAAGACCGACCTGCATTAGGTCAGTACCTATATATAAAATAAATAGCAAAGGATTCTAGAGACTTGCGTGTGCTTTCTTCAGAAGCTGGCTACTTTATGCTAAGGCCGCATAGTGTAGCTCAACCGTGCGAGAGAGGAAAACAGCCGGATATTTCAGCACCTCAAAAAGTGTATTGATGCGTCAGATCCAGATAAAGGACCGCTCACGAAACCACAAGGTAGCCAGCCATTTTTCACCGCGAATCACCGGCAAGCCGGCGTGTAGCGTATCTAGATCAGGTTGCCCTTTTGCGTCACAATTCAGAAACGCTACTGCTTTGCCTTTCTCAGGAAGCACCTTGATCGCCAGTCGTGGGAACTCCGTTTCACCGCCCGCGTCAGTTTTATTGAGATACATAAAAACTGTAACGATGCGTTGGCCGTTCGTATCCTGTACTTGCGGCATACCCTGCTCATCCACAGTAAAGTAATCGTAATGTGATTTGTATTCCTCGCCTGGTAGGTAACGGAGTACCGATATGGGCTCTGCATGCGATGTCGGCATACCTACAAGCGCCGAAAGACATCTGCATATATGGCCCACGATCATATCGTACATGGATAACTGAAAATTCATTGAGCTGCTGGTACGTGTGCTTGTCTTTAGGGGACTACCAGTAATCGGATTGACTACACCGGATGGCAATAATCTAGGTGCGGCAATATTAACAAGATAATCACACAGATTCTCTTTGAGAATCTGCGGATGTTCTGTTATTACTGTAACTTTATTGCTTGGCTTGGATACGGCTTCAATCGTTATTTCAGGGTTACGTAATTCCAACGATAAGGTAGCTACACCCATCGTGTCAGCGAGATGTGTTTGCATGATTTTTTGTATTCGTGTTCCTCCAATTTCGGTCATCAATAACTTGAGCCGTATCCCAGCGCAATATAAATGCTTATTCGCTGCCTGCACCAGCCAATAGACACCTTCTTCTATATTTGCCTCGCCTCCCGTACCCTCCAAATAACGCACGCCGAGTGCATATCCAGAATGTGCGTCGCCCAGCAATGCCGCTGACCGCAAACACTGTGTTGAGAGATTTTGAGATTCTGTATTGTCATTAATACCATACAAATAACCCAGAACGCGTAATGCTGGCCGGTGGCGAAGTTCCGCTGCCCGCAATAGATGTCGGAATGCTTCCGCGTCATTGCTCTCAATTACAGAATTGTTATATAGCAATCCTGCCAGGTTGAAGTGAGCTTCTTTCAAGTCGCGATTCGCAGCGGCGCGAAATAGTTCAACTGCCTTCACTGGTTGGCAAGGTGCGCCTATACCATTTAGATAAATAATACCGAGTAAATTTTGTGCATCCGGGATGCCATTCTTAGCAGCGCGACTCAACCAGTCGAGCGCCGCACCGATATCACCTTTAGAAAAATATTGAGCGCCCAGTCTGTATTGGGCTTCAGGATCACCCGCTTGCGCGGCCGCGGTTATGTTTTGTAAATCTGATATGTCACTCATCATCTGTTAATCCTCTCATGGGCATGATATTAATGCCAGCATCATCGACACTGATAAGCAATTCCAAGGCGGGCAATTTTATAAAATAATTAGCTGCTGCAAATGAAGTGATAGAGATATATACTTTTGACTAGTAATAGTATTAATCAAAGCTTGGGCATATGCTAAATACAGCCTTGAATATCGACAATCTAGCGGCTGAATTCAGACAAAACCGTCGTATCCAGATTCATGACGTCCTGCTACCCGAGGCCGCTGAAAGCTTGTGCCAGTGTCTAGAGCATGAAGTGCCATGGGACGTGGCATTTATAGATGGAGAGCAATCTATTTTACTAGCTTCCGACAAGCTTATGGAATTTAGCCAGGATGATTGGGTGAATCTGAACAGCAAAGTGCAGTCAAGGGCAGTGGACAATTTCCAATTTATATATAACAGCTATATGATGGTGACGGCCTATAAGGAAAAACGCGCGCCGAATATGCTGTTGCATTCTATGGTGGAATACATCAATGCTCCTGCATTCCTGAATTTCATCCGAAATGTTACCGGAATATACAGTATTATGAGAGCGGATGCGCAAGCGACTCGTTACATACCGGGTCATTTTCTCAAGAAACATAATGATCAGGCAGTCGGTCAATACCGCGAGATTGCCTATGTACTGAATCTCACCAGGAAATGGCAAGCGGACTGGGGCGGTTTACTGCAGTTCATGGATGATGATGGCAAGGTAACCGACACATATCTGCCAACTTTTAACTCGCTAACAATGTTCCAGGTACCGGCATGGCATCATGTCAGTTATGTGGCACCATTTGTGCCTTGTGCCCGTTATGCCATCACTGGCTGGGGCATGAGCAGGCCGCCTGACGCATGATGCGGGGCATCATAATAAGGACTGGGGCAAGGACAACAGCACCGGACCTTCAGGCCGTATGCGTCCACTCCAGGCGATGATGCCATCGATAGATTCACGGAATTGCGCAGCAATGAGTCTGTTTTCAGACTCCCTGATAGATGCATCATAATCCTGCGAACTGTTTTTTGAATATTTGCTGAATACTGAGCCCGCTATTATATTTTCAATATGTTGCCTCTCTATTTTCATATCGAATAATTCACACAACTTTGTAAGTGTATTGACGGGTTTCGACAGAAATACATCACAATCTAGTGTCTTGATATTTGCGTTCGGATATTTGTCGATTATTTTCAGATAGGCATCTACCTGCAAATACCATACGAAGGCTGCCATCTGCAAATCCGTAAGTTGTGATAGTGACTCTAGTGACAGAGAGCTGCTACGTTCCGAATCCATTCGGATCACATTAAACAGCCGGCGTACAAAAGCGCGTCCTTCTTCGCCCTTCTTTATGATCGACACTAGGAATTGTTCGAGGCTTGAATATAACAATAGAATGCCGTGGGTACGTTTATTCTGTATAACTTCCGCAACTAAGTTATTGGCTGCATTCGTCGGTTTGATCAGAGTTGTTTCATCCTGCCTGGATACTTTAGTAAGTAAATACAGGACCATGTTTAAGAGTGTTTGCTGTCTTTGTATATCTAGAAAATACGGATTGCCGACGCGTTTATAGTTGGCCATCTGCATAAACACAGCGGGTTCACGCATAGCATAACAAATACCTTGAATATCCAGGCACCTGGAAATGAGAGTGGAGCAACAAAATGCCGTATGAAAAATATAGTTAATCGGCCGGGATTTACTCGATGCCGGCATACTGGCTATGTGTTTCTCCATCAGTTCCAACGATGTACGGAAAGTATCCTGCCCGCTTGACAGGAGACGGATATCCATAAATGTAGACTTCCGGGCTGCTTCTTTATCGATCAGAAGAAATTCGCATTCACCATTTTCAAGATCCAGAGCATGCAGGTGATACTCAGCTCGGGTAACTAAATCTTCGTGACTGGGCATATCACACCTATGGGGGGGGTAGTGGTTCATGATCGCGCCGCAATTAAATGTAGCATAGAGGTTCAACCTAGCCTTAGAATAAGCAGCCCCTAAAACATCTGGTCCCTAATCATAATGGCCATTCCAACAACGAACGACGTTAAAGATCCAGCCTGGCAGGTAAAAGCCTTAAGTACAAGCGCGGCAGAGCTTGTCCGGCGCGGCCAGATTGAAGAAGCCGAAAAGGTCTATGAACAAATATTGATGGCTGCACCCTACCACTTAGAGGCCCTTGATTTTCTAGCAACCCAAGCATTTAAACGAGGCGATACCAACCTCAGCCTCGATTTGCTGACGCGCTCTTTTCGAGCCAATCGCGATCGGCCAATAACCTATCTGAATCTTGCCGTAGTGCTCTCGGCACGCGGCGAACATGAATTGGCTCTGGATGCCATCGAGCGCGCCATGTCATTAAAACAGCCCTTCCCCAGGGCCCAACTTCACAAGGGATCTATCCTAGAAGCTCTCGGACAGCAGAGAGCATCAGTGCGTGCCTACCACAAAGCCTGGTCACAAGCAGCCGGGTTTCAGCAGATGCTGGATTCAGAACAGACTCATGCATCAATGCGCGAATTGCTTAGGCATTCGTCAGCCATGGTCAAGCAAACAAAAGTTAGCCTATTGGATAAAGCCCTCGCACCGTTACGATCGCAGAATTACACGGTTGCGCTGCAACGCATTGCCGAGTTCTCTGAAATATACATCGGTAATATGATGCCCCGCTATTTGCATGCCAAACAGCGTCCAGCTTATCTTTATTTTCCGGAGTTGCAACCACGGGCTTTCTTCGAGCGTCAGGACTTCGAGTGGGCAACAGAATTGGAAGCGGCGACCATCGGAATACGCGACGAGTTACTCGCAGTATTGCAGCACTCCGAAAAACTCCAGCCATATGTCCAGTTGAAAACGGAGAACAACGCTGAATGGAAGGAATTAAACAACTCTACCCAATGGAGTTCGTTTCATCTGTATAAAGGCGGTGCACGTCAAGAAGATAATTGCCAACTTTGTCCGATAACCACAGCGGCTGTGGAAAAACTGCCGTTAATATATGCCCCAAATCACACGCCTGAAGTATTCTTTTCTGTACTGAAACCCGGAACTCACATACCTCCCCATTACGGCTTGGCTAACTATAAACTTGCTGTGCACTTACCTTTGATAGTGCCTCAAGATTGTGCAATTCGTGTCGGCAATGACACGCGTACCTGGACTGAAGGGCATTGCCTCATATTCGATGACAGCTTCCAACATGAAGCCTGGAATAAGAGCGTTGAATTACGCGCGGTTTTAATTTTTGAGGTCTGGAATCCGCAGTTGACCAGCGTTGAACGGCAAGCAGTCACGGCAGTATTGAGTGCTATCCAAGAATTTGAGAGCGAATATGGAGATGTATCGGACCATAAAACTGCCTGAATATTATTGTATCTATTTCATGATCTCAAGTTTGAAAGCCAAAGTATACCGGGGGGCGTAGCAGATACGATTTGGTGGCCGGCCCACATGAGTCAGGCTACCATCAAATATCACCAGCCGTCCGGGTTTCGGACTAACTGCAACTTGCGCATCCATGCTGGAGTCGAAGAATAGCGTCTCTCCACCCCATTCCACATTCCAGTCCGGAGCAATGAACCACAAGGCAGTCATCTCGCGACTGCCCGGATGCGCATCAGTATGAGTAAACAACATATCGCCGTAGGCAGCATGATTGCAGTAACAACGATAGATCTTATATGAAGTTTGGCCAGCAAATTCATTGGCTGCTGCCAGTGTCGGTTGATAAACTGGTAACCGGGAAGCAGTATCCAGCGGTATATTTAGCACCCAGTGTCGATAATTGGCGGTTTCGGGCCGTGCAAATTCATTGCGCGTAAATGCACCACTTTCAAATGCTGCAGTCAGGACATGGATCTCATCGGTCCCCAGCAAGCCATCGTACACCCGCACTTCCCGTCCTTCGATTGAATGCCGCCGGTTTGCTTGCATGTTTATATTCCTCAGCACATTCGCTTACGGGTTCACACTTTAAATGAGGTATCTTGTAGTTCCATTATATGAGAATGGCTTCCCGCCTTCCTGCTTCGGTCGCAGGTAGCCCGTCATCTGCTTTCTGCGATATGCTCAGTTATGAAGCTAAATCACTGTTTCCTACACAAGCTTGCCTACATCTGCGCCTGTGCTTGGAAAAACCCATGTATTCCCGTAACATCCTGATTAGACAGGAATTATTTGCAACCAAAACCTGAAGACCAATGCGCTTACCAACTCCATTTGTGAAACTACCGCTTGCATTCGATGCACAGCAACTGGTCGCAGAAGTGTTGCAGTTCGATGAGCATGAATGGAGAAAACACCCGCAGGACTTTGCTGGTAATACAGCACTGATACTGATCTCGCATGGCGGATCTGATAATGATGACTCTGGTGGTTGCATGGCTCCCACGTCACGACTGCAGCGTTGCCCGTACATCACGCAGGTATTTGCCAGTTTTAATACCGTCATTGGCCGGTCACGCCTGATGCGTCTTGCACCCGGCGCAGAAGTCACGCCGCATTCTGATATCGCATACTACTGGCACGATCACACGCGAATTCACATCCCGATTGTCACGGATCCGGGAGTGCGTTTCATATGCGATGGGATCGAAGTGCACATGGCTGCCGGTGAAGCATGGATATTTGACAACTGGCGTCAACACCAGGTACTTAATCGCACCAATACTACACGCATTCACCTGGTAATCGATACCGTCGGCAGCGCCGCTTTCTGGCGCCTGGTATCGCAAGGAACCCTCATTCCCGCGCATACAAACTCAAACAATGACATCCGTGAACCTCGGGTAATTAAGCACAAAGATCACAACAGAGTTATCCCAACCATCGAACAACACAATCTTGATGCCATCGTACATCCAGACACGGTGCTGGCTATCGTGCAAGAATTAATTGCTGACCTACGTCAATCCAACTCAGCGCATGCGCGCTACGCGCAACTGGAATTGTTGCTGGTCGACCTCGCTCATAATTGGCGGTCCCTGTGGGCGGCATATGGCGCCAGCCCAGATGGCCATAGCGCTTATCAGGAACTACTGCGGCACACACTTCAACTAGCTAGCCAAGGGTTTTCAGATGTGCATCTGGCTAGCAATGGCATGCCGCTATTCCAGATCCTGCAAAGCTATTTGCCAGCATTTTTTTCGGTCCAAGCTGAAATCAAGCCAGTGTTTAAAATCCCGCGTTTTGACCGGCCAATCATCATACTTGCCGCGCCTCGCAGCGGCAGCTCGCTTTTATATGAAACGCTTTCGCACCATCCCGATATTTGGGCATTGGGCAATGAAAGTCATGGTGAAATCGAAAATCTTCCTGGACTATCCCCGAAAGTCCGCGGTTTTGAATCCAACGCTCTGGATGCTCTGGACGCGACCCCTCAAATTGCGGAAGCTATCCGTAAGGTGCTTACCGAAAAAATACAGGATCATAATGGGAATAAATATGCGCTACTGCCTTCCCCCCAACGACCTGAGATCTTGCGCTTTCTTGAAAAGACTCCAAAAAATGCATTGCGGGTACCATTTATAGACGCCCTGTTTCCTGATGCCTACTTCATATTCTTGCATCGTAATCCCAGGCCCAATCTAGCGAGCATGATGGATGCTTGGTTATCTGGAAAGTTTATTACTTATCCCAACCTGCCAGGTTGGCGAGGACTGCCCTGGTCGCTCCTACTTACATCTGAGTGGCAGCAACTACCCATGGAGGATCTAGCAGCAATCGTGGCGCATCAATGGTGCACGGCGAACACAGCCATCCTCGAAAACTTGCGCCGACTGCCGGACGACCGCTGGTGCAGTCTGACATATGAACAATTCATCGCATCCCCAGCTGACATCACCAGCAAACTGTACCGGTTCTGTAAACTGTCGCCCGTAGAAGTCGCCAGCATGCAGAATCTGCCTTTATCGCGTCATACCCTTACGCCGCCATCACCTGATAAATGGCGACGCCATGTCAATGATATTGAACGTGTCATGGACTCGGTTATCGCTGTTGAGAACTACATTCATCAATTGAGCAATCCACTCCGCTAACAACACTTGATCCACAATTACTCGTTGTTGTTAAACATCTTACTGACTGTGATATCCAGGATATTAGCGTTTGGGCACGGATTCCCTGTCTTGCATTAGGTCAATGCTACCTGGAAGGTGCTCTTTAACAGTCACTCAGGTAAGGGTTCCCCTGGCTTTCTATGCAAACATTTTTATAGGATATTTCGCTGTTGATTCCATTGCCAGTGCATGCACAATATGCTTACAAGATCCTTAAATGCAGGGTTTAGGGATGAATCGAAAACTCGCCAGATCCATATTAGTTGAGTTTAATGGGTCGATTGTAAGTAGCCGGTACTACTCTTAATATGATCAAAATCCACTAATCATCGCACCTCAATATGTCCCCAACGAGTCGTCCAGGTATCAGCATACAACCGGTTTTTGCCTCTCCCATCGTCCAGACTGTACTGCAGGATAGTGCAAAGTTGAACCAGTCCCTGCGCAACTTGTTCGTCCAGTGGGAGCAGGATCCCTCGCGCGTGCGCAGCTCCGTCCCGACACCAGTGATTAAAGTTTCAGTTTACGAGAGCAGCTTTGACCTGTTTTCGAATCCCGAGCCCGAGATTCAGACCCTCAAGCAATTCTGCCTTCAGGTCCTTGGCTACGTGATCGCCCAAATGAATGGCTACAGCAACGAAGATATGGCGGGATTGCGCATTTATGAACACAGCTGGTACCACCTGACACGGCATGCGGGTTATACGGCCCAGCATAACCATCCGATGGCCTCGTGGTCGGGGGTTTATTGCGTGGACCCGGGCGATGCCGTGCCGGACCGTCCCAACAATGGCGTGCTGCGTTTTCTCGAAGCACGTACAACCGCCAGTATGTATTTGGACCCCGGAAACTCACACTTGCAGTCCCCATTCGTCTTCGGCGACGTCGCGTACCCGATGACAGCAGGCCAATTACTTTTATTTCCGTCCTATCTATTACATGAAGTAGCCCCCTACTACGGTCAAAGGGAGCGTATAACGGTGGCATTCAATGCCTGGGTGCGGGACGCTGGTGTACCCATGGATGAACCTGCACTCAAACTGCGCTGACGCGCGGCCGTATATTCCAAATTGAGAATATTGCCGAGTGACCGCAGCCTGAATAAAACAGGCTGGCACTCGCGACAAATCGAGACCGATGCACGCTTAATTAATCATTTACTAACGAATGCCCGTTGAAATCGGGATAGAGGGGAGCCTTGCGACTCCACCCCTCCCACACCACCGGACAGGCGGGTCCGCATCAGGCGGTTCGAGAAGTTGAGGTTAATGAGACATTAGTGGCACACCTAGCGCGATGAGCTCTGCGGTGGGTAGCACGCGGTTAATCAGGCGCATGCTATGACGATACCAGCGGCGTCCACCAGCGGCTG
>Ga0307373_10014360_pt1 | contig 10911 bp, 13 predicted proteins | sample OX2MG_FD_202534 | JGI IMG/M metagenome (GOLD analysis project Ga0307373, IMG submission 202534) | Soil microbial communities from Risofladan, Vaasa, Finland - OX-2 | ecosystem: Environmental > Terrestrial > Soil > Coastal area > Acid sulfate soil | place: Finland: Risofladan, Vaasa | collected... | reverse complement strand
AGTGCCAACGTCAAATGCTTCTACAATTCACGAGGAGAACGTATTGAAAAGGCGAAATTCTTGAGTGCAAAGGAAGCTGAAACCTACGATGAGATAGAAATGTTTAATGCCAATACTGGAGAATTCGAAAATTGCCTCTTCTCGCACTCTGCATTTTTTAGTGTGGTAGATGTAGTCGCTGTTCGCACGTTCATGGTCTGATATTGTGTCTTTATTAATATACAATTACTTCGGCAGAGAACAAAAAAAGGACAAACGTGTTGTTGATTCAGAAACCGAATCGTTGAGAGGACTCCGGTTTAGACTGCTCGGAAGAGGTGATCGGAGAACTAGCTATATCGAGGCGGCCACGCAAGAACTCGACATTCTCTCTATAATACAACTTAATCTTTTCATCTAAAGCCTTCATAATCTCCGTTTGCTTGCCTTTGCAATGTTCTCTGTAACACTCATTTACGATTTTGTTCTCCAAGTGAGTCTGCTAGAGGCATTATTGAAAATGGTCCCTCAAGAAGGACTATGCCGTCTGACTTCTCGAATTTCGCAGCATTCTATCTAAATGACGACTACCGTGATTGTTATCAGCGGCTATTAGCTCGCAATTCAGTGTTTAGAGGATGCCATGCAATCGTGATTTTTCAGTTTGAACGCGACGATGCAGAAATCAAATCGTACGCGCTGGAAAACGAGAAGGAATGGCAACAGTTGGTGTTCTCTTGTTTAAACGAGAACCAGAAGAAGTCTACAACTCGCAAATCGGACTGTGTATATGGCTATCAGTGCAGTAATCCAGAGAATGTCCGCGTCAAGAGCTCGACCATGGAGACGCCGAAGATCCGTAAAACAGAGTATGACGAAAACAAAGCAGCAAATCAGTTAGCTAGTATCACTGCCACTATGGATGCATTTCTTCACAAAAAGGTTGTAGGTTGTGTATGGTTTCAGTGCGTGTAAAATAGAAGAGAATACACTGTCTATTTTTTACTCGACAATTTCTATTTCGACGCCCGAATTTGCTCGTAATTTGTCAAACTGAACCTGGGTGGACCATAAGGCTAGATAGTTGCTGAGTCTGATGAGGCGCAAGTGCTTGAACATAGAATAGTCAGATTGCAGAAGATACAAGTGATGGGTATCGGTCGGTTGCAACAGAGACGAAAACACTTGTAGTTGTGGTAAAAGGAGGAGATCGGAAAAATTCACCAGGTGAGTGCCTTCAACCGTAAAATGGGTTATTTGTGCGAGAACTTGAGAGCCGATCACATAGCTGTCGAACAAAGGCATACTTGAATTGTTGTTGTCCACGAGCACAATCTCTCGTAGAGCCGAAGGAGTTGTGCGTTCAGACATTTCGACATGTGCGCGTAAGAAGGAGTAGAAAATTGCGGGAGAACAAGTTAGTTTGCGCAGATTCGAGATCATCGTGCAGAATGAACTGTACCTCTGCACGCAGCAGTCTTCCCACGACGTAATACGCGCTTCTTGTAAATTACTTAAGCATTGGCATATCTGCTCTCTGCGCGTCATGTCATCTGGAACTTTGGTAAAATGGATAGACTTCGTGGTAGTCATCCAGAGCTTGCAGAGAGAAATACTTGAAACCTGGGGTATGGCCGACTCCTGTGCTCCTCTCAGCCTCCTCTGTCTTCTCGATTCTTTGTCATAGGGATAGAGACGGCGATTCCAAGAACTGTGGACTGCCCCGTAGGATAATACAAGTGGAAAACGGACGTAGCTCCAGACATGAAATGCCAACTGGTTTGCTTCAAAGACTTGCATTTTTGATGGATGAGTGGAGTGCTGCTCAAAAAAGCACTTCACAACTCATGTCGACTTGTGATGTCTGTCTCGCGAATGGAAATCTTCCGTTAGATCAAGCCAAAACAATATGCAATGGTCATATTGCAATCTTTCAACAGCTTCTAAGAATTAAACAACGCGAGAATGCGGAGAAAGAATCCAAGTCCAAGAAACGCCCGCGACAAACTGCAATTAAATCAGTCCCTCGCCGACCCGTCAAGCCCGAAATCGCGGCCGCTGAAGATCCAAATGCATTGATACGTTGCAGCAAATGCAATTATGGAATTTACGCAAGATGTGGCCAAACAGTGTACAATAAACGAATATGCGCTTCTTGCTTCTGGGAAGGGTTAGTGTACAGATGTGATCATGGCAGCGATTCAGAAGAAGAGATGCTAGCCAATGCTGGTGGAGTTGCTTAGTTGCCCGGATCTAACAGAGTCTAGAGTTTTCTGCATTTCAATGATTTCATTTCGCTTCTCACGCTTCTCGTTTTTGCAAGCCTGAATTTCGTCGTCAATCACTTGCACCTGTTTTTGAAAACCGTCGATGTATTCTCGTTTGCGCTTGTTCGCTTCTCTCACTCTTGTTGAATAAAAGGATTTGATCATCCTTTGCTGAGACCTAATTTTGAGCATAAGCTTTATCTCTTGCTGAGTCTGTACCAAGCTTGGAAATTGAGTCTTGTCGATATGAATAGAAATCCTCTGATCCAGCGCGATATTCGTCAATTTTACGGGAACGCCGTTGAAATCACCAATTTTAAGGTACTCGTCGAATAAGCAAGGACGGATTGCGCTATCGTGGAAACATTGATTGATAACAACCCTGTATGCCTCTTGCGAGGGGAGATAATTAAGTGCAATTGTGTCGGACGCTTCGACTGTCTGCTCGGAGAACCAGATAGAATCCGTCACCACATTGTGATAGTACAACTTGGCAATATGAAACGTCGATAACTGCTTGATAAGCTTCGGAGATGCCATGGTTTTTTGTGTTTGAAGTACAATCTCGCAAAGTTTCGTCCGGTCGTTTATTGGACAATTTCAATGGATATGTTCGGGTTCAAACGGGTCATTTCCGTATATTGAGCTTCGGTATACAATGAGAACACGTAACTACAGAGTCTTATTGTGCGCAGATTTTTGCAAGCAGTGTAGTCGAGCGTGAATGAATAATCTGTAACCGTGCGGCGGGTCGCTTTTGTTAGCACTGTAAACACCTCCAAATTGGGCAGCAAAAGCAGCTCCGAGAATTGCATTGAATAAGCGCCTTTGATTGTAAGATGCGTCAGCTGTTTTAGCACACTATACCAAGGAATCGATTGAAACACCTGTCTGGGGTCATTTTTGCGCAGAATTACCAATTCTCGCAATGCAGAGGGCTGATGGCTGTACAAATATAGATGAAACGTGTCCATGTCGCAGGTTATTTTGCGCAATTTCGATAATAAAACGACAAGCAAACTCCAGAATTCGCTTTGATCGCAATGTTTACTGGCACTAACATCCGCCTCTGTTACATTTTGTAGAGATCCACAGAGTCTCTCCATACAACCACTACGATGCGGCATTTTTGCAAACGTGACGGAGTGCAAAGTATTGAGCCACGATTTGTTCGAGGAAGTGATTTGCATTTTCTCGTGTGCTCGTTCGTATAGGAGTCTCCTTTGCCAAGAGCGATGAACGGACGCATAAGAAAGAACATGTGGAAATACGGCAAATCGCCAGATTGAGAATGCAAATTCGTTGAAATCAAACAATTGCAATTGCATTTTTGTGTGTGACTGTGAAGTGCATGCAAATGGCGCCGTTTATTTGATAGTACATTCAATGTTCACAAAGTGCATGGTTTTGAGATCTGGTCTCTGGTATTGGATAGCCATACCAGACATCTCTTCCCAACCGTCTTGATAAGGCATCCACTTTTTCAATCTGTCTTCTGTGCCCAGGTGTAGCAGTTTGTCGAATGCGATGAGTGGCAACTTTTCGATGCATTGTGTATTGTTATCATTGTAGAAACATTTAAGCCTTGGACTACCGCATGGAATCCATTCATCGTAACAAGCGTCGAACCCCAGATAGTTCAGATGAGCAAATCGCACGCATCCAATGGAGATTAGCTCTTTGATTTCGCCAACAAACCAAGACCCGCTGCTGCACGGAGATACTTTCACATTCATCCCTAGCTTGTACAGCACATCATGACTATTATAATCGCTGACTATTCGCGACAACTCGGGCAAGATATGCAGGACAATCTCCGGTGTGGGATTGAATGATCGCGGAGCGGCGTGAAAACTTATAATATTACATGCGTAGTAGTGTTTGATTTCTGTTAGAATTTCTGTAGCGCGTGATAATTCCTCTGATACGACAGCCTTGTCTTCTTCTAATTCATAAAAAATGGTCTGCTTTGGCAGGGCATCTAGCACGGCAATCATGGCGTGGCAGCAGCGGTTTTGTGAATAAATGATTCAAAAATGTCGTTCACATCATACTTCACTCGACAGAAAAATGGCAAGCGTCGTTTTGGTAGCCAGTGCGGACGGTAAGCGCAAATGTTTTGAAGCGCACGAAATAGATGAAGCGAAGCTCTGGCTGCATGAACGGTACATCGAGTGCAAGTACGAGCATTTAAGGGGTGTAGAGGATTATACTCTCGAAGAACTCACAGCCGGCGAAGAGGGCTTTAGCATCATGTACGAGTACAATGAAGAAGATTTCCTGCCTAGGGATATCACCGTCTCTCTTACATGCGTCGATTGGTTGCAAGGACGCGGTTTTATTAGTTCGGAAGACCGAAAACCTCTGATAGAAGCATTGGGCGAAGACGAGATTAAGTTCGTCGCTCATTCGTTTGAGACGAAGAAGCGCAAACGAAGAGAATAGAACTACAGTCTATAAACTGAACTATGCTACATCTTAACAAATTCGATACAGCAACGTCTCCGTGAGACCTTGATTTGCTTCGCACTTCAGCATGCACACAATGTTTGATTTTGGTTGGAACTCCTGCACTTGGTACTTGTTTTCTGTCTCGCGACTGTTCAATTTAGAAACCCTTGCGCTTTGTACCCAAATTTCGCACCGATGGTCCACGGCGTTGCTTACAAGTGTCGATTCAACCGTAATCTATCAATCACCTCGAAGGATTACCGATTCCTTTCTCGCCGCGCCTGTATTCAAATGGTGCACTCATATGCGTGTGCGGGGAGAGGATGTATTAATCTATGATTCAGTGAAGGCTTTTTATGCTGCTCTTTCCAGTTTCCATCGACTACGTTCACTGGAAATTTGTCGCAACAAGAACGCATTTTACTGCACGCTGCGGGAAAACGCGTTACAAAGAATTCAAGAGTTATCTGTGTGCCACGTATTTCTAAACTCAAGTGCTTTTCGCGGTTTATTGCTCGGGTTCGGTCACTTACGAATTTTGCGATTAAATAACTGCTATAATTACTGGGAAAATCTTCTCGGTGGAGAGGGTACTTTGACGCGATTGATTCGGCTGGGGTTGGAGCATCTAGAGATCATTCAGTGTTCCGGTTGCCACGTGCGAGAAGCTTTGAGCCTTACAACGCATTGCAGTAAACTGACTGTGTTTCATTACGAATCTGGGTGGTATGATGATTTGCAGTCACGTTTAACTGATCACGTAAATTTAACAGAGCTCAAACTGCCACTATTAACCACCGAGCCACTGCTGGGAAACTTTCCGAATCTTAGCACGTTGTATTTAGGATCACTGTCGAACAGAGAGTTTTTATTTGAGAATATCAGCAAATTTCCAAAGTTGCGGAATATCTATTTTACGAGTACTCTCGCAGAGGAACTTGACAATTGGTCCCTGCAATTTCCACAGCTTCAAATTCGCATCGCCGCAACAGAGGCTTCTCGTTGTGGACACTTTATGAGTGCAGAAGAAATTCATGCAAAGTACTACTTTGCACAATAAACAAACAAAGCAAGTTTATACTATATAACTTCGAACGTAATCCCCGGGTTATTCCAGCATAAACTCTTGTATTGATCCTCTTGACAACTTGCCACTAAATATTTGCTCAATCGTACAAGCCGCAGCTTTGTGCATGGCGAAAAATCTACTTGCAAATAGAACTGCTGAAGCGTAGTACATGGCCGCATCAAGGAGGAGAATACTTGCATTTGTGAAGAATGCAACAGAGTGTCAAAGAACTGCGAGTGCAATTTTTTTGTTTTATTCGACAATTTCGACGGTGATTCCGGGGTTCCTCTTGCGCAATTTCTCAATTTGTTCCTTTGAGAGGCAATCACTAAATCGCATGAGTTTCAATTTCTTGCAAGGAGAAAAATCAAAGTGCAAAAACGGCTGACCTCGGCTCGGTTCGACGAGACAAGTAAGTACCTGCAGTTCGAACAAAAAGATCAGATCAGAAAAAGCGACCGCGTCAGTGCCTTTGCTTGTAAAGTGTGTAATTTCAGAAAGGAGTGGAGAACCTAATGAATCTGGGACAAACATGGGAAGACAGTCGTTTTTCTCGATAACAATCACCTCTCTCAGTGCGCACTTGCCTAGTCCTGTCTCTGTATACGTGTGAAGAAAGGAAATGAAAATTTCTTCGCGACAAGTCAATTTGTAAAGACTACAAAGCAATCTCGCGAACATTGGGCCCACTGGAATCCCTTCGATTGCTGTATAATTCATGTAATTGTACATATAAAAATGCCCGTGCCTGCTCGTAATCTTGAGTTCTTTTAGATTTTGAAGGCATCTATGCAGGTGTTCCCAGAGGCCTTCAGTATCTGGAAGTATCTTAAATTGAATTGAGGTCACGGTTGTTAACCAGAGTTTGCGAGGAGATATGGGAGAACATTGCGGAAGAGCCCATTCAGTTTTCTCGTCCTGCTTCAGCGCGGTTTCCGATTTTCTCTTTGTCCTGGATATTATGTCATAGGGGTACAGTCGACTGTTCCAGGAGCTATGAACAGCGCCATAGGAAAGGATGTGGGGAAATGGGCATAAGTTCCATATCTCGAATGCTAGGTGATTTACGTTGAAGATGGACATTGGAGTGTGCATGCACTTCACCGTGTGTTGACATTATTCGTTATGAGCACGAGTGACAGCGTTGAACCGAGTCTTGCTCAAAAGAAGAATAATAATAAGAGAGTTCGTTTGGATTCTTCATCGCTGCCCGCTGATTTCGATAAAGATGTTCAGTGCCCTGTATGTAAAGAGATTCCATCAGGTGCTGTCTCTCAATGCCAAAACTTGCACCTGTTTTGCGAGCCTTGTTTGGATGTTATACTGAAATTACCAAAAGCATCCTGTCCTGCATGCAGGCTGGACTTCAAGAAGTTCGCTCCCAAACGGAATTTGCTTGCGGAGACTGTAATCAATGCTCTTACCATTCAATGCCCGCACCAGAACTGCGCCGAGATGGTATCTGCCAAGAGATTGGCCTCTCACCGTGACGAAGAGTGCCCCTTTCGACCGGTCGATTGTAGGTTCAAGCCGCTGGGTTGCCAGGCGCATGATATTCCATTTAACGAGGTAGACAAGCACGAACGTGAGCAATGCCAGACTCGAGTGGATGACGCCGCTTTAGTGCTGTTTACCGCCGTGTTCGACGAGAAAACCTGGAAACTCAAGAAGTTGCAAGAGGAGCTCGAAAAAATGACTGATAGTTACAACACGATCAATCAGGAATGCCTTCAGGCGCAAGAGAAGTACAACAACGCTGAAGATTCGTTTACATTGCACCGCAACATCGTGACGAATTACTTGAAGGAGGACAACATAAAAGATATGTTTTGCCAAAACGTGTACTTTTGCCACGGTCTATCGATCCCGGCTGCAAATACTGCGAGGAAAGTCGCGTACGCGAACAGCAGATTCAAAGCATTTGGCTGCAATTGGTTGGCGCGGCTGATATTGGTGTTGCAAGATGCTGCCGACATATTATCCCCGCCGAAAGCTCCAGTGGCTTTGTATATCTCGCTCGCTGCGATCTCCAAACACCCCACACAACTCGAGTCGATTTCTCTTGCCGTCATAGAGCTCTGCAATGGTCATCCTCTCCAACTTCACTTCACCAGCCTGTTCTGCATCGAGCCGGACGATCGATGCATCAATCCTCATCCGGGCAATAATATTGGGGTTCTCAGTGGGAAATTGCCCAAGTATGACATTGAAGCAGGAACGGTTCCCTGGGGTGACGAGGAAAAGAAGCTTGGTCGTTTCTGGACTATCAGCGAAAAATGGAATCAAAAGGACAAGGAAAGCGCGATGTCGCTTTGGCAGAGTCATGATCTTATTCCAGCAATACGCCTGGTGCTCGTCAATAACTCAGAGAGCATGCAAGCGTCTTCGAAATTCTCTTGCAAGAAAAGCAAGCTCTTTTCCGCAGATTTTGCTTCTTAGAATTTGTAATCCGTTATATGTCGTATAATTCTCAGTTTATGACTAAACAGTCTTGTCGGTTGCGAACACGATCAATTCGGTAAATTCGCCCGTGTCGTAAACTACATCTAGAGCACAATCTTTACGCAGGCGCTATTTTGAACTTCTTTGCGACAGACTCTATTTCGACGTCGTGCCCCTTTTTCAACGCTAGCAGCTGCTGCTCTAAATCCTTGACTTTCTTGTGATGCTCCGCCTGCAGTACGCTTTTGGCAGCTTCAAACTCATCGCGACGGCGTTTAGCTCGTTTATCACCGGCTTGTTTTAATGCAGACGCTAAAGTTTTCATTCCCGCATCATGTTTTTCTTCAGTTTCCATTTTCCCCAGCGTCGTCTCAATCCAAGAGGAGATTGCGGTAACTACTTTATCTGGATCTGTTTCGACCTGGGGCTTCTTTTCAAGAGACATAAAACGTTCAGCTATAAAGCAAGAATCAAAGCCTTTCTCGCGTTGCATTTTCATCAGCATGAATTTGGACAAGCAGTGGCAATTATCGCCAGCGCACTTGGGCTGCTTGAGCAAGCGATGGAAATTCACCGGCTTAATACATCTTCAGAGACGTTGAGTTGTTGATTTTCAGTGAATTCAACCGAATACTTTAACGCGTCCGATAATTTTGTGTAATCCACCGAATCTGATAATTTTAAGCTTGATAACGCCGTGACATTTAGTCTGATGCGCTTACCCGAGAACATTGTAAGCATCTCCTTCATATGCTCGACATGAGGATATTTAGATTTTACTTCAGCACGATTCATAAAAGGAGTACTGTCAAACGCATCGAAAATGACCTTTCTTGCGAGCGTGTACTTCTCTTGCAGTTTTGGCTTGAAGAACTTGAACAGCGAGTTCGCTACTGTTTTCTTCTCTCGGTCCTTAATTGCGCACGAGTCTATAAGGTCTTTGATACTGTTTTCACTTTCAGTTGCGGGAATCAGCGCCTTTCCTTTCTTGTTGTGTAATTTGTTATAGCCTTCAAACAGAAACGATCTCGCCATTCAGTGCTAAAATACCGCGTGAGTTCCTGTATCGCATCGTTATGACTCATTGACTCGGACTCGATTAACTTGATAAAGTAATTGATGCATTTGGGCTCAAGATGCTTAGTTGCATCTAAACCTCCGAATATTACCCGAATTAATCCCACTGCACTCTCTGAGATCGAATTACGATCTCGGTGCTCGCCCGACAACGGCACGAGCATATTTAAACCAAAGGGCAACTCGTGCACGTAACATACAAAATTACCGTACTGGAATACTTTGCCGCGATGGCTAGCATGCGGAAGGATTTCGCATTTCTGTTGGCGGATTTTCGTAGCATTCTCAATAATCACGACAGGGATGACGCGCGTGCGCGTGGTAATGCAGGGCTTTGGAATTTTCTTTGGTTTGGCAGCGCGGGGCACAAATTCCTCGTCTTCTTCATCACCTGCGTCTTCTTCGCTTGATTCGTCGGAACCATCATCTAACTCGTCTTCAGCTTCATCGCTGATCTCTTCCTTTTGAGGCAAAAAACGGAAATGACTCCAATCTACTTCAGCGAGATCTATATTCACAATCGTCACCATAACAAACGGCTGAACTGCTGCATCCGGTTTCAATTCTTGGAAATTAAAGCAGCGAGCGATTTGATTTATTTTATCCGCATCCGCCGAAATGCCCCAGCTTTTAGTATCGACATGGACTATTTTGTTATGTCTGCAGAACGCAGCTATGGCGGCTTTTAAACCATCCCCAAATTTTCCAATCGTGGAACCATCCCGCCGCTTCGTCGTGAACCCCGATTGATTCAGACAGCGAATATCCATGTGCCCAGCATTTTTAAATGACAAGCTGTGCTTGATAGCATCATAGATTACTGTACCCAACAAAGCATTACTTGCAGGATCGCGAGCTTCATAGTAGAATACGATGTCTGTACATTTATTTACGATTACGACATCCGCTTTAAAAGTCTTCAATGCGTCGATCCAATTTGCCGCGACTTCACGAACACCTTCTTGCACTTTCCAATCAGGATTTTGACATAAAGAAATATAAGATGGGAAAGCGCCGGCAATCATCTGTGTTGTTGGAAATGTAGGTTGAGTTGTGCAGACACTGGTGAAGAGCGTCAAGGCACTTCGATGGTGTGCATGAACGCACTTCAACTGCACGGTGGAAAATTTTGAGCGCGCGTTGATTTTATTCTACAATTTCAAACTCTATGTGCGCGTTCTTTTTGCGCAGTTTGTCATAGTGTCCGTCCCGGCACGATGATACTAAAAACTTGTTCAGTCGCACAAGACGCAGATTTTTGCACGGTCTGAAATCCGTCTGCAAATAGAACTCGCTCTTGGTGATGCAAAAATCGCCAAGAATGAGAAAAGAGGAGAAGACCTGCAGTTGCGGCAAAAAGAGAAGGTCCGAGAAATCCACTACATGCGTCCCCTCAACAGTAAAGTGAGTAATGTGAGACAAGACACCCGATGACGATGCCGTGCTGAACAGAATACGGCGCTCGTGCTTCTCGATAATTACGACTTCGCGCAAGACAGAAGCAGGCGCATGGATTCCCATTTCCTTGTGCGCTCTCAAGACCGAACAGAATAACTCTTCATTGCAGGTCAATTTGCGGAGGCTGCACACGAGTCGAACAAAGGCGCCCCATTTGACGAGTCCATT
>Ga0307373_10014357_pt1 | contig 10913 bp, 11 predicted proteins | sample OX2MG_FD_202534 | JGI IMG/M metagenome (GOLD analysis project Ga0307373, IMG submission 202534) | Soil microbial communities from Risofladan, Vaasa, Finland - OX-2 | ecosystem: Environmental > Terrestrial > Soil > Coastal area > Acid sulfate soil | place: Finland: Risofladan, Vaasa | collected... | reverse complement strand
GAACATGTGCTGTCTGTAGCCAGGGCTCTCGTATTCGTGATGGTGGATCTGGTGCGTAAGCGTCGAGATGACGATGTCGTTGGCGCCCGCGTCGCTCGCCTGGCGGCGGACTTCTCGCATCGCCAGCTGGCGTGCCGCATACACGCCCTCGCTCAACTCGGTCAGCTCCTGATTGCCCCACCACGCGCTCATCATCTGGTTCGCCCGACCGCTGAGCGCCACGCAAACGACCGAGGTATGGCCGACGACGCCCACGGTCTCGGCGCCGATACGGCGCAACTTGTCCACGTCCTGACCGGAGAGGGCGCACATCCGCAGCTGGCCGGGGGCACGCTGGCCCGGGGCCCGCTGGCCGGGGGTACGCGATGAAAGCGTGGTCTCGCGCACCGCGGTACCGAACACGGCGTACTCGACGTTGCCAGGCTCTCCGAGGAACGCCTTGGCGTTGAGCTCGATCCCGATGACGGCATCCGCGCCTGCAAACTGCGCCTCTTGGCGCAGCCGATCGAACGAACGCTCGCGCGAGAGGTTCCACGGTGTCGCGAACGCCGGCATCTCGCTGATCCCGCCGCCGTAGGAACCCCACGGGTAGTTCTGCCAGCCGTGCTGCACGACCGAAGAGCCCATGATCTGCGCGATCGGCCTCAGACCGGAGGCTTGCGCGATCGCGTACTCCTTGGCGCTCAGGTCGCTGGTGAACACCGGTGAGCTCGAGGTTGCGATCCGCTTCAGGCGCTCCTCGGCGCCCAGCGGGATGCCACCGCGCGCGATCCGTTCAAGGTCGACCGCCGCCGCCTGACGCTCCTCTTCACTGAGCGTTGCCACCCGTTTGCCGAACAGTCCCACCGCTTGCCATGCTGACACATCCAAATCGGCGACGCGATGTTTCCGGCCCCCCCGGTTGGCGGACGGCTCTACAAGACTCCGAGTAGCTGGCGGTGGTTCTAGTGATCGGGATCTGGCATCGAGACCGCGAGCGCGTCCGGCGGGGGGTGGGTGTCATCCGGGGAGCGGATGTCATCGAGGCTGAACAGGCGTAGGCCGAGAGCCCGATCCGTCGTGGCGAGACATTTGAGCGGTTCGCCGCATACGGGACAGGCAGGTAGATATGCGGCCAGGTCGGGGGTGAAACGCAGCCGGCAGCCGGGACAGGAGGCGTGGAGTCCAGCCGATCTGTTCCGGAGAGGCCGCGCGCCGCTGTTTGGAGGCGGGGCGCTCACCACTGGCCGCGCTTGCCTTGCAGGCCGCGTCCACACTCCGGGCAGGAGCGATTCATAACCGGGTTGTTCAGCCGCGTGTCGCCCGGTTTGTAGTAGACCCGGTGGCGTCCGAGGCCGAACACGCGCAAGGTGTGCTCGCACTCGGAGCGGTGTTCACCGCGAACAGCGGTCAACGCCGGGACGGCGGGCGGTGACACCTCAGCGTGGCGGGCGGGGATCCTCTTTGTCGCGGTGGCCATGGCCAACCGCCTTTCTGCCCCTCTGGCTGGAACGCCGCTCGGGAAGCGAGAAGAGCAGGGCTCTCTGAGCGCACCGACAAGTCTAGACGGTATTCCGACCTTTTCACTCGGCTTTAGCGGGGTACCTGATACCCTCAAGGAAGTCCGTCGCGTTCCCTCACGGCTCGGCGATCTTGCGCTCTCCGGGTCCTTTTTGGCCTCTCAGGCCCTTCGAGCGCCACTGCCTGAGAGGCACGTCAGGAGCATGGATGGAAGTTGTGAGCTCAGCGCCTGCGCGCCAGATGCGTCATCAACCATTGGCACGCGCCCCGTTGTCGGCACACGCCCCGTTGGCGCGTGCCCCGTTGGGACGTGCAGCGTTGCGACCGGCGACTTCGGGCGACACGCCAGCTCTCCAGCCGGAGCGGTTGGCTGGTGCGCCGCTGCGTATCGCGATGCTCGCGCCGCCTTGGATCTCGGTTCCGGCTGCCGGATACGGTGGGGTGGAGTCGGTTGTCCACACGCTGACGGAGGCTCTGGTCCGGCGGGGACACGAGGTGACGCTGTTCTGCGCTCCGGGTTCTGTATCGCAGGCGGATGTCGTGACGCTGCTTGACAGGTCCCACCCTGACGAGATCGAGCGCTCGCTGTATGAGGTCGACCATGTGTCGCAAGCGTTCGATCGGATCGACGCAGCGGTCGAGGGCAGTCGCTTTGATGTCATTCACGATCACTGCGGCTTTGTCGGGCTCGCGATGGCAAACCGCATGGACACGCCACTTGTGCACACGCTGCACGGCCCCTTCACAGCTGACACTGCTGCTTTCTACGCGCGTCACGGACACAAGGCGACGCTGGTCGGCATCAGCCGTGCGCAGTTGATGTCGGCGCCACCTGAGTTGGGCGCGATCGACTCGATCCCGAACCCGATTGACCTTCGGGCGTGGCCGCTGCAGGAACGTAAGGGCGACTACCTGCTCTGGATCGGGCGGATGACCCCGGAGAAAGGCCCTCACCGCGCGATCGCCGCCGCCCGCGCCGTTGATGCGCCACTTGTGCTGGCCGGTGTGATCCAGCCTGGACAGCAGGCGTTCTTTGACCGAGAGGTCGCTCCCCACCTCGACGGTGACCGCGTTCGCTTCGTCGGCGAAGTCACCGGATCGGCCAAGCGCTCGTTGTTCGCCCGCGCTCGCGGCCTGCTGATGCCGATCCGGTGGGACGAGCCGTTCGGGATGGTGATGGTCGAAGCGCTCGCGTGCGGAACGCCTGTGATCGCGTTTCGCGAGGGCGCCGCTCGCGAGATCGTCGTCGACGGGAAGACCGGCTTTCTCGTCGACGACGAGCGTGCGATGGTTGATGCCGTCGGGCGCTTGCAGCGCATCGATCCGCGGGATTGCCGCGCCTGGGTCAGCCGTTACTGCGACGTCGAGGTTGTCGCCGCCGCGTACGAACAAACGTACCTGTCAGTGGTGGTTCAGAGTGTCGAGAGGGCGCTTGCCGGTGTCTGAGCGCACCCCTGCTCCTGACCCCACACTGCTCGGCCTCCAACCCGGACGCGGCGACGTCGAGGCCTCCCTACCAGAGCCGATCGGGCATTTCGCCGCCCTCCGTCATCAACCCGATTCCTCGCGACTACCGTCGGCAGCGGGTACGGTGTGAGTCATGGATGATCTCGAGATCAGAGCGCTGGTGACGAGGTTGTCGCGCCCGCACGCGTCAGGCGGAGTCGTTATCGAGAGCGCTGCAATCCTTGCGGCGGGCGCCGACTCCCCCGCGGTCATGGACTGGATTATGGACCACTCCGGCACTCCAGATACGACCGAGTATGCGACTCGCGGCGGCGGGCTCCACGGCTCGCGCATAACCGACGGCAACTCGCCTGCGTCCCAAAAGCCCAGGCGCTTCGTGTTACCGGCCGGCACGCTCTCCTGACCAGACCTCTTCCGAGGAGTAGCAGTCAGCGCCCGCTCGCCGCGCGCAACGGATCGTCGGGGTGGCTATTGCTAGACATCTGTTTCATGCTATCGTTAGCATGAACTAAGGAGAGGGTCTCGATGGTCCTCTCGTGCCATGTGAAGGACGTGCTCGGATTGCCCTCTGGCGCCTCTGACGATCCCGCCGCAACATCCACTTCGGGCGACGTTTCGGATGTGGCAATCGGCCAACCCACGGTGCCGGACACAGCTGGTGAGCGGGAGGCTGTCGGTGGCGCAAATGGGCCCGAGACTCGCGCCCAGCGCTTCCGGCGAAACGCACGCCAGGGAGGGCTCCACGCTTACGCAGTTGGAGTCGTCGTACTTCTCGCCATCCTGATCGCCCTCGCGGCATCGAACACGGCTAAGGTCAAGGTCAACTGGCTGATCGGTAGCTCCCGTGTCTCACTGGTGTGGCTCGTGCTGCTCACGGCGGTCATCGCCTGGTTGCTTGGCCTCCTGGCGAGCGTGCGCTTTCAGTGGCTGACGCGCGCCCGGCGACGCTGACGGCTAGCGGGCGGAAGTCATACGTGGCGACGGTCAAGTCCGAGCTGCGCAACCAAGCAAAAGGAGGTTTGTCATGACTATCAACTATGTCGACGAAGCTGAGGGCCAGATCACGGAGCCAGCGGCCGATGACGGCGCGCAGCACGATGCGCGGCTCGGCGACGCTGTACGCAGGATCAAGGATGCTGTTGACAAACTCTCCGACCGGATCCGGCTCCCGAGTTCGGGTGGGAGGCAGAGCCACGCCTAAGGCGTGGGCGGCGAGAGAGACTCTGCGTGGACCTCGAAGCCGGTCAGGGCGACCTGCCCGAACGAGGTGATCAAAGCGACATCCACGGCGTCGCGACCGCGTCCGACGATCACCCTTCCCACCCGCGGACTGTTGATGCGAGCGTCGAAAGTGTGCCAACGACCGCCGAGGTAAGCCTCGAACCACGCCGAGAAGTCCATCGGCTCGACCGGCACCGGGACGTCGATATTCGGGATGTAGCCGAAGACGTAACGTGCCGGTATGTTCAGCGCGCGACAGAAGGTGATCGCAAGGTGCGCGAAATCACGACACACACCTTGGCGCGCTCGGTAGGCGTCGGCCGCCGTGGTCCACGGATTCGATGCGCCGGGTACGAACTCCAGGTGGTCATGGACGTAGTCGACGATTGTCTGCACCCGTGTCCATCCCGGAGCCAGGTTGCCGAATCGCTGCCATGCCTCATGACCCAACTCGTCAGGGAGGCAGAATCGGCTGGGCATAACAAAGCTGAGGACATCGTCAGGGAGTAGCGCCGTCGGTGTCTCGAGCGCGTCGGGCTCGATCAGGTCTGCGGGGGCCGAGAGGACGACCTCTGCCTCATAGCCGACGCGGGTGGCGCCGGCCGCGAACTCGAATCGCTCGCAGCGATTCCCGTAATCGTCCACATAGCAGTGGTGATATGCGCTCGTGTCCCAGCGTTCGCTACGGATCGACAGCCCCGGCTGCGGAGCCGGAGCGACCTGCATGACCGCAGCGGCCGGCTGACTCGGGTCCAGGCCGAACGTGCACCCCAATGAGAGCTCCAGCCTGGCCCCAGCGGCCGCGTCGCCAGGCGACGCGCAGATCACAGTTTCGTCCATACGCTGTCACCCTACCCCGTTACGGGTGCCACCCAACGGGAGCGAGGCGGACTTCCTTTATCGTGGTCGCGGAGCCGACTCGGAAAGGGCCGTAGATGCGAGTGCTGTTCGTCGGTGGAACCGGGCTGATCAGCTCGGCGTGCTCGGCCGCGGTCGTGCGGGACGGTCATGAGCTGTGGCTCGTCAACCGCGGCCAGTCGAAGCTCGCGCCCGCGGTGGCCGCGGACCGCATCATCGTCGCTGACGCCACCCACGTCGCTGAGCTCCGGGCGGCGCTTGAGGGCATGACGTGGGATGTCGTCGTCCAATGGATCGGCTTTCATCCTGAACACGTCGCGGACGACCTCGAGACGTTCGCCGACGCCGGTCAATACGTCTTCATCTCCTCAGCGTCCGTGTACGAGAAGCCGCCGTCGAGATGGCTGATCACCGAGCGCACGCCGACCGTCAACCCGTTCTGGGAGTACTCACGACAGAAGATCGCCTGTGAGAACGTGCTGCGGCGCGCGCACGCCGAGTCCACTTTCCCGATGACGATCGTCCGGCCTTCGCTCACGTACGGCGTCTCTCAGATTCCGGTGATCATCGGCAGTTGGGCCAGGCCGTTCACGATCATCGATCGCATGCGGCGCGGGGGGAAGATCCTCGTTCCCGGTGACGGCACGGCGATCTGGACACTCACGCACAACACTGATTTCGCGAAGGGGCTCGTGGGCCTGTTCGGCAAAGCGGCGGCGATCGGCGAGGACTTTCACATCACCTCGGATGAGGCGCTCACCTGGAACCAGATCTACCGGCTGGTCGCCGCAGCCGCCGGCGTCGAACCCAACATCCTCCATGTCCCGAGTGACGCGGTCGTCGCTGCCGATCCGACGGCGCTCGGGAGTCTGTGGGGCGATAAATCGAACAGCACGGTCTTTGATAACTCGAAGCTTCGCTCGGTGGTGCCGACGTTCGCCGCGACGACACCGTTTGCCGACGGGATTCACGAGACAGTGGCCTGGTTTGATGCCGATCCGGCTCGACAGGAGATCGACACCGAGGCGACCGCCCTCTGGGATCGGCTGGCGACGATTTACGAAGATGCGTTGCGCCGAGCTCAGGTGCTCGCCTGAGCTCGTCGTCCAGGCGTCGTCGGCGCGGTCAGGATCTTGAGCAGTCGACCGATGCTTTGCTCGCGCGCGACCGGGTCGTGGACGGGAACGTCGGAATTGATCGTGTAAAGGTTGCGGCGCCCGTTGCGCTGGCGGGTGATGTAGCCCGCGACACCGAGCTCGACCACTATCCGGTGGGCGGCGCGCTCAGTGATCCCCACGCGTTCTCCGATCTCACGCAGCCGGATGCCGGGATCGTTCGCGATGCAGACCAGCACCTGGGCGTGGTTGGTGAGGAACTTCCAACTGGGAACTTGGTTGTCGCTCATCAAACCGCCCTTGGCTTTCTAGATATGGCTTACACGCCTTCGTGGATCGGCACCAAGCTTCGCGGATCGGCACCAAGCTTCGTGGATCGGCACCAAGCTAGAACGGGAGCCGGACTCCAGTGCAATTGCTAGATTCTTATATCATGTATTGGGAAGCATGAACTCATGATCGTGTACGGCGAGAGTCTCCGGCCCCCCCGGTGAGCACACCGACGTCGGTGGCGCGGCGGATCGCTCAAGCAAGGGTGCCGAGCACCAGCGGCACGATCCGCTCTGCGCCGGCACGCCGTAACTGGCCTCCAACCATCGCGAGCGTCCAACCCGAGCAGCGCTCGTCATCGAGCAGGATCCCGGTGCCGGGTGGCGGGGTGTCGAGCAGCTTGTAGGCACCACGCACGTTGGCGGCCTGCTGGACCGCGTTGGCCATCTCCCGCTGCGGCGGGCGCTGCTCGCGGCGGGCGAGGAGCGTCACGTGCGGTATCCCCAACTCAGCTGCCAGACGCTCGGCCACACGCACGAGCGTGTCGCCGAGTCGCACGGATGGGACGCTCGTGATCCAGTCGGCACGCACGTCGACGCTACGCAACAGATCGGCGAGCCCGGTGATGACGAGGGGGTCGAACGTGCCATCGCTGAGGCCGCGCTCGACCACCGGCCACCAGCCGCCGTCGCCGAGACGCGAGAGCGACCAGCCAGGGCTGATGCGCACCTCGTCGGAGATCCTTCGTTGCGTGCCGGAGGCGTCCGGAGCCATCTTCTTGACCTCGAGCTCAACCGGGTTCGAACGGAGATAGCGCTGCGCCTGCTCGACCAGCGACGGATCGAGCGGCGCGGCGTAACGCGGCCCGGTGCAGATCGAGCAGCGGCCGCAGGCCTCGGCGCTGGGGTCGTCGAGCTCTTGTTGCAGAGCGCGCATCAGGCAGCGACCGTCGGTGCCGAAGGCTGCCATCGCTCGCTGCTCGGCGCGGCGCAGGGCGGTGACCTGGGCGTAGCGCTCGCCGTCATAGGTCCAGTCCGCGTCCGGGACGGCGTACCAGCTGCCGCCGCTCCGGCTCACGGCGCCTTCGACGTCGAGGATCTTCAGCATCGCATCGATCCGGCTCATTCCCAGGTTGATCGTCGCCATCAGTTCCCGTGTCGTCAGGCCCTGATCGCCCGCGAGTGCGAGCTCACCGAGCGCGGCCGTGACACGGTCGCGCGCCGGGAAAGCCTGTGCGATGAAGAAGTCCTGGATCCGGCGATCCTCGGCACCGCGTAGCAGCACCACATCGGCATGCTCGACGCCGCGGCCGGCGCGCCCGACCTGTTGGTAGTAGGACACGACCGAGCCGGGTGCCTGGTAGTGGACGACGAACGACAGGTCGGCTTTGTCATAGCCCATCCCGAGCGCGCTTGTGGCCACGACGGCCTTGATGTCATTGCGCAGGAGCCGCTCCTCTGTGTCGACGCGCGCGTCGGTCTCGTGCTCGCCGCTGTAGGGCAGTGCCGCGATTCCGTTAGCGGTCAGAAACCCCGCGACCTGCTCGGCGTCGCGCTTGGTGAGCGTGTAGACGATCCCTGAGCCAGGCAGCTTGGGCAGATGCTCGACGAGCCATGCCAGCCGCTGCGCCGGGCGTGGCAACTCCAGCACTTCGAGCCGCAGACTCGTCCGCGCCAGCGAGCCGCGGTAGGTGCGCAGCGGCTCGGCGTTGCTCGCGGCAAGTTGCTCGACGACGTCTGCGACCACTCGGTCGTTGGCCGTCGCCGTCGTGCCGAGCACAGCGGCGTCCGGCGCGAGGGCGTCCAGCATGTCCTTCACCCGCCTGTAGTCGGGACGGAAGTCATGGCCCCAGTCGGAGATGCAGTGCGCCTCGTCGATCACGAGCAGCCCCACGGAGGCTGCGAACAGCGGCAGCATCGACTCGCGAAACTGTGGGTTGTTCAAGCGTTCCGGGCTGATCAGCAGTAGGTCGATCGTGTCCGCTCGCAGCTGCTCGCGGACCGTGTCCCACTCCTCCCGGTTCGTGCTGTTGATCGTGTGAGCCCGCAGTCCCAGCCGTTGCGCGGCGTCGATCTGGTTGCGCATCAGCGCGAGCAGTGGGCTGACGATCAGCGTCGGTCCGGCACCGGCCTCGCGCAGCAATGCCGTCGCGACGAAGTAAACGGCCGATTTGCCCCAGCCGGTGCGCTGCACGCACAGCACCCGCGCGCGGTCGACGGCAAGGTCGCCGATCGCCTCCAGTTGCCCATCGCGGAACTCCGCGCTCATGTCGCCGGTCAGCGAGCGCAGCCGCGCGAGTGCCGTCTCCTCAAAGGTTGCGGTCGTCAGCGGGATCTGCTCATCTGAGCGCGGCGTCGAGGTCGCGCCATAGGTCCTCGACGTTCTCACAGCCGACGCTGAGCCGGATCAATCCCGCAGGGATGTGCTCCTGGCCGGGGTGGGCGTTGCGCCGCTCCATCGAGGTCTCCACGCCGCCAAGGCTGGTGGCGTGCCGGATCAGGCGGGTCGCGCGGCAGGCGCGGTCTGCAGCGGTCGCATCGGCCAACTCGAAGCTGACGATCGTGCCGAAGCCCGGGTAGCGCACTCGCGTGACGCTGTCGTGTTGCTCGAGGCGTGCGGCGAGTTCCTGCGCCGAGGCCTGAGCCTGGTGCAGCCGCAGCGCCAGCGTCCGGGCGCCGCGGAGCGCCAGGAAGCACTCGAGCATTCCCGGCGTGGCGCCGTTGCGGCTGCGCATCTCGCGAAGCAGCGCGAGCTGGCCTGCATCGGCGCTCACCGCCGCGCCGAGCAACAGGTCCGAATGCCCCCCGATCAACTTGGTCGCCGAATGCACGACGACGTCGGCGCCCAGGTTGAGGGGACGCTGCAGCAGCGGCGTGGCGAAGGTGTTGTCGACCACCACACGTGTTCCGGCGCGGCGGGGCGCGGCACAGATCGACGCGAGGTCGGCGACCTCCAGCAGCGGGTTGGACGGCGACTCGATCCACAGGAGGTCGGCCTCCATGGCTCGCTGGGGCCACAGCGGGTCGCGCGCCGGCAGCCGCTCGACCCGCCACTCGTGATCGCGCGCGCCGGCTTCGGCTATGGCGGCGACGCCCTGATAGCAGTCGTCCACCAGGACCAGATGAGCGCCAGTCGGTAGCTGGTTGAGCACGGCGGCGCAGGCCGCCATCCCCGACGAGAAGGCCACGGCCTGTCCACCTTCCAGCCCGCCCAGCATCGCCTCGAAGGCCTCCCAGCCCTCGGTGGCCTCATTGCGGCTGTAGATGCGCTCGGTGCCCAGCTCGTAGGTCGATACCCCGATCACGGGAGTGTTCATCAGCGCACCCGGTATCGCCTCGGGCCGGCCCGCGACTACCACCCAGGTCTCGGGCTGCAGCCGATCCGGCTCCAGCTGATCTGGGTTCCGCGTGTGATCCGGCGGCGTCGGTGGTGTGGCTTCCATCAGGAGGTCAACGCTACCAACGGCGCCAGCGACGCCCCAGCGGCGAGTCAGTCAGCCGATGGGCGCGGCGTCGAGGGTGTCGAGCAGCTCATGGACGCGCCGGTCGATCTCGTTACGGATGCCGCGTACCTCATCGAGGGGGCGGCCGGCAGGGTCGGTGAGGTCCCAGTCGATGTAGCGCTTGCCGGGGATGTAGGGGCACTCGTCGCCGCAGCCCATCGTGATCACGAGGTCGGCTTGTTCGGCGAGCTCGCGGGTGAGTAGTTGAGGAGTGCGATCAGAGAGGTCAATCCCGAGTTCGCCCATCACGGCGAGGACTTCTGGGTGGACGTGTTGCGCCGGGGTCGTGCCGGCCGAGAGCGCGTGATGCCGGTCTCCGGCGGCCTGCTGGAAGAGCGCCTGGCTCATCTGGGACCGCCCGGCGTTCTGCCTACACACGAACAGGACGGTGCTCATGACGTGTGCGGGAGCACGACCGCCGAGGCCTCGCGGGCGGTGACATCGGGATACAGGGAACGGATCGTGAGCACGGCGAGGATTCCGCCGGCGGCTTGGGCGACTATGAATCCGAGTGTCGACGCGGGCGCGATTCCGGCGAATGTGTTGGAGAGCATGCGGCCGATCGTGATCGCCGGGTTGGCGAAGCTGGTTGAGCTGGTGAACCAGTAGGCGGCACCTATGTAGGCGCCAACGGCCGCGGGTGCTTGCGAGCTGCGCCCGGTCCGTGCCAGCGCGAAGATCAACAGGATCAAGCCGGCTGTTGCGATCGCCTCGGCGAGCAGGTGTGCCGGGCTAGCGCGATGGTGGGTCGAGATGCTGATGGCCGCTCTGGCGAACATGGCGTTGGCCGTGATCGCCCCGAGGGAGCACCCTGTGACCTGAGCGGGGAGGTAGGCAAGCGCGTCCCGCCGGGATGTTGAGCGCCGTTTGAATCCGGCATGGGAGGCGGTGCTGGTGCCGTTTAGCGCCGGGATGTAGTTCGTGGCGGTGGCAGGCTTTGTGTGTTCCTGAACGCACGAGAGCCCTCCCGTCAGCTTGAT
>Ga0307373_10014355_pt1 | contig 10914 bp, 13 predicted proteins | sample OX2MG_FD_202534 | JGI IMG/M metagenome (GOLD analysis project Ga0307373, IMG submission 202534) | Soil microbial communities from Risofladan, Vaasa, Finland - OX-2 | ecosystem: Environmental > Terrestrial > Soil > Coastal area > Acid sulfate soil | place: Finland: Risofladan, Vaasa | collected... | reverse complement strand
AGGCCGGCGTCCTCTCGGTCAACTCGAACAGCTCGGTCCACACGGAGGCGCCGTTCGGCGGCTACAAGATGTCCGGCATCGGGCGCGAGCTCGGGATGCACGCGCTCGAGCTGTACACCGAGGTGAAGAACATCTTCATCGACCTCGGCTGAGCGGCCCACAGCCAGCGAAGCGCCTCAGCGGAGGCCGGCGGGCATCTCCGTCGGCTGCATCTCCGGGTGCCGCAGGCGAAGCCAGTCGCGGAGCGCCCAGAACGTCGTCGTGAAGGCGATGCCGGACCACGGGATCGCAGCGGGCGGGAATGCGACGATCTCGAGCGCCTCCGCCGTCGGCTGCGGGCTGCCGCCGACGATGCGAGCCTCGAAGACGATGACGACGACGGCCGCCTCGAGGCGCGAATAGAGGCCGACGATCTCGCCCGGCGCGACGATCAGCCCGGTCTCCTCGAAGGTCTCCCGGATCGCCCCCTCATTCACGGTCTCGTCGACCTCGAGGAAGCCGCCCGGCTGGGCCCATGCTCCGTAGCCCGGCGCGATGCCGCGACGGATGAGCACGAGCTCGCCCGCGTCGGTCACCGGCAGCGCCGTGACGACAAGGCGCGGGTTGACGTACGAGATGAAGCCGCACGCGTCGCAGGCAAGACGATGACGATCCTCGCCGTCGATCGCGCCGAACCGGAGTGGGGCGCCGCAGCGGGAACAAAAGCGGAGCGAGGCGGCGAGCCATTCCGGCACGCCGCGGCCGGAGTCGATGTCTGTCGAGCGGGCGTCCGGCCCGCGCTCGAAGCCAGGCCGATCCGCCCCGCGATCCGCCTCGCTCACGACGTGAGCACCCACGCCGAGAAGGCCGCGATCGCGACGATGAGGACGACCGCCATGCCGACCCATGCCACCCGGAAGCGGGCCCTCGTGCGGTCGACCGACATCCAGGCCCGCGACGAACGCCAGATGCGGAGAGCGGCGTCGCCGGTCGTGAGGGCGAGGATCGGCGCGCCGATGACGACGCACATCTTCACGAGCAGGCTACCCGGACCCGCGCCGAGTTCGAGGGCCGTGATCGCGATCGCGCCGGCGACGAGGGCCACGACCGACAGGTTGATGTAGTACGGCTGGAGTGGGGTCGGCGCGGTCTCCGGGACTGAGCGGATCGGCAGCTGGGCGAGTGTCGGCCGGGCGTCGCCCCCGGGCTGCCGATCGAGGACCGGCATGCCGGGTTCCCAGCGCGGGTCGTCCATGGCCGAACGGTCAGCCGACGTTCGACGGATCGTCGAGGACCGCCTTCGCCTGGAGTTCGCGATAGGCGGCGAGCGCCGCTGCGACCGCCGGGTCGCTCAATGCGACGATCCGCGCCGCGAGGAGCGCCGCGTTCTCCGCATTCCCGATCGCGACGGTCGCGACCGGCACGCCGCGCGGCATCTGGACGATCGAGAGGAGCGAGTCCAGGCCGTCGAGCTGGCTCAGCGGGATGGGGACGCCGATCACCGGCAGGAGCGTCTTCGCGGCGATCATCCCCGGCAGGTGGGCAGCGCCGCCTGCGCCCGCGACGATCACCCGAAGGCCCCGGGCGGCTGCCGACTCCGCGTAGTCGAACATCAGGTCGGGGGTGCGATGGGCGGAGACGACGCGGAGCTCGTTCGCGACCCCGAGCTCGTCGAGCAGCGCGGCGGCGCGCTCGAGGATCGGGAAGTCGGAGCGGCTGCCGCCGACGATCCCGACGACGGGCGGGCGACCCGCTCCGGGTGCGTCGCTCATGGCTCGTTCTCCCAGTGCAGGGCGGCGAGTGCCCTCCGGGCCCGGGCGAGTGCCTCGTCCGCATCGTCGCCGACCACCGTCAGGTGGCCCATCTTCCTCCGCTCGAAGACATCCCGCTTATCGTAGACGTGGAGGTGGACGGCCGAGTCCGCGAGGGCTCGATCGAGGCCGCCGAGCCGGGCGGGCCGCCGCGGGCCACTGCCGAGGAGATTGACCATGGCCGTCGGCCCGAGGGCGTCGGTGGAGCCCAGCGGCAGCCCGACGAGCGCCCGGATGTGCTGCTCGAACTGGCTCGTGACAGCGCCCTCGATCGTCCAGTGACCGCTGTTATGGACCCGTGGCGCGAGTTCGTTCACGACGAGCGACCCGTCCGCCATCACGAACAGTTCGACGGTGAGGACACCGACGAGGTCGAGTTCGGTCGCCAGCCGGGTCGCGAGCTCATGCGCCGCGCTGACGATCGCCGCGGTCACCGGCGGCGGCGCGGGCGCGACCGATTCGACGAGGATCCCCGCGTCGTGACGGTTCCTCGCCAGCGGGTAGGCAACGCTCCGACCTCGCCCATCGCGAGCCACGATCGCGGAGCACTCGGCGACGAACTCGACCTCCCGCTCGAGGAGGAGACCGTCGCGTTCGGCTGAGCCCGCGAGCGCCGCGAATGCCGGATCGAGATCCCCGTCTCGGGCGAGGCGCGCCTGGCTCCGCCCGTCGTAGCCGCCGATGGCGACCTTGAGGCGGAGCGGATAGCCGAGCTCGGCCGCGCTCGCACGCAATTCGTCGAGGGTCCGGACCTCGCGCCACGTCGCTGTCGGCGCGCCGGCGCCTGCGAGGAACCGTCGCTCGGCGAGCCGATCCTGGGTCATCCGGAGGGCGTACTCGACCGGGTGGATCGGTCGTTCGGCGTCGATGGTACGGACCATCCCCGGATCGATGTGCTCGAGCTCGTAGGTCGCAACGTCGCAGGCCGCCGCGAGCTCGGCGGCCGCGGCGACATCGTCGTAGGCGGCGACGATCACCCGCTCGGCGACCGACGCGGCCGGGCATGACGGATCGGGATCGAGGATGACGATGCGGTAGCCGAGCCGCCGCGCGGCGATGGCGAGCATCCGACCGAGCTGGCCGCCGCCGATGACGCCGATGGTCGAGCCGGGAGGCAGCGGCGGCCCGTCCGGTGGGGTCGCTGCGGTGCGGTCTTCCCGCGTCGGCGGTCGGTCGGGCATGGGGACCCAAGTGTAGGCGGTCTCGACCCGTGCCCCCGCGCCGCACCATCGACTAGCATCGACGAGTGCCAGACCGGATCCCCCTCCTCATCGACTGCGACACCGGCATCGACGACAGCCTCGCCCTGCTGTACGCCTGCGCCAGCCCGGAGGCCGAGATCGTCGCCGTGACCTGCTGTTCGGGTAACGTCGACGCCGAGCAGGTGGCCGAGAACACCCGGGCGGTCCTCGAGCTCGCCGGGCGGACGGACATCGAGGTGGCGATCGGCCGCCGGACACCGCTGATCAGGCCGCTGGAGACGACGCCGGAGACGCACGGGCCGCGCGGCATCGGCTACGCCGAACTCCCGCCACCGACCCGACCCGTCTCCGCTCGCCACGGTGTCGACGTGATCCTCGACGCCGTGCGCAGCCGGCCGGGCGAGGTCACCCTCGTCACCCTCGGCCCATTGACGAACCTCGCCCTCGCGCTGCTGCTCGAGCCGGAGCTGCCTCGACTCCTGCGCCGCTGGGTCCTCATGGGCGGCACGTACCGCGTCGCCGGCAATACCAGCCCGCGCGAGGAATGGAACATCCATTGCGATCCGGAAGCCGCCCGGATCGCCTTCCGGGCCTTCGCCGACGTCCGTCCGCCGACGCTCCCCCTCGCCCTCGGCCTCGACGTGACGGAGCGGGCGCGCTTCCTTCCCGATCACCTCGTCGCGCTGGCCCGGCGGGCCGGCAGTCGACCGGACGACTCGATCGCCATCGCCCGCGACGAGGAGCCGATGCAGGCGGTCCGGAGTGTCGCCTCGAATCCGATCGTCCGCTACCTTGCCGACGCGCTCCGCTTCTACATGGAATTCCACGACCGCTACGACGGCTTGTACGGCGCCTTCGTCCATGACCCGCTCGCTCTCGCCGCGGCGCTCGACCCGACACTGGTCCGGTCGGAGGCGCTCACCGTCGACGTCGAGACGCACGGTGCGATCACCAGCGGCGAGACCGTGGCCGACTGGCGCCACCTGTGGGGCCGCGAACCGAACTGCGAGGTCGCGGTGGCCGCCGACGCGGACCGCTTCCTGGCGGACTTCGTCGAGCGGGTGGGGGGCCTCGCCGAGCGCATCGGCGATCACGGCGGACGCACGACGGAGTAGCGGCGCGCGTCGGAGCGTGGCAAGCTGCACGAGGGGGATCGGTCCGCGTACGCGGACCCGCAAGCGGAGGTCCAGCGACCATGGCCTGGCTGTCGCGACAGTTCAGCACGCGCGTCATCGTGCTCATGCCGATCGCGATCGCGATCAACATCGTCCTCGGCTATACCGTGCAGAGCGTGCTCAAGCTGCCGATCTACCTCGATTCGATCGGCACCATCCTCGTCGGCGTGCTCGCCGGCCCGATCGCCGGAGCGCTCACCGGCATCCTCTCGAACCTCATCTGGCAGTACGCGCCGGGGATCGGTGGCGGCACGATCGGGCCGTTCGCGGTGACCGCCGGCGTCATCGGCCTCATGGCGGGCCTGTGGGGATACCTCGGTGTCTATCGGCCGCGGCCCGCCTCCGGCATCCGGCTCTACGGCGCGGCGGTCATCGGCGTGGGGATCATCGCGCTGCTCGCCTGGCGGATCTACACGAGCCCGGTCTACGGGACGGATCCGTCGACCGGCGGCTACGGGACGGGCGTCTATCCGATCATCTTCGCGATCGGCGTCATCGCCGCCCTCGGCGTCGGCGGGTTCATCCTCTATCGGCGTGACGCAGCCGGGGCGTGGGTCGCGGTGGCTGGTGCGCTGACGGGCATCGTTGCGGCGATCGTGTCCGCACCGATCGCCGCGTACCTCTTCGAGGGCGTCACCGGATCCGGCACGGACCTCATCGTTGCCACCCTTCGGCAGGGCGGCGCGGACGTGTTCAACGCCTCCCTCGGCCAGGGCTTCTTCAGCGACCCGATCGACAAGACGATCACAAGCTTCGTCGTGTTCATCGTCCTGGCGAGCCTGTCGAGCCGGATCGTCGCCCGATTCCCGCTCGGGGAGCGGATCGCATCGGCCCCAGCCTGAGCGGCGTCCCCGACTTCGTCGCCCGCCCACCGCTCGGCGCCTATCGCCGCCTCAATCCGACGACCAAGCTCGTCATCGCCTTCGCGGAGGCGCTCGTCGCCTTCGGCGTCCGCGGCTGGACCGGGCCGCTCGTCATGCTCGGCGTCATCGTCGGCTCGGCGACGGCGGCACGGATCGGGCGGGCGTTCGTGCCGTACCTCCTCGCCACGATCCCGCTCATCGCCTCGATCCTCCTCGTCAATACGTTCCTCTACCCGGGCGCGACGGATCGGATCGTCGTCCTCGGACCCATCGCACCGACCTGGACGGGGCTCGAGGCCGCGACCCAGGCGGCACTGCGGGTCGTCGCGTTCGCGATGTCCGTCGCCCTGCTCGGCCTGACGACGTCCGCCGACCACCTTGTCGCCGATCTCGAGCGGCGGGGGGCCGGGCGACGCTTGATCTTCGTGGTCGGTTCGACCCTCCGGATGGTGCCCCGCATGATCGAACGAGCGGTCGAGATCACGGAGGCCCAGCGCGCTCGCGGGCTCGATACGGAGGGGCACGCCTGGCGCCGGGTGCGCGGCATCGTGCCGCTCGCGGGACCGCTCATCTTCGGCGCGCTGACCGATGTCGAGGAGTTGACGATGGCATTGGAGGCACGTGGCTTCTCCGCGCCCGTGCGCCGGACGGCGATCCGGACCTTCCCGGACAGCCCGGGCCAGCGGATCGCGCGCTGGGTCATCGGCGTGGGGGCCCTCGCGCTCCTCGCACTGTCGATCGGCGGACGCCTGGCGGGCCTGCCGTGAGCCTCGTACTCCGCGAGGTCCGCTATCGCTACGCGGGATCGGCACGAGCTGCCCTCGACGGTATCGACCTCATCCTTGAGCCGGGGACGGTCCTCGGCGTCGTGGGCGCGAACGAGGCGGGCAAGTCGACGCTCTGTCTCGTCGCGGCCGGGCTCGCTCCCGCGACGATCGGCGGCCGACTCGAGGGGACGGTCACCATCGACGACCTCGCCACGTCGTCCGCCCGCCCGCATGACCTCGCACAGCGCTGCGGGATCCTCTTCCAGAACCCCGCGACCCAGCTGTCCGGCACGGCCGCGACGGTGTGGGAGGAGGTCGCGTTCGCGCCACGGAACCTCGGGCTGCCGCTCGACGAGATCGTCGATCGGGTGGAGTCAGCGCTCGCGGCGCTCAGGATCGAGCACCTTGCCGAGCGCGATCCGCAGCGGCTATCGGGCGGCCAGGCCCAGCTCGTCGCGCTCGCCGGCGTCCTCGTCCTCCGTCCGCGCTACCTCGTCCTCGACGAGCCGACGAGCCAGCTCGACCCGCTCGGAACGAGGCTCGTCGGGGAGGCACTGACCGGGCTCGTCGAGGCGACCGGTGCCGGGATCCTCGTCGTCGAGCACAAGACGGACCTCCTCGCCGGACTCGCCGCCACGATCGCCGTCCTTGCCGGGGGCCGCGTCGCGCTGAGCGGCCCGGCCACGGACATCCTGGCCGACGATGCCCTCGAGGCGCTCGGGGTCGAGCCGCCGTCCCGCGTCCGCCTCGAGCGAGCAGCCCGCCATGCCGGCGTCTCCCTCCCGGCAGCGGTCTGAGGGCCGCGGTGTGACGTCGGCGGGACGCGGGATCGACCTCGAAGCGAGCGGCCTCGGCTTCGTCTACCCGGACGGGACGCGAGCGCTCGAGGGGGTAGACTTGCGGATCCCGGCCGGCGACGTCGTCGCGATCGTGGGCCAGAACGGCAGCGGCAAGTCGACACTCGTCCGCCACTTCGACGGTCTGCTGCGGGCGACCGAAGGTCGGGTGGCCGTCGACGGGGTCGACGTGGGGCGCCGCCACGTCGCTGAGCTCGCCCGCCTCGTCGGGGTCGTGTTCCAGAACCCCGATCGACAGATCTTCGCGGGACGGGTCCGGACGGAGGTCGCCTTCGGTGCCCGCAACCTGGGGCTGCGCGGCGCGGCACTCGACGAGCGGGTCGCCGCGGCGCTCGAGTGGGTCGGGCTCACGGAGCACACCGCCGACAACCCGTACGACCTCGGATACTCGAAGCGCAAGCTCCTCGCGATGGCGTCGATCCTCGCGATGGAGACCCCGGCGGTCATCCTCGACGAACCGACGACGGGCCAGGACCTCGTCGGCGTAGCCCGGGTGCGGTCGATCGTCGCCGACCTCGCGGCGGCCGGCCGGACGGTCGTGGCGATCAGCCACGACATGCGCTTCGTCGCCGAGACGTTCGGGCGGGTCATCGTCATGCAGGCAGGTCGCATCGTGCTCGACGGCACGCCCGGCGAGGTCTTCGCGCGATCGAACTGGGGGGTTCTCGCGGCGACCTATCTCGAACCGCCACTCGCCGCCCGGATCGGCGCCGCCGCCGGCCTGGGATCCACCCCCACGGAGGCGACGCTCGTGGCGGCGCTGCTCGCCGGCCGAATCAGTCCGCCCGGATGAGCGCGACCTCGTGGACGGCCTCGCCGACGATGCGCCACGCGCGGACGGACGGTTCGCCGGTGCCCGGATCCGCCTCGTCCTCCGCGAGCGAGACGAGGATGTACAGCGCGTCCGGGTAGCGGGCGGCGCGGATGTCCGTCGGCGACGGTCGAGCCGGCGAGCGGACGTGGGAGTGGACGATCGCCCAGAACGCCTCGTCGGCATCGTCTGTCTCGAGGGTCAGGCGGAGGAGGTCCGCCGAGTCGATCTCGTAGCGCAGCGGTGACGCCGCCGCGTTGCGGGTCGGGGCGAAGCGGAGGGCGATCCCGCCGTCCGCCGCCGGTCGGTCACCGACCACGATCCCGCACGCCTCGTTCGGGTATTCGTGCCGGGCGTGCTCGATCAGCGCTTCGCGGAGCACCTCGCGGAACGTGACCGACCGCGGCCCCGGATGGCCCGAGCTCGCGGCAGTCGGGGGCACAGGGGTGTCTTCCGTCATCCGACTATGGGCATGAGGGTCGCGTGCGCGCCGTTTGCGTCGGGGTCGGCATCGGGGTCGGCATCGGGGTCGGCATCGGGGTGTCTTCCATTATCCGACTATGGGCATGATCGGTGCCCGTGACTCCTCGTTCCTCGCGGCGGTCGGGATGGGGTTGGGGCAAGCGGTCGAGGTCGTCATGCCCGCAATGGGATGGCCGGGACAGACCCTTGTTCGAAAGCCCATGCGGCCGGGCGCCCCCATGCTGCCGGGCGCCCCCATGCTGCCGGGCGCCCCCATTGCGGCCGGACATCACCACCAATGGACTCCGCCCTCGAGATCGGACTCCATCTCGTCGAGGTCTCGGGTGAAGGCGCCCGCCGAAAGGTACTTCCAGCCGCCGTCCGGGAGGAGCGCGACGATGGTGCCCGGGCTGCCCGCCTCGACCATCGATCGTGCGACGCGTCGTGCTGCCACAAGCACGGCGCCGCACGAGGGTCCGGCGAAGATCCCCTCGCGGTCGAGCAACTCGCGGAGGGCGACGATGCTCTCGCGGTTGGTGACGAGGAACTTCCCGTCGATCGCGGTCGGGTCGAAGATCTCCGGCACGAACCCGTCGCCGAGCGAACGGAGGCCCTGGACGTTCTCGCCCGGCATCGGCTCGGCAGCGTAGATGCGGACGCCGGGCTTGCGCTCACGGAGGTAGCGGCCGACGCCCATCAGCGTGCCGCCCGTCCCGAGCCCGGCTACGAACGCGTCGATCTCCGGGCACGCGGCGAGGATCTCGGGCCCGGTCGTCTCGTAGTGCGCCTGCGGATTCGCCGGGTTCGCGTACTGGTCCGGCATGACGTAGCGAGCATCGGAGGCTGCGAGGCGTCGAGCGAGCGCGATCGCGCCATTGCTCCCCTGGTCGCCCGGCGAATCGACGATCTGGGCCCCGAACAGCTCCGCCATCTGGCGCCGCTCGACCGTCACGTTGTCCGGCATCACGAGGGTGATCGAGTAGCCCTTGCGGCGGGCGAGCATCGCGAGCGCGATCCCGGTGTTGCCGGACGTCGGCTCAAGGATGATCGAGTCCGGACCGAGCCGGCCGGAGCGCTCGAGGTCGTCGACGAGGTACTTCGCCGCCCGATCCTTGACCGAACCCGTCGGGTTGAACATCTCCAGCTTGGCGAAGAGCCGGACGGTGGGACTCGGCGAGAGCCCGGGGATCTCGACGAGCGGCGTGCCACCGATCGTGTCGACGATCGAGCCGAGGGGTCCGGCTCCGAGGCGTGGCGCGCCTCCGGTACGGGGCGCCACTCCGGTACGGGGCGCGACCGCGTCAGCCACCTGCCATCGCCGGCAGCACGATGATCGAATCGTGCTCCGCCACCGGCGTCGCGAGCTCCTGGAGGTAGCGGATGTCCTGGCCGTCGAGGTAGACGTTGACGAAGCGGTTGAGCGCGCCGTCCGTGGTCATGAGCTGATCGCGGAGGCTCGGGTGACGCTCGACGAGCGCGGTGAGCGCCTCCCCGACGGTCGAGGCGACGACGTCGACCTGCTTCGCGCCGCCGACCGTCGCCCGCAGCACCGGTGGGATCCGGATGACGGTCACGACCGGACCTGCAGGACGAACGGGACGTCGGCCCCGACCGCGCCGACTCCGACCGGGCCGACGGCGCCTGCCGCCACGACGGCGAGCGGCCGGCCGGCACGGCGCGCCTTGACGGCAGCGTCAGAGCAGGCCGGGCAGGCCGGATCACGGCGCAACCGCAGCTCGGTGAACGAGGCGTCGAGGGCGTCGAACAGGAGGAGCCGACCGGCGAGCGAATCCCCGATGCCAAGGATGAGCTTGAGCACCTCGTTCGTCTGGAGCATGCCCATGATGCCGGGCACGACGCCGAGGACGCCGGCAACGGAGCAGCCGGGCGCGAGCTCCGGCGGCGGTGGCGTCGGATAGAGGCAGCGGTAGCACGGCCCTTCGAACGGCTGGAAGACGGTGAGCTGGCCCTCGAACCGGTAGACCGACGCATGGACGACGGGGATCCCGGCCGCCACTGCCGCGTCGTTGAGGGTGTAGCGCGTCTCGAACGTGTCCGTGCCGTCGAGGATGACGTCGTAGCCGGCGATGATCCGCTCGACATTCTCCCCGGTGAGCATCTCCTCGTGGGCGACGACGTTGACCTCCGGATTGAGCGCGGCGATCGCCAAGCGCGCCGAATCGACCTTCTTGGTCCCGATGCGGTCCGTCGTGTGGATCACCTGGCGTTGCAGGTTCGACAGGTCGACGATGTCGAAGTCGACGATCCCGATCGTCCCGACGCCGGCCGCGGCAAGGTAGAGGGCGGCCGGGCTGCCGAGCCCGCCTGCGCCGATGAGGAGAACCCTGGCGGCGAGAAGCTTCGCCTGGCCCTCGGCACCGACCTCGGGCATGAGCAGGTGGCGGCTGTAGCGCTGCTTCTGTTCGTGGCTGAGGACGGCGGGCATCGTCCAGGCGTGGCCCGAGCTCTTCCAGGCCTGGAACCCGCCGGCCAGCGAGCGGACGTTCGTATAGCCGAGAGTCTGCAGCGTCTGCCCTGCGAAGAGCGAGCGGACGCCGCCGGCACAGTAGAGGACGACCGGTCGATCGCGGTCCGGGACCGCCGCTTCGATGTCCTGCTCGACGTAGCTCCTGGAGATGTGGAGGGCGCCCGGGAGGTGCCCCTGCTCCCACTCGGAGTCTTCGCGGACGTCGACGATCGTCACGTCTGCGCTGGACTCACGGAGGAGATCCGCTTCGGCCGGGCTGATCTCCGGGACCGCCTCGCGGGCAGCGCGGAGGAGTTCTGCATAGGTGCGTGGCATGGGGCTGGTGGCTCCGTTGATCGACGGGCTGACGCTTGCGGCGTCAGGGCGTGAGGGATTCCGAGGTGGCAGGTTCCGGCTCGGCGGCTGATGCGGTCCCGCCATCGAGCTCATCGAGCGCGTGGCGGAGCGTGTCGTGGCTGAGCATGGCGCACTTGAGACGGGCGGGGCTGACCTCGATCCC
>Ga0307373_10014353_pt1 | contig 10916 bp, 9 predicted proteins | sample OX2MG_FD_202534 | JGI IMG/M metagenome (GOLD analysis project Ga0307373, IMG submission 202534) | Soil microbial communities from Risofladan, Vaasa, Finland - OX-2 | ecosystem: Environmental > Terrestrial > Soil > Coastal area > Acid sulfate soil | place: Finland: Risofladan, Vaasa | collected... | reverse complement strand
TCGGCGATCGGTGGGAGCGCCACCAGGCCCGGCGCGACGCTCGGGTGCCGTGGGTTCGGTGGGCGACCGCCGCCCGAGCCGAGCGGTCGCGTCATGTGCCGACAACGACGGAGTTGCTCGTTGCCCACATGCACCGCACGACGGACGTCCTGCTGGGCGTGGACCCGGGCGGCCGCACGGACTGATCCGGGCTCTCGACTGGCGACCTCCTGCGGCGCGCCGCCGTCCCGTGCGGCGGACCGTGCCGTCCCGCGCGACTGACGGTGCGGCGGACCATGCCGCGTCACATGCCAGCCGGAGTGGCATTCGGGAACGCCGCCAGGTCAGGGGTCGCTCATCGACGCGTTCGAATGTCGCCGTCGTGCGTGCGTCGAGGCGATCCGATCGTCTCGATGGGCGCGCGGGCCCTCGCTGGGTGGACAACGCCACCCGGAGTGGCAGGTGACGCGAGCGTCCTCGCGACGGCTACGGATACGACAGGACGCAGCCTCCGGCGTTGCTGTTGAAGGCGTTGCTCCAGAGCGACTGGACCGGGAAGCTCGCACCGCTCATGGTCACGTTGGCCGACGCGCCCTGGCCGCTGCTGATCCAGGCGCACTTGTCGCCGTTCTCGGCACCGCTGCTATCGAGCCAGCCGCCGCTCGGGAAGATGTCCGTCTCCGTCTCGCCGAACTCGTGGCCGCCGACGATCGTGATGCCATCGGTCAAGCCGGCAGATCCCGAGTTCACGAAATTCGCGCCGCAGCTCGCGCCCGCGTCGGTGATGTATGGCATGTTCGTCCAGGCGATCGGGCCGTAGCTCGAGCTGGTCGAGCTGTGGTAGGCGCAGTACTGGGTACCGAAGCCGCTCGAGTTGTTGCCGGTCGCCGTGTTGATGACGAACTGGATCGCCGAGTTCGAGAACGACACCCCGGTGTTCGCCAAGTGCTTGGCCGCGGCTGCCGCTTCTGCGGCCAGCTGGCTTTGAGTCGGGCTCGATGGTGCGGCAGCAGCAGTGTCATACCAGAAGCCCAAGAGCACGCCCGTCGGGTTCGTCGCGTGGACGCCCGCCGTTCCGCAGTAGGTCGTCCCCGTCGCGACGCTTTGGCAGTACTGCGTCACCGAGCTGTTCCAGGAGCTGCCGCCGACGTGGTTGAAGAAGTTCTGCTGGATCGATGCCTCACCGGACGGGTCGTTGTTGTTCCACTGCGAGCCCCAGTAGACGAGATAGACCTTGTCGGCACCCGTCTCGACGCCCGGAGTCCCTCCGTGATAGGTCAGGTTCTTGCTGCGGGTCGGCTTGGCTCCATGGGCGGCCCCGCGCACCGGCATGAAGATCGCGGTGGGATTGCCGACTGCGGAGGGGTTGCCGGCCGCCGCGGCGATCCCGGCGCTGGCCGCGACGAGGGTGGCGCCGAAGACGACGGCGGCGAGACGACTCGCTGCGATCCGATGCTGGTTGCGGGACATCGATCCCCTCCTGTGCCCGATCGGGGTGGTACGCGTCCGATCCCAGCGCTCAAAGAAGCCACGGGGACGATGACGGGCGCACTCTACTGCGTCCGTTATCGTCCTGCGAGCACGATCTTCACGGCGGGCGCGCGATCCCGGTGCGCCGCGGCACCATCCCCGGTCAGGCGGCCGTGCGCGCCTGGGCCATGATCGTCGTGGCGGCGTCGATCGGGATCGCGAAGCCGAGACCCTCGGCGTTGCCGGCGGTCGCGGTATCGATGCCGATGACCGTCCCGTTCGCATCGACGAGCGGTCCGCCGCTGTTGCCCGGGTTGATCGCCGCATCCGTCTGGAGGAGATTGGTGAGGCGGCGGGGTTGGCCGGTCAGATCGTCCGCGACCGTGATCGAACGCCCTTCCGCCGAAAGGATGCCACTCGTCACGGTGTCGGTGTATGTCCCGAGCGGGCTCCCGAACGCCACCACGAGCTCGCCGACCCTCAACGTGTTCGAGTCGCCGATCGTCGCGGTCGGCAGGCCGGTCGCCGCGACCTTGACCACCGCGAGGTCCGCGGACATGTCCGCGACGACGACCGTCCCGGGAAGCTGGCGACCGTCGCTCAGCGTCACGGAGAGCGACGTCGCCCCTTCGACCACGTGGGCGTTGGTCAGGATGTACCCGTTGGCGGCGTAAATGAAACCGGACCCGACGCCGATGCCCGAGCCACCGAACCGGCCGGCCCCCGCGATGTCGGAGGTGATCGTCACCACGGCGGGCGACACCGATGCCGCCACCGCGACGATCGGGTCGGCCGCGGCTGCCGCCGCCGACGACGGTCCGCCGGCCACCGAAGCAGCCGCCGTCGCAGTCGTGGAAGCCGCCGTGCCCGTACCGGTCGCGACGCCCGTCGGCACAGGTGTCGCCGTGACATTCGAGAGCGCGACGAGCGCCGTCGTCGTCGAGGCGAGCGCGGCTGAGAGCAGCGCAGCTCCCAGGACGAGCGCGAGGTCACCGCGACGGCGTCGGGCGCGCGGTCCGTGCGGATACTCCGGCGGATGAACGGCGCCAGTGGTATCGCGCGGGTCGGAGATCATCGGATCGGGGCCGAGCGGATCGTCCACGATGAAGGGGTCCATGACGTGCGCCTCGCTGCGGTGGCCAGACGGGCCGGGGGTCGATACGCGGAAGGTGGACCCGGCGACCTGTCGAACCGGTTACGGCCACATCGACTACGCTCAGGCCATCGCCGAGCCCCTTCGCCGAACGGAGGTTCCGTCCATGGCCGTGCCCGGCGTCCCCTACTGGATGACCACCGGCGACCCGTCGATCGAGCCGCCGCTCGCGGGGCGGACGGATGCCGACGTGGTCATCGTCGGCGGCGGCTTCACGGGGTTGTGGACCGCCATCCAGCTCACCGATACGGATCCGGGCCTCCGGATCGAGCTCCTCGAACAGGAGGCGGTCGGATTCGGCGCGAGCGGCCGCAATGGCGGCTTCTGCGAGGCCAGCCTCACCCACGGGCTGGCGAACGGACTCCGCCATTTCCCGGATGAGGTCGAGCTTCTCGAGCGCGAGGGCGTCGCCAATCTCGCCGCGATCGTCGCCTTCACTCGCGACCATGACATCGACTGCGACCTCGAGGCGACCGGCACGCTGCGCGTCGCCGACCAGCCGTACCAGGTCGAAGAGTTCCGGGAGTGGGTGGAGGTCGCCCGCCGCCACGGCCTTGAACTGCGCTTCCTCGATCGCGAGGCGATCCAGGCGGAGGTGCACTCGCCGCGCTGGCTCGCCGGTATCGCCGCACCGCCGAGCGACAACGTGATGGTCAACCCGGCAAAGCTCATCTGGGGCCTCAAGCGAGTCGCTCTCGAACGCGGCGTGCGGATCCGTGAGCGCACCCGGGCGACCGCGATCGAGGAGGCCCACAGCGGGGTCGCGGTCACCACGACGGATGGCCTCGTCCGTGCCGGCCGCGCCGTGATCGCGACATCGGCCTACTCGGGATGGCGGCGCAACCTGCGCTCGCTGTTCGTGCCGGTCTACGACTACGTCCTCGTCTCCGAGCCACTCAGTCGCGAGCAGCGGGCCGCGATCGGCTGGGCCGGTCGCCAGGGAATGTCCGATTCGAACAACCGCTTCCATTACTTCCGGCTCACGGCAGACGACCGGATCCTGTGGGGCGGATACGACGCGATCCACTACCCCGGCAGCCGGGTCGGTCCGGCGTACGACACGCGGCCAGCGACGTTCAGCCTTCTGGAGCGGCAGTTCGGCGAGACGTTCCCACAGCTCGTCGGCCTGTCCTTCCCCTACCGCTGGGGCGGTGCGATCGACACCACCACCCGGTTCACGGTGACGGTCGGGACGTCCATGGGCGGGCGGGTCGTCCATGCCCTCGGATACACGGGGCTCGGCGTCGGAGCGAGCCGCTGGGCGGCCGGCCTCGTCCGGGACCACATCCTGCGCCCGGATTCGGAGTTGCTTCGGCTGAGGTTCGCCCGCTCGCGCCCATTCCCGTTCCCGCCCGAACCGTTGCGCACCCTCGCCGTCGAGGTGATGCGCCACGAACTGGCCCGCGCGGATCGCAACAGCGGCCGGCGCGGGCTCGTGCTGCGGACGCTCGATCACCTGGGGATCGGCTTCGACAGCTGATCTCGGTGGCCCCGGCCGGCGACCTGCCCACGATGCCGTTCGAAACGATGCATCTTGGTGCCCGTGCTAGTCTCTCCGAAGTTTGTTCAGAACAATCCTGGAGGAGATGAGAAATATGCGAACCCGCGCCACACTGTTTGCCGCTGTAGCGGCATCTGCGATCGTCGCGTCTGCGTGTAGCAGCGCGGCCACGCCGGCTCCCGCATCCGGGGCCCCGGCATCGGCATCTGCATCGGGGCTCAGCGTCACGTCGTTCGACAGCGCCTTCTCCGCGATGGCGCAGCTGACCTCCGTGACCGCCGCCGGCAAGGGCCTCGTCGGCGTGATCCTGCCGGACGTCACCACGTCGGCCCGCTACACCAGCTACGACCTGCCGTATCTCACGAAGGCCTTCACGGCCGCCGGATACGCCAGCACCGACTTCAAGATCGACAACGCCGCTGGGACCACCACCACCCAGCTGGCCATCGCCCAGGCCGACATCGCCGCCGGGGCCAAGGTCCTGCTCGTGGACCCGCTCGACGGGCCGACCGGCAAGTCCATCCAGGCGGCCGCCGCAGCCGCCGGCGTGACGATGATCAGCTATGACCGCGCCACGTTCCAGGGCACGAACACCTACTACGTCAGTTTTGACAACGTCCAGGTGGGCAAGCTCATCGGCCAGGGCTTCATGCAGTGCGTCACGGACTGGGGCGTCACCAGCCCCCAGGTGTTCCAGCTGGACGGCGGCGAGGACACGGATCCCAACGCCATCTCGTTCGCCGCTGGCTATAACAACGTGATCTGGGGCACCCCCCTGACCAACACCACGACCCTCAAGACGGGCACGACCAACAGCGCGGGCTACACCCTCGTTGGCGACCAGATCGCCCCCGGCTGGGACAACGGCAAGGGTGGAACCATCTTCACCCAGGCGTACACCGCGAACCCGAAGATCAACGCCACGGTCGAGGCCAACGATGGCCTGGCCAATGCGGTGATCACGGCGCTCAAGGCGGCGGGCGTCCCGGCCAAGAAGATCCCGACGACCGGCCAGGACGCGACGCTCCAGGGCATGGAAAGCGTCCTCCAGGGTTATCAGTGTGGTTCGGTCTACAAGCCGATCTACCTTGAGGCCCAGGCTGCGGTCGCGCTGGCCACCTACCTGCGGGCCGGCCAGACGCCGCCCGCTGCTCTCGTGAACGGAACGACGACCGATCCGGCGAACCCTGCCACCTCCGAGCCGGCAGTGCTCCTGACTCCTGTCTGGGTCAATGCCGCGAACATGGAAGCCACGGTGATCACCGACAAGTTCGTCGCCGTGACGGATCTCTGCAACGCGGTCGGCGCCGCCGTGTGCACCGCCGCAGGCATCAAGTAGCAGGCTGGAGAGCCCTCGCGAGCACGACGTCCCAACGGGGCATCGCGCTCGCCACGCTTCCTCCGTGTCGCACCCGGTCAGCGGGTGCGACACGGCTGGAATCCGGGTACCTGAAGGACGACCCGTTGGACGTGATGGCTGAGCGGAACGAGCCCCCGGGGGGAGTCCCGACCACAGGGCAGGCGATCGCGCCCGCACCCAGCGACGCCCAGCCACTCCTGAGGTTGCGGGGCATCAGCAAGCACTTCGGGGCGGTCCAGGCGCTGTACGGGGTCGATCTGGACCTCCCGGCTGGGCAGGTGACCGCCCTCGTCGGGGACAACGGCGCCGGGAAGTCGGTGCTGACCAAGTGCATCGCCGGCATCCACGCACCCGACGAAGGCCAGATGTTCTGGGAAGGTCGCGAGGTCCACATCCGGACTCCCAAGGACTCCGCCTCGCTCGGGATCGAGACCGTCTACCAGGACCTCGCTCTCGCCGACAACCTCGACATCGTCCAGAACATGTTCCTCGGCCGCGAGCGCGTGAGCCGCGCCCTCCTCGACGAGGACAGCATGGAGCGAGCCGCGGCGGCGACCCTGGCCAGCCTGCGGGTGACCACGGTGCGGTCGATCCGCCAGCCAGTCGCCACGCTCTCGGGGGGCCAGCGTCAGGCCGTGGCGGTCGCCAAGGCGGTCATGTGGAACTCGAAGCTCGTCATGCTCGACGAACCCACCGCGGCGCTCGGCGTTGCGCAGACCCGGATGGTCCTGGACCTGATCAAACAGCTCAAGGCCCACGGTCTCGCCGTCATGGTGATCTCCCACAATCTCAACGACGTGTTCGAGGTGGCCGACCGGGTCGCCATCCTGCGCCTCGGCCGGATGGTGGCACAGGACTCGCTCGCCGCCTTCGACCGGCAGAGCGTGGTGGATTTCATGACCACCGGTGGGTCGAGCCGCGAGGTGCTCGCAGCCGGGTCCAGCCAGGCAAAGGACTGACCGATGGCCAGGATCGAAGACCAGCCGGGGGGCATCGTCGCTTCAGCCGCGAACGCGGTGGAGGCTGAATCCGCACCGGACCTGACCGCCGCCGCCGTCGAGGTCATTCCACCCGGGATCGTCGCGCAGTCGCTGGCCGAGTATCTGAAGGCGTGGTCCGCCCGGATCCGGGGCGGCGATGCTGGAGTCCTGCCGGTCGCGGTCGCCCTCCTTGCCGTGGCGATCGTGTTCACGATCGTGAGCCCGAATCACGTGTTCCTCTCGGCGACCAACCTCGTCAACCTGTTCGACCAGAGCGCGGTGTTCATCGTGCTGGCGATGGGCGAGGGCTTCGTGCTGCTGCTCGGCGAGATCGACCTCTCGATCGGTTATGTCGCGGCGATCGGCGGGATCGTCGCCGCCAACCTGGTGCAGCCCTCCCCGGACTGGCCATGGTGGGCGGCGATCCTTGCCGCCCTCCTCGTCTGCGGCTGCATCGGGGCCATCCACGGGATCCTCATCACCCGGCTTCGGATGCCGGCATTCGTCGTCACCCTGGCCGGTTACCTGCTCTGGTTCGGGGTCATGATCATCATCCTCGGCAACGCCGGGGGAGTGAGCATCACCAGCACCGTCCTGCCCAACCAGCAGATCCTCTACGGCATCGTGTACGCCTACATCGATCCACTCGTCGCCTGGATCGGATTGCTCGTGATCGTCGGGCTGCTCGGCGGGGCGATGTGGCTGCGCGACGCCGGTCGGCGTCGCAGCGGTCTGGTGGCTCCGCCCGTGGGTCTCACGGTGGCCAAGATCGCGATGGTTGCGGTCGCCGGAATCGCGGTCGTGGCGATCTCCAATGTGAACCGCGGAAACTTCCTGCCGATCGTCGGCGTGCCGTGGGTGGTGCCCCTCGTCCTCGTCGTGTTGGGGGCCTGGACGATCCTGCTTGAGCGGACCCAGTTCGGACGCCACATGTATGCCGTCGGCGGCAACGCGGAAGCAGCCCGGCGGGCGGGCATCAACGTCTCCCGTGTCCGGACGATGGGGTTCGTCCTCTGCTCGGGCACCGCGGGGATCGCCGGCATCATCTACTGCTCACAGCTTGGTGGCATGACCACCAATATCAACGGCGGCCAGCTGGTGCTGTACGCCGTCGCCGCTGCGGTCATCGGCGGTACGAGCCTCTTCGGCGGCCGTGGCAGGGCGGTTCACGGGCTGCTCGGGGGACTCGTCATCGGGGCCATCTACAACGGCCTGTACCTGCTCGGGTTCCCCATCCAGTGGCAGCTGATCGTCACCGGGCTCGTTCTCCTCGCCGCGGTGAGCATCGATTCGCTGTCCCGCAAGGGAGTCGGATCCGGAAGCGGCGCTCGCGCCTGAGGGGTCCTCAGTCCGGCAGCCCATCGTAGGGCGCGAAGCGGAATGCCGTGCCGCCGCGAGCCTTCATGACGCGGTGGAATTCGAGGGTGTACGACTCGTACATCTCGCCGACGATCGCCGCCGCCTCGGCGTGCTCGCGCCTGCCCGACGCTTCCCGGGCGAGAGCGCGGCTGTCCCAGAGGCAGAACGAGAGGCAGTGGCCGAGCGGGTCCGCCGGACCCTTGAAGTAGTGGACGAAGCCCGGCGAGGCGCTCGCCTCGAGATGAGCACGGTCGTCGAGCTCGGTCAGGCGGACCTCATCGGCACCCGCTCGGCGACGTGACCGGAACGCGACGAGGTACCACTCGCCGGCAGTGTTCTCCGCCGCGATCTCCGACCAGTTGAATGCGGTGTCGATCGGCATGGTCGCGTAGGCGTCGGACCGAGGCACGAGACGATCGAACTCGGGGTGGGCGAAGTCCATCGCCCGGCAGCATAGCGGGCCCTGGCCGCGATTTCCATAGGGTGGGACAGGTACGTCCGTCCATGTGAGAGTGACTCATTCGGCTCACCGCGGGTGGTCGACCGTGAGTGCGCTCGAGATCGATGCGGCCGCCGTCTCGAGGAGGCGCCGCGTCCGCGTGCGCCAGGCGAGGCCGCAGCGGGCCGCTGGGCCGATCGCGGCGACGGATCCGACGATGCCGCCTTCCTGAAATACGGGAACCGCGACCGCCACTGATCCGGGCACGAGCTCGCCCTCGCTCGTCGCACTGCCGGTCGCGACGATCTCGGCGAGCGCGTCGCGCAGGAGCGTCTCCGCCGGCGTATCGCGGGTGACCGGCGTGAGGCCGGCGGCGAGCACCTCGTCGAGGATCTCGGGTGGAGCGAAGGCGAGGAGAACGCGCGACATGGCGCCGGCGTGGAGCGGGGTCATCGAACCGGGCTCGAGGGCGACCCGCAACGGCTGCGGCGATTCGACCTGCCGCAGGCAGACCGCGGAGAGACCGAGTCGCCGCATCACGACGGCCGTCTCGCCGGTCTCGTCGACGATCATCCGCAGGACGGGCTCTGCGAGGCGGATGAGCCGCTCGCTGCTCACCTGGCTGCCGCTCCCGATGACAAGTCGCGGGCCGAGCCGGTATCGCCCGCCGCGACGCTCGATGAAGCCGAACTCGACGAGGGTCTTGAGGTAGCGGTAGACCGTCGTCACGGGGGTGTCGAGGAGCGCGCCGAGCTCATCCGCCCGGATCTCGCCGCGGTCCGCGACGGTGAGGAGGAGCCGCAGGCCGCGCGCGAACGAGGTGTCCTCGGCGGCCTCCTCGGGGGGACGATCGCGGGCGGTCACGGTGGACCACCGAAGACGAAGGCGCCGCGCCCGACGACCACGACGAGTGGTTCGAGGTCCGGCACTGTCCGATCGGCGGCCAGGAACGGGACGACTTCGCGGATGGCGCCGACGGCCCTGCGGGTGCCGGCACCCTGTGGTCCGATGCCTCGCAACTCTGTCGCCTGCGCTGCCACCGCGAGCTCGATCGCCACGACCCGCCGGCCGAGCTCGGCCATCCCGTCCAGTCGTCGGGCGGAGAGCGGTGCCATCGTCGTCCGATCCTCGATCCCTTCGGCGTGCGCCGTCGACGTGAGTTCGAGCGAGACCGGAGCGGCGAGAGTCCGCGCCTCGACGGAGATCGCCTGGCTCGCGATCCCGAGGTAGGCGAGCCCCGGATCGGCGGGATCGCTGCCCGCCGCGAGGCCGGTCGGCAGGCCCGACCAGGACGTCTCGAGCAGCTTGACCGCTCGTTCGCTCGACGAGCCGATCGCCGACGCGAGGGCGACCCGCAGCTGGTCCGTCGCGAGGGCGAGGGGAAGGACCTCGTGGTTGGCGACCGACACGAGGCGATCTTCGTCGACCACGACGATCGGGTTGCCCTGCGACGCGTTGAGTTCGATCGCGAGCTGTCCATCCACGAACGTGGATACGTCGCGGCAGGCACCGAGGATGTGCGGCAGACCGCGGAACGTGAGCGGATCCTGGAGGCTCCGGGCATGGGCGCCGCTCCACAGGAAGGAGCCGTCGAGCAGGGATCGAAGGCGAGCGAGTTCGATCCCCAGTCCGGGGTAGGGACGGACGACGGCGATCGCCGGATGGAGGAGCGATGGGTTCGCGACGAGCGCCTCCAGGCTCAGCGCGCCGGCCACGGTCATCGTGTCAAGGAGCTCGACTGCGTCGGTCACCGCGAGCGCCGCCCAGCCGGTCGAGAACGAGTTGCTGCTCACGAGGGCGAGCCCCTCACCGGGGGCGAGCTCGACGTCACCGAAGAGGTCCGCCGCGATGTCCGCCATCTGGGCCAGGTCGGCCTGGCCGACCGAGCCGAGGATCCGCACTCGTGGCGTCGCGCCATCGTTGAGTGCGCCGACGAGGCGATCGCCGAGCTCCGGGCGGACGCCCACGACACCGCTGGCGAAGCCGTTGGCGAGCCGGAGGATCGTCGCCCGGACGACGTCGCGGGGTGCCGCCGGACCCTGGCCGACACGATGCTGCCGAACGATCCGGCGCGACTGCTCGGCGGCCGACGCAGCGTCGACGCCGACGCGCTTGAGGACGCCGACGGCGGTCGTGAGACCGTACACCGGATCCTCACGGGCGAGGGCTCGTTCGACCACGTCGCGGGCTGACCGCATCCGGTCCCTGACGCCCGGCCCGAGGCTCACCGCTTCGTCGCGCCGGGCGACCCGCACGACCTCGTCGCGGGTCAGCAGGCCACCGGTGAGGACGACGGTCACCGTGGGCTCCGCTGATCGGTCATGAGCGCAAGCCTAGCTGTTCGCTGGTCAGGCCGACCTGTCCGGCTCCGGTCCACGTCGAGCGGTGTGATCGCGAACGCGGTACAACCACGGGATGCAGGAACCGATCGCCGTGTACCTCGAGGTCGTCGCGCGGCGTACCTTCGCCTCCGCGCTGGCCTGGCCCGGCCTGACGAGGAGCGGGCGCGACGAGCCCAGCGCGCTCGCCGCGCTCGCTGCGGCCGGCGGCCGTTATCGTGCCGCGATCGGAGCGGCGGGCGACGGGTTCGCGCCGCCGTCGGGATCGAGCGGGTTCCGCGTCGTCGAGCGGGTCCCCGGCAACGCCACGACCGAGTTCGGCGCGCCAGGCGTCGC
>Ga0307373_10014350_pt1 | contig 10918 bp, 10 predicted proteins | sample OX2MG_FD_202534 | JGI IMG/M metagenome (GOLD analysis project Ga0307373, IMG submission 202534) | Soil microbial communities from Risofladan, Vaasa, Finland - OX-2 | ecosystem: Environmental > Terrestrial > Soil > Coastal area > Acid sulfate soil | place: Finland: Risofladan, Vaasa | collected... | reverse complement strand
CAGCCGCTTCTACCCGGCGGTGATGCGCTCGGCCGCGCGCCTGACGTACACGCAGGCGCACGCAGCGCTGTTCGCGCAGGCGCCGGCGGCGCGCGCGCAGCTGGGCGAGGGGCTGGTGGAGGCGCTGATGCCGCTGCTCGAGGTGTATGGCGTGCTCGAGGCGGCGCGCCGGCGGCGTGGTGCACTGGATTTCGACGCGCCGGAGACGCAGTTCGTGCTCGAGGATCAGCGAGTGCGCTCGGTGCAGTTCACCTCGCGCAACGAGGCGCACCGGCTGATCGAGGAGTGCATGATCCAGGCGAATGTGGCGGTGGCGCAGCATCTGCGAGAGCGGGGCGTGCCGGCGCTGTTCCGCGTCCATGCCCCCCCGGATGAGAAAAAGCTCGTGCAACTGCGCGCCACGCTGCGCGTGCTCGGCATCGAGCTGCAGCTGCCCGAGCCGGTGCATGCACGCGACCTCGGACTGATCGCCCCGCGGGTGCGCGATGCACAGGCGCGCCCGTTCGTGCAATCCCTGATCGTGCGCTCGCTGGCGCAGGCGCTCTACCAGCCGGAGAACATCGGGCACTTCGGGCTGGCGCTGAAGGACTATGCGCATTTCACCTCACCGATCCGGCGCTACCCGGACCTGATGATTCACCGAGCACTGCGTGCGCTGGCCGCACCGGCCCATGCGCAATCGTTGATCCCCCCGGCGGCGCAGCTGGCAGCGGCGGGCACGGACCTCTCGCGCCTGGAACGGCGCGCCGATGAGGCGGGCCGCTTCGTCAGCACCTTCCTCAAGTGCGTCTATCTTCGTGACCGGGTTGGACAGACATTCGACGGCCTGATCACCACCGTCATGGAGTTTGGCTGTTTCATCCAGCTGCTGGAAATCGGGGTCGATGGGCTGTTGCCGCTTGCGTCGCTGCGCGGTGATGAGTACCAGATGGCGCGCGACGGCGGGCAGTGGCTCGGAGTGCATTCGAAGCGGCGGCTGGCGCCCGGGGTGCGGCTGCGCGTGATCGTCACGGCGGTCAAGCCGGTGGAAGGGCAGATCGATCTTGAGCTCGCCGCGGATTGAGGCGGTCTATGGCATGCACGCGGTGCGGGCGCTGCTGACGCGGCACCCGCAGCGGGTCGTGTGCGTGTTGCTGCAGCGGGACCGGCACGACGAACGCGCCCTGCAGATCGAGCGGTTGGCGCTCGCGAGCGCGCGCCCCGTGCAGCGCATCGATGCCGAACGGTTGACGGCGCGTCTGGGCAACGTGGCGCACCAGGGCGTCGCGGCGGAGATCGAGGCACTCGCGCCGTGGGGCGAGGAGCAGTTGCTCGCGGCGGTGACTCAGAGCCCGTTGTCCCACCACGAGCCGCTGCTGCTGGCGCTCGACGGGGTGCAGGACCCACACAATCTCGGGGCTTGCCTACGCACCGCCGACGCCTGCGGCGCGCTGGCCGTGATCGTGCCGCGCGACCGCGCCGCGCCGCTCAATGCCACCGCGCGCAAGGTGGCCGCCGGCGCCGCGGAGAGCACTCCGGTCGCGGTCGTGACCAACCTGGCGCGCGCGCTGCGGCTGCTCAAGGATGCCGGCCTGTGGGTCGTCGGAGCCGAGGCGCAGGCCAGCACGCGCGTACAGGATGCCGACCTGACCGGGCCGCGGGTGCTGGTGCTGGGAGCGGAGGGCACGGGGCTGCGCTCGCTGACGCGGCGACACTGCGATTGGCTGGTGCGGCTGCCGGCTATGGGAGCGGTCGAAAGCCTGAATGTGTCGGTGGCCGCGGGGATGCTGCTCTATGAGGCCCTGCGCCAGCGCGCCGCTGGCATTGCCTGACGACAGCGCTTTTTGTATCCTTACCGGCTCTTTGCCAGCCAACCGGCACCCATCCATGAGGCGCCGGCGCTCCTTGCCGCACTGGACCGAGGCCTCGATCAGGCGGCATGACCCCAAGAGGAGGATCCATGAGGCACTATGAGATCGTATTTCTGGTTCATCCGGACCAGAGTGAACAGGTTCCGGCGATGATCGAGCGCTACAAGGGCATGATCGCCGCCGGCGAGGGCAAGGTGCACCGGCTCGAGGACTGGGGCCGCCGCCAGCTCGCCTATCCGGTCGCCAAGGTCCACAAGGCGCACTACGTGCTGCTGAACATCGAGTGCGACCAGAAGACCCTCGCGGAGCTGACCGGCGCATTCCGCTTCAGCGATGCGGTGCTGCGCCACCTGGTAACCAACGTGGAGACGGCGCTCACGGAGCCCTCGCCGATGGCGAAGGCGGCCGAAGAGGACGGGCATCACGAACGCGATGAGGATGACGACGGCGACGGTCCTGTTGCGCATCATGACAGCGCGACGCCGTTCCAATCGTCTGACCGGGAGTAATGAGCATGGCCCGTTTCGTCCGCCGCAAGAAATTCTGCCGCTTCACCGCCGAGGGTGTGGCGATGATCGATTACAAGGATCTGGCGACGTTGAAGAACTTCATCACCGAGACCGGCAAGATCGTTCCCAGCCGGATCACGGGCACGAAGAGCTTCTATCAACGCCAGCTCGCCACTGCGATCAAGCGCGCACGCTTCCTGGCGTTGCTGCCGTATACCGATCAGCACTAAGAGGTCACCGGCACATGGATCTCATTCTGCTGCAGAAGGTGGCGAACCTCGGCAACATCGGCGACCGCATCAAGGTCAAGTCCGGCTACGGCCGCAACTACCTGCTGCCCAAGGGCAAGGCGACGCTGGTGACCGCGGAAAACGTGGCGCGCTTCGAGGCGCAGCGCGCTGAACTCGAACACAAGGCGCACAGTGAGCTGGCCGAGGCGCAGCGTCGTGCCGGGGCGCTCGAGGGCTTCAAGCTCACGATCGTCGCCAAGGCCGGCACCGAGGGCAAGCTGTTCGGCTCGATCGGCACCGCCGACATTGCCGAGGCCGCGACCGCGGCCGGGCACGTCCTGGCGCGCAGCGAGGTGCGCCTGCCGGCCGGTCCGTTGCGTGCGGTGGGCGAGCATGCGGTGCTTGTGCACCTGCACACCGATGTCGACGTGCAACTGGCGGTCCTCATCGCTGCCGAAGAGGCGGCCTGAGCCGCTCTGACGCCGCCGCGGTGGAAGCACTGACGCCGCCGCACTCGGTCGAGGCCGAGCAGTCGGTGCTCGGTGCGCTGCTGATCGACGGTGTGGCCTGGGACCAGGTCGCCGACGTGGTCAGGGCCGAGGATTTCTACCGCCCCGATCATCGGTTGATCTTTGATGCGTTCGCGCAGCTGGTGGCTGCCGGCCGGCCGCTCGACGTGATCACCGCGTCCGAGCAGCTCGAGCGGCGCGGACAGCTGGTGGACACCGGCGGACTGGCCTATCTGGGGACGCTGGCGCGCGACACCCCGACCGCGGCCAATGCGCGCAGCTACGCGCTGATCGTGCATGAGCGCGCACTGCTGCGCCGGCTGCTGGAGGCCGGCCGGCAGATCGCCGCCTCGGTATTCAGCGACGAGGGCCTGGCGGCGCGTGAGCTGGTGGATCGGGCCGAGGCGCTGGTGTTCGACATTGCCGAGCAGGGTGCACGCGGGCGCGACGGCGCGGTGCGGGTCTCGACCCTGCTGCCGCCGCTGATCGACAAGATCGACGAGTGGCACAGCGATCCGGACAAGTTGCGCGGCCTGGCCACCGGCTTCACCGACTTCGACCGCCTGACCGGCGGGCTGCGTCCCGGCGACCTGGTCGTGGTCGCCGGACGGCCGTCGATGGGCAAGACCACCCTGGCGGTGAACATGGCGGAGTTCGCCGCGGTCAGTCCCGACGTGCGCGCCTCGGTCGCGATCTTCAGCATGGAGATGCCATCCGAGCAACTGGTGACGCGCATGCTCGCGTCGATTGGGCATGTACCGCTCAACAGCATCCGCACCGGGCGCATCTCCGATGATGACTGGGTGCGCATCACCGCGGCCACCAGCCAGCTGTCCGAGGCCAAACTGTTCATCGATGAGTCGCCGGGGCTCACGCCCACGGAGTTGCGGGCGCGGGCCCGTCGCATCAAGCGCGAGCACGGGCTCGGCCTGGTCGTGGTGGATTATTTGCAGCTGATGCAGGTGCCCGGCAGCAAGGAAAACCGCGCCACGGAGATTGCCGAGATCTCGCGCGGCCTGAAGGCGCTGGCCAAGGAGCTGCAGGTGCCGGTGATTGCACTGTCGCAGCTCAACCGCGGGGTCGAGCAGCGCCAGGAGAAAAAGCCGGTGATGTCGGATCTGCGCGAGTCTGGCGCCATCGAGCAGGATGCGGACATGATCCTGCTGATCTACCGTGACGAGGTGTACAACAAGGACGCCTCCCCTTTGAAGGGCATCGCCGAGATCGAGCTGGCCAAGCATCGCAACGGCGAGATCGGCGTCTTTAAGCTGACCTTTCAGGGCCAGTACACGCGCTTCGTTAATTTCGCGCCCGATGCCTATGGCGAGGGCGTGCTGCGATGATCTGATGATGCGATGACGCGCCTGATCTGCGCGCGCATCGACAGCGGCGCGCTGCGAGCCAATCTGCAGGTGGTGCGCGCGCGCGCGCCGGGCTGCCGCGTGATGGCCGTGGTGAAGGCCAACGCCTATGGTCACGGCCTGGTGAGCAGCGCCCTGGCGCTGGCGCAGGCGGACGCCTTCGCGGTCGCGCGCCTGGAGGAGGCGATGGCGCTGCGCGGGGCCGGACTGTCCGGTCGGATCGTGCTGCTCGAGGGGGTGTTCAGCGCGGCACAGCTGGCGCAGGCCGCGCCGCTGCACCTGGACCTGGTGGTGCACCAGGAGCAGCAGATCGCGCTGCTCGAGCAATACCGCGGCACCCGCCGCTTCGGCGTGTGGGTGAAGATCGACACCGGCATGAACCGGCTGGGGTTTCGCCCCGAGCAGTTTCGCCTCGCCTGGGAGCGGCTCTCACGCCTCGCCCCGCCGCTGCAGCCGCTGCGCGTGCTCACGCATCTGGCCGGCGCCGATGAGGAAGACGGACGATGTACCGCCGAGCAGCTCGCGCGCCTGGCCCCGCTGATTGCCGGCCTGTCTGCCGAGATCAGCATCGCCAACTCCGCGGGCATCCTGGCACAGCCGGCCACGCACGCGCACTGGGTGCGCCCGGGGCTGGCGCTCTACGGCATCTCCCCGTTCGCCGGCCGGCGCGGCAGCGACTTCGGGCTGCGGCCGGCGATGACGCTCGAGAGCCGCGTGATCGCGCTGCGCGAGGTGCTCGCGGGCGAGCGGGTCGGCTACGGCGGCGCCTGGCGTGCCGCGCGCCGCTCGCGCCTGGCCATCATCGCCGCCGGCTACGGCGATGGGCTGCTGCGCAGCCTCGCCAACGGCGCCCCGCTGCTGATCGGCAAGCGGCGCGCACCGCTTGCAGGCCGCGTCTCGATGGACATGATTGCCGCCGACGTCACCGATCTGCCCGAGGTGGCGGTCGGCGATCGCGTCGAGCTGTGGGGCACGCGCCTGGCGGTCGAGGAAATCGCCGCGGCCGCCGGCACCATCCCCTACGAGCTGGTGTGCGCGATCAGCCAGCGGGTGCCGGTCGAGCTGGTGTGAGAAGGGGTGAACATGACACGGTGCGCCGCACGGTAGCTGCTAAAGTCTGACTTACGTGGATGCTATTCTGCACTTCGGTTCGCGCCTGCTCGATCGGCTGGAGAGGTTGGTGCGCGTGGTGCTGGGCGTCGCCAAGCACGAGCAGCTCAGCGGTATCATATTCTGGGCGGCGCTGATCGGCGTGTGCGGCGCGCTCTCGGGCGTGGGCTTTCGCGCCGCCGTGCGCCTGGTGCAATTCCTGCTGACCCGGCACTCGACCGGCCTGGTCGCCACCGCGGAGCTGCTGCCCTGGTGGGCGCGCATCACGGTGCCGACGGTCGGCGGCGCCATTGCCGGAGCGCTGCTGTGGATCGGCCAGCGCTGGCGCGTGCTGCACGGAGCGCACAACGTCGACTACATGGAGGCGGTGGCGGTTGGCAACGGCCAGCTGTCGGCGCGCGCAGCGCTGCTGCACGCCAGCTCCTCGTTTTTTACCATCGGCTCGGGCGGCTCGATCGGGCGCGAGGGCCCGCTGGTGCAGCTGGCCGCCACCTCCGCCTCGAAGATCGGCCAGTGGATGCATGCGCCGGTGCCGCGACTGCGGCTGCTGGTGGCCTGCGGTGCTGCCGCCGGCATTGCCACCGCCTATAACGCGCCGATCGCCGGCGCGCTGTTCGTGGCCGAGGTGGTGCTCGGCTCGATCGCCATGGAGAGCTTCGGTCCGCTGATCGTCTCCTCGGTGGTCGCCGACGCGACCAGCCGCCACTTCCTTGGCTACGGACCGGTCTACCAGGTACCGCACCTGAATTTCGGCGCCGCCTGGGAACTGGTGCTGTACGCGTTGATGGGTGTGCTGCTCGGACACGGCGCGGCACCGTTTCTGGCGCTGCTCGAGCGCGCCCGCCGTACGTTCCGGCGACTGCGCTGGAATCCGCCGGCGACGCTGGCTCTCGGCGGGCTGATCGTCGGGCTGATCTCGGTGTATGTGCCGCAGGTCTGGGGCAACGGTTACAGCACCGTCAACGCGATGCTGAACAATAAGTTCCCGGTCGAGCTGCTGGGGCTGGCGTTGGTGGCCAAACTGATCAGCACCTGCGCGTCGGTCGGCTCGGGCGCCAACGGCGGTATCCTCACCCCGACGCTGTTCATGGGCGCGGCCTTCGGCGGCCTGTTCGGCGATGCCGTGCACCTGCTCGATCCGCATTCGCAGTCACAGCTGGCCGCCTACGCGGTGGTGGGCATGGGAGCATTTCTGGCCGGCACCACGCACGCGCCGCTCACCTCGATCCTGCTGATCTTCGAGATGACGCTGAACTACGACGTGGTGCTGCCGCTGATGCTCGCCTGCGTCACCGCCCACTATGTGGCGCGCTTCTATCGTCACGGCGAATCGGTGTACACGCGCTCGCTCAAGTCCCGCGGGCCGGGCAGCGAGGATGAATGGCGACTGCGGCAGATCACCGCGCTGATGCGGCCGCCGGACCTGCTGGTGCAACGTGATGAGCTGATCGGCGCGCTGATCGACCGCCTGCCGCCGCGCGTGGCCGGCAGCATCTACGTGATGGACTCGCAGAACCAACTGGTCGGGGAGCTCGACATCAATGATCTGAAGCGGCTGGCCAAGGGCGAGCCCTCCGGGCGAATCGGCACGATCGCGCACGTCATGCGCAGTGCGCCGCCGGTGCTGACCCCGGAGATGCTGCTGGGCGATGCGCTCGATGTCTTCATCGCCAACCATTGCAAGCGCCTGCCGGTGGTGTCGGGTCACTGGAGTCCGGTGCTGATCGGCGAGGTGCTGCGCCACGACCTGCTGCTGGCGCTGCAGGAGCGCATCTCCGAACGCCCCGAGCGCGGGCGGGAGATGAAGGAGCTGTTCCGGGGGGATTAGGCCGGAGGGTCCCGGTTAGTCCTCGAAGAACCCCATCTTCACGCCGGCGAGCTGGATCACGTCGTTGTCGGCGAGCTTGCGTGCCTGCGCACCGATCGCCGCGCCGTTGACCAGGGGGAAATTGCTGTCGCCGTCGGCGTCCACGTGCACGATGAAGTAGCCTTCCGAGCGACGCGTGATCGCGGCGACCTGCACACCGGGGCGGCCCAGCGTGGTCAGCGCCTTGCTGAGTTCGAGCTCGCGGCCGGCAAAGGCACCCGAGAGCACCTGCAGCTTGGCCTTGCGGGGCGCCGCGACGCCATTGGCGAGCGTTCGCCGGCCGATCGCGGCGGCAGCGGCGCCGTTCTCGTGCACCGCGACCCGCAGCTTGTCCATCGGTCGCGCCGAGGGCTGGATCACCATGGTCTTCTCGAACTCGTCCTGCTGGGCCTCGTCGTCCTCGACGAAGCGCAGCTGGTGATGCCCGGCGGTGATGACGTCGCCATGCTGCAGTGCATGTTTCTTGATCAGCTTGCCATTGACATAGGTGCCATTGGTGCTGTTGAGATCCTCGAGAAATGAGTCATTGAGGATGTTGATGATCAGCGAGTGATGGCCGCTGACGGCCGGGTTGTCGATGCGGATGTCATTGTCCGGCAGGCGCCCGACCGTGTAGCGCTCCCGGTTCATGTTGTATTCCGCCAGGACGCTGCCGTCCAGAGTCAAAATCAACCTAGCCATGCATTTAGCCTCAGGTAGAGCCGAACCAGCTCAACATCTTGTCGAACACTCCGTGCGGGGCGGGGAAGGTTTCCACGACCTGCGCCACCAGCACCGAGATGTTGTCCTTGCCGCCGTTATCGTTGCCTAGTTGGATCAGCTGCCTCGTCGCGTTTTCAAGGTTAGCACCAAAGGTGCTGATGGTTAAGTGAATGTCGTCGTCTTCGACCATGTCCGAGAGCCCGTCGGAGCAAATGAGGTACAGGTCACCCTTGTGCACCGGATGCTCCTGCACTTCCACGTCCACGTTCGCCTCCACGCCCAGCGCCCGCGTGACGTAGTTCTTGTTGGCGGCGCGCTGCGCCTCCTCGGCGGAGTAAAAGCCGCGGTCGACCAGCTCCTGCAGCAGCGAGTGGTCCATCGTCAGCTGCTCCAGGGCATCCCCGCGCAGCCGGTACAGGCGCGAGTCCCCGACGTGGGCGATCGAGATGCGGTTGTCGAAAAACAGGGCGCCGACCACGGTGGTGCCCATGCCTTCGCACTGCGGCTGGGTGCGCGCCGTCTGGAAGATGATCTTGTTGGCCCGCACGATGGCATCACGCAGGATGATCGAGGCGCGCGTCAGCCCCGCATTGGTATCGTGCACGCGCCAGTCCTCGCGCTCGACCGCCTCGCGCACCAGCCCGACGATGGTCTTGACGGCGATGCCGCTGGCCACCTCGCCGGCGTTGTAGCCGCCCATGCCGTCGGCCAGAACCATCAGGCCTATCTCGGCGTCACAGGCGATGGTGTCCTCGTTGTGATCGCGGACCCGTCCGGTATCGGTCAGGCCCACACAACGCAGTTTCCCCTTGAGATTCAGGCGGCCCCTACCGCGTGACATATGGCTGATCTTTCTGGCTTGAGTTTGAATTGCGTCACATTCGAAGGTCATTGCCGCCGCGCATTTCCACACCCCGCGCGCCGTCGCGCCCGCCTCGGCCGCCCGCGGCGAACGTGCCCGCGGGGGGCATGCCGGTATCGTCCCCTGCCGATGGACCGGAAGCGCATAAGTTAGCATCGCGGCGTCGTCAATGTGCGGCGCCGATCACAGTTGCACCCGCGGCGCTCAGCGCGCAATCACGCTCTGGGCGGTTGGCGGCGCGGCGCGTACGCGCACCGTGCGGATCGCGTTGTCGGCAATCTGCAGGATTTCGAACTCATACGCGCCGATCCGTAGCGCGGTCCCGGGCGTCGGAATGGTCTCGAGCTTCTCGAGCAGCAGGCCATTGAGCGTACGCGCTCCCAGCGCCGGCAGCTCCCAGCCGAGCGAGCGGTTGAGCGCGCGGATGCTGGCGCTGGCGTTGACCAGCCAGTTGCCGGCCGCGTCACGCGAAACGTCGCGGTGGATCACGGTGGCAGGGTCGTTGGTGAACTCCCCGACGATCTCCTCGAGGATGTCCTCGAGCGTGACCAGTCCGGCAATGTCGCCGTACTCATCGACCACGAACGCCAGCCGCCGGCGGGTGCGCTGGAACTGGCCCAGCTGCTGCGTCAGCGGCGTGCCGTCGGGCACGAAGTAGGGCTCGCGAGCCGCGGCGATCTCGCCCAGCCGCTCGCGCGTGAGCGTGCCGCGCGCGAGTTCCTGGGCGACGCGCTTCATGTGCAGCACGCCGATCAGCCGGTCGAACTCCCCGTCATAGACCGGCAAGCGCGAGTGCGGCGTGTGCCGCAGCCGCTCGAGGATGTCGTCCCAGCTCATCGAGATGTCGATACCGGCGATCTCCTGGCGCGGGATCATGATGTCGTTGACGCTGGCGCGCTCCAGATCGAGGATCGACAGCAGCATCTGGCGGTGGCGCTGCGGCACCAGCGTACTGGCCTCGGCGACCACGGACCGCAGCTCATCGCTCGACAGCGCCTGCACGCCCTCGGCACCGCGGGTGCTGCGCGTGACTCCGAGCAGCCGCAGGAAGCCGCGCGCAATGTAGTTGGCGACTGCGCTGACCGGCCCGGTCACCCACAGCAGCACCCGGTAGACAGAGGCCGAGCCGAGTGCGACGCTCTCGGCATGCAGTGCGGCGAAGATCTTGGGTGATAGTTCGCAGAACACCAGCATCACGGCCATCAGCAGCCCGGCGGCGATCGGCAGCGCGATGCGCGCGCCGATGCGTAATGCCAGCAGCGTCGTGACGGTCGAGGCCGCCACGCTGGCGGCGGCGAGGATGACGAGGTTGGCTCCCAGCCAGCGGTCGGGCTGTTCCAGCAGCCGCTCGAGCGCGCGCGCGCGGCGCTGGCCGAGGCTGGCGCGGTGGCGGATGCGGTAGCGGTTCACCGACAGCATTGCCACTTCGGTGCCCGAGGAGAAGGCGATGACCAGCAGCAGCCCGAGCAGCAGCCCGATCAGTACCATCGCCGGCGTTTTGTCCACCCGTCTCTTATAATCTGTACCCAGATAGCTGTATAGGGCGGCGTCCCGCACCGATATGTTCGATAAATTGACCGAGCGCCTTGGCCGCGCCGTGCAGACTCTGCGCGGCCGCGGCCGCGTCACCGAAGAGAATGTGGGCGAGACGCTGCGCGAGGTGCGCATGGCGCTGCTGGAGGCCGACGTCGCGCTGCCGGTGGTCAAGCGCTTCATCGACGCCGTCAAGACGGACGCCCTGGGGGCCGAGGTGGCTGCGAGCCTCACGCCCGGGCAGGCGTTTATCGGCATCCTGCACCGCGAGCTGGTCACGCTGCTGGGCGAGTCGCAGGCCGGCTTCGACCTGAACGTGCAGCCGCCACAGGTCGTGCTGCTGGCGGGCCTGCAGGGCGCTGGCAAGACCACCACTGCGGGCACT
>Ga0307373_10014349_pt1 | contig 10919 bp, 10 predicted proteins | sample OX2MG_FD_202534 | JGI IMG/M metagenome (GOLD analysis project Ga0307373, IMG submission 202534) | Soil microbial communities from Risofladan, Vaasa, Finland - OX-2 | ecosystem: Environmental > Terrestrial > Soil > Coastal area > Acid sulfate soil | place: Finland: Risofladan, Vaasa | collected... | reverse complement strand
CGAACAGGTTGGTCACCGCGCGCGCGTGCGGCTTGCCCTTCACGTTGTGGAACAGGATCGGGTAGCTGCCGTCGAAGTGCTTCTGCAAACCGGTGATCTCCAGGTCGGGATTCACCTCCTTCTGCGTCTCGATCAGCATGCCCTGCGCCCTTAACCATTCGAGCGTCGAGCGCAGACTGGTGATGTCCTTCTGGACCGCCTTGGGTGCCTTGTCGTTCATTGCGTTACCTTATCCTCAATTGGTGTTTGAAAGCCCGGGCTCGGTCAGACGCGTGCGCATTTCTCCGGTCCAGCGCCGGGCGAAATCGGCTCCGATGGAAAACTGGTCGAGCACGCGGGCGACGATGTGGTTCACGATGTCGTCCACGGTCTGCGGGTGGTTGTACATGGCCGGCATGGGCGGCATGATGGTCACGCCCATGCGCGAGAGCTTGAGCATGTTCTCCAGGTGAACCCCGGAGAGCGGCATCTCGCGCGCGAGCAGCACCAGGCGCCGGCGCTCCTTGAGCACCACGTCGGCCGCCCGGTGCACCAGGTGGTCGCCGTAGCCTTGCGCGATCGCGGCGAGCGTGCGCATCGAACACGGGGCGACCACCATGCCCTCGGTGATGAACGATCCCGAGGAGATCGCCGCGCCCATGTTGCTGGGCTCGTAGTAGACGCTGGCCATCGCCTTCACGTCCTTGAACGAGTAGGTCGTCTCGTGCTCGATGGTGCGCGACGCCCAGGGGCTCGCCACCAGGTGCGTCTCGACGTCGATGTTTTGCAGCGCCTGGAGCAGGCGCACGCCGAAGATGGCACCAGTGGCGCCGGTGATGCCGACGATCAGCCTGCGCATCGCGCCCCCCGATCCGGCGCGGGTGCGCGCGCGTAGTCCATAATGCGGCCAGTCATGAGTCGAACTCCAGATCCCAGGCTATGAACCCCCGTCCCCCACCGGCGAAGCCGCCCCGAAGCGGCGGCGCTGCGCGAGAAAGCGCAGCGGCTCTCCCACCGGTCGTGCGGCCTGGCGGCTCATTCGAGCAGGTAGCCGAACTTCTGGCGCGCGGCGGCCATCTGCTCGGCCGTCAGCCGGTTCACTTTCGGGAACTGATCGCGCCAATGGAACGGCCGGCACGCGTCGATGATCGCGCGCGAATTGGTGAAATTGCCTTTCGCGCGGTCTTCGGGATTCAGACGCGGGTCAAGCGGCGTGCTCCACGCATTGGTGATGATGTCGATCGATGTGGCGGGATCGGAGCGCGTGCACAGCGCCCACATCAGGTCTTCGAGGTTCGACACGTCGATGTCGTCGTCAACCACGACGATGTAGCGACCCGCGTAGGCGCCGACGTGGCATTGTGCGGCGATGTGGCCCGCCTGCTTCGCGTGCCCCGGATAAGCCTGGTTCACGGCAACCGCAAGGAGCATGCGGGAGCCGCCGACTTCGTGCGCCCAAGCCGCCGTCACGCCAGGGACGCCGGCCTTCTCGATCTCCTCGCGCAGCATCGCCGAGCGCGTCACGGCGCGGTAGCGCGCCTGCTCGTCGGGCGGGCAGAACGGGGCGCAGCCCAGAATGATGGGGTCGTTGCGGTGATAGATCGCCTCGATGTCGAGCACCGGTTCGTCGCGGACGTCGCTCGCGTAATAGCCGGTCCATTCGCCGAACGGCCCTTCCTTGCGTCGGTTGCCCGGCCGCACGAAACCTTCCAGCACGATCTCGGCGTTGGCCGGGAACGGAAGGCCGGTGACCTTGCCGCGCACGACTTTCATCGGCTTGCCGCGCATCGCGCCGACGATGTCGAATTCGCACACGCCGTAGGGCATCTCCGTGCACGCGGCCAGGAAAGTCATCGGATCACCGCCCAGCACGATCACGGCCGGCATTCGTTCATTGCGCGCCTCCCACTTTTCGCGGTGCACGCGGCCGTGCTTGCCCGGTGAGATGTAGAAGCCGACCGAGCGCTTGTCGTGCACCATCACCCGGTAGGTGCCTGCGTTGATCCACTTCTCGTCCGGATCAATGGTGACGTCGTAGCTGCCGGTGCCGATGTAGCGGCCGCCGTCGCTGGGGTGCCAGAGCGGCGTCGGGAACTTGGTGACGTCGATCGCATCGCCGGTCATCACGTTCTCGAGCACGGGACCGTCGCCGACTTCCTCGAACGGCACGGGCTTCAGGCCGCGCAACCGCTCTTCGAGATATGCTTTCGACAGCTCGAGCTTCGAATACCCGGCCGGGAACCCCAGCGTCATGTTCTTGCGCTTCCCGCCGAAGAAATTCACCAGCACACGGTAGCCCTTCGGGCAGCCCGGAACATCGTCGAATACGACGCAGGGCGCGTCGTCGCGCGCCATGACGAGTTCGGAAGCCTGGCCGATTTCCGTCTGCCAGGACGCTCCCTTGACGATGCGCACCTCGCCCAACTCCTGGGCGAGCGCCAGCCAGCCGCGCAGGTCTTCGTAGAGTACGCGATGCGCCAGCGGCGCCGGCGCGGGAATGGTCTTGGCTGCTGTAACTGCCGCCATAGCGGTTTCTCCTTTGCTGCTTGGCGAACCGCTGCGGTGCCGTGGTCATCGGCGCCGGCCACAAAGGCCTGGTGGCCGTATGACTCTGCGATGGGCGGAGATGGGCGCTTATCGCCCGAAGTATACGAACTGCGCGAACAATCTAGTAGTCACCGGCAGTCTTTGTCAAGGTTCCCCGGCTTATTAATCATGAGATCCACGCAAGATCTTCTGTCGCTGATTTCCCGAAATGATTCACGCTCGTATTTACCTGACGGCGACACGCATCGGCATCGAGATCGACGTCATCGCGCGGTACCTCGAGCCACTCATGCGGCACAACCGAGAGTGAAGTCTCCCATGGCTCAATTCAATACGACCGACGAAATTCTGGAAGACCTGCGCTGCGGCAAGATGGTCGTGATCATGGACGACGAGGACCGTGAACCCGAGGGCGATTCGCTCGGTGCATACGGAGGCTGGCCGCGATGGCTATGTCGACGGCGGCGAATGAGGCTCCGGGGCTTATACTCGACCCGGCGGCGCGAATGAAACGTTTGGCGGCAGAGGAATCCGATCGTGTCGAATGATCACCCGGAAATAACCGTCGGCGCGCCCACCGCCAATCACCCTAGGAACATCCATGAATGCCGCCGTTCCCGCCAAGAAGTCCGCCGTGATGGCGATCGAAGACATTCAGGGGCGCCCGGATACCCGCCGCATACCGATCAACAAGGTCGGCATCAAGGATATCTACCACCCGGTCAAGGTTAAGGATCGCGCGAGCGGTGAACAGCACACGGTCGCGAACTTCAATATGTACGTGAATCTGCCCCACGACTTCATGGGCACGCACATGTCGCGCTTCGTCGACGTATTGCACCGGCACGAAAGAGAAATCTCCGTCGAGCTGTTCGGCCAAATGCTCGCCGAGATGACCGATACCCTGGATGCGACCGCCGGTCACACCGAAATGACGTTTCCATACTTCGTGATGAAAAAGGCGCCGGTCTCCGGAATTTCCAGCCTGTGCCCATGCTCCAAGGCGATCTCGAAATACGGGGCCCACAATCAGCGGTCGCACATCACGATCGCGGCGAAGATAGCCGAACACATGTGGCTGGAAGAACTGATCGATGTCGCCGAAAAGGAAGCCCCTTGCGAACTGTACGGCATGCTGAAGCGTACGGATGAAAAATTCGTCACCGAACGCGCGTACGACAATCCGAAATTCGTCGAGGATATCGTCCGCGACGTCGCTTTAGTATTGAATGGAGATGCGCGAGTGCGCGCCTTTGTCGTCGAGGCCGAGAATTTCGAATCGATCCACAATCATTCGGCCTACGCGATGATCGAGCACGAAAAGGATTCCGGGGGCTGACGGCGTTGCAAGAAAACCTGGTTGAACCCGTACCGTTCAAAAACTCCGATACGTTCATGCCGCCGCTCGTTCGTGGTAGTTGAGCATTCCGCTGATTGCCGATGCCTTGGTGGTTGCGCTCGCGATGGCAATCCTCCATGTACTCGTGCACCGCGCGGTGTCGGCGTGCCGAGTACCGCGGAGTATTGCCGTCTCGGCGTCCGTCAGATTCCGCGCCATTCGCAACATCCACGCCTCCTGCTGCGCGCAAATGCAGTCGTTCATCGTCAGCAGCTGCGAAACCGATCCATTGTCGACGATCAGCATGGTGCGACGGAGTCCTCTACTTCGTGTCGTATTCGAGGATCTCGGCGCTCCGCCCGGTCGGCTGGTGACGGGCGGCCACGAACAGCTTGCCCCACTGCGGCACGAACATGCCGGTCTGAGCGCCCCATCCTGTTGGGTAAACGCCGATCATCCTGTAGTGGTCCGGATCATCCTCCTGGATCACGTCGACGATGCCGGGTCCCAGGCCACCGCGTGGATTCTTCGGGTTGAGCAACATCCTGGCGAGGACGTAGAGCCGGCTCTTACTCGGGTCATAGAATATGTCGTCCGAGCTCGCCCCAGGCGTGACGCGCACGGACGTCACTTTCCTGCCGCCCGTGGTATCGAACACGGCCACGTAGCTGCCGTTGCGGCAGAATATGAAGAGCCGATGGTGGGCTTCGTCGAGTGCCATGGGGTAGTTCTCGCAGCCTGCCTTCCATCGGGCCAGCACTTTGTCATTCGACAGGTCGGCAACCGCGATCTCGTGTTTTTCCGGATCATTGATGAACACGCGAACTCCAGTCTTCTGTTCGAGCTGAAGCGCCTCGGGATGTCCTCCGATCGGAATCCGGCCGACGATGTCGCCGTCCAGGTCCAGCACCGCCACCGCGCCGTCTTTTTCTCCTTTCCTGGCAACGGCGTTGCCGAAGAGGTACTTCTCCCCTCCATAGTCGACGAGCACGTGCCTGCGAACGGCGTCGTAGCGCATGTTGTCGGCATCGGAGGATAGCTGCACCATTCGCACGAGGGCAAACGTTCTACCGTCGAAGATCTTCACCGTTCCGTCGCCGCTCGATGCCACGAAAAGACGGTTCACCGAAGGGACGAAGTAGGATTGCTGCGGCTCGTCGAGCTCGAGGGTCCGCACCCGTCTGCCGGTGTGGAGATCGACGATCTCCAGAGTCCGATTGTCGTACGCTGCCGCAAACAGGCGGTTACCGGGTACGTCGACGCTGACGTGATCCATCCGCCCGCGGACGTGCGCAAGCGGGATGCTGCCTGCGAATCTCAACACCGGAGGCGCCTTTGCGGGCGAAGCGACGGCGTGGCCGGCGGAAGGCACGGACGACGCGAGCAGTTGGAACGCCGCAACGGCTGTGAATATCGTTCGCATCTTTTTTTGCTCAGTAATCTTCAGCTTTATAGCGAAGGATCTGCGCTGGGGCATTGCCTTCCGCCTCTCCGGTCTCGGTATTGAAGACGACCAACATCGGAATATTGCGCGTCGCCGATCAGCTGTATCAGGATTCCGGAAACCGCCATCGCACAATCATGCCACAGTGACCCACAGTTTCGCTTCGGATAGGCGCATCGATCGATGAATCCGATAATTGCCGAGCACAACCTGCAGGGGCAGCAGCTCAGCGACGCTTGGCCGGAGCCCCGAACGTCGTCTTCGCGTCAACGCGCGGCGACACACCGGCGACCGTCCCGCCGGGGTTAGGTTGCACCTGGTTGCGTCCGCCGCGCTTGGCGACGTAGACGGCCTGGTCGGCGGCTTCCAGCAGTGCGGACGCGGTCTGCCCGGCGCTGAGCTGGGCGGCGCCGATGGACACCGTCACCGGCAGCAGCGGCGCCTTCAGCAACGGCGCCTCGGCCATGGCGCTGCGCAATCGCTCGGCCACCTGCAGTGCCACCGGCAGGGGCGTGTCCGGCAACACCACGACGAACTCCTCGCCACCGTAGCGCGCGCACACGTCGTTTTCGCGCAGCAAGCCGCGCACGCGGCGGGCGAAGGCGCGCAGCGCGTCGTCGCCTACGCCGTGGCCGTGTACGTCGTTGATGCGCTTGAAGTGGTCGATGTCCAGCAAGAGCACCGACAGCGGCCGCTCGGGGGCGCCCGACATTTCGACCTGCTGCATCAACAGCAGATCGAGCGCGCGGCGGTTGGGCTGGCCGGTCAGCACGTCAGTGGTGGCATCGTGCTCCACCAGTGTCAGCGCCTCTCGCAGTTGCCGGGCCAGCTGCTCGTTGGCCAGCTGCAGGCGGATGCCCTCGACCACGCGCTGCGCGATCGGGTTCATGTAATAGACGATGAGGCCGAGGAACAGCGTCAGTCCCAACAAGCCTTCCGGCAGCACCCGGTGTGGCCCCGCCGACAGCAGCGCCCCGACCATGCCCGCCAGCCACAGCGCCGCCACCTGCACCCGGTAAGCGCGTACGAAAGTGATATAGACCGGCGCGTTCACGGCGCTCACGCCCGCCAGCACCGCCGCCAGCCACGCGTCGAGCACGCGGTCGAAGCCCATCAACAGCCCAACAGCCGAACCCCAGGCGGCGCCGTCCAGCGCGGCCACGGCCAGCAGGACCGATGCGTCGCGATCCTTCAGCGGGCCACGCCGCGCGATGCCGCGTAGCAACCACAGACCGCCCGCCCAGACCACCGCGAAGCCGCCGAGCCACAGCGAAAGCCTCGACGACGGCACGATGCCCCAGCACATCCAGGCCACCAGGGCCCAGCCGGCCGGCGTGGTGCTGAGAGTGCGCTGCAACGTCGCCACACACTGGACGAAACCCACCTGTCGCGCGATTTCGGCAGCGTCCTGGGCGGGCGAAGCGTCGATTCGGTTGAGCACTGGGGCCTGTTGTGTGGGAGGGGGTGGACGAACCGGCTACGGCCCGCTTCGGGGCGATGCCGCCCGAGGTTACGGCGGGAAAGCGATCGCCGCAACACTCATTTTCGACCGCCGCGGCCGATCCTTAAGGCGCGGGCACAGCGGAGCAACCTTCAGGCCGAAGGTTCTTGTGCATCTGCGGACACAACGTCGCGTTTCCGGAATAAGATCGAACAGCCATTGCGGGTGCATGTTGCAAAATCACGGGAAATGCAGCGTTGGCGAAAGTTAACCAGACAATAGTATTGCGGGGACAACATGCCAAACGGTGAAAAATCCCCAGATGCATCAGAACCGTTACGCGCTCGACGCCGCAGAAGTCATCGTGCGCTTTGCAAAATGTATGAGCCAGCCGCAATTTTCTCGGATGACGCGCATTGGCCGATGGAGCAGTCAGTTCGCTCGCGGCTGCAACAGCCGGTCGGTCTCCCGCTTGACGACCGCGTAGCATTCGCAGCATAGCGACTCGAGTTTGGGTCTATCCAACACCGTAATTTTGCCGCGATGATACTCAATCACGCCGCGCTTCTGCAGCTTGCCGGCAGCTGCGGTCACGCTCTCGCGACGCACGCCGAGCATGTTGGCGATCCGTTCCTGAGTCATCGTCAGCTGGCTCGAACAGAGCCGATCCAGAGAGCCCAGCAGCCAGCGGCAGAGTTGCTGTTCGAGCGAGTGGTGCCGGTTGCAAACTGCAGTCTGCGCCATTTGCGTGATCAAGGACTGCGTGTACCGAAGCAGCAGCAGCTGCAAATCAGTGCTCTTGTGAAACTCCTCCTTGAGCAGTTGTCCAGAAAGTCGATAGGCTGTGCCAGCGCTCTCTACAAGTGCGCGGCTCAACGTCGTTTCACCGCCCATGAACAGAGCGATACCGATCAGGCCCTCGTTCCCAACGACGGAAATCTCGGCAGACGCGCCGCTTTCCAAAACGTACAACAGGGAGACAATGCAGTCGGCCGGAAAATACACGTGGCGCAAGACGTCCCCGGATTCATACAGGACCTTTCCGAGAGGCATTTCCACGAACTGCAGGTGTGGGAAAATCCGCTGTTGTCCCACATGGTCGAGTGAAGCCAGTAGATAATTGTCGCGCGGCACGTGGGCTTCAGAACTGGCCATCGAGCTTGTCTCCAAGTATGTGACCCGCTGGCTGCGATGGACGCAAGTTTGTCTGGCGGGAATGGCGTTTACGTCGGCAGATGTTGCGGGCGACGACTGCGCAGCACCACCAGTCCACCTGCCAGCAGTGCGAGCCCACTAGCGACGGAGGCGGTGTCAATCTCAGGGGGGCGGACCGCGCTTTGAACCCTGCAGCGATTGGTGGTGAGGAACCTGAAACCAACTGTACGTTGCCGTCCGTGTTGATCAACTCGCCACCGGAAGTTTGAGGAACATTGCCCGCAGTATCGGTCAGATTGAACAGCATGTGAGAAGGCCGCACACCTCCCGAGAGCGTCATTGCCCGGTTTGTATGTGGAGCACCGGTGATAGCGGTCATGTTGTTGATGATGGTGAAGGTCTGGGCGGCAGCGAGCGTTGACGCGTAATTGGAAACATCGCCGTTGCTGATTCCTCCGTTATTCCCGCCGGACAATTTCGCCGTTAAGTGCTGGCCAAAAAGGACATAGCCGGCGACAGGCCCGCTATTCCACCCGTCGGAACCGAGGTTCAGACCATTCGCCTCCGTGGGCGTAATTTGCGCTGCGGCCGGCACGGCAACCAGCGCGGCGGACAGTACCATCATCCACTTCAAGAAGGAGTGCATTTTCCGTGCCCCTCTGATTGCATCAGTATTTTGTATTTGCGCCTGACGATCGACCTGACGCCATCCTCACCCCCAGGATCCGGTTGCACTCCCTTATGCGGGCCTCGCAGATCGTCCCTCGAGGCCTTGTGCAACAGTGCGCGGTGCGAGTCTAATTGCCGGTGGTCATGGCGTATGGTTCGTGCGATGGTGTCGGTCGCCTGCATGGCGCTGTCGGGGACGGCGCCGTTCACCAAGCCGAAACGGGTCCGGTTTCCGCCCGCCCTTGGCAAATCCTGCGGCTGGTGCAGAACACCGTAAATGTCGGGAAGCAAAACAACCGGCAGGGCTGGAATCCGCTCGCGCACTTGAATGATGATGCTCAATGCGGAATTGCGCGCCAGCGTTGAATCCAGCGGCAGCACATCAGGTGCCTGCTCGGCGATCGCGAACAACGTATCTTGCAAATACTCCCTGTGCACGCGCAGGTCCTTGACCTCGATCGCGTGGCATTCGAACGACGAGCTCCTTAAGCGGTTTTTGTTTCATGGTTCCGTTCGCATCGATGGCCGACTGTGTAGGTGGACAGCATAAACGGTGCGGCAACAGGCACAATCAGGTGATTTATTGACGCCTCCCCTGGGAAAGACCGGATGCGCAGGGTGCAGCGCGCTGCCGCACCGAGCCTGATTACGGCTCTAGCAAATCGTTGCGGATCGCATGACGAATCAGCCCGGGCGGTCGAACCGTGATTAGGCTGCGGTGGGCTTCATGGCGCGGACTTCGCTCAAGTCAATCCGCTTCGGCCCGTCAGGATTCGGTTGAGCGTCGAATGCGAAACGCCAAGCATCGAGGCGAACTCACGGCCGCTAATGCCATTCGGCTCAAGGTACACCGCCGTAATGAACTTACCCGCGGGCGCTTCGCGTGCTTGGGCCGGATTCCAGCGACGCTGCCGGCCTCAAAAAACCGTCTCAGTCCCTGGTGCCGGAGTGACTGAATCACGTCTGCGGTATAGCGCGTTGCGCGACACGCAATTAGTGCGGTTTGACGTATCAGTGGCGACCGCCGACAGCGCCCCCTGCGCGGTTTGATTGGGCGCCCCTTGGACGACAATCGAGGCGCTCTCGGTCCGATCGGTCGATTTTCGGCGAAAGCACGGAACCCAAACCTTATTTGCCCCTACAATGCCGCCCATCGTAAGAGCCGAGCTTCCTTTCGCTGGCACTGGTATCGACGGTCGCCGTCGCATGCAAAAAGTCGCCGCGTTGGTTGCACTTTCGGGCACCGAAGTCGCCCGCAATCTTCACTGAGTTTCACAGCAATATGAAGACGCCAAAGGGTCTGCTGCCGCTGATCGAGGACGGGATGGTCGATACCGTCGTACGCCGCTTGCAGAGTGGCAAGGAAGCCTCCGTGTACATCGTCGCCTGCGGTGATCAAATCCGCTGCGCCAAAGTCTACAAGGAAGCGCAGCACCGCGGTTTTCACAGGCTCGCGCAATACACCGAAGGCAGAAATATGCGCAATAGCCGCGATCAACGCGCGATGAGTAAGCGCGGCCGCCACGGGCGACGGGTGCAGGAAGTGGAGTGGAAGAATGCCGAGGTGGACGCGTTGTATCTTCTCGCCGGAGTCGGCGTACGAGTCCCGAAGCCGTATCTGGTCCACGAAGGCGTGCTGCTGATGGAGTTGGTGTGCGACGCAGAAGGCCATCCCGCGCCGCGGCTCAACGACGTCGAGATTTCCCCTATGCAGGCACGCGAATGGCATGCGTTCATGATCTCGCAGATCGTGCGCATGCTGTGTGCCGGGCTGATTCATGGCGATCTGTCGGACTTCAACGTGCTGGTGGGCGAGGGCGGTCCGGTCATCATTGATTTGCCGCAGGCAGTTCACGCAGCGAGCAACAACAATGCCTTCGCGATGCTGGAACGCGATGTGAATAACATGCGCGCAGCCTTTGGCCGCAGCGCACCGGAGTTGCTGGATACAGAGTACGCGCGCGAAATTTGGAAGCTCTTTGAAGCGGGCGAATTGACGCCGGATGCGGCGCTCACCGGACGCTGCGCTCCCGACACCACTGCGCCGGACGTCAAGGCGGTGCTGGATCACATAGAAGAGGAGCGGCAAGACGCCGAGGCTCGACAGCGGCGGCGGCTGGAGGCGGACGCGGCATAGGCCGGAAGGGCTGGAAAAGCTGCCATCGGCGTCATGCGCCGCGGGTTGATCCCCGACGGCCATGATGGGTGATTGCTCTCCAAAGCGGGTGGGCGGTGGGTCGTGCAATGGATCTCCGCCTTGTGCAGAATCAAGTGCGACCGGTCATTGCATCATCAGCGCGTCGAGGACGGGCCCGCATCGGCGGGCATCGCGGCGCTAAAGCAAC
>Ga0307373_10014348_pt1 | contig 10919 bp, 8 predicted proteins | sample OX2MG_FD_202534 | JGI IMG/M metagenome (GOLD analysis project Ga0307373, IMG submission 202534) | Soil microbial communities from Risofladan, Vaasa, Finland - OX-2 | ecosystem: Environmental > Terrestrial > Soil > Coastal area > Acid sulfate soil | place: Finland: Risofladan, Vaasa | collected... | reverse complement strand
ACGGAGCAGCGGATATCTTGCGCGTACAAACGGCGATCGAAGCTCACGCTTTCGGTGAACTTTTCCACGCGGCGGTCCGTCGCCTGCTCGAAAACACCGGCCCAAGCTTTGGCTGCCAACGTGCGGCTCGCGAGTCACGTGTTCGATGGTCCTGGAATTACGTCAAGATATTTACTCTAAACAGCTTACGGCGACGTGTCAACGCACCGGACGGCCACCCGGCCCGGACCGTTCCGGTGGCGCCGTTTGGCGCGGTCGAATGGACGAACATAAGTCCAGAGGCGGCGTATTCTGCCGCGGAAGCGACCGCGGGCACGACGGGCTTGGGCGCCGCGCCCCACATCGCCCACGAGAAAGCCGGAGTCGTCGCCGAAGAACCCGCGTGGCGATGGCCGGCTATTTGATCACGGCCCAGTCCCGGTAAAAGACGAAATTGACGCTCGCCATGCAGAGGCGGATGCCGGTGACGATGAGTGACAGCAAGCGGTTGAAGAGCGTGGGGCGGATGATGTCGACGAACAGACAGTACCGCGTCTCGTCCGAATTGTTGAACGACTGGTGCAGGAGCGTGTCGTCGAAGATGAACAGCTTGTTCCGGCGCCAGTGGTGCTCCTCAGGGCCAACGCGAATGAAGGCCGAGTCGTCGGACATGTCGTTGATGTTGTAAAGGACGCGCAGCGTGGCGCGCAGGGGGCCAAAGTGGCGCCCGGTCGATTCTCGCTTCCTGAAGACCGAAACCCCGATCGTCTTGACGTACTTGAACTTCCGGCGGTAGGCGGGGACGGAGATCGAGGTGTCTACGTTGTAGCCGTACCACTTGAAGAAGATCATGGTTCGCGGCTGGCTCTGCGTCCGATCCTCCAACTTTCCGATCAGGTTCTCGTGGTACGCCGTTTCGATGACGCTCTTGATCTCGTTCCGGCATTGCGCCGGGACGTCCTCCAACTGGTAGATGCCCTTATTGACGTTCGGCAACGACAGTAGGTCAAGCAGCAAGTTGAAGGGCGACAGCATCCACGTGAACAGTCCATTTCCGAAGAAGTACTGCCTCACGATACCGATGTTCAGATTTCGGTTCCGCGTCACATCGTAAAGCCCGCACGCCAGGTAGAAAAGCGTGATCCGCGGAATGAAGTACAGCGCCAGCCCGAGCAGCCCGATTTGCAACGCTAATTTGAATTTCTTCTTCCTCTTCAAGCTTGATCTCTCCGGCCCCAGGGGCGCTCGCTGACAAATTAACCTGCTAGTGGGGGGCGTCCTGTCCGATCCGGCGTCATGCGCGGCGCGCAAAAATCGGAACAACCGCTACAATCGTTATCGACAGAAAAGTCGCCGCGGGAATAATTAAAGTCCCGATTTTCCGGGCCGCAGGCAGACTCTCACGATCTTGCCGAAAAATGGGTTGGATACACACTCAGGGCGACCGACCTGAAGCACGCGGCCGCCAGGCTCGTTCTCCAGGACGTCGTGATTGAGAGCGGTGAGCTTGTCGTGACTCTGGGGATATGAGCGGGCTGCGGCAATCCATGCTTGCCGCGAGATTAGCCAAAGGTGTAGAATGCGGCACGCCCTGTGCCGGCCGGCACGGGGAAGAAGGTTGCCCGGAGGGCGACGACTATGACGGTGCGTTCATTCTGGCATTCGTTGGCCCTGGTGGGCTGCTGGTCATCCCTTGCCGGCGCCCAGTCGGTGCAGCTCCCTTCGTTCTCCTTTTTCGGCGTCGATACGACCGTGATGGCGCCCGACCGCGGCAGTGCTTACATCGGTGGTGTGCGGCGCGTCAGCAACGGGTCGACCGCGTTTGGCTCCAGCCTTGGTTCTCGTCGCGCCATCGGTCGTGGCACGAGCGCGTTGCCGACTCGCGATAAAGCCATCACCCACGATTTCGCCGACGACGAGGCTCGTTCGCCGGCGCAGGGAGACTCGAGCTCCGCTGCGCGAGCGCCGGAGGGCAGCCTTGCCGATGCCCGGCGGCAATATGCCGCCGAGTTGGCCGCGAACGACGAGGCCACGCGAGATACGCTTGCCAAGGCCCGCAAGGCTGCGTCCGACGGTAAACTCGGAGCGGCCAAAATATTCTACAAAATGGCTGCCCGCGGTGCGTCGGCCAAGCTGCGACGAAAGATCGAGAGGGAAATCGACGCGTTGTCGTCCGGCTCCAATTCGCCCGAGGTCGCCGCGGGGAGCAATCAGGCCGCGAGACGTCCACGCGCCAAGTCGCCCAAGGCGGGCGGGCCGCGAGGATTCTGAACTTTCGGTAGGGAGCGCCTTCTCCGTGTGCGCCGGGATTCCGTGAGGCTGGTGCGATGTCGTCAGCCAGGAGATGGAAAGCGTTCCCTACCGATGCCGTTGCCGCGGCAATCCAGCCCGCCTAAAGCCTTTAGGCAACTCCCGATAGCGTTGTCCCCCACCCGTCGGTGTTAACTCCGATGGTGGATTTTCGTGTCCAGTTGGCGGCCAAGCTCGGTGATTGTCGCAACTGACGGTGGCTGTGAGCGATACCGCTTGCCGCGCGGGCCGCAGTGCATTGACACGCGAGTGCCGCCGGCGAAAACTTGTCGCTAACGGCCCGCGGGAAGCCGGAGCAGATCCCAAGAACCGGGCCCAGATAGCGAAATCAAATGAAAAGCATCTCGACCTATACTTGACCAGGCTGTTCCTGGCTCGGTCAGGCGGTCCACCGAGTGACGCTCACGGACTGCCATCCTCCCGGAGACTTCCCATGGAAGCGATTTTCTGTGCTACCTCCACACCCTTGCTCGCCGACCTTGGCGTTTGGGGCCTGCCGATCACCGGCACGCTCGTGCTTGTGGGGGGCATCGTCGCGATCGTGGCGCTCGGCGAACTGTTGGGCCTGCGCTACATCGCCAACCATCAAGTGGGTATCGTCGAAAAGCTCTGGTCGAGTGCCGGCTCCGTCCCCGAGGGGAGCATGATCGCGCTGGCCGGCGAGGCGGGCTACGAAGCCAACCTGCTGCGCGGCGGCTTTCACTTCGGTCTGTGGCGTTGGCAATACCGGCTGCATCGCGTGCGGCTGGTGACTGTGCCCCAGGGCAAAATCGGCTATGTCTATGCCCGCGACGGCGAACCGCTCGCGCCGAGCCAGACGCTGGGCCACGTCGTAACCTGCAAAAACTTCCAGGACGCCGAGGCGTTCCTCGCCGGTGCGCTGGAGGGTGACGTGCCGGTGCGCGGCCAGCGCGGACGGCAGCGGGCGATCCTGCGCGAGGGTGTCTACGCGATCAACCTGGCGCTGTTCAACGTGATCACCGAGCAACAGGTCTACTGCCTCCGCGCGTTGCAAACGCGGCAGGAGGCGAGCATGATCGAGTCGTGGCAGGAGGAGTTGGCCCAGGCAGACGGCTTCAATCCCGTCGTGATCGGCGCGCCGATCCAGGCCATCGACCCATTGAACGCCGACGAATTGGTGGCGATCGACAGCATCGGCATCGTCACCGTGCATGACGGCCCGTCGCTGGCACCGGGAGAGATCATCGCCCCGGCCGTGGGTACCGACCGCAACGACGCGAACTTTCACAACAATTTCCAGGACACCGAGGCTTTCCTCCGGGCCGGTGGCCGGCGCGGGCGGCAGTACGTGCCCCTCACCGACGGCACCTACTTCATCAATCGCTGGTTCGCCACGATCGAGGTGATTCCCAAGACGCTGGTGCCGATCGGCTACGTGGGCGTGGTCGTAAGCTACTGTGGCCAGATCGGCCGCGACGTCTCAGGCGTGCAGTTCCGCCACGGCGAGCGTGTGACCGAAGGCGAACGCGGCGTGTGGGAGCGCCCGTTGGGGCCGGGCAAGTACCCCTTCAACACGTCGGCCGGCATCGTGACTCTGGTGCCGACCACCAATTTCGTCTTGCACTGGGTGACGGGCCGCAGCGAGACGCACCGTTACGACGAATCGCTGCGCTCGATCGACCTGGTGACGCGCGACGCTTACGAGCCGGCGCTGCCCCTGTCGGTGGTGGTGCATATCGACTACCAGAAAGCGCCCAACGTGATCCAGCGCTTCGGCGACGTAAAGAAGCTGATTACCCAGACGCTCGACCCGATGCTGAGCGCCTTCTTCCGCGACGTCGCGCACAAGCGGACGATGCTGCAACTGCTGCAGGAGCGCGACGGCATCCAGCTCGAAGCGCGCGAAGAGTTGCGGCGGAGGTTCCGCGAGTTCGACATCGAATGCGTCGACGTGCTGATCGGCAAGCCGACCACGGAGGAGAAGGGAGGCAAGATCGAGACGCTCCTGGAGCAGTTGCGCTTGCGTCAACTGTCGATCGAGCAGATCGAGACCTTCGAGCATCAGCGCGCGGCGGCCGAGAAGCAGCGCTCGCTGACCGAGGCCCAGGCCCAGGCGGCGAAGCAGTCGGAACTGACCAACTCGCACATCCAGGTCGAGATCACCCGTAACCAGGGCGAGGCCGAGCTGGCCCGTGCGCGCAAGCAGGCCGAGCAGACGGTCGTCGTGGCCGAGGCCGAGTTGGCCCGTGCCCGGCGGCAGGCCGAGCAGACGGTGGTCACGGCCGAGGCCGACAGCCGGCAGCGCATTCTGGCCGGGCGGGGCGAGGCGCAGCGCACGTTGCAAGTCGGCCTGGCCGAGGCCTCGGTGCTGTTGCGCAAGATCGGTTCGTACGGTGATCCGCGGCTCTACGCCTTGAGTCTGGTCAGCGAAGACCTGGCCCACAGCAGCCAGCCGCTCGTGCCTGAGAAACTGTTCGTCGCCGCGGGAGGCGACGGCGCCAACGGTCACACGTCGCTGGTTGGACAGGGGTTGCTGGGGACGCTGATTCAGTTGCTGGTTGCCGAGAAGTCGGGCTTCCAGCCGGCGGACGGCGGCGACACGGCCGACCTCAATGAATTGGCCAACCGGTTCACGCAGGAGGCGATCAGCAACATGGCGTTGACGGCGCCGGAGGAGATGGCGGCGGGTAGCAGGTAACTACTTCACGCTGGGGTTGGAGCCTACCCCACCGCCTGTGGTATAACCCAAGCCATGACCGTCTCGATCATTATTCCAACGCTTAACGAAGCCGCGCTGGTTGCCCACGCGGTAGCGCACGCCTGGGAAACAAGCCCGCACGAGGTGCTGGTGGCCGACGGTGGAAGTGACGATGGCACGACCGACGCCGCACTCGCCGCGGGGGCCGTAGTCGTCGAGGCCCCCCGCGGCCGCGCTTCGCAACAGAACACCGCGGCGCGGAGGGCGACGGGCGACGTCCTGTTGTTCCTGCACGCCGACACCTGGCTTGCGGCCGATGGTGTGCGGCAAATCGAGCAAGCGCTTACGGATCCGAACGTGGAATGCGGGGCCTTTCGCCAGCGTATTGGTGCCGAGGGGCGGCTTTACCGATGGCTCGAGCGCGGCAATGGATGGCGCGCTGCGCATCGCGGGTTGCCCTATGGCGACCAAGGGATATTCGTCCGCCGCGGCGTCTTCGAAGAGTCAGGAGGGTTTCCCGAGTTGCGGTTGATGGAAGATCTGATGTTCATGAAGCGATTGCGGCGGCAGAGCCGGCCCGTGTTGCTCGTTGGCCCGCTTTATGTCAGCGCCCGCCGCTGGCAACGGTATGGTGTAGTGCGGCAGACCGCGCGGAATTGGCTGCTGTTGTCGGCGGCGAAGTTCGGTGTTCATCCGGATCGGCTGGCGGGGCATTATCCGTCGCACGTTGACTCAGTGAAGGATCTCGTCGTCCGCGGGAACTAAGTCTTGTCGACAGATCCTACACCATGCCGAACTACCGTTCAGCTTTTTTTCCGGGGACTCCCAGGTCACGATTAATCGCAAGGCATCCCCGCCGGCATGGCGCGCAAACCCTTACTCCTGATTTCCTACCTGGCATTGGTCGTCGTGCTGATCGCCGCTGCCACACGCGCCCGAACGTCGCCGGGCCAGTCAATTGGGCTCGTCGTGGCGTCTGTCGTCACCGCCTTCATGGTCACCAAGCTGTTTCGACATCGCTGAAAGTTGGGACGAAATCATCTCGGACGAGGCCCAAAGCCTTCCGCCCGCCCCGAACGAGCCGCCCCCTATTCGAACAACTGGCTCGTTGGCAATTCGCTTGACTTTCTCTTCCAGCCGGTCAAAATCAACGTGTCGGGGGCAACCCCGATCACGCCCCTTCAAGGTTCCTGCCCCACCTTGATGGGGTTTTTTCATTCACCCGCTCCGGAAACGCGGGGATCGGCAAACCAAGATGGAGAAAGTAAATGACCGCCACCGACATCGTCGCCGAACTCAAGAAGCTCGGCACCGAACAGACCAAGAAGTTGTGGCTGAAACGATCAAGTCGCTCCTGCAGCGCGTCGCGAAGTCGATCCACCAACAGCCCAATCGCGTCAAATACGTGATGAACAGTTTCGTCATCGCCGTCGGCTGCTATGTGAAGCCGCACCACAAGCTCGCGGTCGATACGGCCAACGGCATCGGCAAAGTCGCCGTCGACCTGGTCGGGGCGTGCAAGATTCCGTTCGCTCCCGATCATATCAAGAAATTCGAAGCACGCAGCGCGATCGGCAAGAAGCGAAAGTCGCCGAAGTGTTGATCCGTCGAGGAGCCAACGGCTCCATCCGGTCCGTGTCGCCGTGTTACGTCTTCCCACGGCGCGCTTTCAGCTTCTTGACGAACGACACATGGGCACGTGACGCCAAACCCTGGTTGAGCGTCGTAACAAGTGCAGTCGCGTCGTCGGCGAAGAGGGCATGAGCGTCCAACCAAAGCCCGGGAAAGACGCTTGAGCGGAACACGCCGCCCGGGCTGGCAAGCAGCGGCTGGAAGACGCCGCCCCGAGCCGCAAACCAACGGACCTCCGCGTCGCGAAGCACGACGACGAGGTACTCTTGGACGCCGATTTTCTGGTATCGCTCGAATTTGGAGTGTAGATCGTACGACGCACTGCTCGCGGCCACCTCGACGATCAATTCGGGCGCGCCGGTTCGATAGCCTCGCTCGATCGTCGTTTGGCCACCGTATTCGGGATCGATCACAAGCGAAGCGTCGGGCTGCGGTTCGTCCAGAGGGGGGAGCTTCAGGCTTGCATTGTCCAGCGGTCGGACCCCGGGCGTCCCCAGGCGGTAGTTGAACAGCCAACCCATCACCAGGCCGTGGATATCCGCGTGGTCGTTGCGTAGCGGCGAGGGCACGATGACGACTCCTTCGATAAGCTCCGCTCGGAAGCCAGGCGGCATGGCTTCGTACAAACGATGAAAGGTCGGTTGGTCGAGATGATCGCCGGCTTCCAGCCGCGGAGGGTCGTCCTTAGCGTTCCCGCTGGATTCGGTTCGCAGCTCTTTCAGCATCGCTTTGTCCCTTCGTGAATTAACGGCGCTTTCAAAAAAGGAGAAGGGGATCTGGGGATCGGCCGCCCTACGGCACTCGTCCTGGCAGGAACTCGGCCAATTCGTAGCGACGGATCTTGCGGTCGAGCGTCGAGCGCTCGATCCCCAGCAAATGGGCCGCCTGGCTCTTGTTCCAACCGGTGGCCCGCAGCGTGGCCAGGATGTGCCGCCGTTCCATTTCGGCCAGCGAGACGGGCTTGAATTCGACGTTCACGGGCGCCGATTCGCCGGTGTCGCCCGTCGTGGGCAGCTTCGAGAGCATCAAGTCCTGCACTTCGATGTATTCGTCCTCCGCCAATACGATGGCGCGCTCGATGACGTTTTTCAGCTCGCGAACGTTGCCCGGCCAGCGATAACGGACCAGATGTTCCATCGCCCGCGGCGAAAATCCGCGCAAGCGGCGGCCGGTTTCGAGGTTGTACTTGTGGAAGAAATAGTTCGCCAATTCGGGAATGTCTTCCGGACGTTTGCGCAAGGCGGGGACGACGATTTCAAGCACGTGCAGGCGGAAATAGAGGTCGCGGCGAAAACGTCCCTCGGCGACGTCTTTTTCCAGGTCGCGGTTCGTCGCGGCGATCACGCGCACGTCGACCTTCACCGGCTCGCTGCCGCCGACGCGCTCGAAGGGGTGCCCCTCCAGCACTCGCAGGAATTTGGCCTGGATCGTGGGGCTCATTTCGCCGATTTCGTCCAGCATCAGCGTACCCTGGTGCGAGGCCTCGAATTTGCCGATCTTGCGGCCCACCGCGCCCGTAAAAGCGCCCCGCTCGTGCCCGAACAGTTCGCTTTCGAGCAGGCTCTCGGAGAGCGCGGCGCAGTTCAGGCAGACGAACGCCCCCTTGCGGCGCGGGCTGGAAAAATGCACCGCCCGCGCCACCAACTCCTTGCCCACGCCGCTCTCGCCGCGGATCAGCACCGTGGCGCTGGTCGGCGCGGCGCGGGCGATCTCCTCGACGACGCGCTCCATCATCTTGCCGCGGCCGACGATCTCGCTCTGCACGCCCAGCCGCTCGCGGAGCTGCACGTTTTCGTCACGAATCTGGTTCAGGTTCTCGGCGAGCTCCTGGCGGCGGTTCAGGTTCTGTAGCGCCACCGCCACCGCGTCGGCCGCGGCCAGCGTGAACTCGAGGTCGTCGGGATCGGGCACGCGCTCCGAGGCGGTCGAGTACAAGTGGACCAGCCCGAATGCCTTCTTCCCCCGGCGGATCGGAGCGCAGATCACGCTCGTGGCGTGCATGTCTCCTTTGCTGTCGCGGCTGCCCAGCGTGCTGTCGCCCATCACGTTGCGGGCCAGCACGGCCTCGCCCTCGCGCAACACGGTGGCCGCCAGAAATGGGGAGATGCGGTGGTACGGCACTTGCGTGTCGGTGCGCGAGGCAATCAACTCCAGGTCGGTCGCGGTCGGATCGCCGGTCACACCGCGGCGCAGGAGGTGCAGCCCGCCCGCGTCCATCCGTGTTCCTTCGAACAACCCCGCCAACGCCAGCTTGGCCATCGACACCGCGTCAGGCGCTTTGGCCAATTCGCACGCGAGACGATATAGCTTGGCGGCGGCGCGGCCCTCCTTGGACGACCCCGCTTCGTCCTCGTCGTCGGGTTCGAGAAACCTGGTTTGGCCGCGGCGGTGGGTGATCGTGGCCGGTTCGGGAAGGTCCAACACCGACGTCTCGCTGCCGCGCAATCCCACCATGGATTCGACGGTGGGCAACTCGCCCAGCAACCCGACTCCACTCGAATCGTGAAAGGCCTTCGACAAGTCGTGGACGAATGCCAATTGCGAATTGCCGATACGGATGATATCGCCGGCCGAGAGGGGGACATCCCCCTGGATGAGGGTGCCCGCGACCGACGTGCCGTTGCGGCTGTCGAGATCGCGCAATGTCCAGCGCCCCTCGGTGATGAAAAGCTCCGCATGACAGCGGCTGCACCTCTCGTCCTTGATGACGATCTGGTTCGTCGGAGCCCGGCCAATGGTCACCGATTGCCCGGGGATCAGCCGGAACACGTCGGTCCATTTGGAGCCTTCGCGAATGACGAGATAGGCCAGCGTCGCGGTGGTCAAATCGGACATGGGAAAATCCGCAGTGGCGCAGTGTCGGGCCGCAACTCTTCCAAATCAGCCCCTAGTTACTACCTTAGTCCTGATAGGGTCGCAACTGCAAGTGGATTGGCGAGTTCCCAACTCGGATTATGCGTCACGCACCCCAGAATGAGACATTTTGCCGCCGCGGGAAAGGTGGTGGCTGGCGGCAGAGCGTTCGCGATGCCTAGGCCAAATAGCGACCGGGGCATCGCTGACGCGCTGCTCCAGCCACCGTGAACGTCTCATTCCTGGCCGGGTGAAGCATATTTTTCTTGCATTCACCTAGTGCTTTGGGGTAGTCTACATGAAACCTACGGATATGGGAGATTCTATCATGTCGATCGAGCGCGCTGGTGTCCTTCGCGGATGGTGGTGGCTATTGGCTGTTCTCGCGGCCTGCTGTTCGGCGGCCTCATGGTGCTCGCCGGTTCACGCCCAAGGCGTTGGCTTTCAACAGGCCGTCGGCGGAGTATCCGTCGATGGGTTTGGCGTGGTGACCAACGTCGAGATCGATACGCTCAAGGAACTGGGCAGGAGGCGGTCGCAGGAGATGCAGCCCGTACAGGGCGACCTGGACCAGCCATCCGAAATGCGCATGGTATCGCTCAGCCAAATGCAGGCCGCGATCGCCGAGGCGCGCGGCGCCGGCAGGGAAATTCCCGATGAGGTGCGCTACCTGGCCGGCATCCAGCGCATTCAGTACGTGTTCGTCTACCCTGAGAAGAACGACATCGTGCTCGCCGGTTTTGGTGAAGGCTGGCTGGCGGACGACCTGGGGAACATGGTCGGCAAGACGACCGGTCGTCCCGTCATTGAACTCGACGATTTGCTGGTTGCTCTGCGCACCGCCGAATCGGCGGCGCGGGGCGGCATTTCCTGCTCGATCGATCCGACGCCAGAAGGCCTAAAGCGAATCCAGGCTTTCATGGCGACCCCATCGCCGACCAAAGCCGATCCGGACTCATTCGCGCGCGGTATGGAAAAGGAGCTTGGCCTGCAGACGGTGACGATCCGCGGCGTGCCGAAGACCAGCCACTTCGCCGCGGTGCTGCTTGCCGCCGACTATCGAATGAAGCGGATTGCGATGGCGTTCGAACGTTCACCCGTCAAGGGGCTGACCAGCTATCTGCAGACGCTCAAGGGGACTGACGGAGGGCTGGTGAACGTGCAACAGCGTTGGTGGTTGTCCAACGACTATGAACCGCTGTTGAGCGACGAAGAGGGCCTGGCCTGGGAACTGCGAGGGCAGGGCGTCAAGGCGATGACTGAGGACGAATTCGTGGCGGCCAATGGAGAGCGGACGGTGACCGGCAAAGCAAACCCGAAGGCCCAGAAGTGGGCCGAGAAGATGACGGAGAAGTACGATGAGTTGTCGGCCAAAGAGCCGATATTCGGTGAACTGCGCAACTGCATGGATCTGGCGGTGATCGGTGCTTTGATCGTCAAGGAAAACCTGGCCGCCAAAGCGGGCTGCGATTTGTCGTTGCTCCTC
>Ga0307373_10014347_pt1 | contig 10919 bp, 13 predicted proteins | sample OX2MG_FD_202534 | JGI IMG/M metagenome (GOLD analysis project Ga0307373, IMG submission 202534) | Soil microbial communities from Risofladan, Vaasa, Finland - OX-2 | ecosystem: Environmental > Terrestrial > Soil > Coastal area > Acid sulfate soil | place: Finland: Risofladan, Vaasa | collected... | reverse complement strand
GCCGCGGGAGTCGGCCGTCTTCAACGCCATCGCGGTGACGCTCGTGGAGCATGGGATGACGCCCAGCGCGATCGCCGCGCGCCTGACCTACTTCGGCGCGCCGGAGTCGCTCCAGGGTGCGGTGGCGGCGGGCCTGCTCGGCCTGGGCGACCGTTTCGGCGGTTCGATCGAGGGCGCGGCGAAAGCCCTGCAGGAGGGCCTCGAAGGCGTCGGAGAGCATGACGACCTCGGGAGGGTCGCCCGGGAGATCGTGGCGGCGCACAAAGAGAAGAGGCAGGTGATCCCGGGCCTCGGGCACCCGATCCACAAACCAATCGATCCTCGCACGCCCCGGCTTTTTGCCGTGGCGGCCGAGAATGGGTTTTCGGGCCGGTACGTGAAGCTGATGGAGCTCATCGCCTCGGAGGCGGGCTTGGCCTTCCGTCGCGAGCTGCCCGTCAACGCCACCGGGGCGATCGCCGCGCTGGCCAGCGAGCTGGGCATCCCCTGGCGAGTGACGAGGGGGCTCGCCGTGATGGCCCGCGCCATCGGCCTGGTGGCGCACATCCAAGAGGAGATCCAGGAGCCGACGGCGAGCGAGATCTGGTCCCGCGTCGAGGACGAATCCTCGGGCCATCTGCGAACTGGGCGGGATTAATATGTTTGCGACCGCAACCATCTGAAGGGAGAGTCGGGTTGGCCAAGACGTTCTCCGGCATCCATCACGTCACGTGCATCACCGGCGACGTCCAGAAGTGCGTGAACTTCTATGTCAGCGTCCTGGGTCTGCGCTTCGTCAAAAAGAGCATCAACCAGGACATGCCGGACACGTATCACATCTATTTCGGCGATTACCTCGGCTCGCCCGGCACCGCCATGACGTTCTTCGGCTGGCCGAAATGGCCCAGCCGTCGCACCGGGAGCGGCCAGGTGACCACGGTCTCGTTCGCGGTCCCGCACGGTTCGCTCGATTTCTGGAGCGCGCGGATGAGCAAGCTCGGAATCGACGCCACGCGCACCAGCCGCTTCGGCACCGAAGCGATCGTGGTCCACGACCCGGACGGCATCGAGGTGGAGCTGGCCGGCAAAGCCGACGACGACCGCTGGGTCCCCTGGCACGACGGGCCGGTCTACATGGAAAACGCCATCCGCGGATTCCACTCCGTGACGCTCACGGTCGCCGAAGCCACGGCCACCGACGAGCTGCTGGAGAAGACGATGGGCTTCCGCAAGGTCGGCGAGGAGGGGAGCCGCAGCCGCTGGGAGACGGGAGACGGCGGCCCCAACGCCACCCTGGACGTGATCGAGTCGCCCGAAGGACCGGTGGGCGAGGAGTCCCAGGGCACCGTCCACCACGTGGCCTGGCGAACCCCCGACGATGCCACCCAGGTGGCGTGGCGAGACGCGCTGCTCAAGGTGGGTCGCAACGTCACGCCGGTGATCGACCGCTGGTATTTCAAGTCCATCTACTACCGTGAGCCCGGAGGCGTGCTGTTCGAGATCGCCACCGACAGTCCCGGTTTCACCATCGACGAGGAGCCCAAGGCCCTCGGCACGAGCCTCAGCCTGCCGCCCTGGTTCCAGGTGCGGCGCGACCGTCTGGACGAGACTCTGCCCCCGATCGTCGTTCCGACCACGGCGACGACCGGCGCCGGTCACTGATGAGCACACGTGGTCGCAAACATCACCCGGGGAGGGGAATGAGCTGATGAGCACTGCCGTGATCGCTCCGGTCAACCCGATGTCGGCCGAAGGCAAAGAGACCGTGATGAACGTCATGCGCCGCGATCGAGCGAATTTCATTCGCGTTGTATCCGACCCCAAGAACTGGAACGTGCAGACCCGCTGCACCGAGTGGGAGACTCGCGACCTCGTCGGCCACATGATCGACGTCCTGGAGGGCTACTTCAGGAACTGGGAAGCGGCGACGACGGGCGGCGACCCGACAGCCCCCTTGGGCTTGGTCGTCATGGCGGAAACGCTGAACGACCACGCCAAGGACTTCCGCAAGCTGTCGCGTGAGGAGGCGCTCGACCGCTTCAAGAAGGACGCGATGAAGTTCGACGCCATGCTCGAGGGGCTCACACCCCAGCAGTGGGAAGGCGGGCTGATGGTCTCGCACCCGTACTCGGGCCCTGTGCCGGCCGGGTTCTACGGCACGTTTCAGATCATGGACTACGGGGTCCACCCCTACGACGTCGAGTACGGGCTCGGCAACAAGCTGGCCACCATCGATGAGGCGACGGCCGGGCTGATCCTTCCCTACGCCTTTATCTTCTGGCAGTACCAGGTCGACCAGAAAGCAGCCGTCGGCGTGGACACCCAGTACGGGATCGAGGTCGCCGGGCCGTGGGGCGGCAAGTGGCGCATCACCGTCAAAGACGGCAAGTGGACGCCCGAGCCTGAGACCGGCAACTTCGATGGCTGTGACGCGCTGTTCAAGTACGACAGCGCAGCCGACCTCGTCCTGACGTTCTTCGGGCGCTACCCGGGAGGGTCCGCCTCTGGCGACCCCGAGGTGATTCACAAGGTGCGCCACCTCCACCACTCGATCTGATCCGGAGCACTCTCTGGGCGTCCGATCACCTCTCCCCAGCTTTGGGGACCCCGCGCGTCCAGCGCGGGGGAGGTGCCCGGAGGGCGGTCAAGGCTCGCCGATTCACCGAGGTCGACGCGCGGACCGCGCCGTTGATCGCCTCTGCGATGGGCACCGAGGGAGACCTGGTCGATGACCGGCTGTCTCGCGGCTGCCGGTGCTTCGCCGTCGTGACGGGCGGCGAGGTCGCCGGCTATGGATGGCTCTCCACGGGACCCGAATGGATCGGCGAGATCCAGCTCGAGATCAAGCCAGGGCCTGGCGAGGGTTACGTCTGGAACTGTTTCACCATGGCTGGGCACCGGCGCCAAGGCATCTTTCGCTCCGTGGTGACCGGCATCGTCGCCATCGCCGCCCGAGAGGGCCTGACCCGCCTCTGGATCGGCAGCGTGGCCATCCCCGCGCAGCAGGCGATCGGGCCGGCAGGCTTCGAGCCGGCGCTTCACCTGCACAGCACGATCAAGGCCGGGATGTGCTGGCTCAAGGTCATCGTGCCGGAGGACGCCGACGCGGACCTGGTCGAGGCCGCGCGAGACGTGCTGGGCATCGGCGGCCGGCCGCTGCGCATCGCCACGACGCTTCGCCGCTCGCACCCCCGACGCCATTAGAGAATCGGACGGATAACCTTTCGTCGTGCGAGTGGCAGCCTCCATTGCCGTGGTGCTGGTCGCCTCGCTGCACCTCTACTTCCTCGTCCTGGAGATGTTCCTCTGGCAGACGCCGTTCGGGCGCAGGACGTTTCGGACCTCACCTGAGGCGGCCGCGTCGTCCGCGGTCCTGGCCGCCAACCAGGGCCTGTACAACGGCTTCCTGGCGGCCGGGTTGCTGTGGGCGCTGGTCTTTTACGGGGTCGTGGCGGGACGTCCTGTGTTGACCTTCCTGCTGCTCTGCGTGGTCGTGGCGGGCGTGTACGGCGGCGCGACCGTCAGCCGCAGGATCGTCCTGGTCCAGGCGCTGCCCGCCCTGGTGGCGCTGGTTCTCACCTGGCTGACGTGATCAGGCCGTCGGTCGATCAGAGAGCGGCCAGGTAGATTCCGAGCAGGTCGTCCTCGGCATGCTTGCCCGCGAGCTCTGAGGCAGCTTTTCGCAGCTCGGGAGCGCCGATCCCGTAAGCGGCGATGTGCTGGGGCAGGTCCAGGGATCCGACCAGGTCCTGGACCGCATCGGCGGGGTTTGATCCCATCGACTGCTCTAGCGCGGTCATGCGATCGGGCCGGCGGCCAGCCAGGTAGCGCATCACGTGCGGCAGCATGAGGCACGACGTCACGCCGTGGGGGATGCCGTGACGCGCCCCGATCTGCTTGCCCATCACATGGCTCAAGCCACTGGCGGACTGCCCTGGGAGCGTAAAGGAGAACCAGGCGGCCAGCTGGTTCTCGGTGCGGATCCCGACATCGTTCGGTGAGGCCTTGGCGCGCGGCAGCGAGTCGAACAGGCGCCGGATCGCCTCTAGGGCCAGGACGTCCGAGAACGGGTGCTCGCCATCGGCGAGAAAGCCCTCGACCGCGTGGTCCAGCGCGCGTATCCCGGTCGAGAGCCAGAGCTGCATCGGCGTGCGAAGGGTCAGCTCCGGATCGTAGATGACGCAGTCCGCGAGCAGGCGCGGGTCGCGCATGCCCGCCTTGTCGCCGGCTTCGTTGGTATATCCCGCGCCCCCGGCCAGCTCGGCGGCAGAAAGCGTGGTCGGGATGGCGACGTGGGGGAGACCGTGCTCGGCGTGGCCATGATGGTCGACCAGGCGGACCGCGAGCATCTTGGCCGCGTCGATCGCGCTGCCGCCGCCAAAGCTCACGACCCCGTCCACCCCCGCGCCCGCGGCTTCCTTCAATGCTGCGTCGACCTGGACAAGCGGCGCGTGCTGGCTCACGGTGACGGTGACCGCGACCTCCCCGTCGCCGGTGGCGCCACCAACGGCGTCGACCAGCCGCTCCTCGGCCAGCAGGGAGCGAGTGGTCACCATGGCCACGTGCCGCGCTTTCAGCCGAGCCAGCTCCGGGGCCAGCTGGGCCAGCGAGCCCGGGCCCCAGTGGATGACGCGAGGGTTGGAGTAGACGAAGTCGCCGTTCACGTCGTCGTCATACTACGGACGAAGTGTCGATCGCCCACGGCCAGCGAGTGCTGCGAAGCGGCGAACCGCTCGGATCCGCTCGCGCCGCCATGATCCTGGTCCACGGTCGGGGCGCCTCGGCGGAGGACATCATGACCGTCGGCGCAGAGCTGCAGCAGCCCGGCTTCGCCTACCTCGCGCCGCAGGCGGCGGGCAACGCGTGGTACCCGAACCCGTTCACCGCGCCCATCGAGTCCAATCAGCCGTACCTTGGCGCCGCCCTCGACATGCTGGCCGGGCTCGTCAAGCAGGTCGAGATGACCATTCCGGCGAACCGCATAGTTCTTTTGGGCTTTTCGCAAGGGGCGTGCCTATCGCTCGAGTTCGCCGCGCGCAACGCACGCCGTTACGGCGCCGTCATCGGACTCAGCGGCGGTCTCATAGGACCCGACGGCACGCCGCGCGACTATCCCGGCACCTTCGACGGCACGCCGGTCTTCCTGGGCTGCAGCGACGTCGACCCTCACATCCCCAAGGAGCGTGTGATCGAAAGCGGCGCCGTTCTCGAGCGCCTGGGCGCGGACGTCACTGTGCGCCTTTACCCGGGGATGGCACACACGGTGAGCCTCGAAGAGATCGCCGCCGTCCAGGCGATCCTCGACAAGATCTAGCCTGGCGACAGCGAGGCGGCCGGCTTAGGCCTTCTTCTCGGCCTCTTCGCCCTCTTCGCCGTGCTCGACGATATCGCCGGCTTTGAAAAGGACCTCCTTCATCACCGCGCGCCACTTTGGCTTGCGGCGCGAAAGGAACTCGAGCGCCATCGCAAAGTGCTTGAACTCCTCCTGCTGCGCGTCCTTCATGATCGCTTTCGCCTGCGGGTCGCGCTCGAGGGAGATTCGCTGCTCATACCAGCCGATCGCCTCCGCCTCTTCCTGAAGCGACGCAGCCATCCGCGCGAAGGTCCGGATTTCCTGGCTCAGCTCGTCCGGTGGTTCGTGGTATTGCTCTGTGCCCATCCAGTTGCTCGACACCCAGCATGCCTCAACCCGTCAAGGCGTGGGTGAACTATCTTCATGTGCGATGTCGCTTGCGGTGGTGGCGCAGATGACGGTACGAGTTAGCGGGGTCGTGCTCCTTGTCCTGGGAGTGATCTTCTGGACCGGCAACCTCGACTCGCTTCACCTGGTTCACATCCTCCTGGGGCTCCTGCTGGTGCTGGGCCTGTGGACGCTGGCGCTTCTGGCGGCCCGGGCCCGCGTCGCAATCGGGCTGGCGGTGCTCGGATTCGCCTGGGGCGTCATTGCCACGGTGCTCGGGCTGACCCAGATCAACCTGATCGTGGGCGGCGGGCACTGGGTGATCCAGGTCATCCACCTCCTGGTCGGCGTTGGCGCCATCGGCATCGCCGAGCTGCTGGCGATGCGGATCAAGTCCGCCGCGCCGGCGCCCGCCAAAGCTGCCTGACGAAATAGCCTCGGCCGCCGCCGCCTTCTAGTTGGAGGCGATGGATTACGGCCGGCCGGTGCAGTTCGGCGTCTTCCTCACCCCGGCGGCTGCTGACCCACGGCACACTCTCGAGCTGGCGGTGCTGGCCGACGAGCTGGGGTTCGAGCTGGTCGGGGTCCAGGACCATCCCTACCAGCACAGGTTTCTCGACACCTGGACGCTGCTCACGGCGATCGGGATGCGGACCTCGCGAATCACCGTCTTTCCCGACGTGGTGAACGTGCCGCTCAGGCCGCCGGCGGTGCTCGCCAAGGCCGCCGCATCGCTCGACCTGCTCATCGGAGGCCGGCTGGAGCTCGGGTTGGGCGCCGGCGGTAGCTCGGAAGCGATCAAGTCCATCGGCGGACCGGTCCGCACTCGCGGCGAATCGGTGAGCGCACTCGGGGAAGCGATCGAGGTGATCCGGCTTATGTGGTCCGGCGATCGGGGGGTGCGGTTCGACGGCAAGTACTATCGGCTCGATGGCGTGCACGCGGGCCCCGCGCCGGCGCACCCGATCGGCATCTGGCTCGGCGCCTACAAACCTCGGATGCTTTCCATGGTCGGGCGCGTGGCAGACGGCTGGGTTCCGTCGCTCGGCTACGCGCAGCCTGCGGACCTGCTGGAGGGCAACCGCCGGATCGACGAAGCCGCCGCCGAGGCCGGACGCGATCCTCGGTCGATCAGACGCGTGCTCAACGCCGGCGCGGACGTGCCCGTCGCGCAGTTCGCGTCGCTTACCGTCGAGACCGGGATGGACACTTACGTGATCGGCGGGGTGGAGGATCCAGACGCGCTCCGATGGTTTGCGTCCGAGATCGTGCCCGCGGTGCGCGAGGCGGTAGCCGCGAGCAGGTGAACCAATCGGACCTTGTCGCCCTGCTCCGCGAGGGAGTCGGCGATCGGGGCGGGCGATGGGCAGATCTTGGCGCGGGTGCGGGCGCATTCACCCTGGCCCTGGCCGAGCTGATCGGTCCGCGCGCCAACATCACCGCGGTCGACCGGGACGGGCGCGCAATGCGCGACCTGGTCGCCGAGATGGGCAAGACCTTTCCCGGCGTCGAGATCGACGTGAAGGTCGCCGACTTCACGCGTCCGCTCGAGCTCGCGGATCTCGATGGGATCGTGATGGCGAACTCGCTGCATTTCGTGCGCGAGAAGGAGCCGGTGCTCGAATCGGTGCGCGCGATGCTCCGTCCGGGAGGCAGGCTCATCGTCGTCGAGTACGGGACCGACCACGGCAATCTCTGGGTGCCGCACCCCTTCTCTTACGTGCGGTGGGAGCTGATGGCGGCCCGGGCGGGGTTCGTCAGGACGCGCCTCCTGAGAACCATCCCGAGCCGCCACCTCGGCAGCATGTACTCCGCGGTGAGCGAGGCCTAAAAGACCTGCGACTGCGATTCGGGCGCAGGCGAGTGCTCGCGGCGGCCGTGGCGCCGGCGCCATGCCCGCCCGATCATCACCCCGCGTTCGCCGCCGGAGCGGCCGCCGCCGCCGGCGTTGAACCGCTTGGTCACACCGCCGAGCTGGGCGCCCCACGTGACGTACTTGTGGAAGCGCTCCTCGGCTTCCTGCGCGATGCCGATCCGCTGGCCACGCGTCTCCTCGCGGAACCGCGCTATGCGGCCGGCCGCGGCGCCTTCCTTCTCCTCGGGACTGGAGCCGACTTTGAGCGCGGGCAGCGCTCCGAGAACGATGATCTGGTCGTCCTCCAAGGTGACTTCCACCCCCGTGAACCAGCCGTCCGGGAGCCTTCCGGCAAACCAACCTTTGATCGAGTCGAACTCTTTTTGATCCATGCGTTACATAATTACACTGTAAAGGATGCTGTGTCAAGCCCGTTTACGTAAGCTGCCTCGAAGATGGGAATGATGCCGCCGGGCGCTGGGCCGCCGGCCATGCACTGGTGGGGAGGCGGGCGCCGACGCAAGCCTGACACCGGGACTGCCAACAGCGGCCTGACCGGCGACCCGGCCATCGAGCCGCCCGCGCCGCCGGAAGGTCCCAAGGACCTTCGTGGGCGCTGGGAGAGCCTGAAGCAGTCCGTCATGGGCACGACGGCTGCCCTGCCTCGTGTCCTCCGGCTCGTGTGGGACGCCAGCCCGGCGACCACGACGACCCTTTTCATCGCCACGGCGGTGGCCGGGGTCATCCCGGCCGCGGCCGCCTATACGTCCAAGCTGCTGATCAACGCGGTCGTGCAAGGCATCGTGCTCAACCGAACCCACGCCGCCGATCGCGTTACCCTCGCGGCCATCGGCGGGCCGCACTCGCTAGGACCGCTGCCGGCACCTGTGTTTACAGCAGTGGGCATGCTGGTCTTCCTCGCGGTGGTCCAGCTGGTGCTCTTTGCGCTGACCTCGTTCCTGGGCACGATCCGCAACATCACGCAGCAGCTGCTGCAGAACTCGGTGGCGATGCGGATCCAGCTGATGGTGATGGAGAAGGCGGCTTCGCTGGACCTCCAGTTCTACGAGGACCCCGCCTCCTATGACCTGCTGCGCCGCGCCCAGAACGACTCCATCAACCGGCCCGTGATCATGATCTCGACCGCGTTCGGCCTCGTCCAGACGCTTCTGACCTTCGCCACGATGATCGCCCTCCTGCTGGTAGTCAGCCCCCTGCTCGCCCTGCTCGCCCTGGTGTCGCCCATCCCCGCCTTCATTGCGGACACGCGTTACGGCTGGCGGGGCTACAACATCGCGCGGTGGGGCTCGCGCCTCCTGAGGCGGATGAACTACATGGTCACGCTGGTGACTACCGACTCCTTCGCCAAGGAGGTCAAGCTGTTCGGCCTCGGCGGCTATTTCATCAACCGATACCGCCTCATCGCAGACGCTTTCTACGGCAGCCAGCGCTCGCAGGTCGTCAGCCGTTACCTTACGGGCTTCGCCTGGGGCAACCTCAGCACGATCACAACGTCGCTCACTTATCTGTATGTGGCGCTACAGGCCATCGCCGGTCGCCTGACCCTCGGCGACCTGACCCTGTACACGGTGGCGGCGCAGTCGGTGCAGGGTTCGATCCAGGGCATCCTCAGTGGCTTCTCGGGGATGTACGAGCACAATCTGTATCTCAACAACCTGTTCGAGCTCATGGCGGTCGAGCCGTCGATGGCCGTTGCGGCGAAGCCGGCGGCGCTGTCCCAGCCGGTGCGGGGCGAGATCCGTTTCGACAACGTCACGTTTGCATATCCCGGAGCAGAGAAGAACGCGCTGACCGACCTGAGCTTCACGGTCAAGGCGGGGGAGACGTTGGCGGTGGTCGGGCGCAACGGCGCCGGGAAGACGACCCTGTTCAAGCTGATCTGCAGGCTTTATGACCCCATAGGCGGCCGGATCCTGATCGATGGCGTCGATCTTCGCGACCTCGAGCCAAACGAGCTCCGCCTGCAGATCGGAGCGATGTTCCAGGACTACGTCGACTACCAGGCGACCGCTGCCGAGAACATCGGGCTCGGCAACGTAGCGGACCTCTCAGACCGCGAGGCGATCGTGCACGCCAGCAAGCAGGCGGGGGCCGACGACCTCATCTCGAAGCTTCCCGAGGGGTACGACACCGCGCTCGGCAAGTGGTTCGACGCCGGGGTGAACCTGTCCGGAGGCGAGTGGCAGAAGGTGGCGCTCGCGCGCGCGTTCATGCGCGACGCAAAGATCCTGCTGCTCGACGAGCCCACCTCGGCGCTGGACGCGCAGGCCGAATACGACCTGTTCGAGAGGCTGCGCTCGCTGACCGAGGGCCGGACGGCGGTCTACATCTCGCACCGCTTCTCGACCGTTCGGCGGGCAGACCGGATCGTGTTCCTGGAGCATGGGCGCCTGGTCGAGGAGGGAACGCACGAAGAGCTGATGCGGCTGGACGGGCGCTATGCGCGGCTGTTCAGGATGCAGGCCTCGGCTTACACCGGCGAGGACATCGAGCTTCTCCCAGACGGGGAGGACGCAGGAGCAGGCCTGCCGGCCGGCCGGGTCGAGCGGGAGAGGTGAGCCCGGGGCGTTAAGCCCGCAGGCCTTGGGGGCTCAACTGAAGGACGCGCACGGCTCGGCCGCGCATCCGGTCACAGCGCCAGCAGAAGACCACGGCGTCGATCCCCCCCGGCAGGACACCCTTCAGCAGTACCTCGCGCTCTTTTTGGTGGAAGAACCAGCAGATGAAGAAGTTCATGGAGCTTGAAGAAGCTAACACGGGCGCGCCGACAATTCACGGGAAATGCAGTTAAGACTTTGTCAAACGGCCCTGTCGAGCTTGGCCGCCAGGATGAAGTCGTTCTCGGTCAGGCCGCCGGCCACGTGGGTCCAGGCGCGGACCGACAGTGAGCCGTAGGACAACACGAGGTCGGGGTGGTGCCCCTCCGCCTCCGCCACTGACGCGAAGCGGTTGACGAGATCGACGCCGGGCAGGAAGCCCGTGAACCTGTAGGTCCGCGTCAGCTCGAGGTGGCCGTCTGCCTCGTCGATGGACCAGGCCGGGAGGTCGCCGAGCAGGCCGGCAGCCTCGTTGCGGGAGAGCGACGGGGTACCGGGTCTGCAGACCCCGCAGTGGCGCTCCGCGAGGGGAGTGGCCATCTGGATGACGATCGTACGGCGCTGGGTAGAATGATTGCTCCCGCGGGCGGCTAGCTCAGTGGGAGAGCGCTCGCCTCACACGCGAGAGGTCATTGGTTCAAACCCAATGCCGCCCACCATCCCGTGGCCCCGTCGTCTAGTGGACTAGGACGCAGCCCTCTCAAGGCTGAGATCGCGGGTTCGAATCCCGCCGGGGCTACCAAACTGACCCAATTCGAACTGGTGTCCGAAAGAATGGACGCGAAGA